>Ga0154440_1029_pt1 | contig 28176 bp, 26 predicted proteins | sample RifGroC2_FD_115944 | JGI IMG/M metagenome (GOLD analysis project Ga0154440, IMG submission 115944) | Candidatus Rokubacteria bacterium GWC2_70_24
AGCCACGTTGAGCGTGCGGCTGAGGGCGCCAACGAAGCAGATGGGCCTTTTTCAGCAGCCTGCTAGCCGGCGCCGTATTCCTCGATCCGGCGGTAGAGGGTGCGCCGGGAGATCCCGAGCGCGCGGGCGGCCTGGTCCTTGTCGCCACCGTGGTGGCGAAGGACCCGGAGGATGAGCTCTCGCTCGGCCGCCGCGAGGGTTGGCAGCCCCCCGGCCAGCGCGAGCGCCTCGGGGCGGGACTGCAGTACCGGCAGATCCTCGAGCGTGATCTCCTCCCTGGCGCCGAGGGCGTACGCGCGATGGAGGAGGTTCTCCAGCTCCCTCACGTTGCCGGGAAAGTCGTAACCCATGAGCGCCGCCATCGCGTCCGGCCCGACCCCGCTCACCCGCCGGCCGAGCTTCTGGTTGAGCTGGCGGAGGAAGTGGGTCACCAGGGGCGGGATATCCGCCCGACGCTCCCGCAGGGGCGGGACCAGGATGCTCACCACGTTGAGGCGGTAGAAGAGATCCTGGCGGAAGGTGCCGGCCCGTACGGCCTGCTCCACGTTCTGGTTGGTGGCGGCGATGACGCGCACATCCACCTTGAAGGTCTTGACGGAGCCGACGGGACGCACCTCCGTGTCCTGGAGCACGCGGAGGAGCTTGACCTGCAGCGCCGCGGGGAGCTCGGCGATCTCGTCGAGGAAGATCGTGCCGCCGTGGGCGGAGCGGATCAGGCCGAGGGCATCGGCCACCGCACCCGAGAAGGCGCCGCGCGCGTGGCCGAAGAACTCGGACTCCATCAGATCCGCGGGAATGGCGCCGCAGTTGACCGGGATGAACGGGGCGCGGCTGCGAGGCGACCGGTGGTGGATGGCCCCCGCCACCAGCTCCTTGCCCGTGCCGCTCTCGCCCTCGATCAGGACCGGGGAGTCGCTGCCCGCCACCCGGTCGATGAGGTCCCGGAGCCGCTGCATGGCGTCGGACACCCCGACCAGCTCCATGGCGCCGAGCTGGTCCCCCACGCGGGCGCGAAGGGCATGCACCTCCTGCCGGAGGAGTCGCCGCTCGATCACTCCGCCCATGAGGTGGCGGAGCACGTCCAGGTTCAGGGGCTTCTCGAGGTAGTCGCAGGCACCCGCCTTCAAGGCCTGGACGGCCGTCTCCACCGTGGGACGGCCGGTCATCATCAGGACGTCGACGTCCAGGTCCCGGTGCTTGATCTCGCGGAGCAGGTCGATGCCGCTCATGCCCGGCATCATGATGTCGAGGAGCACCACGTCAACCAGGCTCCGGGCCAGGGCCTCCAGCGCCTCCTCGGCGCTGCCCGCCGTGGAGGCCTCGTACCCCCACGAGGCGAGAACCTCCGCGAGCATCTCCCGGATCATCTTCTCGTCGTCCACAACGAGGACTCGCGGTCGGTCCATAGGGCATGTCAAACTTAGCCCGAGTCCGGCCGGATTGGCAACTTCCTCGGCGGCCTCGATTCCCTCGCTACAGCTTCCGCTCCATGATCACGCAGTGGACGCCCGGGCCGGCGTAGTCGGGGACCAGGGGCACCGTCCCGGACCACGCTCCGCCCTCTTCCCGGAACCGAAAGCCCATCTGGCGGTGGAAGGCCAGCGACCCCTCGTTGTGGGGCACGGTGATGGCCAGCACCTTGACGCAGCCGCGGCTGCGCACCACCTCGAAGAAGTGCTCGTACAGCGCCCGCCCGATCCCCTGGCCCCGGGAGGCCGGGGCGGTGCCCACGAGGTGCACGTAACCCTCCTCGGGCCGCCCCTGGGAGATGAACCCGACCAGGAAGCCGGCCACGTCCCCCGCCTCCTCGCAGACGAAGCAGGTCTGCGGGAAGTGCTCGAGGTAGAGGGGATGGAGCAGGTAGCGGACCTGATCGCTCCACCAGGAGTCCACGACCCTGCACAGGTGGAGGAAGTCAAGCCGGGTCATGGGGCGGATCACTCGCGGGACGGGAGCACTCATGAGGTGCCTCCTCACCTCCTCGAGCACCCGGGCCGCGGAGCCTCGCACCACGAGGGCCGCCCAGGGGTCGAGTCGGGTCTCAGTCCGGTTGACGATCGCGAGGGGCATGCCTCGCTCCCGGGCCATCTCCGGGAGGTTCGACGCCGGCGCCACCTGCAGGGAGGTCCCGAGGATGAGCATCAGGTCGGCGCTTCGAGACCACCAGGCCGCCAGCGCCAGCCGGCTCGGGTCGAGATCCTCCCCGAAGCTCACCGAGTCGACCTTGAGCGCTCCGCCACAGCGGGGGCACACGGGCGGCTGCCACCATCCTCGCGGCCGGACGGACTCTGACGGCAGCCGCTCCTCGCAGCGGAGACAGACCGCCTCGGTTACGCTGCCGTGCAGCTCGACCACGCGCGCCTCCGGAAGGCCCGCCGCCTGGTGCAGGCCGTCCACGTTCTGCGTGATGACCCCGAGCAGCTTCCCCTCGCGCTCCAGATCGACGAGCAGCCGGTGGCCGGCGTTCGGCTGCGCCCGGCCGAGCGCTCGGCTGAATCGCCGATGGAGCCGCCAGTGAAGGCGCCGGGAAAATCCCGACTCCAGGAAGCGAGAGTGAGTCAGCGCCTCGGCATTGGCGTCGTACCAGAACCCGGTCTGGCTCCGGTAGTCCGGAATGCCGGACTCGGTGCTCATGCCCGCCCCCGAGAGCACGACGATGCTCGAGGACCGGCGGATCAGCCGTACGAGCTCGGTGATCTCGGCCTCGGGCAACGGCCCGGTCGCCTCGACCTCCGCGAGCCCTTCAGGCAGGGTCGCCTCGGAGAGGGGTCGCGGGCGGATCCCCAGGGCAGCCGAGAGCGCGCGGCTCTTCGCCGCGACGAGCAGGCCCAGCACCAGAGCGTGGGCGACCGCGGTGACGGGGAAGAGTCCGATGGGCGCCAGGGCCCAGACGAGGCCCACCCATCCCACCACGCCCACCACCGATAGCACGGCCGCGAGGGCGAGCATCCGCGCGTTCAGCGGGAAGAACACGCCGGCCGTCCCCACCGCCACGGGCAGCGCCGTGTACGCGTAGCCGCCGATCCAGAGCACACCCTCGACGCCCCCCAGGAGCAGGGCGGTCCCGAGCCCGAGGGTGAGGCCCGCGAGCGCAACGCCGAGAGCCGCCCGCGACACGCACCAGAGTCCGATGGCGGCGGCCGCCGCTCCCGGCAGCGAGGTGACAGCAAACGAGGCGGCGGCGGCCCTGAGGGCCGGAGTCGTCCAGCCCGCCCCCGGTCCCGCAATCGCGGGAGGGATGATTGGAGCCAACTGCCCGACACCGAGCGCCACACAGAGGAGACCGACGCCCCAGACCACCAGGACGAACGGGACGCCGAGCACCGGCAGCTCCCGGCGGGCGAAGGGGGGCAGCAGGCGGCCGTGGAGCCACGTCGCCACGGCGGCCGCCGGCAGCACGAGGAGGAAGCCCGGTGATGGCGGCGGGAAGAACGCCGCCCAGGCGAGCCCCAGCATGGCCGCGTTGTAGCCGAACAGCCCCTGGCCGAGCAGCAACTCGTTCCAGCCGAGCCCGCGGGCCATCACCGTGGCGACCACCAGGCCCAGGACGGCCCCGAGCGCCGCCTCGGGGGAGAAGAGGGCGAAGGCCAGGAGGAACCACGCCCCCGCCTTCGGGGACGCGGCACAGAGGACCTGGCCGGCCCCGCTGAGCACCGCGCGCCAGAAGTTCAGCTGTGACCTCGCCCGTTGCCGTTCGCGCGGGCCGTCTTGTGGCCATTCCGGCTCGACGCCGCGGACCGTGGCGCGAGATGGGCAGGCATCTCGTCCAGGCGCACCAGGTCCTCCGTCCGCTCGCCTCTCCGGAGCACATGCGTCTCCCGCCCGGAAACGACGACGACGGGAGGCCGCGGGTAGATGAACTGCATCGAGTTGGAGACCGTGTAGGCGCCGGCGTTCCGGAAGAGGAGGATGCTGCCCCGGCTGACCGGGGGCAGCGACACGTCCCGCCGCAGCACGTCGATCTGCATGCAGAGGGGTCCGACGATGTCCACGCGCGCGGAGTCTCCTTCCACCTCGCGCCCGGCGACCACGTCGTGCCTGAAGTAGTAGGCGGTCGGCAAGAGATTCACGCCGCCATCCACCACGACCAGGGTCCGCCCGTCGGGGGTCTTCTTCACGGCCACGACGCTCACCAGGAGGGTGACGGCGTCGTCCACGATGGCGCGACCCGGCTCCAGGATGAGCAGCGGGCGGCGGGGCAGCCGCTTGACGCAGGCCTTGAGGGGGGCAGAGATGGCCTCGGCGTACTCGGCGTAGCTCGGCGCCGTCATCTCGCCGGGCAGGAGCTGGCTGAGGATGGTGTTCCGCGAGGCGTATCCGCCGCCGAGGTCCACGTACTCGATGTCGCCCAGGCGCTGCGCCTCGACGGTCATCGCCAGGTCGAGGAGCCCGGTGATGGCGCGCTTGTAGATCTCCACGTTGGCGAGATAGGTGCCGGCGTGGAGGTGGAGGCCCGCGAGCCGGAGGAGCTTCGAGCCGTGAATCCTCCGGCACACCTCCAGCGCCTGGCCCGACTCCATGTTGAAGCCGAACTTGTCCCACGGCGGATCGTTGAGACGCATGTTCACCCGGATCCCGATCTTGACCGGGCGCTTGAGCTGCCGCGACACCTCCTCGAGGTCGGCCAGCTCCTCGAGGTTGTCCACGTTGATCCGGACGCCGAGACGCGCCGCCTCGAGGAGGTGATCGAAGGGCTTGTACGGGCCGTTGTAGACGATCTGGGACCCGGGCATGCCCAGCGCGCGGGCGCGCTCCAGCTCGAACCCGGAGACCACCTCGGCCCACGCCCCCTCCTGGTGGAGGGTGGCGCAGATCCCGGACACGTAGTTCGTCTTGTACGAGTAGGCCAACACCGTCTCGGGATAGCGGGAGCGGAAGGCCGAGAGGAACCCGCGGAGGTTCTTCCGCAGCGTGGCCTCGGACACGACGTAGAGCGGAGAGCCGTACTTGGTCTTCAGGCTCTGGGCGCTGACGCCGTCCACCGCTTCACCGACGGCGATGGGGGGGGCGCCGGGACCCCCGCCGCCCCACTGCTTAGTGAGCGACCCGAGCTCGCGCCGCATGATCAGGGGCCGCTCGTAGCGTTCCTGCGTGGCTTGGGTCATGGGAGAAGGCTCCTTCGGTGGCCAGCTGGCCAAGCGTGGTGATCGGCATCGCGATGTCCATGGCCACCCGGGACATGAACAGGCCGTCCCGGTACGCCCCGGGGAGAAGCGACGCCGCCCCCAGGCAGAGCCCCACGTACTGGCGGACCAGCGGCCGGCCGGCCGCAGCGGCCAGCGAGATCCAGGAGGGGAAGCCCGGCGTCACGCCCGTGAACCAGAGCGCGCCCGCCTCGTCGCGGATCAGGTGAAGCTCGCCGGGGCCGGTCCAGCGCGCGACATCGAGGATGCGCCGCGTGGCAGCCAGGACCCCTGGATCGGCGGTCGTCACGGCGGACCAGAGGGCCCCGTTGCCGCCGCGCTGGAGCGGTATCGCCGCAGCCATCCCCAGCGGTCGCCCGTGGCCGCCGCACAGGACGGCGACGCTGATCTCCGACCCCAGCACCGGCTCGTGGGCGCGTGTCACCATGCCCCAGGGGCGAGCGAGCGCCTGGGCCAGCGCCGGGATCTCGGCGGGCGTGGCGGCCGAGGCCAGGCGCCCGTCTGTGGTCCGCAGCACCAGGGGCCAGGACTGCGGCCGGAGCGCTAGCCTTCCGACGCTCGCGGGATCGAGCCCGGTGCCGCGTGGGATTCGCAACCCGGCGACCCTCGCCACGCCGAGAAACGGCAGGCTCGAGACCTGACGGGGCGACGGGAGCATGTGGCGGACACCCGCCTGGGAGAGGGCGTCGCGGCGAGGCGCCAGCGCCACCATGTCCCCCGGCGAGCCCGGCAGCAGGACGAAGCGCCGGCCGCGGGCCAGCTCGCGGACCGCCGCGACGAAGGCCTCCGGCTCGCGCTGGGGCGAGGGCACCACGACCACCTCGTCGGCCGCGGGCACGGCCTGGATCCCGTCCGAGAACGCGCTGTCCGCGAGCGCCAACACGCGGAGGCCGGCGGCGCCGGGCCCCCGCTTGAGCGATTGGGCCGCGGCCAGCCCGGCGCTCGGCTCGTCCGCCGCGGTGATGCCGGTGATCCCCACCCATGTCGCCTTCGCGCTCATGGCGTCACCTTCCCCGCAGGACCAGATGACGCGAGGAGGTCAGCGCCTCCACCTGGTCGAAGGGAATGAACGCATCCTCGACCGACCGGACGAAGAGCTGTCCCGGCCGGACCTCGCGGAAGGGCCGGACCTCTCGTCCCATGGCGAGCTGCACCGCCGCCCACGGCAGATTCTGTCCCGCCGCCGCCGTGAGATAGGTCCACGCGGGGAAGCGGGGGTTGATCTCGATGAGGTAAAACCGGTTCGAGGCGGGATCGCGGATCATCTCCACCTCGGCGGGGCCCACCCAGTCGATGGACCGCAGCAGCGCGCCGGCGCGTTCCACGACATCCGGCAGCCGCACCGTGACTCCGGCCCAGCCCTTGCCCCGGTCCGTGACACCCAGCTTGCGCATGGGCACGGCGCCGACCAGCTCGCTCTTCCGGTTGAAGAGCACGGTCAGGTTCAGCTCGTCGCCGAGCACCCGCTCCTGCGCCAGCAGCGGAAATCCCCACTGGCCGACCAGCCGCTCGAACTCCGCGTGCGCCTGCTCCGCCGTGCTCACGAGCCTCGCGTCGGCGAAGGACCCCTTGAGGAAGAACGGGAGCGTGAAGTCGCGCAGCGCGGCCGTCATGGCGGTCTGCGAGAGGAGCGTGACCGTCCGCGGGGCGGAAAAGCCGACGGTCTCGGCCAGCGGCGTGAGCACCGACTTGGCGCGGCGGCGGATGGCGGCCGCGTCAGGCACGAGGGTGTGGATGCCGAGCGCCGCCAGCGAGCGGCGGGTCGCGGCGCACAGGCCGACGTCGGGGTCCAGCGCGGGTACCAGCACGTCGATGGCAGTCTGCCGCCTGATGTCGGCCAGGGCCTGGACGAAGCTCCGGTCCCCGTAGGCCGGCGCCGGGATGAGGAAGGCCTCGTCAAACAGGCCGGTTGCATACAGCCCCGTGAAGCGGTGGTCGAACGAGAGCCCGACCAGCGTCTGCCGGGGCCCCCGCGCCTCCCTGAGGCAGCGCGCCACCGCCACCCCCGGCCCCGGGTTGTCCGAGGCCGCGAGCCCCGTGATCGCGACGGTCAGGCTACGATTCGGCAAGGAGTCCATGGATCCTCACCTGGGCGAGAAAGGCGAGCACGTCGCCGAGCGCCTGGCCTGGCGAGATCCCGTGGGATCTCGCCAGCCGCTGAGCGATGTCCTCCGGCACCGCCCCTTCTCGGTAGAGACGGTGGACGAGCGCGCCCGTGGGGTTCAGGGTGAACACGTCTCCGCAGTCCTCCTTGAAGAGAAAGCGCGGGTCCATCAGCGCATCTCGGCCGTCTTCTTCGGCTCGGTCGCGCGCAGCCCGGCCAGCACCGCCGGATAGGCCGGATACACCTCCTGCGCCGTCAGGTACAGCTCCCGCGCGGCGGTTTGCTCGCCCTTCTTCCCGAGGCAGAACGCCTTGCCGACCATGGAGGCGACCAGATCGGGGTCGCGGTCCAGCGAGGCATCGAAGCGCTGGACGGCCTGCTCGCACTTGTCCGCCACCAGCGCGACCCAGCCGAGCACGGACTGCGCGTCGGTCAGGATCGGATAGCTGCCCGCGTCCGGGAACACGACCCACACCGTGCGGTGCTCCGCCGGGCGCTTGGCCTTGAGCGCGCGGTTGAGGCTCGCCTCGGCCTCCGACGCCTTGCCGAGCTTGTAGAGCGCGTAGCCGTGACCGAACCACGCGTTGCCGTCGGCCGCGCCCTCCTTGGTGAGCTCCTCGAAGAGTTTGCGAGCAGGCTCGAAGGCCTGCCACCGCACGTAGCCCCAGGCGAGGTCGCTCCGGAGGTCGCGGTAGTCCTTGCTGCTCGTCAGGTCGCGGAAGGGCTTGTCGTCCGAGTAGCCCGGGATGAGGGTCAGGGCGTAGCGGAAGGCCGCCTTGGCCTCCGCCGGCCGGTTGAGCTTCACGTAGGCCCAGCCGAGGCTTCGGTTGATCTCGGCGGAGGCCGGGGCGATCTGATAGGCCGCCGTGAAAGCCGCCAGGGCCCCCTTGGCGTCGTCGCTCTGGAGTAGCGCGCGGCCGCGGGCCAGCTGGTAGTCGGCGGATCCGGGGACGAGCGCGGCGGCGCGCCCGAGCGCGGTGGCGGCCGCTCCGTGCTGGCCCAGGCCGGCCAGGGCGAGCCCCCGTCCGTAGAGGACATCGGCATCCTCCCCGGCCTTGACGAGCTGCTCGAACTCGTCGGCGGCATTCTGGGGCGTGCCGCCGTAGTAGAGGCTCCAGGCGTGGCCGCGGCGGGCCTCCCGCACGTACTCGGCCGGCAGCCCGGCGGTCTCGATCACCTTGTTGAACATGGGCGCTGCGTCCCCGAACTTGCCCTGGTTGTACGCGCCCCACGCCACGTCCAGCTCGGGCGCGCGCACACGCCTCAGCTCGGCGAACCCTCGCAGGGCGGCGGCGTAGCCGGGCGCGCCGGTCAGCGCCTCCGTGAAGAGCTTCTGGGCCTGCTCGGGCTGGTTGCGCCGGAGCGCGATCCAGCCGATGCCGGCCTTCGCCTCGGCCTCCTCCATCTTTGAGGCGGGCCGGATCTGCATGAAGGCTTCCTCGGCGCGATCGACCTTGCCAAGCGCCAGCTGGGACCAGCCGATGCCGCCGCGGACAAACGGAAGCGCCGTGGCGGGCAACTCACCCGGACTGGCCAGGAGAGCCTCGAAGGCCTTGATGGCCTGCTCGTGCTTGCCGAGATAGAAGAGCTCCCAGGCCTGGTCGTGCGGGCCGAAGCGCGCGGCGCGGAGCGCGGCGAAGCCGTTGTTCGCCGCCGCCAGGCCCGGGATAGTCCCGTTGGCCTGGACGAAGGCCTTTTCGGCTGTCTCCCACTCCTTGCGGCGCAGGGCGATGAATCCGAGGCCGGCAGTGGCCTCGGCGCCGTTCGGAAGCTGGCGGAGCGACTCCTGGAAGATCTTCTCGGCCTCTTCCACCTCGCCGAGCCCGAGCCGAGACCAGCCGAGACCATTGAGCACCAGGGACTTCATGGTATCGGGCAGCCGCCCCGGCTCCTTGCGCAACCGCTCGAATGCCGCCGCGGCCTCGGAATTCTTGCCCCCGTAATAGAGCGCCCAGGCCTCGTCGAAGGCCTTGTAGCGCTTGCCCCGGAGCTCGCGTATCCCTTCGAGCGCCCGGCCGTAGCCCGGAAGGGCGACCAGCGCGCGCCCGAAGCCCGCTTCGGCCTCGTCAAGCCGGTCCCGCTTCAGGGCCACCCACGCCGTACCGGCCTCGGCCTCGGCCGGGCGCGCCGTCTTGAGCTGGCTGAAGATCTCCGCGGCCTTGGCGGAGTCACCCGTCTGGAGATAGCTCCACGCCAGGAGCGACTGCACCTCCAGCCACCCGGGCTTTCCCTTGAGCGCCGTCAGCAGGTGCGGAATCGCCTTCGCGGGCTCGCCCTTGGCGACGAACAGATCACCCAGGCCGCGCGCGCCCTCGTGGGGCTTGTTCGTCCCCGACGGGGTCTTGGCCAGGTACTCGCGGAACGCGGCCTCGGACTCGTTGAACTTGCCCTGGGCGAGATAGACGAACCCGAGCCCCAGTAACGGCTCGTCCCACGTGGACGACAGCGTGTTGAGGGAGGTGAACTGCGCGCCCGCGAGCCGGATCCACCCCTTCTTGAAGTAGGTCCAGCCGAGCCCCTTCCGGGCAGAGGCCAGGTCGGGGTTGTTCATGGCCGTGACATCGGAGGCGATGTTGAAGGTGATCATCTCGTCCGTCGTCGGGCGGCGCTGGGCCGGGGCCTCGCGTAGCACGCTCTTGAAGCGGACGAGCGCCTCGTCGTAGCGCCCCTGGCCCCAGAGGCTCCACCCCATGAGGAGACGGGCATCCATCGCGTCCGGCGACTTCGCGAGGATGCCGCCCAGGACCTTCTCGGCCTCGACCAGCTTCTCCGCCTTGAAGAGCTTGACCGCGTCGTCCATCCTGGGCTCCGCCGCGGCAGCGCCATGGATCGCGCCTGCGAGCCCGACCAGGATGATGCACGCCACCACCGACACCAGAGATCTCCTGCTCATCGCGGCTCCTCCCGTTGCTCCGACCCGCCCCGTCCCGTCGACTGGCGGATGGAGTGGCTTCCAGGTGACCTGCCGCCGCGGCACAGTGGCGCTGCTTGACAGCGCCTGCACGCCGGACGTTGTGGCATGCGGGAGGACAGGTGCACGGGCGATGCCATCGCCCGTGTCAGGCAAGGCTCCACGAAATCAATTAGTTATTTCGGTAGAGGACGGCAGGAGCCCCGGGGGAATGCCAGACTGACACGCCGCCTTGCCGGCCTGGCACATTCCCGGAGCCCCGCGGCTGCTGGCCGGTCACGGGTACGAGGCAACTCGCGAAGCGCAGGGTGAGAGGGACAGTCGGCTCACCGCGCTCGACTGGCGGCGCCGGCCGACGCGGGCCGGCGCCGCCCACGGGCTCTACTGGAGCGGCGAGAACGAGGAGGGCAGCAGGATCTTGTTCGCCTGGGTCAAGAGACTGTCCCCGCCGCCGGGCGGCGGCCACACCCCCATCTCCCGGGCCTTGTTCCGAATGGCCGCGCGCTGGTCGAGGCTCTCGTAGGCCCACACGTGGATGTAGCGGTTGGCCTCGCCGAACTCCACGTGGCCGGCCAGGGCCAGCGGCGAGAGCTTGATCCGCGCGGGCACCGCCCCCTCCCAGCGCTTGATGAGGTCCGGCAGCGTCCCGGCCTTGATGGTGTAGTAGCGCATCTCGAAGATCGGGCCCATCGTGCCGGGCTGGAGCGCCGGCACGAACGGGAACGGCACCACGACCTCCGACTGCATGTGGACGATGAACTCCGCGGTCTTCGGCGGCCAGTTGGGATCCTTGGCCGCCTCGGCGCGCACGCGGGTGCGCTCGGCCATGTCCGCGTACGGCCACACGTGGACGATCTCGTTGAGCGGGCCGATCTCCGTGTGCCAGAACGCGGCGAGAGGTGAGTACTTCTTGCGGGACTCGTAGCCGGCGCCGAAGCGCTTCTCGACCTCGGCGAGGCTGCCGGGCTTCAGCTGGTACGTCCGGATCTCGTAGATCATGGGGCCCTCCTTCGGGTGACCGGAGAGTACCGCATTGTCGCTCCCAGGGAAATCGCCGCCCTGGCGCGGGGCGGGCCGACGCGATACACCGGAGCCGCGACGTCATGCCGTGCGACAGGAGAAGGCGATGTCAGAACACTATCAGACAATCGAAGGGGGCTACGGGTCCGTGCCCGTAACCCCCGGGATGTTTGGAGCGGCCGACCGGATTCGAACCGGCGACGTCCAGCTTGGGAAGCTGGCATTCTGCCACTGAATTACGGCCGCTCGCCCGTGATCATCTTAGCACGAGGCCACGGGCCCGACTCTCCACCATTGCGGGGGCCCAGAAATGGCCCCCGCACTCCCCCAGTATGCTGTCGCTACTTGGCGTCCTTGACGGCCATGTCGTAGCCCTTGATCCGCTCGTCGCCCCGGGCCTTCCACGCCACGCGCTTGGTAGCGCCGTAGAGATCCAGCTGCTGGTACAGCGGCATGGCGGCGGCGTCCTCGACCCAGAGCCGGTTGATCTTGTGGTAGAGCTCCAGCCGCTTCTTGGAATCCATGATCTTCTGCGCGTCGTCGACCATGCCGTCGAAGTCGGCGTTGTAGTAGTTGCCGAGGATCTTGCCGGAGCGGAAGAGTGGACCGTAGACGGTCTCGGCATCGTACGCCGGGGTGCCCCAGCCGATGAGCCACACCGGCCCCGCCTTGTGCACATAGGCCATGGTATTGAGGTAGGTGCCCCACTCGTGGACCCTGAGGGTGGTGCGAATGCCGGCCTTGGTGAGCTGCCCCGCCACGGCCTCGGCGACTTCCTTGTCGCGCACGTAGCGGCCCTGGGGGCCGTTGAGGATCATGTCGACCCCGTTGGGGAAACCCGCCTCCGTGAGGAGCTGCTTCGTCTTCGCCAGGTCCTGCTTGATGGGCTTGAGCGCGGGGTCGAAGCCGAAGTGCTTGCTCGTGAGCATGGCGGCGATCCGCACGCCCTTGCCGTCGAGCACGTTCTTGATGATCTCGTCGATGTCCACGGCGTAGTTCATGGCCTGACGCACCCGCTTGTCGGCCACCGGCCCCGGGTACGGGCCGACCAGCTTGTGCTGGGCGTCGAACTGATGCGTGTAATACATGAGCTGGATGGTCCGGACGCTGGGCGCCGTGGAGAGGAAGAGCTTCGGGTGGTTGGCGATGACGCTGGCCAGATGCGGCGGGATGTTCACGGCCACGTCGATCTCCCCGTTCTGCAGCGCCGCCACCCGCACCGCGTCGTCGGGGATGGGTCGGAACACGACGTGCTTCACCTTCGGGGCCCCGCGCCAGTACTGCTCGTTGGCCTCCAGCTCGATCCGGTCGTCCTTCACCCATCGGACGAACTTGAAGGGGCCCGAGCCCACGGGGTTCTTCGCCACGTGGGCCAGCTCCTTCTCCTGGTAGTACTTGGGAGGGAGCATCGTCGGCTGGCCCGTGGCCATCAGCGTGTCGAGGATCGGCCACGGCGCCTTCGTGTGAACGCGCGCCGTGTAGGGGTCCACGACCTCGACGCGCTCGATGGGCGAGAAGGGCGAGGCGCCCCGGAGCTTGAGCTTGGGGTCCACGAGCCGCTCCAGGCTGAACTTGACCGACTCCGCGTCGAAGGGCTCGCCGTTGTGGAACTTGACCCCCTTCCGCAGCTTGAACTCCCAGACCGTGGGGGCCACGTTCCTGTACGACTCGGCCAGCGCCGGGACGATCTTGAGCTCCTGATCCCGCTCGAGCAGCGTGTCGAACAGGTTCGCCGCCAGGTTGCTGGCGGGGGTTTCCTGGTGGTTCATGGGGTCGAGCGTCGTGGGATCCACCCCCTGGGCGATCACCACGGTGCCCTTGGGTGCGGCCCAGCCAGCGAGCGGCCAGGCCGCCATCAACACGATGAGCAGGATGCCGAGTATCCGGGGCATGAGCGCCTCCTTGTGGGTCGGGGGGTACGGCAGAGTGGCGCCTACTCTAGGGAGATTCGCCGGGAGAGTCAAGACCAGGGTCGGCGCGGCGGTGGAGGAGGGCCAACGCCTCCTCGCGCGTCGTGACGAGGCCGAGGGCCTGGGCCTCCCGGGCCCGGGCCAGAAGCCGGCCCACCTCGGGGCCCGGCGGCAGATGGAAAGCCTCCATGACGTCCTCGCCGCGAAGGAGCGGCGGCTGGGCGGCGAGTGCCCGCTCCTCGGCCGCTCCCAACATGAGCGCGCGGACAACCTCGCCGCCTGGGCCCTCCCACACGGCGAGCGGCGACTCCCCCCGCACCGCCGCGGCATCGGCCAGGGCCAGCAGCAGCAGGTCGCGGGCGTCGTCACCCAGGTCGCGGAAGAAGCGGTGGCGCGCGCGGCGCGTGATGGTGCCGGCATGAGCAAGATGCATGGGGCGCAGATGCTGGCGCACGAGGCGCTCGAGGAGCGCGGCCGCGCGGCCCGAGAGCCGCCAGCGCCGCGACACGGCCAGCGCCCGCTCGGCGCCCAGGAGTTCGTGGCCGATGAAGCGAACCTGGCCGTCCTCGAAGGCCCGGGTCTCGGGCTTCGCCACGTCGTGCAGCAGGGCCGCCAGCTTGAGCGCCTCCCGCCGCGTCAGCCTGTCCCCCAGATCCTCGTCGAGGTGCGCCCGCAGCTCCGGGCCCCACGGCGGCAGCGCGTCAAGGTCCTCCACCAGGAGATCCATCGCCTCCACCGCCCGGAGCGTGTGTTCCCACACGTCGAAGCGGTGGGGGGCCGGCTGGCGCGCCCCCTTCATCGCCGCGCTCTCGGGGAAGAGAACCGGAATGGCCTCGAGGCCGTCGAGCATCCGCAGCCCCCGCCCCGCGTGGCTCCCGGCGAGGAGAGCGATGATCTCGTCGCGAATCCGCTCGGCGGCCACCCCGACCAGGGCCGGAGCGGCCTGGCGCGCCGCCATCTCCACGCCGGCAGCGAGATGCCAGCCGGGGACGAGCGCCAGGCGCACCCCGCGCAGCACGCGCACGGGGTCGTCGCTGAGCGCCGAGGGCGCGCAGAGCCGGATGCGCCGGGCGGCCAGATCGCCGAGCCCGCCAGTGGCGTCAATGACGGCCGCGCTGGCGTCCGCCACCAGCGCGGCCACGGAGACGGCGAGGGCGTTGATGGTGAAGTCCCGGGCCCGGAGGTCCTCCGGGAGCGTCGCGGCGCGGACGTCCCCGAGATCCACCTGCACCGGGCCGACAACCCGGCCCATCCCGCGCGCCTCATCCAGCACCACGAAGGCGCCGGACATGCGCGCGGCGAGCATCCGCCCGAGCGCGAGCGCTCCTGAGCGCACCGCCACGTCGAGCTCCATCACCGGGCGACCGAGAAGCGCGTCGCGGACGGCCCCGCCCACGACCCACGCGGGGGTGTCCGTGCCCAGGAGCGCCGCGAGGTCGGAGAGCGCCCGGCGGACCTCGCCCGGGTAGACCTCGAGCAGCACCCGGGCGGGGGCGGTGGTCACGGCAGGCCGAGCAGACGGGCGGCGTTGTCGCGGAAGATCTTCTGGATGTAGCGGAAGCCCGGCGGCGGCGTCATCGGGCGCTCACGACGAAGCGTCCGGACCAGCCGGCGACCTCGACCTCCGCGCGCAGCGCGCCGCGGGATGCCAGCCGCGTCACGGCAGCCGCGACCTCGCCCGCCGGCAGCCCGAACAGCCGCGAGAGCCGGGCAGGCGTCGAGTAGCGGGCCCCGCCCAGGTAGCGGGCGAGGAGCCGGTCGATGGCGGCAGCGCGTGAGAGCCGCCGCCCCTCGGCCACGGGCTCCGGCAGCCAGCGCTCGAGCAGGTCCCACCGGTAGGAGAAGCTCGGCTCGTATCGCTCCTCGGTCTTCACGATCCACAGCCCCTGCTGGAGCTCCGCCATGGCCCGCTCGAACTCGCGCGTCTTCCCCGGGTCGAGCATGTCGCCCTCGGCGCGCAGCCCGCGCGTGTACTGCGGCGACTCGCGGATGAGGCTGTCCATGAGACGCTTGGCGGTGAGCGACAGCCGCCCGGCCTCGTACTCGATACGGTAGTCGCGGGCGCGCTGGCGCCCTCGCACGAGCGCGACGAAGGCGGGGAAGAGGTCGAGGGCCACCAGCACGGGGCGGTTCTTGAGGAGCTTGCCGTAATAGACCTGGCGCCGCGCGGGCAGCGTGTCCTTGAGCTCCCACGTGAGCCCGATCCCGGCGTCGTGGTGCGAGCGCCGCGGCCAGCGCGGCCGCTCCCGGCCGACGACGGCTTCCCAGAGGCACGCGACTCCCTCGGGAAACCGGTAGAAGGTGGAGCAGATCCCCACGGCGTTGACGAAGCCCAGCGCGGCGCGCTCCGACCGGATACGCCGCGACGGGCTGTGGCGGAAGGCGGCCCGGCGTGCCTCCGCGAGCGCCGCGCCGCTCGCCTCCGCCGCCGGCGCGAGCCGCCGGGCCCGCGCCGTGCCCGCGCCCTGCGCCACCACCCGCGCCTCAGAGGACGATGCCCTGCTCCGTGACCCGATACTCGGCGATCTCATCGCTCATGGCGCTGCCCCGGTGCTTGACCACGGCCAGGAAACGCCCGATGCGGCTGCCCACCCGCTCGCTGCCCATGACGAGGATCGTGTTGGCGACGGCCCCGATGTCGCCGGTGGCCACCTTGCGCCCGATCAGGTGCTCGAGCCGGGTCTCCTCGGTGGTGATCAGCAGGAGCGTCGTGACGGCAGCGTGGTCGTAGCGGTGGGCGTCGATGAACTCGCGGTGCTTCCACACGGGCAGGCAGATCTCCATGCCGAGCGTCTCGCTGTCGCGATGGATCCCCTTGCGGTAGAGGTCGTCGAAGATGTACGGCTGGATATGGTCCCCGGGGACATCCATGGGCTCGATGCCGTCCACGACGACGCGGCGGCTGCCGGCGCCCAGGTGGAAGTAGACGAACGGGCGGACGGTGTAGAGCGCGTGGTTGTACACGGCCTTCCAGTTCCAGTCGAACTCGAAGCCGTCGATGGTGGGCACCTGGTAGTTCCGGAGCTTGCCCACCCACGGGAGCGCGTCGCAGTAGAAGGCCCGCATCTGCTCGGCCGGCGGATACGGGTCCGTCATGGGCGTGACCGTGTGAGTCCACCGCCTGAGATCCCATCCGAAGAGGCGCGCGGCGTAGGCGTGGTGCTGCTGGGAGTCGCCACGGGCGTTCATGTCGAAGACGAGCCCCGGGGCGCCGTCCGCGACGCGGCCGTGGCTGCCGAAGGTGAGGCCGAGATGGGTCTTGCCGATGCCCGTGGCCCCGTAGACCACGGTGAGCGTGCCGGGCAGAAGTCCACCCCCGAGCATGTCGTCCAGTCGAGTCAGGCCGGTCGAAGCGCGTGTCGTCATAGGCCCCGGATTGTACGGGCGGCCCGCAGCACGGTCAAGCAACCCGCCCACGCTTGACTTGGTCCGAGGCGGATCATACTCTCGCTTCATGCCGCGCCGGATCGTGTGGTACCCGGATGGCTCGCCGGTCGCGCGTCTGGCGGCCGCTCTCCCCGCGCCCTTCGAGGGGCATCCGCTCTCCGAGGTCGCAACACCCAGGCGCCGGACCGACGATCCCGAGGTCCTCGTGCTGGACGTCGATCACGACCCGCTCGACGCCGCCGGGGCTATGGGTCCGGGGGCCGCCGGCATACCCGTGGTGGGCCTGGTCTCGGCCATGGACGACGGCCGCCGCTGGCCCGCGTCGTGGTACGCGTATCTCCCGAAGCCCGTCACGGCGCCCATCCTCGCCAAGACGCTCGAGAACGCCGTCGAGCACGTCCGCCTGACCCGCGAGGCCGAGCGGACCAGGCGGGAGCTCGAGGAGATCAACACCATCGGCGTGAGCCTCTCGGCGGAGCGCGACACGGACGCGCTGCTCGCGCTCATCCTCACCAAGGCGCGCGCGATCACCCACAGCGACGCGGGCTCCATCTACCTCGTCGAGGAGCCCGAGGAGGGGCGGCGCCGGCTCCGCTTCAAGCTGGCGCAGAACGACTTCGTGCAGGTGCCCTTCACCGAGTTCACCATGCCGATCAGCGAGGAGAGCGTCGCCGGCCACGTGGCGCTGAGCGGGGAGCCCCTCCATCTGGAGGACGCCTACCTCCCGCCCCCCGGCGCGCCCTACCAGATCAACCGGACCTTCGACCAGCAGGTGGGCTATCGGACGAAGTCCATGCTGGTGGTTCCCATGCGGACGCCGACGGCCGATACCATCGGCGTGCTCCAGTTGATCAACTGCAAGCGCGACGGCCACCGGCCGTTTCCGTCGGTGGAGGCCATCCAGAGAGAGGCCGTGCCCTACCCGGCGCGGTTCATCGGGCTGGCCGCCTCGCTCGCCTCCCAGGCCGCCGTGGCGCTCCAGAACAGCCGGCTGCTCGACAATATCCGGACCCTCTTCGAGGGCTTCGTCGCCGCCGCCGTGACGGCCATCGAGTCGCGCGACCCGACGACGTCAGGCCATTCCTTCCGGGTGGCGGACCTGACGGTGGCGCTGGCCACGGCGGCGGACCGCGCCGGCGCCGGCCCCTTCCGCGAGGTCCGCTTCTCGCCCGACGAGATGAAGACGATCCGCTACGCCTCGCTGCTCCACGACTTCGGCAAGGTGGGCGTCCGCGAAGAGGTGCTGGTGAAGGCCAAGAAGCTCTACCCGGGGCACCTCGAGGTGATCACGCAGCGGGTGGAGCTCATCAGGCGCGGCATCCAGCTCCGCTACAGCCGCCGCCAGCTCGACCTCCTGCTGGGGGAGAGCCGGGAGCGCGTGCTGGAGGAGGTGGCCGCGGCCGACGCCGAGCTGGGGTTGATCCTGCAGGAGCTGGACGAGCACCTCATGGCCGTGGTGGCCGCCAACGAACCGACCGTGATGGCCGAGGACACCGCCTCCAGGATCAAGCATCTCGCTCTCACGAGCTTCGTGGACCATCTGGGCGAGAGCCAGACGGTCATCACGCCGGACGAGGCCCGGATGCTCTCCATCGCCCGCGGCAGCCTGACGCCGGAGGAGTTCCAGCAGATCCAGTCCCACGTGGTGCACACCTTCCAGTTCCTCTCCCAGATCCCCTGGACCAGGGAGCTCAGGCTCGTGCCGGAGATCGCCCGGTCGCACCACGAGAAGATGAACGGGACGGGCTATCCCAATCGGATCACGAACGGGGAGATCCCGATCCAGAGCCGCATGATGACCATCTCGGACATCTTCGACGCGCTGACCGCAAGCGACCGGCCCTACAAGTCGGCCGTGCCCGTGCCCAAGGCGCTCGACATCCTCGGCTTCGAGCGCAAGTCCGGCGCCATCGATCCCGACCTCCTGGAGCTGTTCGTCGCACTCAAGCCCTGGGAGCGCCCGGCCCGCTAGCTGCCGAGCAGTCCCAGCACCACGCCCCAGGACACGAGCCCTGCCAGCATCGCGACGCCGCCCAGCCAGGGCTCGAGCGGCGAAGATGTCCTCATATGTTGAGGGGCGCGGGCCGAAAAAAAAGACAGGCGGACGCGCCCTGCGCCACGCGCTCCCCCGTACAGCCGACGGGGGGAGCGGAGCCCGCGGCGTGAGACGACGTGAGTGCGCCCGGTGCGGGCGCGCTTGCGCTGTGCACTGCGCTTCTTGTGAGCGAGCATGACTGCCCTCCTGGTCTACTGCTGTTGCTAGACGCCTCTGAACAGCCCCGTCACCTTGCCGAGGATCCGGAAGTCCCCGCGTCCCGGCTCGACGACGATGGGCTTCATGGTCGGATGCTCGGGCTTGAGCACGACGGCGTTGCCGTCCCGGGCGAAGCGCTTGACCGTGGCCTCGTTGTCGAGGAGCGCGGCCACGATGTCTCCCGGCTGCGCCGTCTCCTGCCGCCGCACCAGAACCAGGTCGCCGTCCATGATGTGCGCATCGATCATGCTGTCGCCCCGCACCCGGAGGGCGAAGAGGTCCTCCCCCTTCCCTTGCAGCCACTCGGCGGCCACGGGGATGCTCTCCTCCACGTCCTGCTCCGCGTGGCGGGGCGTGCCGGCGGCGATGCGCCCCATGACCGGGATGTCGCGGACCGCGGACTTGCGGGCGGGCGGGCGCTGAGTCAGCACGAGTGTGCGGGACACGCGCCGGTCGCTGATCCGCCGCTGGAGCATGCCCTTGCGCTCGAGGGCCTTCAGGTGATCGAAGGCCGCGCGCGCCGTGAAGCCGAAGTGCTCCCCGATCTCCCGCACGGTCGGCGGCGCGCCCTGGTGCTCCGTGAACTTCCGGATGAACCCCAGGACCTCCTGCTGCCGGACCGTCATCTCTCTCATGCCGTGGGATCTCTCCTCCATTCAGGGATGAAACCCAGGGATGAAACGGCTCAACAGGATCATAGTCAACACGCGTTGAGTTTTCAAAGGAAAAAAAAATCAGGCCGGCTCCCAGGGGTCGCAAGAGGGGCAGACGAGGAATCCCGCCTCCTTGGCCTCGGCCAGCCGCTTGAAGTACTGCCGCTCCGGCTCCGCCACCTTCTTCGCCCACCCGCAGTCGCGGGCGTGGACGAGACGCCCTCCGCGCTGGGCCAGGTAGGGCTCCCCCGGAGGCTCCTCCGTCGCGGTGGCCACTTCGCCTGGCGTGTGGGAATCGAGCCCCGTGTCGGGCCGCCCCTCGGTGGCCGTGGTCACAGCGGTGGGGGCGGGCTCCGCGGCCACGGGCTCGGGGACCGGAGTGATCACGGGATCGGGGGCATTGATCTCGAGGTTGGTCTCGATCGTGGAGCGGAACTCGTCGCTGGCTCTCCTGAACTCGCGCATCGCGCGGCCCAGCGACCGGCCGAGCTGGGGCAGGTTCTTGGGCCCGAACACCAGCAGGGCGAGGACGAAGATGACGACGAGTTCCTGGAGGCCGATGTCGAACATGGCGGTGTGGGCTCAGCGATGGATGATACCACGTGGCAGAGCCGGATCCGCTGGAGCGCGGCTTGACGCGGGCGCGCCGCCCCTGATAGCGTGCCCGCGTGGTGACATTCTTCAGCCTGTCGCGGGACTTGCTGCTGGCCCGGCGGCCGGCGTCACCCGAGAAGGGAGAGCCATGCAGGTCGAGGTGGAGCTGATCCAGGAGGACACGGGGATCTTCCGCGCCATCGCCGTCGCCTATCCCGCGGTGAGCGTGACGGGGCGCACCGAGAAGGAGGCCCTCGGCCTCCTCATGGAGGCCATGGAGAAGTACATGCGCGCCGAGGCGCGCAAGAGCGCGGCGGGCCGCCGTGGCTGAGCCGCAGGGCGCGGGGGCGCTCAGCGATCTCCGCGTCGTGGACTGCTCCCGTCTCATCGCGGGCGGCGTGCTGGCCACGGTGCTCGCCGATCTCGGCGCCGACGTCGTGAAGGTGGAGAACCCGCGCGGCGGCGACCCGCTCAGGGCGTGGTCCCGGTCGCTCGGCGAGCTGTGGTGGAAGGTGTATGCCCGCGGGAAGCGGTCCATCACCCTCAACCTGACGCATCCCGAAGGCCAGGGGCTCCTTCGCCGCCTCGTCCGCGACGCCGACGTGCTCATCGAGAACTACGTGCCGGGCACCTTCGAGAAGTGGGGGCTCGGCTGGGAGACGCTCTCCAAGGAGAACCCCGGACTCGTCATGGTCCGCGTCTCCGGCTGGGGCCAGGATGGGCCATACCGCGACCGCCCCGGCTTCGGCACCATGGTCGAGGCCATGTCGGGCTTCGCCGCGACGACCGGGCCGCCCGAGTCCCCCACCCTGCCCTCCTTTCCCATGGCGGACATGGTCGCCGCACTGGCCGGCGCGACCGCGGTGCTGGCGGCGCTGCGCCACCGGGACCGCGTCTCGGGTCGCGGCCAGATGATCGACGTGCCGCTGTACGAGCCGCTCCTGTCCATCCTGGGGCCGAACGCCGTGGAGTACCGGACGCACGGCATCGTGCGCGAGCGGATCGGCAACCGCTCGCACAACGCGAGCCCGCGCGGGACGTACCCGACCAAGGACGGCAAGTGGGTGGCGCTCTCCGCCTCCACTCAGGCCTCGGCCGAGGCGCTGTTCAAGGCGCTCGGGATCGGCCCCCTCCTGGCCGACCCGCGCTTCGCCACCAACGACGGCCGCGTCGCCCACGGCGAGGCCGTGGATCGGGCCGTGGCCGAGGCGATCGGCGAGCGGACGCGCGAGGAGATCATGCGCCTCTTCGAGACCGTGGGACTCACCGCGGCGCCCGTCTACGACATCGCCGACATCCTCCAGGACCCGCACTTCAAGGCGCGCGGCACCTTCGTGGACGTGCCCGACCCGGACCTGGGCGTGGTGACCATGAGCGCCCCCACACCGCGGCTGTCGGAGACTCCGGGGGCGATCCGCTGGGCGGGCCCCGCGCTGGGCGCTCACAACCGCGCGGTCTACGTCGACGAGCTCGGGCTCCCGGACGCGGAGATGGAGCGGTTCAGGCAGGCCGGGGTGATCTGAGCGCTGCCATGATCTGCCCGCACTGTCAGGCCCCGAGCGATCAAGCGCGGGGCGACCGGTACCCAGGGAGCGCCCGCGTCAGGCGGGGCGGGCGAAGTGGATCAGCGGGGCGGACGGACGCCAGTATCCCTGGCGGTGGGCGATCAGGTCAAAGTGCGGGGAACCCCAGTCCTCGACGAGCGCCGGGCCAGCGTTCCAGCGCACCCGACGATCGAGCTCCTTGACGTAGCCCCGGCATTGCTGGCACGTCGAGATGACGTAGCCCTCCTCCTGCGCCTCGGGCTGGAGGCGGGCGAGGTCCGTCGCCCTGTCGTTTCCGCAGAACGGACAGCGGAGCCTCGGGTACACCCATCCTCCCCCACAGAGATGGCAGGCGAGGCGCCGCCGGCCATCCTCGATGATGTCCGCGAAGCCGGGAGGCCCGCCGCAGAAGGGACACACCCCCAGGTCCCAGACGCCGTCGACGAGCTGAACCCGGCAGTCGCTGAAGAGCCCGTCGAGACCCGGTCGCAGGCTCACGCATGCGAGGAATGCGACAGCGTTGCGTTCCAGGCCGATCTCGGGTTCGAGCGAGCCGACGCGTCCCTGCGCCGGCAACAGCGCTGCAGGGCCGATGCCCCCCCGGTCCCAGGCCTCCGCAAACCGCTGCAGCGCCGCCTCTTCGGCTGCCCCGACCGACGCCAGGAGCCCGAGCGCCAGCCCGAGGAGTGCTTCAACCTCCTCCGGTGAGAACGGCACCGGCATTTCGGCAAGGAGGGGGACCCGTCGCGCCCAGCGCTCGCGGCACTGCTCGGCGGTCCAGCCGACCTGGACCACTGGCGCAGACGAGTCGGCCCACCGATCCAGGATGCCATCATAGACCGCGAGCGTCTCGGCGAGCGCCGGACGCCGGCCGAGGAGGGCGCGCCAGTCCTCGCGGAGATCGAGCGAGGACATCACGGTCATCGTCGCGGGGTGACCTCAGGACTGGGTCGACATCACGACCACGTAGCGGAGGACGAACCCACCCGCCAGCACGAGCACCGCGGTCACCGCCGCAATGGCCTTCACGCGCTGCCCGACGAGCTCCAGCACGAGCGGGATCACCAGACCGGCGCCGACCAGCCCGCCCCAGAACAGCGGGGCGAAATGGCCGCTGGTGATCGGCCTGGCCGCCGACCCGAGGAGCGCGAGGAAGATCGCCAGCACGAGCAGCTCGAAGACCATGGAATAGCGATCGGCCTTCTTCAGCTTCCCCCACCCCTCCCCGGCGGGCGCACCGCTCAGGAACAGGAGGAGAGAAATCGCGGCCATGCCCGTGGAGGCGCCGGAGGCGAGGAACAGCGCGCCCATCAGCCGCGAGTCGCCCCAGAACGGCAGGGCCGTGTTGCTGAGGAGCACGCCCGTGTAGGCGGCCAGGAAGAACCCGAAAATGCTGCCCACGAGACTGGCCTTCCGCCGGAGCCCGATCATCTGCTCCGACGTCGAGAAGCTCAGGACCGACGAGATGAACGAGAACAACCCGAAGATGCCGAGCCCCCACGCCCCGATCGACATCGGGTTCCAGAACTTGAACACCCCGAGCATGTTGAGGAACCGGGTGGGGACGCCGAGATCGGCGATCAGAAGGAGCCCGCACAGCCCCGTGAGCGGGAGGGACAGGAGGTAGCCGATCCTGGCGACCCGCCCGTCGCGAGGCCCGCCGAAGTTGTCGGCGATGGCCGCCGTGAAGTACGCGCCGCCGGCGATCCCGCCGAGGAAGAAGTACCAGACGATCATCATCTCCCATCCCGGGGTCTTAAGCATCGGCGTCCCCCTTCCCGCGGTCACGAAACGCCATCAGCGCGCCCAGCCCGACGACGAGCGCCGAGCCGATCGAGAGGAGCGAGTCCACGACGACGTTGCGCTGCGGAAGCCGTGGGCTGTCCGGCAGGTGATACGTCGCCGGCTTCGCGAGAAGGAGGAAGAACGCGTTCAACCCACCGAGGAACCCCTTGGAATCCGCGCCGTAGAGCTGCGCGTCCTTGAAGCCCATCGCCTTGAGCGCCTCCACGCGGTTCGCCGCCTTCCTGACCAGCTCCTCTCTGAACCCGAACTGGATCGAGTCGGTCGGGCACGCCTTGGCGCACGCGGGCCCGAGCCCGTTGTGGATCCGGTCGTTGCAGAACGTACACTTCCTCACCGTCCCGGTCTCGTGGTTGAAGCTCACGACCCCGAAGGGGCAGGCGGAGACGCAGTAGCGACAGCCGTTGCACACGTCCTGGTTGATGTTGACCGTCCCGAAGTCGGTACGGTAGATCGCGCCCGTGGGACACGCCTCGAGGCACCCCGCCTCGGCGCAGTGCTTGCACACGTCCGACATGAGCAGCCAGGCCAGATCGCCGCTCGGCTTCGGGTCCTCCATGAACCGCACGAGCCGGTACGTCTTGTCGGTGAAGTGGCTGTGGTTCTGGTAGCTGCCGGTCCACTCGGGCACCTCTGCCCCGAGCTCGTTCCACTGCTTGCATGCGACCTGGCAGGCGCGACAGCCGATGCACAGCGACGTGTCCGTGAACATCGCGAGGGTGCGGGCCATGGCTACACCACCCCCTTCTTCACGTTGCAGAGGAAGGCCTTCGTCTCCTGGATGAAGACGTTCGGGTCCCCCACGGTGGCCGAGAGATCGTTGGTGATGTCGCCCCGGCTCCCCGGCAAGGCGTCGATGCCGTTGTACCCCCAGTGCCAGGGCACGCCGATCTGGTGGACCTTCTTGCCGTCGATCGTGAACGGCTTGAAGCGGTTCGTGACCATGGCTCTGACGTGGATCTTGCCCCGCGGCGTCATGATCGTCACCTTGTCGCCGTTCCTGATCTCGAGCTCGCCGGCCAGCTCGTGGCTGATCTCGGCGAAGTGCGACTCGAACAGCTCGGCCAGCATCGGCAGGTAGCGCGACATGACGCCGGAGAGATGGTGCTCGGTCAGCCGGTACGTGGTGATGACGTACGGATACTCGGCCGACCCCACCCCCGCCAGCTCGTTCCTCTTGTCGCCGACCTTCCAGATCTTGGCAACCGGGTTGTTCTGCTGCTTCGAAAGGAGGTTCTTCACCGGCGACTCGATCGGCTCGTAGTGCTCGGGGAACGGCCCGTCGAGCAGCGGGCCGAAGAAGGCCCCCTTGCCGTCCGCCCGCATAATGTAGGGGTTGTCGCCGCCCTTGGCGTCCGGAGCCAGAAAGGCGTTGAAGTCGGGCACGTCAAGGCCGACCCACTTGCCCTTCTTGTCGGGCACGTTGGACGGCGCCTCCGGGTCCCACCAGAGGAGCTTCTTCTTCTCGCTCCACGGCTTGCCGGCGGGGGCGGCGGCGGCGCGGGTGTAGATGATGCGCCGGTTCGCGGGCCACGCCCAGCCCCAGCCGTGGGCGAGGTAGTCCTTGTCGTCAGCCTTCTTCCGTCCGGCCGTGCGGTTGACGATCTTGCCTTCGGCGTCGGCCACCGTGGCGCCCGTGTAGATCCAGATGCCCGAGGCCGTGGTGCCGTCGTCCCTGAGATCGGCGAAGCTCTTGAGCGGCTCGCCCTTCTTGTAGAGAACCTTGCCGTCCTTGTCCTTCAGCTCCTCGAGCGCGACGCCGTTCATCTCGATCAGCACCTTGAGGATGTCGGGGTGCGTGTCGCCGTAGTCCCAGGTCAGCGCGAGGATGCCCTGGTCGCGCTTGGCCTTCGAGCCCGCGTAGAGCGTCCGGAGCCGCTTGCCGAGCTGATAGATGTGCTCGGCGTCCGACCGCACGTCGCCGGGCGAGTCTGCGGCCTTCTCGTGCCACTGGATGAGCCGCATCGTGTTCGTGAGGGTGCCGTCTTTCTCGGCTGCCGGCGCGGCCGGCAGGAAAAAGACCTCGGTCTTGACGGCCTTCGGGCTCACCGCCGGACGCGACGACGACGCCGGCGCCTTCCAGACCTCCGCCGTCTCGGTCAGGAAGATGTCCTGGACCACCAGCCAGTCGAGCCGCTGCATCGCCTCGCGGGCGAGCTTGGCGTTGGGGCCGCCCACCGCCGGATTCTGGCCGATCGCGAAGAACCCCTTCAGCTTGCCGTTGTACATGTCCACGAAGATGTGCTGGTGGCTGTACGCGTCGGCGGAGGCGCGCTTGGCGATCCAGTCGAATCCGTAGTCGTTCTCCTTGGTCGCGCGGTCGCCGTACCACGCCTTCAGCATCGAGATCACCCACTTCGGGCGGTTGACGGGGAACCCGGTCTTGGGCGTGGTCTTCTCCAGATACGTCTTGAGGTCGGGATGGGCGTCCCGGAGCGGGACCGGGTTGTACCCCGGCAGGTCCTGGTAGAGCACGGCCAAGTCGGTCGCGCCCTGGACGTTGGCGTGGCCGCGGAGGGCGACGACGCCGCCGCCCGGGCGCCCGATGTTGCCGAGCAGGAGCTGCAGCATGCAAAGCGCGCGGATGTTCTCGACGCCGTTGGTGTGCTGCGTGAGGTTGAGCGCATAGGTGATGGTGCCGGTCTTCTCGCGGCCGCTGTTCTCGCAGTAGAGCTTCGCGGCCGCGACGAACTTCTCCTTCGGGATGCCGCACACGCGCTCCACCATCTCGACCGTGTAGCGGCTGTACTGCCGGCGCAGGAGCTGGAAGACCGAGTTCGGGTCCCGGAGCGTCAGGTCGCGCTTCGGGTTGCCCTCGGCGTCGAGCTGGTACTTCCAGGACTTCTGGTCGTAGGCCCGCTTCTCGGGATCGAACCCCGTGAAGAGCCCGCCCCGGTCCGTGGCCGTCTTGAACTCGGGGTCGATCAGGAACGAGGCGTTCGTGTAGTGGACGACGTAGTCCTTGAAGTAGAGGTTGTTGTCGATGGCGTACGTGATGAGGCCGCCGAAGAAGGCGATGTTCGTGCCCGAGCGCAGTGGCACGTGCATGTCGGCGGCGGCGCTCGTCCGGGTGAAGCGCGGGTCCACGTGGATGAGCTTCGCGCCGCGTTCCTTGGCCTTCATCACGAACTGGAAGCCCACGGGGTGGTTCTCGGCCATGTTGGACGTCGCCATGACGACATCCGCGTTCTGGATGTCGATGAGGTTCGTCGTCATCGCCCCGCGACCGAACGTGGTCCCCAAAGCTGGGACCGTGGCGGAGTGTCAGACTCGGGCCTGGTGTTCGAGGTAGACCACCCCCAGGGTCCGCATCAGCTTGGTGAGGAGATAGCACTCCTCGTTGTCGATGCACGCGGAGCCGAGGTTCGCGATGCCCTCGGTGCGGTTGACGACGACGTCCGCGCCGGCCTTGCTCTTCTCGACCTCGACGAATGTCGCGTCGCGGGTCGCCTTCACCCGCTTGGCGATCTCGTCCCACATCCACTCGAGCGGCTTCTCCTCCCACTTGTCCGACCCCGGCGCGCGGTAGAGCGCCTTCGTCGGCCGGAGCGGGTTGTTGGAGAGCTGGATGGTGGCGGCGCCCTTCGGACAGAGCCGGCCGAGGGTGTGGGGCGTGTCCGGGTCACCCTCGATGTCGATGATCTTGTTGTTCTTGGTGTAGATGAGCTGGGCGCAACCGACAGCGCAGTACGGGCAGACGCCGTGGAAGACCTTCGCCTCCTTGATCTTCAAGGAGGTGGCCGCGGCCTCGACCGGGCCCAGATCGATGCCCGGGCTCCCGACCGCAACCCCGGCTGCAGTCGCGCCGCCGAACTTGAGGAAGTCACGTCGCGAAAGGCTCATACCGACCCTCCGTCCTGGCGGCGGCGCCGCTCGCGGGCGCCGGCTCGAGGCGACTACAGTTCGGGACTCGTGAGCTCTTCCCAGACGCGCCGGACCACGACGATGCGCTCCGGGCGCCCTGCTTCCCTCTCGACTTTGATGATGTCGCCGGGGTTCAGGACCTCGAGGCCCCCGGTCGGTCCCTCGTCGGCCACGACGAGCGTGTGCTCGCCGCAGGAGAGATCCGAGCACGCGTCGCCGTCTCCCTTGACGCGAACCCGGCCCGTCGCCTTCTCGACTGCCACGACTGTGAGGCGGCTGCGCTGAAGCCACTCGGTGAGACTCTGAGTCATCGCCGCACCTCTCCGACTCCGAAGTTGGCCCAATCGGATCCAAACAATGCGCGAAGCCTAGTGAAGGCGGGCGAGCTTGTCAAGGGGGAACGCGTCCAAGTCCGGTTGGGATTGTGAACTCCGTCGCAATCCCTGGCCCTACTCGCCCTCGTCCTCCGCAATCCTGGCATAGAGGGCCAGGCGCTCGTCGAGGAGACGACGCGCGCCCGGCGCGTCGCCCTCGTTGAGGAGGTCCACGATGCGCTTTCGCGTCGCCAGGTCGACGATCGGCCCGTTGACAGACGGGTTGTAGAACCGCCCCAGCTCGAAGAGGATGCGGTCGACGCGCGCGACGTCCCCCAGGTTGGCCTGCGCCTCTCGGAACAGCTCGACCGCGTGGTCGTCGCGCGCCCGGAACTTGAGGCCGCGGCGGTGCCGGGCCTCCTCTCCGGGGGACTGGGGAACGGGCTCGTCAGCCATCGAGGGCTCCAACCTCCCTGATGTCATTCCGCATCGGCGCACGCGATTGTATCGCAGGGAGCGAACCCGAGCCAGCGTGCGGCCGTGGCCTCGCGATGATGCAGTTCCTGGCGCAGCAGATGAGCCAGAAAGCGGATTGAAGCGGACGGGGCGGCTCGCGTATGCTCGGGGGGCGCACCCGGCTCCCCCATGCGGTAGACAAGGAGACCCACCGTGAA
>Ga0154440_1181_pt1 | contig 25164 bp, 22 predicted proteins | sample RifGroC2_FD_115944 | JGI IMG/M metagenome (GOLD analysis project Ga0154440, IMG submission 115944) | Candidatus Rokubacteria bacterium GWC2_70_24
CGGCTGCCCACTGCGGAGGAGCCGCGGCTGACCTTCACCACCTGGACCGGCACCTTCTGCGCCCTGAGGGTGCTCGCCAGCCGCTCCGCGTTCCGTGCGTCCTGGAAGACCCCGACCTGCACCCAGTAACTGCCGGTGCCGGCCGGGGCCGTCGCTGAGGCCTCACGCGAGCCCGCCTTGGCGGCCGGCTTCCGCGGCTCGACCGTCGGCCCTTTCGACGTGGGCGCCGCCGGCGCGCTGTCCTGCCGGGGCCTGGTCTGTGCCGCGGCCGCCGGTGGCCGCGCGACCGGTGGAACGGGCTGGATCAATTCGGTCTTGCCAGGGGCCGCGGCCGGTGCCGGCGCTGCCGGCGCATCTGCCGTCGGGCTCGTCGCAGGGATTGCGGTCGGCGCCTGTGCGGGGGGGGGTGCCACCTTCGCGCTCGGGCGCTCGACGGGCGGTGTGCCGTCCAGCCAGCGGAGCACGTACGGCACGGAGACCACGAGAACCACCGCCAGCGCCCCGAGCACGAAGAGCGCGCGGAGCCACCCGGAGGCGAGAAGGCTCCGCGGAGAGAACCGCCTGGGTTCGTCGTCGTCGAGGTACTCGTCTCGGTTTGGGCTCACGCTGGCGAAATGGTAGCACAGAGCCACGGCCTACAAATCAGTTTTCCTCAGCGTTCTGGCTAGTTAGGGGCTGTCAGCTCAGAGAGCTGAACGCCCCGAGCGATGTCTCTGGCCGGGTGGGCGGACGGGGCTACCTGCGGCCGGAGCCGAACGACTGCCCCGCCGGCTTCCCGCCGCTCTTGCGGAAGAGGATGCGCACCGGAGATCCCGCGAACGCGTGGGCGTGCCGCAGGGAGTTGACGAAGTACCGCTCATACGAGAAGTGGATCTTGTCGGGCAGGTTCACGCGAAGCGCGAAGGTGGGCGGAGAGACCGCCACCTGCTGGGCCGACTGAATCCGCAGCGGAACGCCGCGGGAGGACATGGGCCGTCGCTCGACCGCGGTGCGGAAGATGGTCAAGAGCTCGCCAGGCTGCAGGCGGCGCTGCGCCTCGGCTGCCACCCTGTCCACCAGGTCGAACAGCTCGCCGAGCCCGGACCCCTCGAGCGCCGAGGTGAAGCAGACGGGCGCGTAGTCGAGGAACGGGAGGCGATCGTAGATCTGCCCCACGATGTCGGCCTTCTGCACCGAGCCCCGCGGCACCAGATCCCACTTGTTGACCGCGACCACGAGGGCCCGCCCCGCGTCATGCGCGTAGCCCGCGATGTGGGCATCCTGCGCCGTCACGCCTTCGGACGCGTCGAGGACGAGGACCGCCACCTGGCACCGCTCCAGGCTCTTGAGCGCCATCACCACGGAGAGCTTCTCGAGGGGCTCGGAGACGCGGCCCTTCCGGCGGATGCCGGCCGTGTCGACGAGCACGTAGGGACGGTCGCGGAACGTGAACGGTGTGTCGACCGAGTCGCGCGTGGTCCCGGGCGCCTCGTGGACCAGCACCCGGTGGTGGCCGAGCACGGCGTTCACGAGGGAGGACTTGCCCACGTTGGGCCGTCCCACGATGGCGACGCGCGGCCCCCCGCCTTCTGGTGCAGCCACGGGGACGGGCGCGGTCTCCCGGATCGCCTCGAGGAGCTCGGCCACGCCGCGCCCGTGCTCGGCGGAGATGGGCAGCACCTGCGCGAAGCCGAGGCGGTAGCACTCGCCCAGCGCCGCCTCCTGCCCCGCGCCGTCGATCTTGTTCGCGGCCACGACCACCGGGCGCTGACTCCGGCGCAGCGTGGCGGCGATCTCCGTCTCGAGGGGTGTGAGCCCCTGGCGGGCATCGACGACGAACACGATCGTGTCCGCCTCGGCGATGGCGACCATGATCTGTTCCCTCACGGCGGTCATGATGTCCGAGGTGATGCCGGGCTCGAAGCCGCCCGTGTCCACCACGGTGGCCTGCCAGCGCTCGAAGGTGACGGTCCCGTACAGCCGATCTCGCGTCACGCCGGGCACGTCGCGGACCAGCGACTGACGCCGGCCCACCAGGCGGTTGAAGAGCGTGGACTTGCCCACGTTGGGCCGTCCCACGATGGCGATGATCGGGCGGATCACCTGGACCCCGCCGTGGCGACCAGGGCGGCCAGGAGGGCTCCCGGGGAGGCCTCCACCGCCGTGACGGGCACCCCGAGCGAGGCCGCGAGGTCCGCCGGCGTCAGGTCGTCGAGGAACACTCCGCCGCTGTCACGGAGGGCCACCCCGGGAACCAGCACCTCTTCCCCGAGCGGCCCGGCAGCGAGTTGCGCCTGGATGTCGCGCCCGGTGAGGAGACCGGTCACCTGGATGGTGCCGCCAAACCACTCGTTCCGGACGGCCACGACCGTCGCCGCCAGCCCCTTCACGCTGACCCCTCGAAGGAGCGCGCGCATGCGGGGAGCGAACATCTCCCCCGTCACCACGGTGACCCGGCGTTCGCGGCCCAGGTCCGATGGCAGGCCGGGGAGCACGTGAGCGAAGCCGTCCTCGAAGCGGCGCACCAGCCCGATGCCATCCTCGGCAATGGCGAAGCCCTCGTAGGCCGGTGCCGCGGGGAGCGGCATCCCGCTCTGCAGGTAGACCTCGTCGGAGGCCCAGACGAAGCGGCTCTCGAGTCGAGCGAGGCAGTCGCGCTGCCAGCCCTGGATGGTCTGGACGAGTGCCCGCGCCTCATCCGCGGTGAGCGCCCGCAGCCGGGGCAGTCGTCCGCGGTGTATCGTGAGGCCCACCGGAACCACGGCCATCGTGGCGACGGCCGGGAACAGCGCCGACAGCTCGCGAAAGGAGCGAGCGAGGGGCTCGCCGTCGTTCCAGCCGGGGCACAGGACGATCTGGGCGTGCATCCGGATGCCGCTCCGGGCGAGGCGCTCCATGAGCGGCAGCAGATCGCGTTTCACTCGTGGCTGCCCGAGCATCTGGTGGCGCAGCTCCCCATCGGTCGCGTGCACGGATACGTACAGCGGCGAGAGCCGCTGCTCCTCGATGCGGCAGAGGTCCGGCTCCTCGAGGTCCGTCAGGGTGATGTAGTTGCCGTGGAGAAACGACAGCCGGAAGTCGTCGTCCTTCACGTAGAGACTCTTGCGCATGCCCCGCGGCAGCTGGTGGATGAAGCAGAAGACGCAACTGTTCGCGCAGGTGGAGATCTCCCCCGGCCGGGGCGCCAGGAGCTCGAGCCCGAGGTCCGGGCCCCGCCGCTCGAGCAGTGCGGCGACCGCCTGACCCTGCCGGTCGAGGGTGAGCGTGAGCCGCTCCTCGCCACTCTGGTAGTGGAAGTCGATGACGTCGCGGAGGGGATGGCCGTTGATGGCGACGATGCGGTCGCCGGGGCGAAGCCCGGCACGCGCCGCCGGTGTCTGCGCGCGTACCGCCGCCACCACCACGCCCGCGGGGGCGTCGACCGCAGTCTTCGGCACCCCTCAGCTCCGGCCGATCACACCCGCCGGCGGGTTGATCTGCTTGAGCCCCTGGATGAGGTACTGGAGCCCCGAGGCCACGGTCAGCACCGCCGCAGCCCAGGCGAAGGCTTTCGGGACGATGGGCACGTGGAAATAGAAGAAGAGCATGGCCGCCAGGACCGTCGCCATCTGGAAGACGGTGGAGGCCTTGCCGAGCCACGTGGGCGCTGGCTGGATGGTGCCCCCCGAGATGTGGATCACCAGCACCCCGCCGGTGAGAATGAGATCGCGGCTCACGACCACGGCCGTGATCCAGAACGGGATGACCCGCAGATAGGCCAGCGTGACGAACGCCGAGGTGAGCAGGAGCTTGTCAGCGACCGGATCGAGGAAGGCGCCCAGCCGGGTCTTCTGGCCGCGGGTGCGCGCGATGTAACCGTCGAGCATGTCGGTGAGGCTCGCCAGGCAGAACACCACGAACGCCGCGGTGGCCTGCCGGTACACCAGCAGGGTCACGAAGACGGGGATCAGCAAGATGCGCAGTGTCGTGAGCCAGTTCGCGAGTCCCATGGGATCGGGGGTGGGCTGTTGCCGCCTGATTGTAGCACCGGCCCTCGGCCGGCCGGCGGGAAAGCGCCTCGGGGTTCGGCTGCCCTCAGCCGGCGTCGCGGTAGGGCTCGAGCGGGCCGAGCAGACGCGGCGGGAGCTCGACCTCGAGCCGGATGCCGTCGGGCTCGTCGGAGCGCGCCAGGACGCGCCCGCGATCGTAGCAGAGCGACAGGGCCAGGCCATCCCGGTAGGGGATCCGCAAGACCGCCCGCTCCACTCGGCCGCGCAGCGCGCTGTCGATTCGATCCAGCAGGCGATCCATCCCCGCGCCGGTGTGCGCCGAGATGGGGACGCCGTCGAAGCGCTTGACCAGCATGCGCGGCGGCGCGCCGCCTTCCAGCTTATCGATCTTGTTCAGCGCCACGACGGTCGGGCGGCCCACCAGCCCCAGCTCGGCCAGGAGGCTCTCGACCGCCGCTGCCTGCTCCTCGAGACCTGGATGGCTCGCATCCAGCACGTGGACGAGCAGATCGGCTTGCTCCAGCTCCTCCAGCGTGGCCTTGAACGCCTCCACGAGTTGATGCGGCAGCTTCCGGATGAACCCGACAGTGTCGGTGAGGATGAAGGGCGAGTGCTCCCCGCCGGCGACGAGCCGGGCCGTGGGGTCGAGGGTCACGAAGAGCTGGTCGGCCGCCGGCCGGCCGGCGCCTGTGAGCCGGTTCAGGAGCGTGGTCTTCCCTGAATTGGTGTACCCGACGAGCGCCACCACCGAGAAGCCCGTCGCCTTCCTCCGCTCCCGAACGAGACGGCGGTGGGAGCGTACGCGCCGGAGCTCGCCCCGGATCTTCTCGATGCGGTGGCGGATGATGCGCCGGTCGGACTCGAGCTGCGTCTCCCCTGGGCCTCGGGTCCCGATCCCGCCGCCGAGCCGCTCCAGGTGCTTCCACTGCCTCACGAGCCGCGGGAGCAGGTACGACAGCTGCGCCAGCTCCACCTGGAGCTTGCCCTCCATGCTACGGGCCCGCTGGGCGAAGAGGTCGAGGATGAGAGCGGTCCGGTCGATGACCTTGAGACCCAGCGACCCCCCGAGGTTCCGCTCCTGAACAGGAGACAGCGGGTCGTCGGAGATCATGAGGTCGGCGCCGTGCTGGCGCGACCATGCCCGGAGATCTTCCACCTTTCCCTTGCCGAAGTACAGTGCCGGTGTCGGCGCCTTCCGGTCTTGCGTGACGCGACCCACCACCTCTGCCCCGGCCGACTCCGCCAGCCGCTCCAGCTCGTCCAGTGACTCCTCCACATCGAAGCGCCGCTGGGTCGGGAGCCGGACGGCGCCCAGCACCGCTTTCTCGCGTCCGGTCACTCGATCAGTCCCTCCTTCGTGAGCTGCTGGACGATGGCGTCGGCGGCCCCGTCGAGCCCGCCGAGCGCGTCCACGTCGATCCACCGGATCTCCGGGTCCCGGGCAAACCACGTCATCTGGCGCTTCGCGTAGCGCCCGGTGTCGCGGATCATGAGACGGATCGCGTCCGCCTCCGGCATCCGTCCCCTGACCACCGCGCAGAAGTGGCGGTAGCCGATGCCGCCCATGGCCGGAAGCGTCTCGGCGAAGCCGGCGGCGAGGAGCCCTCTCACCTCTTCGATCATCCCACGGGCGACCATGGCCTGCACGCGGTCCACGATCCGGCGGCGAAGGATCTCGCGCGGCTGGCAGAGGCCCACCATGACCAGCCGGAAGGGGGGGGTCGCGGTCGCCCAGCTACCCACGGGGCGCCGCTCCCCGACGCGGCCCTCCGGGCTCCCCGCGAGGGCGATCTCGAGAGCCCGGATGACGCGCACGCGATCGTGCGGATGGAGGCGGTCGGCGGCGGCGGGATCGTGCTCGCGCAGCCGCCCGTGCAGCACCGCCGAGCCCTGGGTGTCCCCCACGGACTCGAGCTCCCGCCGGAGGCCAGCGTCGGCCGGCGGCGCCGGGTCGAGTCCCTTGAGGAGGGCGCGCACGTAGAGGCCGGTGCCGCCCACCACGGCTGGCAGTCGACCCCGGCCCCGGATCTCGGCGAGGGCGCGGCGGGCGTCGTTGCGGAACCGCGCCGCGTGGTAGCGCTCGTGCGGCTCCACGACGTCGATGAGGTGGTGGGGCACCACCCGCAGCTCGTCCGGTGAAGGCTTCCCGGTGCCGACGTCCATGCCGCGGTAGACCTGGCGCGAATCGGCGCTCACCACCTCGAGCGGTATCCGGCCCGCGAGGCGCACCGCCACGGCGGTCTTGCCCACTGCCGTGGGCCCCACGATGACGAGCAGGGCGGGCTGCGGCTCGCCTCCTCGCTCCGCTCGGGGGATTTCCATGTCCGCTCGCCTCGGCGCGCGTTGCGCTTCCTCGGTCCATCGGCTCGGCTCGCCTCCGGCTGCGCCTCGCACTGCGGGCTGCGGCTCGCCAATCACCAGGTGCGCCTGAGCTCGCGGCGGATCTCCCGAAGGGAGAGCCGCGAGACGACGGGCCGGCCATGCGGGCAGAAGTAGGGCTCCTGCGCCGCGGAGAGGTCCGAGATCAGCCGCCGCATCTCCTCCCGCTCCAGGGGCGCCGGCGCCTTGATGGCCGCCCGGCAGGCGACGAAGGCCAGCACCCGGTCGAGGAGCGGGCCCTCGGCTTCTCGTCCCGGCGCGGCCACTTCCTCGAGCATCCGCTCGATGAGCCGCCTCGGCTCCCGGCCGCCGAGGAGCACCGGGACGGAGCGGAGGAGCACCGTGGCGCCGCCGAAGCCCTCGAGGGCAAAACCGAGACGCTCGAGCGTTGGCGCCCACTCGGTGAGGAGCGTGGCGTCGGCTGGCGCCAGGTCGAGCGGCTGGGGAAAGAGGAGCTCCTGGGCGGGAAGGGCGTCTCCCGCGAGGACAGCCCGCAGCCGCTCGAACAGCACCCGCTCATGGGCCACGTGCTGGTCGATGAAGAAGACCTCGTCGTCGCTGGCCGATACGATGAACGTGTCCTGGACCTGCCCGACGACCTCGCCGAACCGATCCCCGGCCGGCGGTCGCGCTTCCTCCATGAACAGCGCGCCCTGCCCCCCGGAGACGTCGGCTCCCGCCCAGACCGGCTCGGTGCGCTGCGCCGCGCCACCGGCGGCGCCGGCGTCCGTCCAGGGGGGCGGCGCGGCGCCGAGCCCCTGCTGGTGCTGGACCACGGAAGCGGAGCGCAGGGCGTCCTGCACGGCGAGGAAGAGCATCTCCTGGATCACCCTCGGGGACCTGAAGCGAACCCAGGCCTTCGTCGGGTGGACATTGACGTCCACCTCCTGTGGGGGGAGCGTGAGCGACACCACGGCGGTCGGGAACTGGTCCCGCGCCAGCAGCGGCCGGTAGGCGTCGACGAGCGTCTGGGTCAAGAGCGAGTCCCTGATGGGGCGTCCGTTGACGATGAGGGTGATCGCCTCGCGGCTGCCCCCGGCCGCCTGGGGCGGTGCGACGAGACCGGCGAGCGTGATGGCATGGTCGGCCCGCGCCACGTCGAGCATCCGGCCGGCCAGCTCGTAGCCATGGAGCGCACCCACACGGTCGCGGAGCGTGGCCGCCCTCGGCGCGGCGAGCATCGGCTTGCCATCGTTGGTCACGTGGACGTGGATCTCCGGATGGGCCAGCGCGATGGCCTGGAGGAGGCGGAGGATCATGGCGAGCTCGGCGCGGGCGCCCTTGAGGAACTTGAGCCGACCCGGCGTGTTGAAGAACAGGTCCGCGATCTCCACGGTGGTGCCAGGCGTGGCGGCGACACTCATCGGCGCTCCCGCGGTGCCGCCTTCCCCCCGCACCAGCGTCCCCGCTGCGGAGCCCCGCGGGCACGACAGGAGGGAGAAGCGGCTCACCGCGCAGATGGCAGGCAGTGCCTCCCCCCGGAAGCCGAGGGTGTGGATGGCGTCCAGATCCGCCTCGTCAGCGATCTTGGAAGTGGCGTGGCGCAGCAGCGCCAGGCCCATGTCTTCCGCCGTCATCCCGATCCCATCGTCCAGGGCACGCACGAGCTGCCTGCCCGCATCCCGGAGATCCAGGACGACGCGCGCGCAGCCGGCATCGATGGAGTTCTCGACCAGCTCCTTCACCACGGACGCCGGCCGCTCGACCACCTCGCCGGCGGCGATCTTGTTCACCAGGTGGTCGGGCAGCCTGTGAATGCGAGGACTATTCATTGCTGACGCTCTTTCAGTCGGCGCTGCCAGTCGGCGAGGAGGTTGAGCGCCTGGAGCGGTGTCAGCGAGGCCACGTCGAGCGTGGCCAGCTCGCGGACGAGCGGATCGCCGGAGGGCGGGAAGAGCCCCAGCTGTACCGGCGCGTCCGTGGCCGGGGCCGCGGCTGCCGTGAGCGCCGCCCGCTCGCTCTCGAGCTCTCCCAGGATGCTCCTGGCGCGGTCGATGACCGCCGGCGGAAGCCCCGCCAGTCGCGCGACCTGGATCCCGTAGGACCGGTCCGTGCCCCCGGGGCGCACCTTGTGGAGAAAGATGATCTCATCGTTCCACTCCTTGACCGCCACGTGGAAGTTGCGGACGCGGGGAAGTTGCTCCGCCAGGGCCGTCAGCTCGTGGTAATGCGTCGCGAAGAGCACCTTGGCGCCCCGCCCGCGCTCGTGCAGCTCCTCCGTCACCGCCCACGCGATGGCCAGCCCGTCGAAGGTGGAGGTGCCGCGCCCGACCTCGTCGAGCAGGATCAGACTGCGCGGCGTGGCGTTGTGCAGGATGCTCGCGGTCTCGACCATCTCCACGAGGAACGTGCTTTGCCCTCGCGCGAGGTTGTCCTGGGCGCCCACCCGCGTCAGCACCCGGTCGACGAGGCCGATCCGTGCCGAGCGTGCCGGCAGGAACGCACCCACCTGCGCCAGGATGGCCAGCAGGGCCGTCTGGCGCATGTAGACGCTCTTGCCGCTCATGTTGGGGCCGGTGAGGATGATGATCTGCGCCGAAGCCGGGTCGAGGCTCACGTCATTGGGTGTGAAGGGCTGCCCACCGGTGGAGTCGAGCACCGGGTGGCGCCCCTCGACGATCTCGAGCCGGACGCCCTCGTCCACCACGGGCCGCACATGCCCGCGCTGGTGAGCCACCTCGCCCAGCGACTGGAGCGCGTCCACCGCTCCCACGGAGCGCGCCGTCCGCAGCAAGCCCTCCGCCTCGGCGGCCACGGCAGAGCGGACCTGCTCGAAGAGCTCGAGCTCGAGCCGCGCCATGCGCTCCTCGGCGCCGAGGGCCCGGCTCTCGTACTCCTTCAGCTCCGCGGTGACAAAACGCTCGGCCCCCACGAGCGTCTGGCGCCTCACGTACTCGGCCGGGACCTTGGCGGCATGGGTGTTGCTCACCTCGATGGCGTAGCCGAAGACCCGGTTGAAGCGCACGCGGAGGGTCGGAATGCCGGTGCGCTCGCGCTCCCGCCGCTCGAGCGACGCGATCCACTCCTTCGCCTCGCGCTGGGCGAGCCGTAGCTCCCGCAGCTCGGCGCGCCAGCCTTCGCGGATCAGCCCCCCGTCGCGAAGACTCAGGGGTGGGTCGTCCTCCAGGGCCTCCTCCAGAAGCGTGACGAGCCCCGACAGGGGGGCGATCTCCTCCGCCAGGCGCAGGAGTAGCGGCGACGGAAGCCTCCCCACCGCGTCCCGGACGGCCGGGAGCTCCCGCAGATATGCGCGCAGTGCGATGAGGTCGCGGGCGTGAGCCACGCCCAGCGCCGCCCGGCTCGCCAGGCGCTCGATGTCGCCGATGGCGGCGAGGCGCGCCCTGAGCGCCGTGCGCTCGGCCGGGACCTCGGCCAGGGCACCGACGGCGTCCTGACGCTCCCGGATCCGATCGAGATCGAGCAGCGGGCGCAGGAGCCAGTGCCGCAGGAGCCGCGCTCCCATGGGTGTCCGCGTCGTGTCCAGCGTCGCCAAGAGGGACCCGCGGGCCGTCCGATCCTGCGCGGTCTCGAAGAGCTCGAGTGTCGCGACGGCGGTACGGTCAAGGATCATGGCGTCTCCCGAGACGAAGCGCTGGATGCGGGTCAGGTGGGAGAGGCGTTCCCCCTGCGTGTCCCTGAGGTATGCCAAGGCCGCCCCGGCCGCCTGGATGCCGGCAGCGAGGGCGCCGAGGCCGAAGGCCTCCAGGCTCGGGACCTTGAAGTGGGCGGTCAAGCGCTCCTGCGCCGCCCGGGCCGAGAACCAGGAGGGCTCGACGCATGTCAACGGGATGCCGAGGCCGCCGAGTGTCCGGGCCAGGAAAGCGTCAGCGCCGTGGGCCACGAGGATCTCGGCTGGCCGCCGGAGCAACGCCGCCTCCAGCAGGGTCTCCCCCGCGCCCTCCTCCTCCCCTACCCAGAAATCCCCTGTGGAGATGTCCGCGAGCGCCACGCCCAGGCTCCCCGGGCCCCTGTGCACGGCGAGGAGGAAGTTGTTCGCGGCCCCGTCGAGGTACTGCGTGTCCGTCACCGTGCCTGGAGTGATCACGCGCACCACTTCGCGCCGCACCAGTTTCTTGCCCTTGACCGGCGCCTCCATTTGCTCGCACACCGCCACCTTCTGTCCGGCGCGGATGAGGCGGCCGATGTAGCCGTCGGCGGCGTGGTGCGGGATGCCGGCCATGGGGACGTCCTGGCGCGCAGTGAGCGTGATCTGCAGGAGTCGCGCCCCGAGGTGGGCGTCCGCGAAGAACATCTCGTAGAAGTCCCCGAGGCGGAAGAGCAGCAGGTACTCCGGGTAGCGGCGCTTCAGCTCCCGGTACTGCCGCATCATCGGCGTGAGCTCGGCAGCGCCCTCCGTCACGTGCGCAGCGCTGCCGACAGGCGATCGTAGGTGTCCTGGAGGGATTCGGGGAGGACCTTGGTGTCGCCGATCGCGGTCATGAAGCTGGTGTCGCCGTTCCAGCGGGGCACCACGTGCACGTGCAGGTGCCCGGCGACGCCGGCGCCGGCCACGGCGCCCTGGTTCACGCCCACGTTGAAGCCATCGGGCCTGTAGACGGCCCTGAGCGCCCGCACCGCGATCTGGACGAGCCGCATGCACTCGGCCAGCTCGTCGAGCGACGCCTCGTCGAGCCCCGCCACGTGCCGGGTGACCGCGGCCATGAGGTGGCCAGAGGCGTAGGGATAGGCATTGAGGACGAGAAAGGCGCGCTCACCACGATGGAGGACCAGGGACTGACGATCATCACCGGAGGAGAGCGCAGCGCAGAAGACGCACGCGTTACCGGGCGCCCCGGCGGTCGAGACGTAACTCATCCGCCACGGTGCCCACAGGCGATCCACTCGATTTCAGGCGTTGACGAGCTCGCGGAGCCGCTTGCCGACCTTGAAGAACGGGACGCGCTTCTCGGGGACGCTGACGCTGTCGCCCGTCTTCGGGTTGCGTCCCTTCCGGGAGTTCCGATGCCGGATCCTGAAGCTGCCGAACCCGCGCAGCTCCACCTTGTCGCCCTTGGCCAAGGCGTCGGTGATGTTGTCGAAGACGGTGTTGATGATCAGCTCCGTCTCCTTCTTCGTGAGGCTCGACAGTCTGGATACTTCCTCGATCAGATCCGCTTTGGTCATGACCGGACTCCCTCCCGAGGGCCGCTCTCGCTGCGCCGGATCCGGTTGCTGGTCGGACGGAACCGGGCTGGCCTGTCGCGAAACGCTAGCATGGGGGTCGAAAGTTTGTCAAGAAGGTTACGGGGTTAGGGCTCATGAGCGGCTCCCCATCCCGCCTAGTCCATCAGATAGAGCGGGGTGCGGAGCGATGGCAGCGCGGGGAGCAAGGCGCCGGAGCCCCCGATCCCCAGCTGATCGCGCAAGAGATCCGCCAGGGAGAAGCGCCGGCGAGGCAGCAGGAGCCTGGGGCGCTCGGGCAGCCCGGCGAGCTTCGCCGCCGCCTCGATCGCCTCCTCGAGGCCCCCGAGCTCATCCACCATCTTGAGCGCGCGGGCCTGCTGCCCGGAGTAGATCCGCCCATCGGCGAAGGCGAGGACCGTGGCGCGGTCGAGTCCGCGCCCCTCGGCCACTGCCGCCACGAACTGCCCGTACACATCGTCCAGCAGCAGCTGGAGAATGCGCCGCTCCCCCGGGGACATGGTCCGCGCGAAGTTGCCCACGTCCTTGTAGGCCCCGGCCTTCACCACCACGTACTCGACGCCCACCTTCTTGAGGAGGCCCTCCACGTTGGCCATCTGCATGACCACGCCGATGGACCCCGTGAGCGTACCCGGGTTGGCATAGATGCGGTCCGCGGCGGTCGCCACGTAGTAGCCGCCGGAGGCGGCCACCGCTGCCAGCGACGCCACCACGGGCTTGCCGGCCTTCCGGACGCGCTGCACCGCAGCGAAGATCTCCTGGGTGGGCCCCACCACGCCCCCAGGGCTGTTCACCCGGAGGACGACGGCACGCACGGCGGCGTTGTCCATGTGCTCGCGGAGCTCGCGGACCGTGGCGTCGCCGTCCACGATGATCCCCTGGACCTCGACGATCGCGACGCGCGGGCCCCCGGGCAGTGCACCGTCCTCCAGCACCGCCATGAGGGCCCAGACCGTCACCAGGAACACGGCCAGGATCAGAGTCGTGAGCCCGAGCCCCAGTATCAGGCTGCGGGCGCGAGATGCCATCGCCTAGTCCTCGTCGTCGAAGTCGTCGCCCCCCCGCCGCTTGCGTCCCTTCCCCCGGCCGCGGGTGTCCTGCTGCTGCGGCTCCTCCAAGATCGCTGCCGCCAGCTCTTTCAGCGACAGCCCGATCCGACGCTCGTTGGGGTCCACGCGGATCACGAGCAGCGTGAGCTCGTCCCCGACGTTGACCATCTCCGCAGGCGTCGCGATGGGCCGGCTGGACATCTGGGAGATGTGCAGGAGGCCGTCCACGCCGGGCTCCAGCTCCACGAAGGCACCGAAGTCGGTGAGGCGGACGACCTTGCCGGTCACGCGCGAGCCCATGGGGTAGCGCTGGGAGACGCTCTCCCACGGGTCCGGCTGGATCTGCTTGAGGCCGAGGGAGATCCGCTTGTTCTCGCGGTCCACGTTGAGGATCTGCGTCTCGATGGCTTGCCCCTTCTTCAGGAGCTCCGAGGGGTGGCCGATGTTCCGGGTCCAGGACATGTCGGAGATGTGCAGGAGGCCGTCCACGCCGGGCTCCAGCTCCACGAAGGCGCCGAAGTCGGTGAGGTTGCGCACCTTCCCCTGCACGCGCAGCCCGGGCTTGTACCGCTCGTCTATGCTGGACCACGGGTCGCTCTCCACCTGCTTCATGCCCAGCGAGATGCGCTTCGTGGCCTTGTTGACGTCCAGCACCTGCACCTCGACGGTGTCCCCCACGTTGACGAGCTTCGAGGGATGGCGTACCCGCCGCGTCCACGACATCTCCGACACGTGCACGAGGCCTTCCACGCCGGGCTCGAGCTCGATGAAGGCGCCGTAGTTGGTGAGGCTCACCACACGCCCGGCGACCTTTCCGCCCACCGGGTAGCGCTCGTCCACCGTCGCCCACGGGTCCAGGGACTTCTGCTTGTACCCGAGGGATACCCGGCCCGTCTCCCGGTCGAAGTGCAGCACCACGACCTCGACCTGGTCCCCGACCTGGAAGATCTCCGAGGGGTGGCCGATCCGCCCCCAGGACATGTCGGTCACATGCAGCAGGCCGTCGATGCCCCCGAGGTCGATGAAGGCCCCGTAGTCCGTGATGTTCTTCACGGTCCCCGTCAGCGCCATGCCTTCGCTCAGGACGGCCAGGGTGTGCTTCTTCTTCTCCTCGCGCTCCTCCTCCAGCACGATCCGTCGCGAGAGGACGACGTTGCCCCGGCGCCGGTTCAGCTTGATGACCTTGGCGCGGATCGTCTGTCCCACGAGGGCGCCGAGGTTCTTCACCGGGCGGAGATCCACCTGCGACCCCGGCAGGAAGGCGCGCACGCCCACGTCCACCGCGAGGCCGCCCTTGACCACCTCGACGACTCGGCCCTCCACGGGCGTTCCGCTGTCGTACGAGCGCGAGATGGCGTCCCAGACCTTGATCTTGTCCGCCTTGTCCTTGGAGAGGACGATCAGGCCCTCGTTGTCCTCCTTCGCCTCGAGGTAGACCTCGATCTCATCGCCAACCTTCGGGACCCCGGTGTGCCGGAACTCCTCGATGGCGATGGTGCCCTCGCTCTTGTAGCCGATGTCCACGAGCACCTCGCTGCCGCGCACCTCGACGACGAGCCCGCGGACCACCTCCCCTTCTTCGATGTCGCTGCCGCCCTTGGCGAACCAGTCCTCCATCGTCTCTTCCCGGGTCTCTCCCACCTCCCTCTGACTGGCCGTGGGGCCCTGCACCTTCTGGTTATCCGTCTCCATATTCTGCTGACTTCCTCCTTGGTGGATATCGCCGGTACGGGCGCTTGGCCCATGCCGTGCGTCGAACCCGTGCTCTACCCGCTCTGCTCGCCGAGCTGTGCGATGGCGCGCATCATCTCCTCGGTGGCCTCGCGGTACCGCTCCTTGCTCCGCCCCGGCGCCTCCGCCTTGAAGGAGAGGGGCGGCCCGAACGTCACGCGCACCTTCACCGGCCTCGGGATCACTCGACCGCGGGGCAGCGCCCGTCCGGAGCCCGAGACGTAGGCCGGCACCACCGCCGCTCCGCTCAGCACCGCGAGCATCCCGGCCCCGGGCTTGCCCTCGCGCATAGTCCGCTCGTCGCCCCGCGTGCCCTCGGGGAACACCAGGAGCGCCTTCCCCTCTTGGAGGACCCGGAGGGCCGCCTTCAGCGCTTTCGCGTCAGTCCCGTCGCGCCGGACGGGCCGGGCGTTGACCCCCCGGAGCACCCAGCCGAGCAGCGGGATGTCGAATAGCTCCGCCTTCGCCATGAAGCAGAGCTGCCTCCGCGTCGCCCCGCCGACGAACGGCGGGTCCAGGAGGCTCACGTGGTTCGACACGATGAGCACCGGCCCGGTCGCCGGCACCCGATCCCCCCCCCGGACCTCGACCCGGAAGAGGAGGCGCATCACGACCACCGCGATGGGCTTCAGGACCTCGTACAGCACCGGACCCGCTCGACCTCCTCGAGGAGCCGCCTCACGACCGCTTCGGGCTCGAGCCCGGAGGAGTCGACCACCACGGCCCCGGACGGCTTGACCAGGGGAGCCAGTGCCCGCCCCATGTCCTGGCGATCGCGGCGCAGGACCTCTTCGCGCACGGCCGCCACGTCCACGGTGACACCGCGGTCCGCCAGCTCTTCCTGGCGCCGTCGGGCTCGCGTCTCGAGGTCCGCGTCGAGGTAGAACTTCACCTCGGCGTCGGGACAGACCACGCTGCCCGTGTCCCGCCCCTCCAGCACCACGCCCCCCGGTGCCGCGAGCGTGCGCTGCAGCGGCGTGAGCTTGTCGCGCACCGGCGGCAGCGCCGTCAGGGCGGAGGTCAGCTCACCGATGGCCGGCGTCCGGATCTCCGTCGCGACGTCCCGCCCGTTGACGAACACCTTGTCCTCGACCAGCTCCACCGTGGTCCTCGCCAGAAGCTCCCGCAGCGCCGGGCCGTCCTCGGCGGCAAGTCCCGCCCGCTGCACCGCCCACGCCAGTCCCCGGTACATGGCCCCCGTGTCCAGCAACCGGAACCCGAGCCTGCGCGCCAGCTCCCGGGCAGCCCTGGACTTGCCCGCCCCCGCCGGCCCGTCGATGGTGACCACAGGCTCCTTCCTGCCGCAGCCCCTCACGCCGATACCCTCGCGCACGGCGCGCCAGCCAGGGCGTTCAGCGTGTCGAGGAACCCCGGGAAGGAGGTGGCGATGCAGTCCGTATCCTCTACCACCGTCTCGCCGTCTGCAAGCAGTCCGGCGACGACGAGCGCCATGGCCATGCGGTGGTCCCCGCCGCTCGAGACGGTGGCGCCGCGGAGCCGCGTGCCCCCATGGATCTGGAGTCCGTCGGCCCGCTCGGAGACGCGCGCTCCCATGCGGCCGAGCTCGGCGGCAATGGCGTGGATGCGGTCGGACTCCTTCACGCGGAGCTCGGCGGCATCGCGGATCTCGGTGACCCCCTCCGCCACGCAGGCCGTCACCGCGAGCGCCGGGATCTCATCGATGAGGCGCGGGATCAGCGGACCCCGGACCACGGTGCCCCGCAGCGCGGACGACGTCACGCGGAGGTCGGCCGCAGGCTCCGCCGCGGTGGCGCCGAGTCCGAGGCCGCTCTCCTGTCGTGAGATGCGGGCGCCCATCTGCGCGAGAACGTCGAGAAGCCCGGTCCGCGTGGGATTGACTCCCACACCCTTCACCGTCACCGCTGCATCGGGCCCCGCCGCGGCTGCCGCCAGGAAGAAGGCCGCGGACGAGACGTCCCCCGGTACCGACACCGCCTGCCCCCTGAGCTGGCCTCCGGGGTGCAGCGTCACGGTTCGGCCTGCGATGGAGAGGTGCGCGCCGAAGGCGCCCAGCATGCGCTCGGTGTGGTCCCGCGACTGCGCCGGCTCCTCCACCGTCACCGGTCCATCGGCCCACAGCCCCGCCAGCAGCACGGCCGTCTTCACCTGGGCCGAGGCGACGGGTGAGACGAAGCGGAGCGCGCGGAGCGGTCGCGTACCGGTGACGGCGAGGGGCAGCCGGCTTCCGCCCTGCCGCCCCACCACCGTCGCTCCCATCTGACGGAGCGGAGCCGACACCCGGTCCATGGGCCTCCGGCGGAGCGAGGCATCGCCGGTCAACACGCTCCAGAAGGGCTGGGCGGCCAGCACGCCGATGAGCAGGCGCGCTGTTGTGCCGGAGTTGCCGCAGTCGATGACGTCATCGGGCTCGACCAGGGCGGCGAGGCCTCCTCCATCGAGCAGATAATGCCCGGCTCCCTTGCGAATCACCTCCACGCCGAGCGCGCGCACGGCCTTGAGGGTCGCGAGGCAGTCCTCGCCCTCGAGGAAGCCGGAGATCTCGGTGCGGCCCGCAGCGAGCGCCCCGAAGAGCGCGGCCCGGTGCGAGATGGACTTGTCCCCCGGGACCGTCACCTCGCCCCGCAGCCTTCTGACCGGCGTGACGTGGATCCTCACCGCAGACGCTCCCGGGCCTGCCGGATCCGGTCGAGCTCCTGCTCGATGGCGGAGGCATCGCCCGACGAGATCAGGCCCTCCAGGTGATCCAGCGATTTCCTGAAGGCCGCCACGGCCTCAACCAAGGCGGGGCGATTGTCCTGGAAGATCTCACGCCACACCCCGGGGCTCGACGCCGCGATGCGGGTCGTGTCTTTGAAGCCCCGCGCAGCCACATCGAGGAATGTCGGGTCCATGCGGAGGACGGCATCCACGAGGGCGTCGGCCACGAGGTGCGGCAGGTGGCTCACAGCCGCCACGGCGCGGTCGTGAGTCGTGGGGTCCAGGGTGGTCACGTGGGCCCCGAGCGCCTCCCAGAACGTGCGCACCCGCGCCAGGGCGTCCGCGTCGCTCTTCTCCGTCGGCGTCAGGATCACCACGGCGCCGCGGAACAGGTCCGCACGGGCGATCCCGTAGCCGGACTGCTCGGAGCCGGCCATGGGATGCCCCCCGATGAACCTGAGCGGGCGCGAGGCGGCGAGGCGATCGGCGGTACGGACGATCCGTCCCTTCGTGCTTCCCACGTCGGTGATGACGGCCCCGCCGGGGGCTGCGGTCCATACCGCCGGCAGGAGGGCCTCGAGGGTCGAGACGGGAGCCGCCAGGAGGCAGAAATCAGAGCCGCTGATCCCACCGGCCAGGTCGGTCGTGATGCGATCCACCACGCCCTCGTGGAGCGCCGGCTCGAGCGCCTCGCGCCTGCGACCCACCGCCACGATCTCGCGGGCGAGCGACGCCTCGCGGACCGCCTTCGCGACGGAGCCCCCCAGGAGGCCGAGACCGACGATGGACAGCTGGTGGATCACGCGCTCCTCGCTTCCGGGAGAACCTTGCGCAATGCCTTCATGAGCCGCCGGTTCTCCTCCGGTGTGCCCACCGTGACGCGGAGGGCGTTCTCCATCCCGAAGCTCGTCAGCGGACGGACGATCACCCCCTCGTGGAGCAGCCGCTGGTACACGTCCACGGCGTTCCGCCCCACGTCCACCAGGATGAAGTTGGCGCGGGACGGGGTGTACTTGAGGCTCAGCGAGGCGAACTCGTCGTAGAGGAACGCCCGCCCCGCCTCGATCATGCGCAGACACTCGACGATGTGCCCCTCGTCCTCGAGCGCGGCGAGCGCGGCCACCTGAGCCAGCGAGTTCACGTTGAAGGGGGCGCGAATCCGGTTGAGGAGCGCCACGCAGTCAGGCGACGCCATGCCATAGCCCACGCGGAGCCCCGCCAGGCTCGCAGCCTTGGAGAAGGTGCGCAGGATGGCGACCTTGCGCCCCTGCCGGAGATAGGCCAGCGAATCGGGGAAGTCGGGGCCCTGGGCGAACTCCAGGTACGCCTCGTCGAAGACCACGATGACGCGGTCGGGAACCCGGGCCATGAAATCCTCCACCTCGTTGGCCGTCACGATCGTGGCGGTGGGATTGTTGGGGTTGGCGACGAAGACCATCTTGGTCATGGGCGTGATGGCGCGTGCCATCGCTTCGAGGTCGAGGCGGTGCTCCTTGAGGGTCACGACGACGCGGATGCCGCCCACGGCCTGGACGATCATCGGGTATACCACGAAGGAGGGGTGCGGGATGACGACCTCCTCCCCGGGGCGCACGAACGCCCGCACGAGGAGCTCGATGAGCTCGTTGGACCCGTTGCCCAGGACAATGTCGTCGGGGTTGACCCCATGGCGCCGGGCGAGTGCGTCGCGCAGGTAGAAGCCGCTGCCATCGGGATAGCGGTTCAGCTGGCCGAGCGCGGCCGCGACGGCCTTCTGGACGCGCTCCGAGGGCGGCAGCGGGTTCTCGTTGGAGGCGAGCTTGATGGCGTCCTTGATGGCCAGCTCGCGCTCGAGCTCCTCGATGGGCTTCCCCGGCTCATACGGGGCGATGCCGAGGATGTGGTCGTTGGCGAGCGATTCCCAGGAGGCGGACATGGAAGGCTCCTTATGCGGCCGGATAGGACCCGAGGATCTTGAGGAACTGGCAGCGCTCCTCGACCGCGCGAAGCACGTCTCGCACGTCGTCGGTGTCCCGGTGCCCCTCGAAGTCCAGGAAGTTCACGTACTCCCAGGGGCGCCGCTTGGTGGGCCGCGATTCGATCTTGGTCAGGTTGAGCCTGCGCTCGGCGAAGGGCTGCAGGATGCGGTAGAGGACGCCCGGCTCGTTGCGCATGGAGAAGAGAATGGAGGTCTTGTCCCTTCCTGTGGCCGGCATGGGTCGGCGCCCCAGGACGAGGAACCGCGTCGAGTTGTAGGGGTTGTCCTCGATGCGCCGCCTCAGGACGGGCACCTCGTACAGGCGTCCGGCCATCTCCGAGGCGACGGCGGCGACCGTGGGGTCGTCCTTCGCGCGCGTGGCAGCGGCGGAGGTGGAGGAGGTCTCCTCCGTCGGGACGTCGGGGAGGTTGGCGGCCAGCCACTGCCGGCACTGGGCGAGGGCCTGCGGGTGTGAGCAGACGGTCTTGATCTCGTCGAGAGCCCCCGCCCTCGAAAGGAGGTGGTGCGTGATCTCGAGGGTGACCTCGCCCGTGATCACCGCCTCGCCGTCCAGCAGGCTATCCAGCGTGATGTTGACGGGCCCCTCGGTGGAGTTCTCGACCGGGACCACTCCGTACTCCGCCCGGCCACGCTCGACCTCGTCGAACACCTCGCCGATGCTCTTGACCGCCACGAACACGGCCGAGGAGCCGAACCGTTGAACCGCCGCCTGGTGGGTGAAGGTGGCCGGGGGCCCGAAATAGGCCACCGGCAGAGGATTCTCCAGGGCGAGCGAGGCGGAGAGGATCTCCCGCCAGACGGCCCTGAGGGCGTCGGCTGGCAGCGGGCCGCGGCTCCGGGCCGTGATCCGGTCGAGAACCTGCGCTTCCCGATCTGGCGCGAAGTACGGGAGGGACTGCTGCCTCTTGAGCTCGCCGATCTGGAGGGCGGCGTCTGCGCGCTGATTGAGGAGGTGGAGGATCTCGTTGTCGAGGTCGTTGATCCTGGAGCGCCAATCGTCCAGGTTCATAGAAGCTCCTGATGAGGCCCGGTCAGCAACTGCCGCATTATAGGCGATGGGTCCGGGGCGCGCAAGCGCCTTAGGGCCGAGAGCTCGGCGTCGGTCAGGGGGCGGCTCTCCCCCACCCGGAGGCTTCCCAGGTGCAGCGGGCCGAGCTGAACGCGAACGAGGCGCAGGACGGGATGCCCCAGCGCCTTGCAGTAGCGCTTGACCTCCCGGTTGCGCCCCTCTCCGAAGGTCAGCCGCAACCGCGTCGTTCGCGGCCCGGCGTGCAGGATGGTGACCGCGGAGGGGACAGCGGGCCCGTCCGAGAGCGTCACGCCCCGGCGCCAGCGCTCGAGATCGCGCGGGATGACCCGCCCCTCCACCTCGGCCTCGTAGACCCGCGGGATCTCGTAGCGCGGGTGCAGGAGACGGTTGGTCAGCTCCCCGTCGTTGGTGAGGAGCAAGAGCCCCTCGGCGTCGTAGTCGAGGCGCCCCACCGGAAAGAGGCGCGGCCCGCGGCCCCGCAGCAGATCCAGCACGATGGGGCGGCCGCCGGGGTCGCTCACGCTGCAGAGGTAGCCGCGCGGCTTGTGGAGGAGCACGTAGGAGCTGGCTTCGGTTGCGGGCAGCGGGCGCCCGTCGATGGCGATCACGTCGACTTGCGGGTCGGCCTGGGCGCCCGGCTCGAGGCGCACCCGGCCGTTGACCGTGACGCGTCCCTGGGCGAGGAGCGCTTCAGCTCCGCGGCGCGAGGTCAGTCCCGCTTGCGCCAGGATCTTGCTGAGGCGAATCGGCGCCAGCGGCCATCCCCTCCTGGTTCTCTTCTCGGGGCGCGGCGACGGCCCGCCCGCTCTCGTCTGACACGGGGCTTCCAGGCTCCGTGTCGGCCGGGCTGTCAGCTTCGAACAGCGGCTCCCCGCCGCTCTCGGCACCCTGGGGTTCCGGCATGATCAGCTCGCCGTCGACCTTGGGGAGGTCGGCCAGGTCCCGCAGCCCAAAGGCCACCAGGAAGTCCCTCGTGGTCTCGTAGAGGAAAGGCCGGCCGGGGGAATCCTTCCGTCCCGCGATGCGGATCATCCGGCGCTCCAGCAGGTTGTCGAGCACACCCTCGGAGTTCACCCCGCGGATGGCGTCGACCTCGGGCCGGGACACGGGCTGCCGGTATGCCACGATGGCCAGCGTCTCGAGGGCGGGGCGCGAGAGGCGAGAGCGCGTGCGTGAGCGCGCGAGCTTCACGAGCCACGGCGCCACCTCGGACCGCGTGACGAGCCGGAAGCCCCCGCCCGCCTCCATCACCTGGAGGGCGCGCCCCTCCCTGTCGAGGCGGCGGCCCAGCGACTCCAGCAGCGCCACGGCCTCGGCCGGAGAGGCGAGCCCCAGGACGTCCTGGACGGTGACGGCTTCAACGGGGATGTCCGAGGCGAAGAGGAGCGCCTCCAGGACGTCGATCGGCTCAGCCATTGCCTCGGTCTCCGCCGGCTTCGGGCGCGGTGGCGCTCACGATCGTCTCGGCCTCCGGGGTGCGCCGCTCGATGACGATGTCGCTGAAGAGGTCCCCCTGGCGCGCCCGGGCCTGGCCCAGCCGGACCAGCTCCAGCAGCGCGAGGAGCGTGACGATCCACTCCGCCCGGACGCGGTCTGCGCCCGCCACCGAGGAGAAGAGGAGCGACCAGGTGTGGCGGAGCAGCGAGACGATCTCGGCCATGCGCTCGAGGATGGAGATCGGGCTCGCCTCCACCTCGCGGGGCGCCTGCTGCTTCTGGACCTGGATCAGCCGCGTCATGGCCCGCTGGAGCAGGTGGACCGAGAGGTCTTCCAGCGGGATCTCCTCGGGCGGCGGTAGCTCGCCCACCGTGCGGCCGAAAAGCAGCGCCTGCTCGGCTTCCCGCTGGGCGAGCCAGCCGCCCAGCGTCTTGATGCGGGCGTACTCCTGCAGCCGCTCGGCCAGCTCGCGGCGCAGCAGCTCGCCCTCCTCGTCCAGCGCGTCGTCCTGGGCCCCCTCGGTGTCCGGGACCAGCAGCTTGGACTTGAGGTAGATCAGCGTGGCGGCCATCACCATGAAGGAGCCAGCCATCTCCAGATCCTGGAACCGCACCGACTCGAGGTGGGCGAGGTACTGATCCGTGATCGTCCGGACGGGGAGCCTGGCGAGGTCCACCTCGTGCGTCCGGCACAGGTGCAGCAGGAGGTCCAGCGGCCCTTCGAACGCCTCGACGCGGACGGTGAGCCCCGCAGGGGCCTCCGCCGTTGCTGCCGTCATGGCTCGAGCCCCACGGCGCTTCGCACCTCTTCCATCGTGTTCTGGGCGGTCTTGCGCGCCCGGCGGGATCCCTCGTGAAGGACTTCGAGCACCTCCTTCGGGCGATCGGCGAAGTGCTGGCGGCGCTCCCTGATGTCCCCCAGCGGCGGCAGGAGGTGCGTGAGGAGCACGCCCTTGCAGTCGAGACAGCCGATCCCGGCCGTTCGACAGCCGGTGGCGCAACCCTCGCGCTCGGCCTCGGGGGTGAAGATGCGGTGCAGGTCGAAGACGGGGCATAGATCCGGGTCGCCCGGGTCGCTCCGCCGCTTGCGAGCCGGATCGGTGATCATGGGCCGGATCTTGGCCGTGATGACGTCGGGAGAGTCGGAGAGGTAGATCGCGTTGTCGTAGGACTTGGACATCTTCCGACCATCGGTCCCGGGCACCTTGGGGATCTCGGTCAGCCTCGCCTGGGGCTCGGGGAAAATGGGCTTCCACGTGTTGTTGAATCGCCGGGCGACCTCTCGAGTCAGCTCCACGTGGGGCACCTGATCGATGCCCACGGGCACCCACTGCGGCTTGTACATGAGGATGTCGGCAGACTGGAGCAGCGGGTAGCCCAGCAGTCCGTACGACGGGGATTCGAGCCCGAGCTGTTCCACCATCTCCTTGTAGCTGGGCACGCGCTCCAGCCAGCCCACCGGCGTCACCATGGAGAAGAGGAGGTGCAGCTCGGCGTGCTCGGGTACCAGCGACTGGATGAACAGCGTGGAGCGCTCGGGGTCGAGCCCCGCCCCGAGCCAGTCGGCGGCCATCTCGAGCGTATTGGCCGGAGCCTCGGCGCTGTTGGCGGCGTCCGTCGTGAGCGCGTGCCAGTTGGCGACGAAGAAGAAGCAGTCGTAGTCGTCCTGCAGGCGCACCCAGTTGTCCAGCGCCCCGAGGTGGTTCCCGAGATGGACCTTGCCCGTGGGACGCATCCCCGACAGCACCCGCTGTTTCGATGACGGCATGACGATCCTCACCCCGTGTCGCTCCGGCGGCGGGCCTCCCAGGCCTTGGCCATCCGCAAGAAGACGTAGTCGGCGTACAGGACGGCGAGCACGAAGCCCCGCCAGCCGTCCAGGAACCCCAGGCGCATAATGTACATCGAGACGAAGCGCCCGAGGGGTCTGAAGATGAGGTCGGCGAGCCGGGCCGGCCTGCCCCGCGCGAGCCAGTCCTGGGCCGCGAGGGTCGAGTACCGGTTCGAGCGCTCCGCGAAGGCCTCCAGGCTCCGGTACGAGTGGTGGAGGAGCGGCTCGCGCAGGCGCTCCACGGGGCCGCCAACCTGCACCGACTCATGCACCGCGTTCGCCACGAACCGGCCCGCTCCCCGCCGGAAGAGGCGCAGCTGGTAGTCCGGATAGAGCCCGCCGTGGCGCACCCACGCCCCCCAGAAGATGTTCTGCCGCGGGAGGCGGTAGCCCATGGTGGGGCTGTCCTGCTCGAGCACCCGGAGGATCCGTTCGCGCAGCGCCGGCGTGACCCGCTCATCGGCGTCCAGCGAGAGCACCCAGTCGCCCGTGGCCTGATCCAGCGCGAAGTTCTTCTGGGCTGCGAAGCCGGGCCACGGGCGGGTCCAGATCCGCTCCGTGAACTCCCGCGCCAGCGGCACCGTCTTGTCGGTGGACTCGGCATCGACCACGAGGATCTCGTCGGCCCACTGGATGCTCTCGAGGCACGGCCGTAGCCGATCCTCCTCGTTCCACGCGATGATCGCGACCGACAGCCGCGCCCGCGTCACGAGCGAGCCTGATCGAGGAGCCCCTGCGCCGCGGCGAGCGCCGTCGAGGGGGCGAGCCCGGCCATGGTGCCATCCGGGCTCTGCAGTCCGCGGCTCCGCGGGCCGTAGGGCCCGTTCCGCTCTGCGCGCGTCGGGCCGAAGAGGCCCAGACAGGGCGTGCCCACAGCGGCGGCCAGGTGGAGCGGGCCGGTGTCCCCGGCGACCATGACGGAGCAGCGGCGGAGCAGCGCGGTGAGCTCATCGAGATCGGTGGGCGGGGCCAGGACCGCGCGGCTTCCGAGCCCCGTCGCGATCTGCCGCGCCATGTGGGCCTCGTCGGGGCCCCAGAGCAGGAGCAACCGGGCGCCCGCCTCGGCGCCGAGCCGCTCGGCCAGCTCCCGGAAGTGCGCCACGGGCCAGCGTTTCTCCGAGCGTCCGGCCCCCGGGTTCAGCGCCACCAGGCGGTCGCGGGGCTTGAGGCCGTGCTCGGCGAGAAAGTCGTCCATGGCTCGCTCGGCGGCCGGCCGCACCGGAAGGTGGAACTCCGGGGCGACCGCGCCGAGTCCGAGCGGCTCGAGGAGCGACAGGTACTGCTCCACCACGTGCACGGCCTGCGGCGGCGGTGTCACGTGGCGATTGGTGAAGAGCGCGTTCAGCCTCTCGCGGCAGTGGGACGCGCTGAAGCCGATCCGCAAGCCAGCACCCGTGTAGGCCGTGAGCATGCCGCTCTTGACGAGGCCCTGCAGATCGAGCGCCACGTCGAAGCGGGCCCCGCGCACGCGGGTGCGGAGGCGGCCGACCTTCCCCCACACCTCGCGCGCGCCGCTCGGGCGCCAGATCAGCCGGCGCCAGAGCCGCGTGTTCACCGGGATGACGCGGTCGAGATCGGGGTGATCCCGCAGGAGCGCGTACTCGCGCGCCTCGACGATCCACGTGAGCTCCGCGTCCGGGCGGGCGCGGCGAAGCGCGCGGGCCACGGGCAGGGCGTGGATGACATCGCCGAGCGCCGAGAGCTTGATGATCGCGACTTTCATGATGTCACCACCCAGAGGACCCCCTGCGGTTTGCCCCTGGCGCCATGTCCGGCCAGGTCACCGCGCAAATCTCTGGAGGATGGTGGCGATGAGATCGCGCGTCGAGTGGCTCTTGGGGTCTCCAGCGATGGCGACGCGCCCACCGGCCCGGAGCACGCTCTGGCGCTCGGGCACCGTGTCCTCCGTGTAATCCGTCCCCTTGGCCTGCACGTCGGGGC
>Ga0154440_1261_pt2 | contig 24007 bp, 24 predicted proteins | sample RifGroC2_FD_115944 | JGI IMG/M metagenome (GOLD analysis project Ga0154440, IMG submission 115944) | Candidatus Rokubacteria bacterium GWC2_70_24
CGCCGCCTGGCCTGCGACGCGAGCCGGGTGGTGATGCGGCACGACCCGGACGGCCGGATCGTGGAAGTCGGCGCCCGGACGCGGACCATTCCACCGGCGCTCCGGCGCGCGCTGCACCACCGTGACCGCGGCTGCCAGTTCCCGGGCTGCGGCCTGCCGTTCGGCCAGGGCCATCACATCCGCCACTGGGCCCATGGCGGGCCCACCACGCTCTCGAACCTCGTGATGCTCTGCCGGCGCCATCACCGCACCGTCCACGAGGAGGGATACCAGGTGGAACAACAGCCCGACGGCGAGCTGCGGTTCCGGCGACCGGACGGGCGACCTCTGCCCGATGTCCCGCCCCCGCCGGCGGTCCCCGACGATCCCGTCCGGGCGCTCCGAGCGCGGAACGAGGCGGCTGGGCTTCACCTGCACGCGCGGACGACGTGCCCGAGCTGGCTGGGAGAGAGCGTTGACGTGGGCTGGGCGATCGACGTCTTGCATCCCCGGGCCCTCCAGCCCCTGGCGATCGGCGAGTAAGCGGTCGAAGCCTTCGCCAAAATCCGCAGCCAGACGCGCATCCTGCCCTCGGCACTCATTGCGTCTCGTGCCCTTCCGCGATACAGAGCAGATGCCGATGCATCGACATCGGGGCCAGGGCGAGGGTGGGTGCCCTCGATTGGGTGATGTGGCGCGCCTCCAGCAGCAGCGCCCGCTGGCTCATGGGCCGCACCCAGTCGTCGGACAGCGTCGCCGCCTCCAGGAACCCCCGCGCCCGTTCGATCCCCGTCAGCCCGGCGGCGATGGCGTTGGAGATGGTGAAGCGGGAGGGGAAGGCGTTCATCTCAGAGTTCCCCCCGGAAGGCGCGGTGCTGGAGGGCGGCGAAGAGCGCGTCCAACTCGGCCAGCGAGGCCCGGTGCGCGCTCTTCAGCTTCTCCACGGCGGCGACGCGGCGGCCGAAGTCGTGTTGGAGGGGGAGAGGGGGTATCGGAATGGGCATGGCCTTGATGATGCCCATGTCCAAGCCAGCCATAATCGCCCCCTTAGCCGTCCGATCGAGATACCGCCGAGCAAGCGGATGCCGAAGAAAGTAGGCATGAAGGAAAGACGGCAGGCATTTCTTCGGCTGGAGCGTGACGCAGCAGAGGTGCTTCGTGTTGATGGCTACGGGCACCTCATCTGGAACAACCGCGCATCGTCCGCACGTGCCCATGATCGTGATGAGCACGTCGCCAGGATGGACCGTGTACCGCTTCAGTTCGCGGTACTTCGCCTCAGAAATGAATCGCCGTTCGGCCCAGCGGAACTCGTTCGCGACGGCATTGTCGATGCCCAGCACCGCCACGCCCTCGTCGACGAACTCGCTGTGCAGAAGTTGACTACCGAACGGGCCGGTACGAATGGACCCGGGGCTAGGGTCCGCAATGTCGGCGATGGTGGCCATCGGCCATCCTCTCGCCTCAGGGTCGCCGAAGAGGCCGAGGAAGATGGCTTGAGTGAGGGTGTCGAGTTGGTCGAGAGCGGCGCGGCGCTTGGCCCGCAACGCCTCCGCCCGGTCCAGCACCTCCGCAATCCGCCGCTGCTCCGTCAAAGGGGGGAGAGGGATTTCGATTTTCGCAAGGACCGAAGGACTCAAGCGAGGAAGGTTTACTCCGACCGCACGCGAGTTCGCATAGTTCACCATGACGGGTTGGCGCAGGAAGTGGAATAGAAAGCGCCGTTCGATTTTCGGCCCAGCCAGAATGGGCAAGATGTCCGTGCTACAAATGCCGCTGAAATCGGGGCATGCAATCTTGGCGAGATAAGGTCGGAGCTTTCCGTAGAGGATGTGGCGCTGAGTGAACTGGAATTTCGAACTCGCGAGGGCACCCGCGCCCACTGGCTTCGGACCGAGGAACGTGCCGCCGCTTTCGATGTGCTCAAGGCCAACGTAGGTCGTGCCAGCTTTGATTTGCTCAGGCTGCATGCTTGAGCGCTCGACGGCTGCGATCTCGCCAAGCGCGACTGTCTTCCAGGAGCTCATCCCACCATCGCCCCCAACTCCTTCATCCCCTGCTGAATCTCCACCTCCAGCTTGGCGAGGTCGGCGAGGATCTCCTGCGGCGGGCGGTGCTGCGCTTCCTCATGCACAACTTCCTTGTAGCGGTTGAGGCTGAGGTCGTATCCTTGCGCCACGAGGTCGGCCTTGGGCACGCAGAAGCTCTGCGCGGTGCGCGGGCGCTTGCGCTCCTTGCCGTCGCGCTCCCGCCAGCGGGCGAGGATGTCGGGCAGGTTGTTCTTGGCGTGGTCGTCGGCGCTTAGCGTGGTGGTTGGCACGACGCCGAGCTTGTCGTCGGGGAGCAGCGGGGTGCGTTTGTCGTCGAGTGACCAGCCGTCGGCGTCGCAGTCGTAGAACCAGACCTCGTCGGTGCCGCCGGAGTTGGTCTTGGTGAAGAGCAGGATGGCGGTGGAGACGCCGGCGTAGGGCTTGAACACGCCGCCGGGAAGCGAGATCACGGCGTCAAGCTTCTGGTCCTCGATGAGCATCCAGCGCAGCTCCTTGTGCGCCTTGCTCGATCCAAAGAGCACGCCGTCGGGCACGATGACGGCGGCGCGGCCGCCGGGCTTCAAGAGGCGCAGGAAGAGCGCGAGGAAGAGCAGCTCGGTCTTCTTGGTCTTGACGATCTGCTGGAGGTCCTTGGCGGTGTTCTCGTAGTCGAGCGACCCGGCAAAGGGCGGGTTGGCCAGCACCAGGGTGTAGCGCTCCTCTTCGCCGGCGTGGTCCTGCGCCAGCGAGTCGCGGTAGCGGATGTCGGGGTTCTCCACGCCGTGCAGCAGCATGTTCATGCTGCCGATGCGCAGCATGGTGTTGTCGAAATCGAAGCCGTGGAAGGCGTGCTGGTGGAAGTGCGCCTTCTGCTTCGCGTCGCGCAGGATCTCCGGGTGGCGCTCGCGCAGGTATTCGCCGGCCGCCACGAGGAAGCCGGCAGTGCCGCAGGCGGGGTCGCAGATCACGTCCTTCGGACCCGGGGCGGTCATCTCCACCATGAGCCGGATGATGTGGCGCGGGGTGCGGAACTGGCCGTTGGTGCCGGCGGTGGCGATTTTGCCGAGCATGTACTCGTAGAGGTCGCCCTTGGTGTCGCGGTCCTCCATCGGCACCTGGTCGAGCAGGTCCACCACCTTGGCCAGCAGCGCGGCCGTGGGGATGGTGAAGCGCGCGTCCTTCATGTGATGGGCGTAGGTGGAGTCGTCGCCGCCCAGCGTGCGCAGGAACGGGAAGACATGCTCGCCGACCACCGTGAACATCTCGGCCGGCGCGAAGTGCTTGAAGCGCGACCAGCGCAGGTTGTCGTAGGGGCGCTTCTTCGAGTCCTTGCCGGCAGGGAAGACGCGACGCTCGATGGGCTGCTTCAGCCGGGCGGCCTTGTTCTCCTCCAGGGTGTGCAGGTCGTCGAGTCGGCGCAGGAACAGCAGGTAGGTGATCTGCTCGATGACTTCGAGCGGGTTGGAGATGCCGCCGGACTAGAACGCGTCCCAGATGCGGTCGATTTGGCTCTTGAGTTCACCGGTCAACACTCGTTGTCCTTTGGTTCACGCGATGGCGGAACGGGGGGGGGCGGTAACGCGGGCCTCCCTACTCTTCGCTCCATCCAGACTCCCGCGCAGCACCTCGGCCATCTGCCAGGTGTCGGGCTCAGACTCGAGGTTGGCGGCGCTCGTGTTCTTCAGGATCGTCTTTCTCACCGCCTTCGGCACCCGCAAGCTCGTGGACACTGTGACTGCACGGGGTGGCGGGGAGCGCCGAACGTTAACGCTGAGCGGTCGGGGCGGGCAGACAACCACACCCCCCGATCGGGGACACGACCTCGAACGACCAGAAACCGTGACACGAACGCAAGCGCCCGCCCCGATCCGCTCCAGCGTTTCGTTAGGCGTAGAGTAACCGGCCGCGTGGTTTCGGGATCGGCCGCCCGAGTTCCTTGGCCGTCTCGATCCACTCGTTGATGACCACCTGGACCGCAGCGAGCGCCTTCTGGTAGCTCGGACCATCGGCAGCACAGCCCGGCAACTCAGGAACTTCCGCGATGAATGCTTGGTCTGGCTCGCTCCAGTAGATGATGAGCTCGTAACGGAAATCATTCGGCATCGTGTTCCTCCGCCAACCTGTACTGGACGATCACGTTGCGAACGTGTTTGACTTGATAGGCCTTGGCCAGCGAACCGCGCGGCTGAAGATTGAGGATTTCTTCCACCCCGTCGCGTGTAAAAATATGATGGTCGCCACGAATGCGCTCCTCGAAGCCCAACCGCTTCAACACTCGACGCAGATCGTCGAAACGGATGTTTGCATCGGATGTGCCTCGCAAAACTCGGTCGAGGATCTTGGCCCGGCTCACAGCGATTCGAGGCTCCTAGGAATTGGCTTCCGATATGGGCTTGTACGCCCAGAGACCATCGACCTTGGTCCTCTCGAACGCCTGAGCCCAATCTGACTCGCCCACGGTGATGCGCTGGCTCAAGAAGGATACCATGTTGCTGGCCAGCCATTTCGGCGGTTTCGCACGGCTGACGTGGTCATCGCTGTCACGCTATCCCCCTGCCGGCTGCCCGTCACTGTCCACGGACGGAGATGGGGGCGAGGGGGCGTGACGGCGGAAGGCCTCCAGGCGCGGCAGGAGATCGCGAAGCAGGATGCGGGTCTTGAAGGGCAGGACGGTGGCCGGCAGGGTGGCGGCCTGGAGCGCGAGGGACTGGCGGACGGCGACCAGGAGGTTCGGGCCCCTGACGCGCCCGAGCTTGCGGAACTTCTCGGCGAGGTACTCGGGGGTCCAGTAGCCGACGATCTCGAGCGCCACCTCGGTGCCGTCGTCGTGGGTGAAGACGAAGTCGGGAATGAGCAGGCTCCCGCCGGCGTCGAGGATCGCGCCCTCGCGCCGGAGCCGCCAGCCCTCGCGCTCGGCCCCGAACTTGTCGGCCAGGCCCGCCTCGAGCGTGGAATCGAAGAGCGCCGGCACCGGCACGCGGGAGCGCAGGCCCTCGTCCCCGGAGAGCGAGAAGACGAGCGGCCGCCAGCCCTTCCGCAGCGCGATGTCGGCGGTGAGCCGCCAGTCGCGCGCCTGGACGAGGGCGGCGAGGAACTTGGCGAAGTCCACCCCGTAGGCATGCGTGTGGCGCAGGATCGAGTTGGGCCCGTCGAAGACGAAGCGATAGCCACGCCCCGGGCCCGGCTCGATCCTGTGGAGCAGCCGGGACAGCCGCGCGTACTGGACGATGTGCCGGAAGTCGGCCCGGCACTCGACCGTGACCTGGAGAGCCGAGTAGAGGAGGGCCTGCGCCTGCCCCAGGTCGTAGTCGGCCCGCAGATCCGCCGGGGTGTAGTCGGCGGGGAACGAGCGAAGGCGGTGGAACTCCGGGTAGTCGGCGTAGAGGAGGGCGACCAGCCCGTCAAGGCGAGGCGGGCATTGCCCGAAGACCTCGGCCACGATCGGGGCCCCCGTCTCCGCCTCGAGGAGCGGATGCTGGCTGCCGGCCTGGGCGAAGACGCGAACGCGTCGCTCCGCCTGGAGGCGGCCGCGGGGCCACTCGTAGGTCGCCGTGTCGTCGAGGATCTGGACGATGGCCTCGACCCGGTCGGGGCGCAGATCTTCCAGCGCGGCGCGGGCGGCGTCGCGGACTCGGGCGAGCCGTTCGCCGAGCGCGGCGCGGTAGACGGCGAGGGCCCGCGCGAGGTGCGGCGTATCCTCGTCGGTCAGCCGATCAGAAGAGATCGAGCTGCTGCGCCTGTCCCAGTGATAGACGCGCTGCTGCTTTGTAAGCACCGGACCGTCCTCGCCGGCGCGCCCGCGTGACGTCCGGCGTCTCCTGGAGCACCACTTCGTAGAGCCGCGCGGAGCGGTCGCCGGACCGCCTGAGCAGCCGGCCGATGCGCTGCACCGCCTCCTTCACGCCCTTCTCCCCGCCGAGCACGATGCCCACCTTGAGGGCGGGCGCGTCCCATCCCTCGTTGAGGACCTCGCAGGCGGCCAGCGCCCGGACGGTGCCCGCGGCGAAGCCATCCAGCACCGCGTTGCGCTCCCGCTTGTCGGAATGCGCGGTGAGCGCCGGGATCAGGAAGCGCGCGGAGACCTCCAGCGCCATGCGGTTGGACGCCGTGAAGATCACGCACTGGTCCGTGGGATGCAGGCGCAGGATATCCTCGACCACTCGGAGCTTCTCCGCGGACCGGTGGATGAGGGCGAGCTTCCGCCGGTAGGCCCGCAGCACCTCCCGGGCCTCGGTGTCGGTGCGGGAGCGGCGCGTGAGGTCGGTCCACTCGAAGCCCGGCTCCTCGCGCCTGCGCTCGATGAGGTACGCGCGCACCCGCCGGGAGAGCCCGTCGAATTCCTCCTGCTCCTCGGGCGCGAGGTGGATCGGCACGCGGACCAGGCTGTAGTCGGCGAGCGTCCTGCCCTTGGCGGCGGCGATCTCCTCGCGGAACACCACGGGCCCGATCAGGTCGTCGAGCATCCCCTCGCGCCGGTCGGCGCGCTCGGGCGTGGCCGTGAGGCCCAGGCGCATGGGGGCGAGGGCGTCGAGCGCGCTCTCGTGCAGCGTCGCCCCGGGGAGGTGGTGGGCCTCGTCGAAGACCACCAGCCGGTAGCGGTTGCCCATCTCCTTCATGTGGATGTAGGCGCTGTCGTACGTCGTGACGGTGATCGGCCAGATCTCGCGCCGGCCGTCGCCGAGCACGCCCGCGTCGAAGCCGAGCCCCTGGCGGATGCGCCGCTGCCACTGGTACATGAGGTCGCGCAGCGGGGCGACGACGAGGGCGGACACGCGGTGGCGGGCGATGATCGACAGCGCGATCTCGGTCTTGCCCGTGCCCGTGGGCTTGACGATCACGCCCCGGCGGCCGGCCTGCTCCCAGGCGAGGACGGCCGCCTCCTGATCGGGCCGGAGCGGCGGCAGCGCCGGCCGCAGCGGCGGGCACTCGAAGAAGCGCCCGGCCTGGTCCGTCAGCGAGAGGTGGTACCGGGCGGCATCTTCGCAGAGGCGAGCGTGGTGCATCGCCTCGGTGCGCCAGGCGCCCACCCGGTCGTCCCAGGCGAGATACGGCGGGACGCGCGCGGTCCGGGGCGCGTCGAGGCGGAGCGAGCCGCGATCAAAGGACAGCACATTACCCGATGCGGGAGCCGAGGGGAAGGCTGCCGTCGGGCGACGCCTCGCACCTGGACCTTGATGGGCCGCCTGCGAGTGTTTCACCGTTCTGCTCGGCCGGCGCCCGCCTTCATGCGCTCGATGGCGGCATTGGCGAGGCGGTCGGCGCGCTCGTTGAGCGGATCGCCGGAATGGCCCGCAACCTTGTGCCACTCGACGTCGTGCTGCTCGGCCAGCGCCAGGAGCGCCTCCCAGAGATCGCGGTTCTCCACGGGTTTCTTCTGGGCGTTCCTCCACCCGTTCTGGCGCCAGCGCACGTACCAGCGGTCACGGAAGCAGTTGACGACGTAGGCGCTGTCGCTGTAGACGGCCACGCCGCGGCGGCCCGGAAGGGCGCGGAGCCCCTCGAGAACCGCGGTGAGCTCCATGCGCTGGTTGGTGGACGCAGGCTCGGCGCCGGACAGCTCGCGCTCGCTCCCGCCGTCGAGGATGATGGCGCCCCAGCCGCCGGGGCCCGGGTTGCCGAGGCAGGCGCCGTCGGTGTAGAGGGTGGCCCGGTCGGTGCGGGGTCGCGCGGGTGTCAGGCGGGCCAGTAGAGGTACCGCCCGCAGGCCTCGCAGGGGAGGAGCGTGTTCTGTGGCTTGAGCTCCTGCAGGCGCTGGGGGGTGATGGTCATCCGGCAGCCGGAGCACAGATTGGGCATCGTCACCACGGCCAGGGCGAGCCCGCCACGACCGCGGAGCAGCCGCTCGTAGTCGGCGAGGATGTTGACCGGCAGCTCGCGGGCCACGCCGGCCCGGTCGCTCCGCGTGACGGCCAGATCGGCCTCCACCGCTCCGAGCTTCTCGCGGAGCGCCTTCTCCTCCGCCGCGCCCTGGGCCTCGGCGGCCTTGAGCTGCGCCTCGGCCTCCTTGATCGCCCCGGCCAGCCGCTCGTGACGCTCCATGAGCGTGAGGATCTCCTCCTCGATCCTGGCCTTCTGCTGCTTGACCTCCTCGATCTCGGTGAGGACGGCCGAGTACTCCTTGTTGGTCTTGACCTGGTAGAGCTGGCCCTCGAACTTCTGGCGCTTCACCTGCGAATCGTCGAGGTCCTTCTCCTTGGCGCGCGTGTCCTTGCGGGCCGCGTCGAGCTTCGTCTTGGTGCCCGCGACCTGGTTGCGCATCTCGTCCACCTCGGCCCGGACGCGGGCGATCTCCTGCGGCAGCCGGGCGGCCTCGCCCTCGAGGCCGGCGATCTTCGTATCGAGCGTCTGCAGCTCTATCAGGATCCGGAGCTGGCCGTCCAAGTCTTCACCTGGGGCGGGCACCCGGGCTGTCGCCACGCCCGCCCCCGCCGCGAATCTGGTTTCCCGTCTCTCACTTGCTCTGCGTCCGCCGATACTACCGCAAGGCTGGTGGGCCCACTTGGACTCGAACCAAGACCGTACCGGTTATGAGCCGGGGGCTCTGCCAATTGAGCTATGGGCCCGCGCGTGATCATATCAGGACTCCAGGAAGCTCCGGAGCTTCTTGGAGCGCGACGGGTGGCGGAGCTTGCGGAGGGCCTTGGCCTCGATCTGCCGGATGCGCTCGCGGGTCACGGCGAAGTCCTGGCCGACCTCCTCGAGCGTGTGCTCGCACCCGTCGGACAGGCCGAACCGCAGGCGCAGCACCTTTTCCTCCCGCGGGGTGAGCGTGTTGAGCACCTTGTTGGTCTGCTCGCGGAGCGAGAGCCCGATCATGGACTCCACGGGCGAGCCCACCTGCTTGTCCTCGATGAAATCCCCCAGGTGGCTGTCCTCCTCCTCGCCGATGGGCGTCTCGAGGGAGATGGGCTCCTGGGCGATCTTGAGCACCTTCCGCACCTTGTCGACCGGCACCTCCATCTTGATGGCGATCTCCTCCGGGGTGGGCTCGCGGCCCAATTCCTGCACCAGCTGTCGAGACGTCCGGATGAGCTTGTTGATGGTCTCGATCATGTGGACCGGGATGCGGATGGTGCGGGCCTGATCGGCGATGGCGCGGGTGATGGCCTGCCGGATCCACCACGTGGCGTAGGTGGAGAACTTGTAGCCGCGGCGGTACTCGAACTTGTCCACCGCCTTCATGAGGCCGATATTGCCTTCCTGGATGAGATCGAGGAACTGGAGCCCCCGGTTCGTATACTTCTTGGCGATGGAGATGACCAGGCGGAGGTTGGCCTCCACCATCTCCTTCTTGGCCCGCGCGGCCTTGGCCTCACCCTGCTTGATGACGCCCACGATGCGCTTGAGATCCTCGGCCCGGGCCGAGGCCCCCTCCTCCGAGCGCTTGATCTTTTGCTGGGCGACCCAGACGAGCCGGTCCTTGATGCCCGGGTACTTGCTGGCCGCCTTCTGGTAGAGGTCGCGGTCGCCGTCGTCGCGATCGTCGTCCCCGAGAGAGGCGAGGAAGGCGTCCACCGCCGCCGGCGCCGGGCGCTTGCCGTCGGACCACAGCGCGATCTCGCGCTCGGCGCGCTGGATCTTCTCGACGAGCCGCTTGAGGTCCTGCCCCCACGCGTCCAGCAGGGAGGGTTGCAGCGTGAGGCCCCGGAGCGTGGCGAGCACCTTGGCCTGCTTGGCCTGGGCCTGCGCCTCGATTTTCTTCCAGGCGGGCTCGCCCTTGCCCTTCCGGCGGCCGCCGGCGCGCGCCCGGAGGCGCCGGGTCTGGTCCATGAGCTTCTCGCGCTCCCGGAGCAGCCGGTCCACGTGGCCGAGCTCGCGGATGACCGAGCGGCGGAGCTCCTCCTCCTTCTCCTCGGTGGACTCCTCCTCGGGGTAGTCCACCACGTCCTTGATGGGGACGATCTCCCGGCGCAGCTCGTCCCGGAGCCCGTGGATCTTCTCGAGGGCGAGGTTGGTCGCGAGGATCGCCCGCGTCACCTCGTCCTTGCCTTCCTCGATCCGCTTCGCGAGGGTGATCTCGCCCTCGCGGGTGAGGAGGGAGACCCGTCCCATCTCGCGCAGGTAGAGGCGGACCGGATCCTCGGTGCGTCCGACCGGGCCGGGGGTGAGATCGATGGGCGCGTCGGCAGGCTCTTCCTCCTCGTCGCGCTCCTGCTGGGGCTCGACCTCCGATGGGAGCCGGTTGCTCTTGGCGGAGTCCACCACCTCGATGTCCATGGCGCCGAACATCATCATGATGTCGTCGAGCTGGTCGAGGGAGACGATGTCCGACGGCAGTGCGTCGTTGACCTCGTCGTAGGTGAGGAAGCCCTTCTGTTTCCCCATCGCGATCAGCTTGTCGAGCTCATCCAGCTTCGGTTCGTCGGCCATGCTCTGGGCGTCTCCTGAATGGGTTAGGGCGTCGTCGACCCTGGCGCGAGCGTCGGCCGGCCGGGGGCCGGTGGCCCTGCCGCCGGGGTCAGTGACAGCTCGCGCACCGCCTCGGCCTCGCGCTGGAGCTGCCCGAGCTCGGCCTCGAGCTGGGGCAGGGCCGGGTCGCCGGTGGCCTGGGCCTCGATGATGGCCTGGGTCACCTGCCGGATCCGCTTCTTCCGGCGCCGGATCTCGTAGCGCCGCTGTAGCTCGCCGATCTGCTGCCGCACGTCCGACCAGCTCCGCTCCTCCAGCAGCAGGGCGGCGAGCAGTCCGCGCTCCCCGTCGCCCGGCAGCGCCGTCATCAGCGCCTCGGCAGGGCTGCCGGGTGCCTCCCGGAGCGCCGCCAGGAGCGCCCGCAGCCCGGGATGGGCGATATCGTCGTCCTCGATGCCGGGCAGGAGGGACACCCGGGCCTCCTTGACCTGGAGCAGGAGCGACAGGAGATCGCGCTCGGCCAGATTCGGCGGCGGCCACCCCGCGCCCGTCGAAGGGAGCGTCGCGCGGGCGGAGGCGCCCCCACCCCGGCCCTGGGAGAACCGGGCGCGCTGAAGCTGCTGCGCCTCGATCCAGAGCTGGGTCGGATCCACGCCGAGCTCCCGCGCGGCCTGCTGCGCGAGCGCCGTGGCCTCTTCGGCATTGGGGACCTTGGAGAGGACCAGCGCCACGCGCGCATGGGCCGTGGCACGTCCCCGGGGCGAGGCGAGGTTCTCCTCGGCGAGGGCCTGGGCCATCACGAAGGAGAGGATACTCCTGGCTTCGTCCACGCGCGAGCGGAAGGCATCGGCGCCCTGGGAGCGCAGGAGGCTGTCGGGGTCGTGGCCGGGAGGCAGCACCGCGACCTTGACGGGGAAGTGGCCGGCCCTCTCGAACCCACCCGTCCGCGCCATGGACCAGCCGAGGCTCCGGAGGTCCGCCGGGCCGCTCATCAGCTCGTCGATCCGCGCCGCCGCCTTCTGCCCCGCGGCATCGGCATCGAAGACCGCGACGATCTCGTCGGCGCTGCGCTGGAGGAGCGCCAGCTGCGCCTGTGTGAAGGCAGTGCCCAGCGCGGCCACCGTCTCGGTGAAGCCGTGCTGGTGCGCCATGAGGCAGTCGAGGTACCCCTCGACCACGATGGCGCGGTTACGCTCGCGCATGGCCCCCTTGGCGAGATCGAGGGCGTAGAGGATCTGCCCCTTCACGTAGAGTGGCGTCTCGGGGGAGTTGAGGTACTTGGGCTCCTCGGGGCCCAGGGCGCGCCCGCCGAAGGCGACGACTCGGCCCTGCCCGTCGCGGATGGTGAACAGAAGCCGACCCCGGAAGCGGTCGTAGAAGCCGGAACCGGTTTGCCGCGGCAGGACGAGCCCGGCCTGGGCGAGCCCCTCCTCGGCGACCGACTGCCCTCGCATGAAGGCCAGGAGGTGATCCCAGCCTTCCGGCGCGTAGCCGAGGCCGAACCGCCGCGCCACCTCCGGATCGACGCCGCGCCCCTCGAGGTAGCGCCGGGCCTTGTCGCCGCCCGGTGCCCAGAGCGCCTCGGCGTAGAACTCCGCCGCGCGCGCCATGATCTGGCGGAGCGCCTCGATCTTGCCGTCGGCGGCCTCGGGCCGGCGCTCGGAGGGCAGCTCCACGCCCGCGCGCTGGGCGAGAAGCCGCACGGCCTCCGGGAAGGCGAGCCGGTCCTGGCGCATGAGGAAGCCGAAGGCGTCGCCGCCGGCGCCGCAGCCGAAGCAGTGGAAGATCCCCTTCTTCGGGTGGACGGTGAACGACGGGGTCTTCTCGGTGTGGAAGGGGCAGAGCCCTTTCCAGTTCTCGCCGGCGCGCTTGAGGTTCACGAACTGGCCGACCATCTCGACCATGTCCACGCGGGAGCGGATCTCCTCGAGGAGGGAGGCCGAGAAGATGCTCATGTCCCGACCGTCAGCCGGGCGACGGTGGCGCCGTCGCCGCCTTCCCGGGGAGCGCCAGGCCGGTGCTCGGCCACGAGGGGATGGGCCGCGAGGAGCTCGTGCACGACGCGGCGGAGCGTGCCGGTGCCCTTGCCGTGCACGATCCGCACCGTGGGCAAACCGGCGAGGAAGGCGTCATCGAGGTACTTCTCGAGGAGGTCCCGCGCCTCGTCCGAGGTCCGGCCGATCAGGCGGATCTCTGGCGCCACGCCCGCCTTCTCGGGCCCGCGGACATCGCGGCGCGACGGCACGGCGGCCCGGGATGGGGCTGCGGCGACGGAGGGACGCTCGATGACGCGCAGGGCCTGGAGCGGAACCTTCACAGTCAGAGCACCCGCCCGCACGGTGGCGCTCGCCCCCTCCACCGTCATGACCTCTCCCGTGAGGGCGAGATGCGCGATCTGGACGTGATCCCCCGGAGCCGGGGGGCCGGCTCGATACCCGACATCCTCCTCCGTGAGCGGGTCCGACACGCGCTGGCTTTCGGCCAGGAGCCGTTTGCGGCTCCGCTCGAGGTGCTCGCGCGTCCGGTCGCTCTCCTTGAGCCGCTCCCACTCCTCGTTGACCGCGCGCCGGACGTCGCTCAGGAGCCGCGCTGCGTCGGTCCGGGCCCGGGCAACGGTCTCGCGCGCCTTGGCTCGCGCGGCTTCCCGCTCCTCCTGCGCCCGCGTGAGCAGCCCTGCGGTCTCCACCTCCCGCCGCTCCATGAGCGCCGCGCGCTCGGCATCCTGGCGGTCCCGCGCGTCGAGCCGAGCGAGCAGCGCCTGGAGCGCGCGCCCCTGCGTCGTGCGATGCGCCTGGGCGGTTGCGATCAGGGCTGGCGGCAGACCGAGCCGCGCGCCGATGGCGAGGGCATAGCTCTGTCCCGGACGGTCGTAGACCAGCCGGAAGGTCGGCTCGAGCCGCTCGGCGTCGAACTCCACCGAGGCATTGCGCGCCCGTGGGTCGGTCGCGGCGAAGCCCTTGAGGGGCTCGAGATGGGTGGAGGCCACGCAGAAGGCCCCCCGCCCCGCCAGTTCCTCGAGCACGGCCTGGGCCAGCGCGGCCCCGTCGTCGGGATCGGTGCCGGCGCCGAGCTCGTCGAGGAGCACGAGCGACCGGTTGTCCACGTGCTCGAGCACATCGCGGAGCTGCTTCACGAACGCCGAGAAGGTCGAGAGGTTCTCGGCCACGCTCTGATCATCGCCGATGATGGTGAACACCTGCTCGAAGACGGGCAGGCGCGCACCCTCCCCGGACGGCAGGTGAAAGCCCGACTGGGCCATGAGCGAGAGGAGCCCGAGCGTCTTGAGCACGACGGTCTTTCCTCCCGCGTTGGGCCCCGTGATGACGAGCAGCGGGCGCTCGCCGTCGAGGTGGAGATCCACGGGGACGACCGGCCGGTCCGGCTCCTGCCACCTCTGGGCCAGGAGGAGCGGGTGGCGGGCCCCCTGGACGCTGACCTCTCGCGCCCCACCCGGGCCGGGCCCGACGGTGGGCTCCACCGCGCCCATGCGCTCGGCGAGCTCGGCCAGGGCGAAGATCACGTCGATCCGCCCCATCTCCGCAAGCAGGGGGTCGAGCTCGGGGAGCGCCTCGCGGAGGAGATCCGTGAGCGCGGTGAGCACGCGCAAGATCTCGCTTTCCTCCTCGCGGATGGTCTGCGCCATCTCGTTGTTGTCTTCGACGAGGCCTTCCGGCTCCACGAACAGGGTCGCGCCGCTCTGGGAGCGGTCGTGCACGATGCCGCGGAGCCGCCCCTTGGCCGAGGCCATGATCGGCAGCACGTAGCGGCCGTGGCGCACCGTGACGTAGCGCTCCTGGAACAGCGTGTCGGCCCCCGGGGCCTGGAAGAAGGCCTCGAGGCGCCTGACCACATCGCGCCGCAGTACCCGCAGTCGTCGGCGGACCCGGCGCAGCGCCGGGCTCGCCTCGTCCCTGACGCCGCCGTCCTCATCGAGCGACCGGTGCAGCACCTCCCGCAATGCGCCGAGCGAGGGCAGCCGGAGGAGCCCGGCTGCCAGGTCCGGGGCCACGCTCCCGATGCTCCGGCCGTAGCCCGCGAGTCGTCCTGCCGCCTCGAGAAGGGGGAGCAGGCCGCTCAGGTCCGCGCCATCGACCACGGCGCCCGGGGTACGGGCGCGGTCAAGCGTTGGACGCACATCGGGGATGACATCCCACGGCGGCGGGCCGGCCGCCGCCAATGCGAGACGGCCCTGGCGGGTGTCGCTCAGGGCCACGTGGATCGTTCCCAGGTCCGTCGAGGGATCGAGAGCAAGGGCCCGCTCCCGGCCCATCGGAGTGTAGGTGCCGAGGGCCAGCAGGGCCCGCACCTGGGCCCACTCGACCCCCGCACCCCCTGCGACTATTCGGAGAACCGCTCGCGTTTCTTGGCCTTCTTGCGCGCTGCCAGGGTCTTGCGCTTCCGCTTGACGCTGGGCTTCTCGTAATGCTGGCGTTTCCGCAATTCCGACATGAGCCCGGCCTTCTCGCACTGCTTCTTGAATCGCTTGAGGGCGTTCTCGAAGGACTCGTCGGGCTCGACGATGACTGTGGTCACTCAGGTCCCCCCCTCTCGGCGGCCGGCTAAACGTCAACTGTATACCACGCGCCCCGGGGACGGCGCAATTCATCCCCCGGGGCTGGCCCTGTCGTCACCCGAGGGCCTCGCGGTGCGCTCAGAGCGGCGGTGAGGAGTGGCTCTCCACCAGCTTCAGGGCCTGCTGCGCGGCCTCGCTGCAGGCCGCCTCGACCAGGTCGAGCTCGTTGCGATAGAACGGCGAGAGGACGTGATCCACGACGTGGTCCCGGCCCTCGCCGGGCCTGCCCGGTCGGCCGATGCCCACCTTGACGCGCCGGAGCTCGCTCGTGCCCAGGGCCTCGATGAGCGAGCGCAACCCGTTGTGCCCTCCCGCGCTGCCCTTCATGCGGATGCGGACCTTGCCGAGCGGCAGGTCCAGATCGTCGAACACGATGATCACATCGGGCGGGCCCAGACCGAGCTTCGGGCTCAGGCGGGCGACCGCCGGGCCGCTGACGTTCATGAAGCACTGGGGCTTGACGAGGGAGACCACCTCGCCCCGCCACCTCACGCGCGCCACCAGGTGGCCGCCTTCGCGCGCGAAGCGCCCGTGAAGCGTCCGGGCGAGCCCATCCACCACGCGCTGTCCCACGTTGTGGCGGGTGTCCCGATACTCCGGCCCAGGGTTGCCGAGGCCAATGATCGCCTGGGCCACTTACTTCTTCTTCTCTTCGACCTCTTCCTTCGGCTTGCGCTCCGTGAGGACCTCGGGCTCGGCGGCCGCGGCGGGCGCCGCCGCGGTGGGCGCGGCCACTTCTTCCGCCATGGGCGGAGCGACGGTGGCGACGGCCTGGCCGGGATCCGTCAGGATGCGCACTCCCTCGGGAGCCACGAGCTGCCCCACAATGAACACGTCGCCGATGTGGAGGCCCGAGACGTCGGCCGCGATGACCTCCGGGATCGCGCCCGGCAGGCACGAGACCTGGACCTCGCGGAGGATCATCTCGAGGATGCCCTTGGTGTCCCGGACCCCGATGGCATCGCCGACGTGCCTGAGCGGCACGGCGATCTGCAGCGGCTTGTCCATGGCGACCTCCTGGAGGTCGGCGTGGATCAGGTCCTCGGAGACCGGGTCGAACTGCATGTCGCGGATGATGGCCATCCGGCTCTCGCTGGCGCCCGCGTAGGACACCTGCAGCAGCTGGGTGCCGCCCTCGTGGCCGTGGATGAGGCGGAGGATCTCCCGCGGGTCCACGGCGATGCTCACGGGGCTCGCGCCCCCATAGAGCACGGCCGGGATGCGGCCGGCCCGGCGCAGGCGCCTGGCCGGCCCCGTGCCGGTGCCCTCTCGCTTCTCGATGGTCAGTGCGCGCATTTCCATGATGCTCGGCTCCTTCGCTTGGCTAGATGAACAGGCCCGAGACGGACTCTTCGTCGTGGATTCGCCGGATGGCCTCCGCCAGGAGCGGGGCGACCGACAACACCTGGAACTTGGGGAGGTGCTTGCCGGCCGGCAGGGGGATGGAGTTGGTGATGACCACCTCTTCCAGCGGCGAGCCGGCGATGCGGTCGATGGCGGGCCCCGACAGCACGCCGTGGACCGCGCAGGCCAGGATGCGCCGCGCGCGCTCTCGCTTGAGCGCCTCCACGGCCTGGATCAGCGTGCCCGCGGTGTCGATCATGTCGTCGATGATCACCACGTCCTTGTCCGCGACGTCGCCGATGAGGCGCATGAACACGGCCACGTTGGGCCCGTCGCGGCGCTTGTCGATGATGGCCAGTCCCGCCTTGAGGCGCTTGGCGATGGCGCGCGCCCGCTCGACACCGCCCGCGTCGGGCGAGACGAGCACCGGCTCGTGCAGGTCCTGCTTGGCCAGGTAGTCGACGATCACGGGCGCCGCGAAGAGATGGTCCACCGGGATGTCGAAGAATCCCTGGATCTGCCCGGCGTGCAGGTCCACCGCCAGCACGCGATTGGCCCCGGCCGCCGTGATCAGGTCGGCCACCAGCTTGGCCGAGATGGGCACGCGCGGCATCACCTTGCGGTCTTGCCGCGCGTAGCCGTAATAGGGGAGGACCGCCGTGATGCGACGCGCCGAGGCCCGCTTGAACGCGTCGATCATCACCAGCAGCTCCATGAGGTTGTCGTTCACGGGTGGGCTCGTGGGCTGGATCACGAACACGTCCTGGCCGCGGACGTTCTCGTTGATCTGCACGTAGACCTCACCGTCGGAGAAACGGGAGACGTCGGCATCCCCCAGCGGCACCTGCAGCTGCTGGGCGATCTCCTCGGCGAGCGGCCGGTTGGCGTTGCCGGAGAAGAGCTTCAGCTCATAGCCCATGGACGTCCCCGTCTCCATTCGTGGTTGGGGCGGGAGGATTCGAACCTCCGAATACGGGATCCAAAGTCCCGCGCCTTGCCGCTTGGCCACGCCCCAGGGAACACGTTCATACCGCCCGGATCACCCTGCCCGACACGGTCCGGACGGCCCAGCACGACCATCCCGCCCGGTTCACCCGCGACCGGATCTGGCGGGCGTGGTCGTAGGACCGCGCGACGCCGAACACGGTGGGGCCGCTGCCCGACATGACCGCCCCGAGGGCGCCTGCCGCCAGCAGCGCGCTTTTCATGTGGCGGATCGCGGGCACCATCGGCTCCACGATCGACTCCAGGTTGTTCGCCAACGCTCCGGCCACCGTGCGCGCGCTCCGCGTGCGGAGCGCCTCGACCATCCGCCGCGTGCTGCGGGCCTCGGCCGTCCACCCGGCCGGCACACGCCCGTAGACCTCGCGCGTCGACAGCGGGACGTTCGGGTTCACGAGCACGAGCGCATACGCGCCCGCGCCCGGGAGCGGCTCGAGCTGCTCTCCCCGTCCCGTGGCCAGCGCCCGTCCCGTTCCGAGGAAGAACGGCACGTCCATCCCGAGCCGCACCGCCAGCCCCGCGAGCCGGGCGCGTGACCATCTGAGCCCCCAGAGACGGTTGAGCGCCCACAGGGTGGCCGCGGCATCGCTCGATCCGCCGCCGAGCCCTGCGGCCACGGGGATGTGCTTGTCAAGCGTGATGCGGGCCCCTTTCGTCGCGCCGGCGGCCTCTCCGAGCCTCGCCGCCGCCCTGACGATCAGGTTGCCGTCGTCCGTTGGCAGCGCAGGGTTGCTCACGACGAGCGACAACGTGTCGGCCGTCTCCACCGTCAACCGATCGCAGAGATCCACCGCCTGCATCACGGTGGCGATCTCGTGATAGCCGTCGTCCCGCTTGCCCAGGACCTCCAGGGCCAGGTTCACCTTGGCCGAGGTTCGAAGCACGATCCGGCGGGTCCCCCTCGACCGCTTCGACAAGGCATGGCAGGCTAACACGCGCTGCGTCGAACTGTCAACGGAAGTCTTGGATTTCCACGCCTTCCGGCACGGTGACCCTCAAGAGGTCAGGATCGAAACCTGTGTCGATCTGGGGCCTCCGGTACCTGATCGCGACAAGCAGCTTGCCGTCGAGCGAGGCCATCGTCACCCCGTCTGGCGGTTCGGCGGGGCCCCCGCCGCTGATGACGACTCGCACCGGATTCTGCCCCTGGTTGTACTCCACCTGCCGGACGAGCCCGGTGGCGGGGTCCGCCCACAGGCGCTGGGCACCCTCGCGACTCGTGAGGCTCAACGACGGGCCGTGCTCATCGGGCGGCAGCAGCGCCCCGGAGAGCGGGGCCTGAAGCGGCCGGACGCGCCCGGAGAGGAGCCCGACCAGATCCTCCGCGCCCAGCGCCAGGCCGAGCCAGCGCCGGTTGGCGTCGGGGGAGGAGGGCAGGATGAAGGCCCGGTTCTTTAGGACCTCCCAGATGGTCACGCGGTCGGGGGCGGCGCCGACCAGGAGGATAGGTGGCCCGAAGGCAGACAGCGCCTCGAAGCGCAGTGCTCCCGGGGCGCGCAGCAGCAGGACGCCCGCCAGCTGCTGGACGCGGCCGTCGCGCTGGATCTTGATCTCGGCGAGGCTCCGGAAGTCCCCGAAGGTCAGCCAGCGCTGCTCGATCACTCTGCGGGCTGCCTCCACCTCGGCGGTCAGCAACTGGCGGGGCGCGGGCGCGGTAGCGCAGGCGCCAAGGGCCTGGGCCAGCAGCAGGACAGCGACGAGGCGGAGGCTACTTCGGTGCGGACTTGGGGGCGTCACCCGTGGCCCGAAGCTGCTTCTCGCGCGCCTCCTGGAGCTTCTTCTTCACCGACTCCGAGGTCCGGTTCTCCTTGTCCACCTGGAGCGCCCTCTCCCACGCGGAGATGGCCTCCTCGATCTGGCCGTTCTTGAGGTAGGCGTCGCCCAGGTGATCGAAGATCTCCGGATCCTCCTTGGCCCGGTCGGCCGCCCGCTGCAGCTCGCGAAGGGCCTCGGAGTACTTGCCTTGCTGGTAATAGGCCCACCCGAGGCTGTCGATGAAGTAGCCGTTCTCGGGATCCAGCGCCAGGGCCTGCTGGATCAGGTCCACCGCCTCGCCGAGGTTGATGCCGCGCTCGGCGTACATGTAGCCGAGGTAGTTGTACGCCTCGGCGTGCTTGGGGTCGATGGCGATGACGCGCCGGAAGGCGCCGATGGCCTCCTCGAAGCGCTGCTGTTTCTCCCGGACCACCCCGAGCTGGAAGTGCAGGTCGCGGTGCTTGTCGTCGAGCGACAGCCCCTCCTGCAAGACGGCCACGGACCGGTCGTACTCCGAGGCGCGGTACAGCGCCGTGCCGAGGTAGAGAAAGAGTTCCGGCCGCTTGGGCTCGATGTTGATCGCCTCGCGCAGGATGGCGGCCGCCTCCTGATAGCGCTTCGCCCGGCTGTGGAGGAAGCCGAGCTGGACGCGGGCGTCCACGGACCGGGGGTCCGCGCTCAGGATCCGCTCGAGCTCGGTCTGCGCCTCGGCGTCCTTGCTGGCCTCGATGAAGGTTGTCGCGAGGAAGTAGCGAGCCCGGAGGTTCCCCGGCTCCAGCGCCAGCGCGCGCCGGAAGGCGGCGGCGGCCCGCTCCCACTCCTTCTGCTCGTACTGGATCGCCCCGAGCTTGATCCACACGCGGGGATCCCGGGGCGCCGCGCCGGTCAGCGTCTCGATCTCCTGCTCGGCCTCCTTGAGGCGCCCGAGTCGGAGCAGCAGGTCTCCCAGCCTCTCGACGAAGGTCAGGTTGCCCGGGTTGGCGGTGATGGCCTGCCGGTAGGTCTGGGCGGCCTCCTCGGGACGCTTCTGCTTCTCGAGCACAAAGCCCAGCGCCGTCCACGCGCCGTCCTGGTCGGGGTCCAGCTCGGTGGCGCGCTTGAGCCGGTCGATGGCCTCGTCCCACGCCTCGGTCTCGATGGCGATTCGCCCGAGCAGATAGTGCCCCTGGGCCAGGCCGGGACGCCCCGCGACCAGGCGCAGGAGGACGACGCGGGCCTTGTCGTAGGCCTTCTGCTCGAAGTGCTGCTGGGCGAGCGCCAGGTACGCGTCCGGCGTTTGCGGGGACAGCGCGATCACCTTCTCGAGCTCGGCTTCGGCCTCGGCGAACTTGCGCTGCCGTCGGAAGAGATCGGCCAGGGTAAGGTGGGTGGCCTGGCTGTCGGGCGCCAGCTCCACCGCCTTCTGCGCCGCCTCGATGGCCTCGGCCGGCGCGTTGGCGCGCGCCAGCCACTGAGCGAGCTGGACCCAGAGCGCCGCGGTCTTGGGATCGCGCTGGATGGCCTGGCGAAGCTCGGCAATGGCTTCTGGGAAGCGGCCGGCCCGCGCGTGCACCTGCGCGGCGGCGAAGTGGTAATACGCCTCGGCGCTGGCATCCACGGGGCGCGCCCGCGGGACAGGGGCGGCGGCCTCGGCGCCGGCGCCCGGTCCCCGCGGCGCCCCCGCGGCGCAGCCGGTCACGAGGGAGGCTCCGCCCAGCAGGAGGAGGATCCCGGCCAGGGCCGCAGGCCATCGAGTGCTCGTCATGAGGAAGACCCCCCCCCCGTCGGTGCTTCGGCCCGCTGCCGGCGAGCCAGCCGGTCTTTCGTCAAGAGGCGTCGCAGGGCGGCGGCGACCTTGGGGTCCGGCACCGACGCCACGAGCGTCTCGACCTCCTGCGCTTCCTCCGTGCTCAATCGGACCGCCCCGGGAGGCGAGGGCCGCGTCCTGCCCGTGGACACCCGGACTCGGGGCACCGGCCCGAGCGTGCAGCGGAGCGCCGTGACGCGGGGCCCGTAGCGGGCGTGGAGGCTCCCGAGGAGCTCACCGGTCCGCATCGTCATCTCCATGAGCCACGGGGAATTGTCCGCGCGCACCTCGAGCACGCCCCGGTCGAGCGCTCCCGGCTGGGAACGGCGCGCCACCTCCAGACCCGCCACCAGCGCCCACTCCTTCCGGATCGTCTCCTCGAGCATGCGCTCGACCAGCGCGGGGACAGCCCGGGTCAGCAGGTCCCCGACACGCTGAGGGGCGGAGGGCCGCAGCAACGTCATGACAGACTCCACTTCATGATGGATTCCAATGATACTTGACCCCCTGGCGGGCGGCTACTGGGAAGAAGGGGGGTCAAATTGACTCCTCTCCGACGCACCTTTATAGTGGCGCTACATGGCTCGAGCCAAGCGCGGCGACACTCTGTCCGTCACCATCGACGACCTCGCGTTCGGCGGGGAGGGCGTGGGCCGCGTGGAGGGCTACGTGGTCTTCGTGCCGGGCGGAATTCCCGGCGACCGGCTGCAGGTGCGGCTCGACCAGGCCCGGGCCCGGTTCGGACGCGGGACCATCGCCAGAGTCGAGAGCCCATCGCCCTACCGGGTGGCTGCCCCGTGCCCCTACTTCGGTCGATGCGGCGGCTGCCGCCTTCAGCACGTCGCCTATCCGGCGCAGCTCGCCTTCAAGTCCAAGCAGGTCGCGGACTGCCTCGAACGCCTCGGCGGTCTCGGCTCCTTCGAGCTGCGGCCGATCATCGGGGCCCCGGATCCCTACGGCTACCGCAACAAGATGGAGTTCACCGTGGCCCGCGCAGTCTACCGCCCCTCGCCGCATGCGACGACGGCGGGACGGGCGGGTGACGCGTCCTCGGGCGATGCGACGGCGGGGGCGCGGGCGGGCGACAGCCCGGGTGACGCGTCCTCGGGCGAGGCGGCGAGGCAGGGACGGGCGGGCGACAGCCCGGGTGCCCGTCCCGATGAGCCCCACAGGGGCGAAGAGGCCCAACCGCGACGCGATGTCATCGACAGTCAACCGTCCCCCATGATAATCATCGGGCTGCACGAGGCGGACCGCTACGACTCGGTGCTCGACATCGAGCGGTGCCTGCTCCAGTCCGACCGCATGAACACGCTCCTCGTGGAAGCCCGGCGGTTCTTCATCGAGCGCGGGTTCTCGGGGTACGACCAGGAGAGCGGCGAGGGCCTGCTCCGCTTCCTCATGCTCCGCGAGGGCACGCGCACCAGCGAGGCGATGGTCAACGTGGTCACCGCAGCCCCGGCCGTGTCCGAGCTCGAGCCGCTGGCCGGGCGACTCCAGGCGCGCGTGCCCGAGACGGCCAGCGTCGTGATGACCGTGAACCCGAAGAAGGCCAGCGTGGCCATCGGCGTGGAGGAGCATCTCCTGGCTGGCCGCGACCACATCCGGGAGTCCCTCGGGGGGCTGACGTTCCAGGTGTCCCCGGGATCGTTCTTCCAGACGAACACGGCGCAGGCCGAGCGGCTCTTCGAGCTCGTGCTGGAGTCCGCCTGCCTGGAGGGCCCCGAGACCGTGGTGGACCTCTACTCGGGGACGGGCGCCATCAGCCTGCTCCTGGCGCGGCGCTGCCGCTGGGTCTACGGGATCGAGGTGGCGCCGGCAGCCGTGGCGGATGCCGTGCGCAACGCGGCGGCCAACGGGATCGCCAACTGCACCTTCCTCGCGGGCGAGGTCCGGTTCGCGCTGCCGTCCCTTCTTGCCAAGGGCGTCGCGGCGGAGGTCGTGGTGGCGGATCCCCCGCGGGCGGGCTTCCACCCCAAGGCGCTCCACGCACTGGTGACTCTGCGCCCGTCGCGCCTCGTGTACGTGTCCTGCAATCCGGCCACGCTGGCCCGCGACGTCGCCGAGCTCGTGCGGGCGGGCTACCGTCTCGAGTGGGTCCAGCCCGTCGACATGTTCCCGCACACGTCGCACATCGAGGTGATCGCGCGCCTGTCCCGAGGGGCCTGAGGGACCCGTGGCCGCTCGATGAACGCGTATCTGGTCCGGCGGCTGCTGCAGTCCATCCTGGTGCTGTTCGGCGTGTCGGTCGTGGTGTTCCTCATCCTCTACCTCACGGGCGATCCCGCGCTGCTGCTGCTCCCGCCCGATGCCACTGCGGAGGACATCGCGAAGTTCCGCGAGTCCATGGGGTTCAACGATCCCGTGGCGGTGCAGTATCTGCGTTTCCTCAAGGGCGCGGTGCGCGGCAACTTCGGCGAGTCGCTGCGCCACGGCGAGCCGGCCATGGCGCTCGTGGTGGAGCGGCTGCCCGCGACCTTCGAGCTGGCGGGGGCCGGCCTGGCGCTAGCCCTGAGCCTGGCCATTCCGGCCGGTATCGTGTCAGCGGTCCGCCGCAACACCGCCATCGACTACGTCTCCACCGTCGTGGCGCTCCTGGGCCAGGCCATGCCCACCTTCTGGCTCGGCATCATGCTGATCCTGGTGTTCTCGGTGCGGCTCGGGTGGCTCCCCTCGTCGGGCCGCGGGGATCTCGAGCACCTGGTCCTGCCGGCCATCACCCTCGGGCTCTTCACCACGGCGCGCATCACGCGGCTCACGCGCTCGGGGATGCTGGAAGTGCTCGGGCAGGACTACATCCGCACGGCTCGCGCCAAGGGCGTGGGCGAGCCCCCCGTCGTGTGGAAGCATGCGCTGCGGAACGCCTCGATCCCCATCGTCACCATCGTGGGGATCGAGCTCGGCACACTCCTGGGCGGGTCCGTCATCACCGAGACCATCTTCGCGTGGCCCGGTGTGGGCCGGCTGTCCGTGCAGGCGATCTTCAACCGGGACTACCCCGTGGTCCAGGCCGCGGTCTTCCTGCTCGCCAGCACGTTCGTGGTCGTCAACTTCCTTGTGGACATCGTCTACACCTACCTCGACCCCCGGATCCGCTTCCACTGATGAGCCCCACAGGGGCGAAGAGGCCCAACCGCGACCCGATGTCATCCACATTCAAGCGTCCCCCGATGAGCCCCACAGGGGCGA
>Ga0154440_1154_pt1 | contig 22991 bp, 27 predicted proteins | sample RifGroC2_FD_115944 | JGI IMG/M metagenome (GOLD analysis project Ga0154440, IMG submission 115944) | Candidatus Rokubacteria bacterium GWC2_70_24
CTCCGGATACAGCCGGGCCGCGCGCGCTACGAGCCGGCCGACGTCCATCGCTGCGGCTCCGCGGCCCTGCCGTTCCGGGCGGGCCGGGTGGACCAGAAGGACAGGGGCACTCCCGGCACCTCCCGCTTGAGGATCTCCACGCAGCGCGCCTGCTCGCGCCCGACGAGGCGGGGCGCGGGAGCCAGCACGCTGACGGCGGCGACGACGTGGTCCTCGGCGTCCAGCACCGGCACCGAGACCGCCGAGGCCCCGATGACGCGCTCGCCGGAGGAGAACGCGTAGCCGAGACGGCGGACCTGCGCCAGCTCCGCCTCGAGCCGGTCCAGGCTCGTGATGCTCCGCTCGGTGATCCTCACCAGCCGGAGCTGGCGGAGCAGCGCCAGCCGCTCGCCGTCGGGCAGGAAGGCCAGCAGCACCTTGCCGGCGGACCCGATGTGCATGGGGGCGCGCTGCCCGACACCGGCCCGGTAGGCGATGGCCTGCGGGCTCTCGAGCTCGTCGACGCACACGCGGTCGGTCCCCACCCGCACGTGCACGGTCACCGTCTCGCCGGTGGCCGCGCGGATGCGCTCGAGCGCGTCGCGCAGGAAGCCGACCAGGCGACGATGGCCCGCCAGCTGGCGCGCGGCGAGCCGGAGGACGGCCGGCCCCAGGAGATAGCGGTCACGCTCGTCGCGCTCGACGAGCCCCGCGTCCATGAGCGACGCGAGCAGCCGGATGACGGTCGCCTTGTGCAGGCCGAGCCGCCCGGCGAGATCGACCAGGCGCAGGTCCTCAGCGCCGAGGGCCGTCAGGATGCTGACGGCGCGCTCCACCGCCCGCACCGGCGGCATCGCGGTTCTGGTCAGTCGTCGCTTCCGGGTCGGTTTCATCCCGTGAAACCATGTTTCAAGGTCCGGCCGATGCTATGCGCGCCCCCCGGGCTTGTCAAGCTCACGCATCACCTCAAAATTTGAGTTAGGGGATGACCGCGACCTTGATGGACTCGGGGGACCGGTGGGCGACGAAGGCGTCCTGGATCGCTTCCAGCGGGAACCGGTGGGTCAGGAGCCGCTCCGTCCGGACAGCGCCCGAGGCCAGGAGTCGGATCGCCTCGGGGAACTCGTCCTGGTAGATCATGGACCCGATCAGACGGAGCTCGCGGCGGACCACCCAGAAGAAGTGAAGCGACGACGGCTCGTGCGGAAGCCCCGTGAGCACGACCCGCCCGCCCGGCCGCGCCAGCTCCACCGCCTGCTCCACCGCCTCGGCCGTGCCCGCGGTCTCGACGACGAGGTCCACTCCCTCGCGCCCGGACAGCGCGCGCGCCGCCTCCACTGAGGTACTGCCGCCCGCCCCCATCGCGGCGCCGGCGGTGGTGGCCACGGCGGCGGCGCCCATGGCGCGGGCCAGCTCGAGCCGCCGCTCGCTCCGCGCGACCGCGAGGACGCGCAGGCCGCGCGCCTTGAGCACCTGGACGGCCAGGAGACCGAGAGTGCCCACGCCGAGCACGGCGGCGGTCTCCCCCGCGAGAGCCTCACCCCGGAGGACGGCGCGGACCACGACGGCCAGCGGCTCGGCCAGCAGCAGCTGATCGTCGGCCAGGTCGGCCGGGGCCGGCCAGCAGACGCGCGCGGGCAGCCGCGCCTGCTCCGCGAACCCGCCATCCACGTCGATGCCGACGGCCGTGCGCGACAAACAGAGGTTCCAGTTGCCCTCGCGGCAGAGCGGGCAGGCGCCGCAGGAGTAGTTCGGCTGGACGGCGACCTTCTGGCCGGGCACCACGTTGGCGACCCCCGGACCGACCGAGACGACGGCGCCGATGAGCTCGTGCCCCATGATCAGCGGGTAGCGCACACGGCGATCGCCGCTCCAAATCCGGTAGTCCGTCCCGCAAAGCCCCGCCGCGCTCACCCGCACGATCGCCTCGCCAGGTCCGGCGACAGGGCCGGGGATGGACTCCACCCTGACATCCCCCGGCCCGTGAAGCACCGCCGCCTTCACCGCGGTCTGCTTCCCTGGCCCGCCACGTGGTGCAGCACCGCGCTGGCCAGCCAGGCGTCGGCGCGCGCGCGATGCGCCTGCTTCTGCTCGATGCCGCATTGCCAGCCGGCGTCCTCAAGCCGGTGCCAGCGGTAGCCGCCGCGGCGGCCGCTCCAGTCGCCGCGGAAGCGCGCGTACAGCTCCATCAGGCAGCGGGCGTCGACGCGCGGCCGCCCCGCCAGGCCGTGGGCCCGATGCGACTGCTCGATCATCCGAAGGTCGAACGGAGCGTTGTAGATGGCGACGAGCCGGCCGCGGAGGGCCGCCTCCACCGCGGGCCAGACCTCGGGCCACATGGGCGCGTCCCGCACGGCGCCCTCGGTGATGCCGTGAACGGCGGCCGCGCCGGGAGAGATCCTGCAGGCCGATTTCACCAGTGAGTCCACCAGCACGCTGCCGTCGTGGTCCAGCACACAGATCTCGACGATCTGGTCGCCTGCGTCCAGACCCGTGGTTTCCGTGTCGAGGTAGACGGGGTGCTCGGCCAGGATGCGCCCGGCCTCGAGCACCGCCTCGTGCCGCGCGTCGTTCGCCCCCGCGCTCACCGCGGAGCCCTCACGCGCGGGCGCCGGGGAGGCGCCGGGCGCGTCTCACGCGCCGGGGGCACCGCCATCCAGGAACAGCGTCTGCCCCGTAACGGAGTCGGCGGCGGGGGAGGCGAGATGGACAACGGTGAGCCTCGCTCAGCGGTACAGCTCCTCCAGCGCGTCCCGGTACTCCTCCCGGATCACCTTCCGCTTCACCTTGAGCGTCGGGGTGAGGAAGCCGTTTTCCACGGTGAAGTCCCCTGGCAGGATCGCGAACTTCTTGATCTTGGCGTAGGACTGCAGCTCGGTGTTTCTCTGCTCCACGATGCGGGAGACCCGTTCCACCACCTTCGGATGCTTGACGAGCGCCGCGGGATCGAGGTTCAGGATCCCTTGCTCCTTGGCGAACTTGGTCAGCTCCTCCGGGTTCACGGTGATGAGTGCCACCGGATAGGGGCGCTTGTCGCCGTGGACCATCACCTGGCTGATAAACGGATCGCCCTTGAGCAGGTTCTCGATGTTCTGGGGGGCGATGTTCATCCCGCCCGCGGTGACGATCAGGTCCTTCTTGCGGTCGGTGATGAAGAGGAACCCTTCGGGATCGATCTTGCCGATGTCGCCGGTGGCGAACCAGCCGTCGGGCAGGAACACCTCCGCCGTCGCCTCCGGCTTCTTGAAGTAGCCCTTCGCGATGTTCGAGCCCCGCCCCAGGATCTCGCCGTCGGAGGCGATCTTGAGCCCCACGCCCGGGATTGCCTGGCCCACCGAACCGAACTTGAAGGCGTCGGTGCGGTTGGCGCTCAGGATCGGGCACGTCTCCGTGAGCCCGTACCCCTCGAGGATGAGGATGCCGGCGGCGTGGAAGAATTCCGCGATCTCGCGGGAGAGCGGTGCGCCGCCGGAGATCGCGAAGACGAGCCGGCCCCCGAGGGCCTCGTGCATCTTGGAGAAGACGAGCGTGTGGGCGAGACGGTACTTGACGGCGAGCGCGCCCGTCACGGGCAGCTTGGCCTGCTTGAGCCGCGAGGCCTCCTTGCCGACCCCCACGGCCCAGCGGAAGATCTTCTTCTTCAGCGGCGAGCCCGCCTCGGCCTTGGCGAGCACCCCCGCGTACACCTTCTCGAAGACCCGGGGCACGCTGACGAGGAAGTGCGGGCGGACCTCCGGCAGGTTCTCGCGCAGCTTGTCGATGCTCTCGGCGAAGGCCGTCGTCAGCCCACGGTGCACGCCCGTGAACGACTCGAGCCGGCCAAAGGAGTGCGCCAGCGGCAGGAAGAGCAGATGGACCCAGCCCTCCTCGACGCGGAGAACCTGGGCCGCGGCCTCCAGCGCCGCCATGTGGTTGCGGTGGATCTGGACGACCCCCTTGGGCGGTCCCGTCGTCCCCGACGTGTAGACGATGGTCGCCACATCCTCGGGTTTCGTCTCGGTGACCCGGGTGGCCAGCTCTCCCTTGAGGCGATCCGCGCTCTCGCGGCCCAGGCGCCGGAACGCCTCCCACGTGTGGATGAACGGCGAGGGCTCCTTCCCCTCGTATCCCTGCATGACGACCACCTGCTCCAACCGCTCCATCGTGCCGCGCACCTCGAGCACCTTGGCGAGCTGGACCGGGTCCTCGACGATGAGCGTCCTCACCTCGGCGTCGTTGACGATGTACTGGATGAGGTCGGCCGGGTAGGTCGGGTAGATGGGGATCGTCACGCAGCCGGCGGAGAAGATGGCGAAGTCGGCCTGCACCCACTCGGCGCGGCTCGCCGAGAGGACCCCGACGGCGTCCCCTCGCTTCCTGCCGAGCGCGATGAGCGCGGTGGCAAGCTCGCGGGCGGCCTCCCCCACCTCGCGCCACGTCAGCGTCTCCCACTTCCCGCCCCGCTTGAGCTGCTGGGCGGGGCTGTCCGCGCTGCGCTCCACACGGTCCCAGAACATCGTCGCGAGCGTCTTCTCGGCCATGGCGCGTCCTCCCTCAGATCTGTCTGCGGAGCTCCTTGCGAAGGATCTTCCCCACCGGGCTCTTGGGCAGCGAGTCCACGAACCGCACCAGCTTGGGACACTTGTACCGCGCCAGCCGCGTCTGGCAGAAGGCCATGACCTCCTCGGCCGTGGCGCGCGCGCCTGCCTTCAGCACCACGAACGCCAGCGCGTCCTCGCCCATGAGCGGATCGCGCATGCCCACGACGGCGGCCTCGGCGGTGTGCGGGAAGGCATACAGGACCTCCTCCACCTCGCGCGGGTAGATGTTGAAGCCGCCGCGGATGATCAGGTCCTTCTTCCGCTCGACGATGTAGAGGAAGCCGTCCCCGTCGAGACGCCCCATGTCCCCCGTGTGGAGCCACCCGCCGCGGATCGTCCGGGCCGTCTCCTCGGGATTCCGGTAGTAGCCGAGCATCACGTTGGGTCCCATGACGCATACCTCCCCCGTCTCCCCTGCGGGCAGCATCCGGTCGTCGTCGTCCTGGATGGACACGCGCACGCCCGGGATCGGCTGCCCCACCGAGCCCAGCTTGCGCACCCCGGACAGGCGATGGGCCGACACGACGGGCGAGGCCTCCGTGAGGCCGTAGCCCTCCATGAGCTTGCCGCCGAACTTCCGCTCGAAGGGCTCCACGATCTCCACCGGCAAGGGCGCGGCCCCCGAACCCCAGACCCGGATGGAGGAGGTGTCGTACTGCTCGGCCCCTGGGTAGTTCAGGAGGTACACGAACATCGTCGGCACGCCCGACATGGAGGCGGCCTTGAACTCCTGGATGGTCCGGAGCACCTCCTCGGGGTTGAACCAGCGCAGGAGCACGCCGCGCGTCCCCAGGAGGTGGCCCGCGTTCATCACCGTGAGCCCGTAGGAGTGGGACAGCGGTAGCACCGCCACGGCCCAGTCCTCGCGTGCCAGCTCGTGAAGGGCGGCGGCGGACCGCGCGTTGGAGGCGAGGTTGTCGTGGGACAGCGCCACGTACTCGCCGTACTTCTCGAGACTCTCTTCGCCGAGGCGGGCGAGGTTCATGGGCAAGCAGTTTAGCGGAGATTCACGCGCAAGGCCTCGATCTGATTGCCGGCCAGCTTGAAGAGGCCCTCCACCTCCACGCGGTCGCCCGTCCGGGCCCGGAGCCCGCCCGCGGCGAGGACGCGGACGGCCACGCCCCCGTCGATGAGCGTGAAGCTCTGGGAGGCGCCGCTCCCCTCGACCAGCCCGACCGTGCCCGTCACCGTCACGGTGCGGTGGTCGTACCGCACGGGATTCGTCGCGAGCGCCGAGAGCGACACCGCTTGCGCGGCGGCCGGGCCGGCGGCGGCGAGAAGCACGAGCAGCCACAGGGCTCGGAACCATGTCATGAGCAGGCCTCCTTGGCGCTCTCGAGTCGGGCGCCGGGACTCGGGTGGGTGCTGAGCCAGTCGCTCCAGAGCGAGACCTTGCGCTCGCGCTCGAGCCGGGCCAGGAGGGCCAGAAGCTCGCGGCAGCGCCCGGGCGGCCCCGGCAGCCGGCTGAGCAGGTGTATGGCAAAGCGATCGGCCGCCAGCTCCTCCTCACGATCGTAGCTGCGGTGCTTTCCTTCCTCCGCCGTTTCGGCCGCGACCTGCGTCCCCATGATCCCGATGGCAATGAGCGGGCCGATGATCGGGATGGCGGTGGCCGCGGCAGCACCGGTCGTCCCCGCCCCGTCGATCTTCTGCTTTGCCTCGCGCTCCGCCACCCGGCGCGACTTGCGCGCGGCGAAGTGCCCCAGCTCCACGTGACCGATCTCGTGAGCCAGCGCCGCCTGCAGCTCCTCGGGAGGCAGGGTCGCGAGCGCGCCCTCGGTCACCAGCAGGCTGAACCTGCACGTCGGATGTGGCGCCACGCCGAGATTGATCGCGCTCACCGGGAGAACGCCCAGCCCCACGGCGCAGCCGTCCTGGGGAGAGCGCCAGATCCCCGAGACCCGGAGGAGCGGCCCGAGCGCCTGCGCCACGGCCATCTTGTCCTGGTCGGTGGGCGGCCTCGGCCTGGCCCGTGGCTGCGCCGTGGCGCAGCCCGCGACAAGGGTGACGCACAGCAGAATCAGGAGGTTACGAATAATATAACGCGTCGCACTAAACCTCTTGACTGTGTCTGACACATCGCGTTAATATGCACGTGTGGCTCCAACAACCGATTCACCATCACACGTGCGCTAAGGAGAACGAACCCATGATGAACCCGATGCAGCCCAGCGAATTCTTCTCCCAGATGACCAGCAACGCGGTGGAGGCGTTCTCGCTCTGCGCCGAAGCCAACCAGAAGATCCTCCGTGAGCTGGTCGACCTCTCCGCCAGCGCGGCGAAGGAGGGCGTCCGCCTCTACGCCGAGCTTCAGTCCTCCGCCGTCGAGACGGTGAAGGACGGCCAGTCGCTCGTCCTGCGCCGTCAGGCGGAGATGCAGGAGGCGCCCAAGGACCCCCTGAGCTTCTATCAGAAGAGCGTGCTGGAATCCGTCGAGGGCGCCCAGAAGGCCTTCAACCTCCTGGAGGGCAATGCCCAGGCCATCACCCGCTCCGCCGAGCGATTCCAGATGACCGCCGAGCAGACAGGAAAGGAGATCCAGGCCACCTTCGCCCAGCTGGCGGGCAAGGTGAAGTCCACCTACTCCCCGCTCGTCTGAGACACCGTCCGGCGAGGGCGGAGGGCCGGGTCCGGCCCTCCGCCCTCCGCCCCCCGCGCCGCTACTTCTCTCGCCGCTTCTCCAGGCGCTCTTCCAGAGCCCTGAGCTGCTCCCGCAGGGCCGCCACCTCGCTCTTCAGCGCATCGGCCTCGGCCGCGGGCTGGGCCGGTTTCTTCTCGGTGGAGGTCGCTGACGGCTCGGACGGCAGCCACCCCGCCCGGGCCGCCCACGCCCGGAACACCTGGTCAGCTTCCCGCTGGCTCGTCATGATGGACTCGAGGCTCCCCTTCAGCGATGTCTGCACGAAGTCCTGCCAGGCCTCGCCGTGCTTGATGAGCTGGTGCAGGAACGCCGTGGGCAGCGCCGCGCGGTGGCTCCGCTCGTTCTCCAGGATGATCTGGGCCAGCGTGATGGAGGTGAGGTCCTCGCCGGTGGAGACGTCCACCACGGAGATCTCCTTCCCCGCGCGGATCATCTCCTCCAGCTCCTCGAGCGTGACGTACCGGCTCTCCTGCGTGTCGTAAAGCTTACGGTTGGAGTACCGCTTGATCACGTAGGCCATGGCCGGAGTCTAACACCGCGCGTCAGGGCTCACAAGCCGCCCCCCTGCAGCCTCGCCGCTCCTGCTATACTGTCGGCGCAATCCGGCCCACTCATCGAGCCTCTTGCCAGGAGGACCCGCTATGCAGCTCAAAGGACGGACTGCCCTCGTCACCGGAGCGTCCCGCGGCATCGGCCGAGCCATCGCCCTGGCCCTGGCGAAGGAAGGCGCCGACGTGGCCGTCAACTTCGTCTCCAGCGAAGGGCCCGCCAAGCAGGTCGTCGAGCAGATCCAGAAGATGGGGCGGCGAGCCATGTTGGCCCAGGCTGACGTGGCGGATTACCCGGACACCTACCGCATGGCGCAGGACGTGCTCCGGGAGTTCGGCCGCCTCGACATCCTCGTCAACAACGCCGGCGTCAACTCGGACAAGACCTTCGTCAAGATGGACCACGCCTCGTGGCGCAAGGTGCTGGCCATCAACCTGGACGGGGTCTTCAACTGCACCAAGGTCTTCATCGATCAGATGGCCACGCAGGGCTACGGCCGGGTGGTGAACATCACGTCGGTGATCGGCCAGATCGGCAACTTCGGCCAGGCCAACTACGCGGCCTCCAAGGCTGGGGTGGCGGCCTTGACCAAGTCCCTGGCGAAGGAGCTGGCCTCGAAGAACATCACGGTCAACGCGGTGGCACCGGGCTTCGTCGAGACGGAGATGGTGGACGCCATCCCGGAGAAGGTGAAGCAGAAGCTCCTCGATCAAATTCCCATGAAGCGCTTCGGGAAATCCGAGGAGGTCGCCCGCGCCTGCGTGTACCTCTGCTCGCAGGACGGCGACTACATCACCGGCGCGGAGCTCTCCATCAACGGCGGCCTGTTCATGTGACCTCTCTCGACGAGCCGCAGCCGCCAGGCGAGGCCGCCAGCGCGGAGGCGCCGAGCCGGCTCCAGAGCGCGGCGCCCTGCGCGGCCCACGCCAGCGGCGAGAACGCCCAGAAGGCCATCCACGCGGCGCCGTTCGGCGCCTTCTCGTAGACCACCGGCACCTTCGACGGCATCACCAGGGCCTCGCCCGTCAGCACGGGCTCGCCCCGCTGGTTGGTGCAGACGGTGCGCAGGCGCAGGCGGTTCTTGTCGCGGTTGACCTCGAGGACCTCGGCCCGCGCCGCGATCGTGTCGCCGAACATCACGGGCTTGAGGAACTTGAGGTCCTGCGAGAGGTAGATGGCGCCGGGTCCCGGCAGCCGCGTCCCGATCACGGCCGAGATGAGCCCGGCCGTCCAGATGCCCGGCGCGATGCGCTCCTTGAAGATCGTCGTGGCGGCGTATTCCCGATCCGCGTGAATCGGGTTGTGATCCCCGACAGCATCCACGAAATCCGCGATGTCGCCATCCGTGGCGACGCGGGTGATCTCGGCGGCGGCGCCCACCTGCATGCTGTCGATGGTCAACCCGATCATCTGGGCTCCTGTCTGAGGGCGGCGGCCAGATCATTGAGGCGCTTCAGCACCGCCTCCAGACGATCTTCCACGCCCTCCAGCTTCTCCTCGAGCTGGACGATCTGCCGGGCGATGCCCGTGACCTGGCTCCGGGAGGGGATCCCGAGCCCGCCGAGCGTCGCCTCGATGTGCTGCTCGGCGGCCTTCTTCGCTGGGCTCGCGGCGTTGAGGAACCCCTCGAGCTGCGTGCCGATCACCTTGGCGAAGGCCTCCGTCCCCATGGCCTGCTCGAGGACCTTCGACCATGCGGCGATCCACTGATCCAGGAACTGTTTCCACTGGCCCATGAGGTCCGGGGAGGCCGTCCCCTGCGTCATGACCTTGGCCCAACCCGCCATGCAATGGTCCATGAAGGGCCGCCAGAAGGCCTGGGGATCCAGCGTCTGGGCCTGGGGAGTCCCCATCATCTTCAGCCACTGCTGAGTCCCGTCCTCCACCTGCTTCTTCCAGAGATCGAAGAGCTGCTGCCCGCCCGTGTCGGCCATCGTCACTCCCCTCCCCTGCCCGGATGCATCACGAGCGCGCCGCCAGCCACGAGGCGACCGTGGGCCAGCAGTGCACCGAGGCGCCGCGCCCGGCGATGAGCGAGATGTGCCCGCCGGGCATCTCCACGTACTCGCGGTCCGTGCTTCCCACGGCCTCGATCAGCGGCTTGACGCAGCCGGGGGGCGCGATGTTGTCCTCCCGGGCCCCCACCGCGAGGACGGGACAGGTGATCCGCGCGAGATTCACCTTCGTGCCGCCCATCACCAGCTCACCCCTGATGAGGCGGTTCTCCTGGTAGAACTCCCGCACCCACTGCCGGAAGAACTCGCCCGGGAACGCCACGTACTCGTTGGCCCACTTGTTCAGCGCATTGAAGCCCGACACGTACTCGGGGTTCCAGAGATTCCACCACAGGTTGAGGCCCGCGCTCAGATCCATCGTCGGCTTGAGAAGCTTGAAGCCCGCCTTGATCATGTCGGGCGGGACGCTGCCGAGCGTATCCACGTACTTGTCCACGTCGAAGAAGCGCGGGTCGAGCCACAGCCCGAAGAGCCCGACGTGGGCGAAGTCGATGGGACCGGCCATGTTGATGTAGTTCTTCGCCGGGAACTCGGGATGCGTCGCGACGAAGCACGCGGACAGCGGGGCGCCCATGCAGTACCCGAGCACCGACATCTCCGAGGCGCCGGACGACTCCAGTGCCTTCTGCGCGAGCCGCGGGAGGATCTTCGTCACCGCGTCCTCGACCGTGAGCCCGTTGTCCTCCTCGCCGAAGACGCCCCAGTCCACCAGGTAGAAGTCGAAGCCCTGCTGGGTCATGTGCTCCACGAAGGAGCCATGGGCCATGAGGTCGAAGATGTACGGGCGACTGATGCCGAGGTTCGGGACGAAGAGGAGCGGGGTGCGGTGGGTGCGCGTGGACGCGTACCGGTAGAGCCGCGACTTGTTCTTCCGGTAGATCTCCTGCCGTGGCGTGGGCCCGACCACGGGCTCCTGCGGGTTCATGACCATCTCCGCGAAGTGCTTCATGCGGAGGAGGGTGCGTTCCATCTCGTGCTGCCACCGGGCCCGAGCCTCCGGTGAGAGCCCCGGGATCTCGGTCGCCATGGTGAACAGTTCGTCCTTCATAGCTCCCCCTTGGGCCCGGCCTTCACCCCCGAGCACGGGGCACCACCAAGCATGGTACTGCACCATGACGCTCTGCGACAATAGTTTTGCGCGGCGCTCCGAACGGTCCTCACAGGACCCCGTCTGCCGCCAGCTCCGCAGCCCGGCTCGGCCCGATCCCGAAGTACTTCTGCAAGATCAGGCTGTTGTGGTAGCCGGCCGGGCGGCAGGCCCACTTGAGCCGCGGCGGGGTGCCCGTCATGCGCCAAGCCGGCATCTGGAGGAGCAGCTCGCCGTAGATGGGGTCGGAGAGGCGCTTCAGGCACCCGCGCTCCCACCAATGCGCCTCCGTGAGCGTGCGGGTCGGGGGGTTCATGGGCCCGAAGACGATGACGCCGGGCCCCGGGTCCGCCAGCACCTTGTCCAGGATCTCGGCCGAGGTGTAGTTGACGGACCACGCGCAGATCTCGTCGCGCAGCTGGATCTCGTTCGCGAGCGTCGTCCGCTGGAGCGTGGTGTTGAAGCGCGGGTCGTCCCCCAGCTCGGGGCGTCCCATGACGCGGCAGAGGGCGCGGAAGTTGGGGTCGGTGTAGCCCGCGATGAAGGCCCAGCCGTCCTTGACGGGCACGAAGGTGTACGGGAACACGGCCAGCTCGTAGAGTCCCGTCCGGCCCCGGATCGCACCGCTCGCGTGATAGAGGAGCACCGAGTACTCGAGATACCGCATGAGCGCCTCGGCCCCGGTGACGTCGATCATCTGCCCGCGGCCGGAGCGCTCGCGCCAGTGCAGCGCCGCCAGCGTTCCCAGCGCGCCCCAGGCCGCCTGGCCGTAGGCGCTGATCCACGACCCCACCTTCACGGGGGCCGTGTCAGGATCCCCGGTGAGGTGCAGGAGACCGGACAGCGCCTGGTCGGTGAGGTCGTGCTCGGGCGGCTGGTTCTTCGCCAGCGGCCCGAACTGCCCGTAGGCCGAGCACGCGACGTAGACGAGCCGCGGGTTCAGGGCGGAGAGCTGGCGGTAGCCGATGCCGAGGCCGTCGAGGTATCCCGGCGCGAATCCCTCGATCAGCACGTCGGCGCGCGCGGCGAGCCCCTTGAGGAGCCGGCGGCCTTCACGCGTCGTGAGGTCGAGGGTCAGGTGGTAGCGGTTCCGCGCCTCCGCCACGAAGGCGAGCCCGTCGCCGCCCGCGGAGGCATCCGCGGGCCCCCAGCGCCGCGCGGGATCGCCCCCCGGCGGCTCCACCTTGATGACTTCCGCGCCCAGCTCCGCCAGGTACGTGGCGGTGAGGAGCGCGCCGTAGTGCCCGTGAGAGAGATCCAGGACCAGGAGATCGTCGAGAGCCTCGGGCTTGTCGGCGACACCGCCCGGGTCCTCGGCCGCCTTGATCCACTCGTCCCATCTCCCGTCCGGGCGCGCCTGCTCCCCCAGATGCGGCGGCGTCCGCGGGGCCGCCGCTCTCGTCACACGAGCCTCCCTTCGCCCTTCCATCCCTCCGGCGGCCCCGCGCCGCGGCGGCCCTCGGTCCAGCGGCCGATGGCCCCCGCGGCCTCCAGCGCCTTGATGCGCGCGTCGTCGAGCCCGAGGATCCGCTTGAGGACCAGCTCGTTGTGGAAGCCCACGGGCTTGCCCGCCCACTTGATCCGCGCGGGCGTCGCCGAGAGCTTCGGGGCGGGCCCGTACTCCACCATGGTGCCGTACATCGGGTCCTCGTACTCCCACACCGAGCGCCGCGCCCGGAGATGCTCGCTCTCCGCGTGATCCTTGGCCGTCATGACGGGAGCCGCAGCGACGCCCGCCTTCCGGGCGGCGGCCTCCACCTGTTTCCGGCTCCTGGGTCCGCAGAAGGCGGCGAGCTTGGCGTCCATCGCCCTGGCGCTCGCCCGCTCTCGGCGCGCGGCCGCCGTCGCGAAGCGCTCGTGGCGCAGGAGCCCGGGCTCCCCGAGCATCCGGCACAGCCCGTGGAACTCCCGATCGGTGCCCGCCACCACCGCGACGTAGCCGTCGGCGCAGCGGTAGACACCCGAGGGCGTGAAGACGTGGTCGCCGTTGCCCACCTTCTGGCGGTCGCGTCCGGTGAGCCCCGCATAGAGCCACGTCCAGTCCATGGCGCGCACGAGGCCTTCGCACTGCGCCATCTCCACGAACTGCCCCTCACCGGTGCGGTCGCGCCAGCGCAGCGCCGCCAGCGCGCCGACGGCCGACATCGAGGCGCCGAACCAGTCGCCGAGGTAGTTGCCGATCTTCGTGGGCGCTTCGCCCTCGCCCGTGATGGCCGTGAGGCCGGAGACGGCCTGGGCGAGCCCGTCGTAGGAGGCGCGCCCCTTCGAGAACGGCCCCCACTGGCCGAAGCCCGTGTTGGCCACGTAGATCAGCCGGGGGTTCACCTCGCGGAGCTGGCGATAGCCCAGGCCGAACTTCTCCTCCAGGGTACCCGCCTTGTAGTTCTCGATGACGATGTCCGAGCGCGCGGCGAGCTGACGGATCAGCGCCTGCCCCTCGGGCCGGTGCATGTCGATCCCCATGTGGTACTTGGAGTGGTTGGCGCAGAAGAAGGCCACGGAGATGTTCTTCCAGAAGAAGGAGGCGTTGCCGAGGATGCGCGTCACGTCCCCCTGCCCCGGCATCTCCACCTTGATGACCTCCGCGCCCATCTCGCCGAGGAAATCGCCGGTGGCGGGACCGAAGTAGATCACGGACAGGTCGAGCACGCGGATGCCGGCCAGCGCCTCGGGCTTCTCGTGGATCCGCGAGGGGTCGAACAGCTTCGCCGCCCAGTCGAAATAGTCCTTGGGGATCGTCATGGCCGCAGAATATCACAGCGGGAACACGCGGCAGGAGCGCTGGGGAGCGCGCGCCCCTCGCCGCTGTCGACGCGGGTAGCAGCGTGCGCAAGACCTCGCAGGCCGCTCAGACGGGTCCAGATGCGAGGCGGCGCCCGACGGCCGCACGCGAGGCGTACTCCGCGTGGCGAGCCGAGCCGGAGGCGAGGTGAGCGCATCCGGAGATCCGGGCGAGCGTGAGCGAGCCACGTTGAGCGTGCGGCCGAGGGCGCCAACGCAGCAGATGGGCCTTTTTCAGCGGCCTGCTAGACCTGGAAGAGGGAGCCCACCTTCATGGCCAGGCCCATGTCACCCTTCAGCTTCAGCTTCCCGGACATGAAGGCCATCTGCCCGGAGAGCTTGCCGCCGACCATGTCGAGCCAGTCCTGGGAGGACATGGTCAGCGTCAGGTTCGGGTTGGTCCCGGGCCCGGCGTTCACGGCGCAGGCGCCGTCCTTGATGACGGCGTGCCAGGTGCCGCCCTGATCCCCCGCGATGTCGTACTGGATCGTGGCGTTGATGCCGGCCGCCTTGCTCGCCTGGAACTTGCTGGCCATCGCGTCGAAGGTCTCTGTCACAGTGGGCATCGGTGGTCCTCCTCTTCCTCGTGTGCCGTCGTTGGTCTCGTGCGCTAGAACGTGAACAGATCCATTCCACCGGTCACCGTCAGCACGGCGCCGGTGATGTAGCGGGCGCGCTCGGAGCAGAGGAAGGCGATGGCGTTGGCCACGTCCGTCGGATCGCCCTCCTTCTGCATCGCCACGCGCGTGACCATCCGGTCGTACAGCGGGGACAGGTTGGCATTGGGCCCGATGATGCCGGGGGCGATCACGTTGCTCGTGATGTTGTAGCGCGCGCCCTCCAGCGCCACCGACTTGGCGAAGCCCACCACGCCCATCTTGCTCGTCGAGTAGGCGGTCTGACCGAAGCCGCCCATGAGGCCGGCGATGGACGCCATGCAGATCACCCGCCCCCACCTCCGCTCCCGCATGCCGGGGAACACCACCTTCGTGACGTTGTAGGTCCCGGTGAGGTTCACCGACAGGTTGAAATCCCAGTCGGCGTCGCTCATGTCCTTGAGCTGGCCAAGCGTGTAGATGATCCCCGCGTTGTTGACGCAGATGTCCACGGGCCCCACCTCGCTCTGCGCCTTCTGCAGCACCTCGGCCAGCTGCGGCCGGGTGGTGATGTCCACCTCGTAGCCCCGCGCGGTGCCGCCGGCCCCGGTGATCTCCGTCGCCGTCCCCGACGCGCCCTCGCCGTTCAGGTCGAGGACGATCACCTTGCAACCCTCGGCCGCCAGCGTGAGGCAGTCCTGCCGGCCCAGGCTCCGCGCGCCCCCCGTCACCAGCGCCACCTTTCCCGAGATGCCAAGATCCATGGCTACTTCCCTTTGAAGTTGGCGGGGCGCTTCTGGAAGAAGGCCTGGATGCCCTCGCCCGCGTCCTCGGTCTTGAGCACCTTCTCGAAGGCCCGCACCTCGATCTCGATGGCCTGATCGATGGGCGCCTGGATCCCGTCGTCCACGGCCTCGATGATGAGGCGCGTCGCGATCGGCGGGCGCTTGGCCAGCTCGCGCGCCATCGCCTTGGCGTCGTCGAGCGTCTCCCCGTCCTTCGACAGCCGGTTGACGAGCCCGAGGCGATAGCACTCGGCGGCGGGGATCTGGGTGCCGAGGATCAGGTGCTCGAGCGCCAGACCTCGGCCGATCAGCCGCGGGAAGCGCTGGGTGCCGCCATAGCCCGGGATGAGGCCCAGATTGGACTCCGTCTGGCCCATGCGCGCCGTCTCCTTCAGGATGCGGATGTGGCAGCCCATGGAGATCTCGCAGCCGCCCCCCAGGGCATGCCCGTTGATGGCGGCGATCACCGGCTTCGGGAAGCGCTCGATACGCCGCACCACGCTGTTGCCGAAGCGAATGAACGAGCCGACGTCGGGACCGGAGAAGGCCGAGCCGAGGTCGGCGCCCGCGCAGAAGATCTTGTCGCCCGCCCCCGTGATGATGATGGACCGCACCGCGTCGTCATGCTCCAGCTCGGACAGCGCGGCGTTCAGATCGCGCATGAGCTGCTCGCTGATGGCATTGGCCGGGGGGCGGTTGAGCGTGATGACGGCGAAGCTCTCTTCGCGGGTCAGGATCAGCGTCTCGTACGGCATCGCAAGTCTCTCCTTTGTCTCGGTTAACGGACCGCGACGCCCTGCAGGAAGATGTCGGCGACCGCATCCGCCGTGTCCGCCAGCTGATAGCCGCGCTTGCCCAGCACCCAGGAGGTCGCCATCTGGTCCATGGCCCCGAACAGCGTCTTCGTGGCGATCTTGACGGGGAGGGTCGGACGGAGGCGGCCCTCGGCCACCCCCTCCTCCAGCACCGACCCGATCAGGGCGAAGTAGGAGGAAATCTCGTGGGCCGAGGCGCCGCGGAAGAACTTCTGCCCCTGGCGCTGCTCGACCTGGACGACCTCCGCCAGCTCCGGGCGCCCCTCGAGGAGCTCGAAGTGCAGATGGATGAGCCGCCGCAGCTTGGCCACCGCGTCCGGCTCGTCGGCGATGGCCTTGCGCACCGTCCCCACGAACTCCGTCATCTTCTCCCGGAAGAGGGTGACGAGGATGTCGTCCTTGGTCCGGAAGTAGAGGTAGATGGTGCCCGCCGCGATCCCCGCCTCCTTGGCGATGTCGGAGACGCGGGCGTTGTAGTAGCCCTTCCGGGCGAACACCCGAACCGCGGCATCGATGATCTGCTGGGGCTTGTCAGGGTCTCGCATGGCGGGTGACTGAACCGCCATTCATCTTATGCGGTGGCTTCGCCGCCTGTCAATTCGAAAGTGGGCGCGGGCCCGCCACGCTCAGGATTCGCGCTGGAGCAGGCTCGACACGTAGGCCCCGAGTCGACCGAAGTCGCTCCGGGGCAGGTTCACGAAGACGAGCAGCGACCCCGTGCTGCCCACGTCCCACACCACCGCCGGCAGCGTGAGCGTGGTGCCGGGCGCCGCCGGGGAGAGGGAGAGGGTCACCAGGTCCCCGGGCTGGAGCGCCAGTTCCGTCGCGACCCTGGCAGCGAACGCGCTCAGGTCCACCGTCTCGCCGCGCGCGCTGCCGTCCATCCGCTTCTCGATGCTGACGGGCACGGGGGTGTGCACGCGCGGCGCGCGCCGCCTCGCCTCCCACGCCGACACGAGCGGCTTCACGCGCCGCGCCTCGGTCTCCGGCAGGCCGATGAAGTCGAGCGCGAGGTCCTCGCTGGTCCGCCTCGCCACGCGGGCGACCACCTCGAGCCGGTCGGCCCCCTGAGGGAGCGCCACGCGCACGGTCACCGCCGCGCCGACGGGCAAGTCACTCGCCGTCCGGACGCGCATCCCCGAGGTGCTGACGTCCAGGACCTGGCCCGTGATCACCCGCCGGTCGAAAGTCTCGATGGTCAGCGGCCAGTCCGCCCTGGCTCGCTCGGCCCCCCGCCGATCCCGTCCACTCACGCTGGCCTCCTGGGATACATGGCTGCCAAGAATTCGCTGACCCCTCAGCCCGGACTGATGATGCGGGCCAGGACCTCGGGGTCCACGTTGCCGCCCGACAGCACCACACCCACGCGCAACCCCGTCCCGAGCGGCATCTTGCCCGCCAGCACCGCCGCCGCGGCGACGGCGCCCGTCGGCTCGACGAGAAGCTTGCAGCGGAACAGCAGAAAGCGCATGGCGGCCTCGATCTCCGCGTCGGAGACGAGAAGCACGCCGGAGAGGTTCTGCTGGAGCACCGGAAAGGTGAGCGCCCCCGGCGAGAGGTTGCGGATGCCATCGGCGATGGTGGGGGGCGGCGCGATGGCCACGCGCTCGCCCGTCTGGAGAGACAGGTAGGTGTCGTTGGCGCTGTCTGCCTCCACCCCGAAGACGCTGATCCGTGGATGGAGCGCTTTCGCCACCGTGCTGCAGCCGGCCATGAGCCCACCGCCGCCCACGGGCGTGAGGAGGACGTCGAGCGCGCCGACCTCCTCGAACAGCTCCAGCGCCGCCGTCCCCTGCCCGGCCATGATGGCAGGGTCGTCATAGGGCGGCACCAGCACCCGCCCCGTGCGCGCCACGAGCTCCCTGGCCCGCTCCTCCCGGTCCTCGGTACGGCGGTCGTAGAAGACCACCTCGGCGCCGTAGCCGCGGGTGGCCTGGAGCTTGAGCGCGGGCGCATCCGTCGGCATCAGGATCATCGCGCTGGCCCCCGTGAGGCGCGCGGCGAGCGCGACCCCCTGGGCGTGGTTGCCGGAGGAGAAGGCCACGACGCCCCGCGCGCGCTCCGAATCCGAGAGCGACAGGAGCTTGTTGAGCGCCCCGCGGATCTTGAAGGCCCCGGCCCGCTGCAGGTTCTCGCACTTGAAGAAGACCGAGAAGCCACTCGCCTCGTCGAAGGAGCGGCTCGTCATCACAGGCGTGCGGTGGATGCGCCCATGGAGCCGCGCGGCCGCGGCCCTGACGTCCTCCAGCGTCAGAGTGCTCACGTCGTCACGGCTCAGGCGGGACGGAACGGCTGGTCGGCCGTGGAGCGCTCGAGCGGCGGCGCGTAGATGACCAGTGTCTTCACCGCCGTGAGCGCCTCCACGCGGTGGGCGACGCCCGCGGGGAAGAAGCAGGCGGTCCCCGGCCCCACCTCCTCCTTCACGCCGTCGCCCACCTCGATGAGCGCCCGCCCCTCGAGGATGTAGATGGCCTGCTCCTGGGCGTCGTGACTGTGGCGCATCGCGACACCGCCCGGCTCGAGCGTCCCGAGCACGACCTCCACCTGGGTGGAGCCGTTCACGTCGCGCCCCACGAGCCGCCGGTTCACGGTGCCCGCGTGCAGGGGGGGCGAGTAGGGCGGCACGTCCTCTGGTCTCACGATGTAGCGCATGGGGCTCCTCGATTATAGCGCCCAGTCGTTGAGAATGCTGGGCGCCGCCCGTATACTCCCGCCATGCGCTCCTCCCGCCTGTCCGGCTCCGTCGCCGCGCTCCTCGCGGCCCTCGTCCTCTCCGGGTGCTCGGTGATCTCCCTCGACTTCCAGCCGCGCATCCGCCCGCTCGTGGAAGAGACCGTGGAGGGCTCGGGCGCGGCCAAGATCCTGCTGATGGACCTCTCCGGCGTGCTGGCCGAGGACACGCCCGGGCTGTCCATCGGCACGCCGCCGCCGCGGGTCCCCCTGCTCGCGCGGGTGCGCGAGGAGCTGCGGCGCGCCGAGCAGGACGACCGCGTGCGGGCCCTCATCGTCCGCATCAACAGCCCGGGCGGCACCATCACGGCCTCGGACATCCTCCACCACGAGATCTCCGCCTTCAAGGCGCGGAAGAAGATCCCCGTGGTCGCGGTGATCATGGACGTGGGCGCCTCGGGCGGGTACTACGTCGCGCTGGCGGCCGACACCATCATCGCCCATCCGACGGCCATCACGGGCAGCATCGGCGTGGTCATGCTCACCGTGAACGCCCAGGGGCTGCTGGAGAAGATCGGCGTCGCGCCGCTCGCCATCAAGTCGGGGCCCAGGAAGGACGCGGGCTCGCCCTTTCGCAGCCTCACCGACGAGGAGCGCGCCATCTTCCAGGGCGTGATCGACGACATGCACGGCCGCTTCGTGCGCCTCATCGCCGCCTCCCGGAAGATGCCGGAGGAGCGTGTCCGCGCCGCGGCCGACGGGCGCATCTACACGGCCGAGCAGGCGCGCGCCCTCGGCCTCGTGGACCGGGTGGGGTATCTGGATGACGCGGTGGAGACGGCGCGGCAGGCGGCGGGGCTCAGCGAGGCGCGCGTTGTCATGTACCACCGCCCGAGGGAGTACCGCGCCAACTTCTACTCCTCGACCCCGGCCGCGCCCACCGCGGAGGCGGCCGTGGCCCACCTCGCCGCCCTCGTCGGCGGCGCGGGCCCCCGCTTCCTCTACCTCTGGTGGCCCTAGCAGGCCGCTGAAACAGGCCCATCTGCGGAGGTACGGCGCCCCCGCCTGGCAGAAACCCTGCGGGAAGACGGCGGCAACGGTGCTAGCCTGATTCTTGATGGGCTCCCGGCCTCACGGACAGCGCCCGCGACGAGCCGCTCGGGGCTTCACCCTGATCGAGCTCATGATCGTCGTGGCCGTCATCGGCATCCTGGCGGCCATCGCCGTCCCGCTCTACGCCAACATGCAGGCGCGGGCCCGCATTGCCAAGGCCGAGGCCGACGCCCGCACCCTCGTGTCGGCCATCAGCATGTACTCCTCGCACATGCGGACCCTGCCGTCCACGCTGGCCGACCTCAACGTCGCAACCACCAATAGCGACGGCATGGTGTCTGGGCCCTTCATGGCCTCGACCCCTGCCCCCCCCGCGGGCTGGAGCCCCTACGCCTACAGCTCCACCTCCCTGGGCGTCTTTGCCGTCACGACGAGCGGAGACGCCACGACGGTCAGGCTGCCGTGACACCTCGCGGAACCCGTCGTCGTCAGCGCGTCGGCGTCGAGCCCGCATAGCCGCCCGCCCGATCCTGCTCCTGGTTCCAGCCTACCCACGCCGCTTCGGCACTCTCCCGCGTCAGGGAGCAGGGCTCGCCCGGCGCGCCGGAGCCGGGCACGGTGAGCTCCTCGCCGGCCTTGACCATCCCATAACTCCGTGAGCGGCGACTCGGCGGGCTGGGCGGACACCGCACCGGCCCAGAGCGCGGCGCCGAGCAGCACGCCGAGGGCGGCGCCAGCCAGGGGCGCGATGCGCACGCGCGTCACCGGCCCGTCCAGCGCGGCGGGCGCTTCTCGAAGAAAGCGGCGATTCCTTCCTTCGCGTCGTCGGACATGAAGACGAGCGTCGTCAGCTCCCGGAGGTAGCGGAGCGCCGCCCCGTACTCCATGCCGGCCTGTGCCGCAGCGGCTTCCTTGGCGATGCCGAGCGCGGTGGGCGAGAGACCCGCCAGTGTCCGGGCCAGCGCGCTCACCGCGGTCTCCAGCTCGGCCCGCGGCACCACGCGGCTCACGAGCCCCATCTCGAAGGCCTCGCGCGCCGACACCTGCTCGCCCGTGAGGATCATCAGCATCCCGCGCTTGCGCCCCACCGAGCGGAGGATGGGCGCCATGACGATCAGCGGGAGCACGCCGATCTTGATCTCCGGCAGCCCGAACACCGCATCCTCCGAGGCCACGACGATGTCGCAGCCCACGGCCAGGCCGCAGCCGCCCGCCAGCGCGAAGCCATGGACCTGGGCGATGACCGGCGTCTTCATCCGCGCCATGCCCTCGAGGATGCGCGGGAGGCCGGCGAAGGACTCGCGCGCTGCCAGGGTGGTCCCCCGATCCGCGGCGCCGCCGAGATCGGCGCCCGCGCAGAAGGCCTTGTCCCCGGCCCCGCGGAGCACGATCACGCGCGCGGCCGGGTCCGGCTCGAGGGTTCCGAGCGCCCCCTCGAGCTCACGGACCAGGGTCTGGCTGAGCGCATTGCGCTTGTCCGGCCGGTTCAGCGTCACCGTCGCCACGCCGTCCACCACGTCCACCAGCAGGGTCTCGTAGCTCACGGGATCGCCTCCGCGTCGTCGAGGATGTCCAGGAACTGCTTCAGGATCCGCGCGGTCGCACCCCACACCACGTCGGCGGCGGACACCTGGTAGAAGTGCACGGGGTGGGCCTCGCCGTCCCGCTCCCACATCTCCGTGCTGAAGATGGCCGGGTCGCGCAGCCGGTCCAGCGACACCTCGATCACGCGCTCGATCTCGCGCCCGTCGGGCCGGAACGTGACGGGCCCGCGCACGATGCCCACCACCGGCGTGATCACGAACGGCGTCGCGCGGGTCGCCGTGTCGTCCAGCAGCCCCAGCACTTCCACGGCGTCGGCCGGCAGCCGGATCTCCTCCCATGCCTCGCGGAGGGCCGTCTCCACGCGCGAGGCGTCCCGCTCCTCGCAGATGCCGCCCGGGAAGGAGAACTGCCCCTTGTGGTGCGGCACGGCCTCCGACTTCTTGGTGAAGAGGAGGTGGGGGCCGCCGTGATCGGTGATGGGCAGGAGCACGGCCGCGCAGACGAGGTCGCTCCGGTCGAGCGCGATGCGGGGGCGCTCGGAGAGCGCCGCATCGAGCCGCGCGCGAAGGGCCTCGAGCTCCACCCTAGCGCGCCTTGAAGCTGCGGTCAGTCTGCTCGTAGAGCACCGATGGCATGGGCGCGTCTCCTCAGGAAGCGGGTTGAGCCACGGGCGCGGGGCGGAGCCGCTGGATCGCGAGCACCGCGCCGAGAAGGGCGAAGCCGGCGAGGTCGGTGGCGAGGCCGGGCTTGATGAGGAGCAGGGCGGCGGCCAGCAGGGCGGCCCGCTCCCGCAGGCTCGCCGGCCGGACCAGATACCCCATGGAGCCCGCAGCCAGGGCGATCACGCCTACACAGGCCGTCACCGTGACCCAGGCGATCTCCACGAGCGGCCCCTGCCAGAGGAGTGCCGGCGCATAGATGAACATGTAGGGGGCGATGAAGCCGGCCAGCCCCAGCCGGGTCGCGATGAGCGCCGTCTTCACCCAGTCCGCCCGGGCGATGGCGGCGGCCACGTACACCGCGGCGCAGACGGGGGGCGTGATGGCCGAGATGATGGCGAAGTAGAAGACGAAGAGATGCGCCGCCAGCGGCAGCGCGCCCAGCTTGATCAGGGCCGGCGCCACCACGGAGGCCGCCAGCACGTAGGCCGCCGTCGTGGGCAGCCCCATCCCCAGGATCAGGCAGACCACCATCGCGAGGAACAGCGCGCCCAAGAAGCTGCCGCCGGCTGTGCCGATGATGAACTCGGACAGCTTCACGCCCACGCCGGTCAGGTTGATCATCCCGATCACGATGCCCGCCGCCGCGATGAGCGTGGCGACGAGCACGATGCCCTTGCCCCCCGCCTCGAAGGCCCGCCAGAGGCCCAGGACGCGCGCCCGGCAGTCCGCCAGCGAGGAGCCCGAGAGGACGAAGATGATCAGGGAGGCGATGATGGACCAGAAGGTCGAGGTCTGGGCCGTGTAGCCCTGCAGGAGGAAGTAGGTGAGCAGGATCACCGGGATGAAGAGGGCGGCCGAGCGCCGCCAGGCGAAGACGTCGCGCGCCCGGGGGATCAATGCACGCGGGATGGTGCCGAGGCCCAGCCGCCGGGCCTCGAAGTGAATCGCGGCCCCGCAGCCCAGGTAGTACAGGATGGCCGGCAGCGCCGCGGCGATGGCCACCTGGGTGTAGGAGATCTGGAGCAATTCGGCCATGATGAAGGCCCCCGCCCCCATCACCGGCGGCATGATCTGTCCCCCTGAGGATGCCGTCGCCTCCACCGCCGCCGCGAACTCGGCCTTGTACTTCATCCGCTTCATCAGGGGGATGTTGAAGATCCCGTCCACCACCACGTTGGCCACGGCCGAGCCGGAGATGGTGCCGAAGAACGCGGACGAGAAGACGGAGACCTT
>Ga0154440_1092_pt2 | contig 22888 bp, 14 predicted proteins | sample RifGroC2_FD_115944 | JGI IMG/M metagenome (GOLD analysis project Ga0154440, IMG submission 115944) | Candidatus Rokubacteria bacterium GWC2_70_24
TTGCGGTTGGGCCTCTTCGCGCAAGCGCTCATCGGGGTGCCGTTGTCACCGCGGCCGTTTCGCTGCCGCCGCTCATCGGACGCTGACGCTCGTCACCAGCCAGGACTGGCGCTCGAGGAAGCGCGTGATGGTCTCCAGCAAGCGAGGATCCGCCGAGGGTTCGAGGCGAATGCGATCGGGCAGGATGTAGCATACCTCCGGATAGGTGACCAGAACCCGCAGAAGCGTGCGCACCCGCTCGTCGCCGGCCAGGAGCCCGCTGCGCCCCGAGGCGCCGGCGCCGCCGTCCCATTCCGACCGCAGCAGCAGTCTCAGCTCCCGGCTACTGACCATCCCGCCTGACTGTGGAGGACCGCACGTTGCGGTGTGGCCTCTTCGCCCTGATCGGGCTCATCGGGGACGCCTGAACGTGGATGACCGCGGTGTTGCGGTCTGGCCTCTTCGCCCTGCGCGGGCTCATCGGGGCGCCCGCGTGCCCGTGCGGCGAGCCAGCAGACGCCTGTACTCGCCGGCCATGGCCGCGACCTGGACGGATGCCGAGAACGACCGCTCCGCCACGAGACGCGCCGCCTGTCCCATCGCCCGGCGCCGCTCGGGCTCCAGCAGAAGCGCGATGGCCGCGTCTGCCAGCTCGCCGGCATCCGGCTTGGTGAGGACGCCCGTCTCCCCGTCCACGACGACCTCGTCGACGCCCGAGGCGCGCACAGCCACGGCGGCGAGCCCGCACGCGTGCGCCTCGGCGAGAACGAGCCCCTGGGTCTCCGTCTCGGACGCGAAGAGGAACAGGTCGGCGGCCTGATAGTAGGGTGGGAGGTCGTCGCGCGCCACCCCCCCGTGGAAGTGGATCTGTTCGCGTGCCGGACTCGCCTCGGCGATCCGTCGAAGCGCCTGCGCGTGACTGCCCTGCCCCACGAGGGAGAGCCGGACCGCCGACACCGCCCCGGCAATCGAGCCGAAGGCGGCGATCACCCGGTCCACGTTCTTCTCCCGGTCCAGCCGCCCCACGTAGAGGCAGAGCGGCCCGTCCGCCGGCAGCCCGAGCCTCCGGCGCGCGGCGACGCGATCTCCCGGCGCGAAGCGGTCCACCGGGACTCCCGTGGGCACCACGGCCACGGGCGCCCCGACGCCGCGTGCGCGGAGCATCTCGGCGATCCCCACCGACGGCGCCACCACGAGGTCCGCCGCGTTCGCGAACCGGCAGGAGAGCCGCACCGCCAGCGCGGCCACCAGGCGCTGGGGCAGAGGCACGTAGTGCGCGTACTTCTCGTAGCGCGTGTGGTAGGTGAAGACGAGCGGGATGCCGTGCCGGCGGGCGAGCCGCCGCGCCGTCACCCCCAGAAGGAACGGGTGCTGCGCGTGGATGACCTCGATGTCGAGTCCGCGCGCCGTCCGCGCGAGACGCGGCGAGAACGGCAGCGGCAGGGCGAAGCCGGGATACGTGGGCGCGGGGATCGACCGGTACCGGAAGACCCGTGGCGGGTCCTCCACTCTGGCCAAGGGGGCCGGCGCGAAGACCCAGGTGCGGTGCCCGAGGACCTCAAGCCCCTCGCGGAGCGTCTCGACGGAGGTGGCGACCCCGCCCCGGAAGGGCAGGTAGTTGTTGGTGAACAGTGCGACCCGCATCCACTACTCGACCGGGCCGCCCGGCTCCTTGCCGCGCTCCAGGAAGTCCCCAGGCTTGATCGAGTCGAGCCACTCCTTCACCTTCTCCTGGTCCTCAGCCTTGGCGGGAGCCGCCTCGCCCTCCCGGACGACCTCCGCGGTCTGCGCCTTGAGGACGACCTCCTCCTCCACGAAGATGGGCGCGGCCACCCGCAGGGCCAGGGCGATGGCGTCGGAGGGGCGCGAGTCCACCGTGATCTCGGTGGAGCCGAGCTGTAGATGGATGACCGCGAAGAAGGTGTTGTCGCGCAGGTCGTTCACCACGACCTTGATCACGCGCGCGCGCAGCGCCTCGAGGATGCTCTTGATCAGGTCGTGGGTCATGGGCCGCGGCGTCGGGATCTTCTCGAGCTCCAGCGCGATGGCGTTGGCCTCCGCGAGCCCCACCCAGATGGGAAGCGAGCGCTTCTCCTCCTCGTCGCGGAGGATCAGGATCGGCAGGTTGGAGAGCGGATCCAGGGCCAGTCCCTTCACCTTCATCTCGAGCCACATCGCGCTCCTCCCTCCTACCCCGGCTGCATCCCCGCGGCCTGGAGCACGGCCTCGCGGCCGGCCAGCGCTCCGCGCAGGCTGTGAGGCAGGGCCTGGGTGATGAGGACGGGAACCACCTCGCCGAAGAGGTCCTGGCCCTCGGGATCGAAGTTCACCACGCGGTTGCACCGGGTGCGGCCCGTCGCCTCTCGCGCGTTCTTCCGGGACAGGCCGTCCGCCAGGATCGGCAGCACGCGCCCCTCCAGGGCGCGGCTGCGCTCGCCTGCCACGCGGGTCGCGACCGTGAGGAGGCGCGTATTCCGGCTCGCCTTGATCGCGTCCGGCACCTGGTCGGGCATCTCGGCGGCGGGCGTGCCCGGCCGGCGCGAGTACCGGAACGCGAAGACGTTGTCGTAGCGCAACCGCTCCACCAGGTCCACGGTCTGCTGGAAGTCTTCGTCCGTCTCCCCCGGAAACCCCACGATGAGGTCGGTGGACAGCGCGATGTCCGGCACGGTCTCCTCGATCTCGGCGATCAGCTCGAGGTAGCGGGCGCGGGTGTAGCCCCGGTTCATGCGCTCGAGGATCCGGTCGGAGCCCGACTGCAGCGGCAGGTGCAGGTACTCCACCACCTTCGGGACCTCGCGGATCGCGCGCATCAGCCGGCGGTTGAGGTTGTACGGGTTGGACGTCGTGAACCGGATCCGCTCGATGCCCGCGATCGCGTTCACCCGCTCGAGGAGGTCGGCCAGGTCGGTGGGCGGCGTGAGATCGCGCCCGTAGGCGTTCACCGTCTGCCCGAGGAGCGTGACCTCGCGGCAGCCGCGCGCGGCGAGGCCGCGGATCTCCTCCAGCACGGACTCCGGCGGGTGGCTTCGCTCCCGGCCCCGCGTCGTCGGCACGACGCAGAAGGTGCAGTGCTTCTCACAGCCCTCCATGATCGTCACGAACGCCTTCAGGCGCCTCGTCCCGTCGGGCGGGGTGGCGATCTTCACAAGGGGCCCTTCCCCCGTCTCGATGACCGGACGCCGCTCGGCGCGGGCGCGCGCCACGAGTTCCCCGACCCGCGCGATCGCGGGGGAGCCGAAGACCAGATCCACGAAGGGCGCGCGCTCCTGGATCCTCCCCTGCTGGAGCTGGGCCATGCACCCCATCACGCCGATCAGGAGATCCGGGTTGGCGCTCTTGAGCCGTCTCAGCGATCCGAGCTGGGAGAAGACCTTCTCCTCGGCTCGCTCGCGGATGGAGCAGGTGTTGAGCAGGATCAGGTCCGCCGCCTCGGGGGATTCGGTGAGCTCGTACCGCGCATGCTTGAGCAGCCCGGCCACCCGTTCGGAGTCATACTCGTTCATCTGGCAGCCGTAGGTGATGAGATGGAGTTTGGGCATAAATTCCTGGGGCTTACGGTAACACCGGCCCAGCGAGGTGTCAAACTTCGAGGCGTTCAGGCCGGTTCGTCGAAGACGCCGATGCGCCGGAACTTCTCGTAGCGGTCCTGGACCAGCTCGCCGGGGCTCCTGGGCCTGAGCTGCCGCAAGTGCTCGCGGAGCACCGTGCGAAGGTTGCCGGCCGCCTCCTCCCAGTTCCGGTGGGCGCCCCCCACGGGCTCGGGAACGACGCCGTCGATGATGCCGAGCCGCTGGAGATCCGGGGCCGTGGTGCGCATGAGCCGGGCCGCCTCGGGGGCCTTGGAGGCGTCGCCCCAGAGGATGGCCGCGCACCCCTCGGGCGAGATGACGGAGTAGATGGCGTGCTCGAGCATGAGGACGCGGTTCGCGACCCCGATGGCCAGCGCCCCGCCGCTGCCTCCCTCTCCCGTCACCACGGAGATGATCGGGGTGCGCAGCCCTGCCATCTCCCGGAGGTTGCGCGCGATGGCCTCCGCCTGGCCCCGCTCCTCCGCGCCGAGTCCCGGATACGCGCCGGGCGTATCGATGAAGGTGATCACCGGCTTGCCGAACTTCTCGGCGAGCTGCATGAGCCTCAACGCCTTCCGGTAGCCCTCGGGGTGCGGCATCCCGAAGTTGCGGGCGATGTTCTCCCGCGTGTCACGTCCCTTCTGGTGCCCGACCACGACCACGGGCTCCCCCTCGAAGCCGGCCAGCCCGCCGACGATCGCCATGTCGTCGCCGAAGACACGATCGCCGTGGAGCTCGACGAAGTCGGTCAGGAGCAGGCGGAAGAGGTCCAGCGCGTGCGGGCGCTTCGGGTGCCGGGCCAGCTGCGCCCGCTGCCAGGCAGTGAGGCTCCCGTACACCTTCTGCTGCAGGCGCCGCAGCCGCTCCTCGAGCTTGCCGATCGCGTCGCGAGAGGCCGCCTCGCCCTCGGCGGCGCGGATCTCGGCGATCCGGTTCTCCAGCTCCAGGATCGGTTTCTCGAACTCAAGCTCGTCCGGCATACTCGACGGTGACGGCGTCCGGCCCCAGGAGCCGCTCGATCTTCTCGACGAGCTCGGGATCGGGCTCGACCGGGTACCCGCTCGCCTTGACGACGACCTCGTGCTCCGGCAGGAGGACGTGGACGAAGAGCGGCGTCCCTCCCCGATGCTCCTGGCAGATCTGCCTCAGCGAGCCGAGCAGCGAGTCGACCTCCGGCGCCTCGGCGCGCAGCCGGATCCTGCACGCATGCGCGTGCCGTCGGGTTCCGTCCCCGGCCGTGCCGCGCCCCGCCAGTGACCTTGTGCCACCGCCACCGCCCTGGAGCACCGACGGGAGCGGCGCGATCTCCTCCACCAGGATGACCCTCCCCTTGTCTGTCTCATCGATGCGCCCCTTGACGATCACCGGGCCCGGGGTCCCCAACGCCGCGCCGCAACTCTTGAAAGCCTCCGGGAACACCGTCAGGGACACCGCCCCGTCGGCCACATCGAGCGTGGCGAAGGCCATGCGGTTGCCGCTCTTGGTCGCGCGCTCCCGGACGGCCCCGATCTGCCCGAGGAGCGCGACGCGAGAGGCCACCGGCCGCGAGGCGATGTCAGCCGCAGAGGCTGTCCCCAGGTCTCGGGCCGTCTCACGGTAGCGCTCCAGCGGATGTCCTGACAGGTAGAAGCCCAGCACGTCCTTCTCGTACGCCAGGAGCTGCTCGGCCGGCCACTCATGCATGTCGCGTTGCGGCGCCCCGGGAGTTATCCCCGCGCGCCCTCGGCCGCCGCTGCCGTCCGCCGTCGGCGGCCCCGCCAGGGCGTCGAAGAGGGATGCCTGGCCCTCGTCCCGGTCCCGCTGCCGCCGCTGACCGGCTTCCATCGTCTGGTCGAGCGAGGCCAGCAGGCCAGCCCGAGTCCCGCCCAGCGAGTCGAAGGCGCCGGCCTTGATCAGGCTCTCGATCACACGCCGGTTGATGAGCCGGAGATCCGCCCGGATGCAGAAGTCGGCGAGCGAGGCAAAGGGCCCCTCACCGGCCCGGTTGCGGACGATGGACTCGATGGCGGAGGCCCCCACGTTCTTGATGGCCGCCAGCCCGAAGCGGATCGTCTCCGCCGACACCGCGAACCGCGCGCCCGAGGTGTTCACGTCGGGCGGCGCCACGGTGAGCCCCATGGCCCGGCACTCGTCCATGTGCTGGACGATCTTGTCCGTCTTGTCCATTTCCGAGGTGAGCAGCGCCGCCATGAACTCCACCGGGTAGTTGGCCTTGAGGTACGCGGTCTGGTACGCCACGAAGGCGTAGCACGCGGCGTGTGAGTTGTGGACGGCAATACCATTCGCGATGAAGCTCCTGGCGCCGGGCACCTCGAAGTCGTAGGTCGGCTCCGAGCTCTCGACCACAAACCCTTTCGGCCGTGACCAGCCGACGGAAGCCTCCGCCAGCGCGTCGAGCGCCGGGGCGTCCAGTTGCCGCGCCAGGTGTGCGACTGTGTCCCGCCGGATGCCCCGCCGCCGCTCATCGTCGAAGAACAGGCGCCACGCCACTCCCAGAACCCGGCTGCCGGCCCTCAGGCTCGGAAATCGTTTGCGCACCGCCTCTCTCAGGGGCTCCCGACACAGGACCCAGGGAATCACATCCACAGTTCCCCGAGCCAGAAGGGGCTTGGTCCCGGCGTAGGAAGCGGCCAGCGTCGCGAGGGCGACTCGCTTGGCGCCGACCAGATGAGGGCCCACGAGGTCATGAAATCGAGTGAACGTGCGTCGCCCCCCCGTGAGGCTTACCGTGTAGCCGACGCGCCGGCCGCCGCGGTATTTGAAACTCTTCGTGTGGGTCGTCGACGAGATGCCCAGCTTGAGCAAGAGCCGCTGGACATCTCGAACCAGCCCTTCGGAGGACGTTGCGTAGAAGACCGAGCGCGTCTTTCGATGGACGCATCCGTCCCCCTGGAACAGCTTCCCGACCAGGACCGCCACTGCGTCTCGGTCCCAGCGATCCACCAGCGCCGGCACGCGCTTGTCGAGAGCCCCCTTCCACTGGAGGCCGCATTCCTCGAACAGGAACCGAACCGCCGCCGAGGGCACCTTCCGATCGATACGCACGGGACGCACCGAGGACGCCTTGTCGTGGGAGCGGTACTCGACGCGTGGAAGCGTGTTCGCGAATACCGCGAGGGTGCGACGCATGTCCTCGATCTCGTCGGCGACGGTCGAGTACAGGTAGAAGTGGCCGGCGTACCCCATGCACCCTTCCGACAGGGCATAACCCAGCAGCGCGGGGCGCTCGGGCGGAACGCTTTCACGTCCCGACGGCAGCTCGCGCGCCACCGCGATGAAATCCTCCGGCGTCACGTCCTCGGCGTTCACCCAGCCACGCTGGGTGAAGATCGGGTGATCCGGTGTGCACCGGATGGCCATGCCGTTGGTGAGGCGCAGCCGTCCGACGGCGCGGACCCCGCTCGGGCGGACCCCCAGCGCCCTGAACGGCCCGTCCTTCGTCAGCACCATGTCTCCGGACCGCACCTGCGTGATGGGCTTTCGGATCCCATTGCTCATCTCGATCTGGGCATCCGCGGTCAAGCACCGGTTGAAGCCGTACCCCGCGAACTTCTCGATCAGCTCCCAGATGCGCTCCGCCTTCCGCGCGTCCATCTTCTTGCCGCGACAGCCGGCGATGAACTGCTCTCGCTGCTGCGCCATCAGCTCGCGGTCCTTCTTCCCCATGGCCTTGCGGAGCGTGTCGGCCTGGCCCAGGGAAAAGCCGGCCAGCTCGGCGGCGAGGCGCATCACCTGCTCCTGGTAGACCATGATCCCGTAGGTGGCCTTGAGGTGCTCCTCCATCGCCGGGTGCTCGTAAGTGATGGGCGCACGCCCGTGCTTCCGGTTGACGAAGTCCGGGATCAGGTCCATGGGGCCCGGGCGGTAGAGCGCCACCATGGCGATCAGGTCCTCGATGTGCTCGGGGCGGAGCTTCTGGAGCGCGTCCCGCATCCCCGGCGACTCCAGCTGGAACACCCCGAGCGTCCGCGCCTCGCTCAGGAGCTGGTACGTCCGGGCGTCGTCGATGGGAAAGGCGTCGGGATCGAGGGGGACGCCGCGCGATTCCTTCACGAGCTGGACGGCGTCGGTGATCACGGTCAGCGTCTTGAGCCCGAGGAAGTCCATCTTGAGCAGCCCGAGCTTCTCGATGGGGCCCATGGCGAAGCCGGTGATCAGCTCGGGCCGCTTGGGGTCCTTGTAGAGCGGCACCCTGTCCATGAGGGGCTCATCCGAGATGACCACCGCCGAGGCGTGCACCGAGGCGTGCCGCGTGCACCCCTCGAGCGCCTTGGCCACCCCCCACAGCTCCCCCACCCGCGGGTCATGCTTCACCATCTGCGCCAGCTCCGGCGACTTCTCCAGCGAGTCGTCGAGCGTGATGTTGAGCGGGAAGCCGGGCACGAGCTTCGCGAGGCGGTCCGCGTCCCCGTAGGAGAAGCCGAGCACCCGCCCCACGTCGCGGATCACGGCCTTGGCGCCCATGGTGCCGAAGGTGATGATGTGCGCCACGCGGTCGGCCCCGTAGCGCTCCACCACGTACCGGATGACCTCGTCACGCCGGTCGTCGGCGAAGTCGATGTCCATGTCCGGCATGGAGATGCGCTCGGGGTTCAGGAAGCGCTCGAAGAGGAGGCCGTAGCGGATCGGGTCCACGTTCGTGATCCCGAGGCAGTACGCCACCAGGGACCCGGCCGACGAGCCGCGCCCCGGCCCCACCGCGATTCCCTGGCGGCGGGCGTAGGCGATGAAGTCCCACACCACGAGAAAGTAGCCCGAGAAGCCCATGCGGGAGATCACGCCGAGCTCGTAGCGCAGCCGCTCCATCACCGCCTCGGGGGGCGAAGCGCCGTAGCGCTGTGTCATGCCCTCCATCGCCAGGTGCTCGAGGTACGAGTCGAGCGTGTGCCCCCCGGGCACCTGGTACTTCGGCAGGTGGAACGTGCCGAAGGCGAGCTCCAGGTTGCATCGCTCGGCCACGGCCAGGGTGTTGGCGCAGGCCTCGGGCACGTCCTGGAAGACCCGGCGCATCTCCTCGGCCGACTTGAGGTAGAACTCCTCGGTGGAGAAGCGCCACCGGTTCGGATCGCTCATGGTGGTGCCGGTCTGGATGCAGAGGAGCGCCTCGTGGGCGCGGGAGTGCGTGGCCTCGAGGTAGTGCGAGTCGTTGGTCCCGCACACGGGGGCGCCGAGCGCCCGGGCGATGCGGAGCGTGCCCTCGGTCACCCTCTGCTGCTCCTCGATCCCGTGGGACTGCAGCTCCATGAAGTAGTGGTCCCGTCCGAAGACGTCCTGGTACCAGCCGGCCACCTGCCGCGCCTTGGCGTCCTCGCCGCTCGAGAGGAGCTTGCTCACCTCGGAGTTCAGGCATCCCGAGAGCACCAGCAGACCATCCGCGTGCTGGGCCAGGAGCTCCCGGTCCACGCGCGGCTTGTAATAGAAACCCTCGAGGTAGGCCTTGGACACGAGCTTGATCAGGTTGCGGTAGCCCGTCTCGTTACGCACCAGGACCGTGCAGTGACTCGCGCCCTCGTAGCCCCCATCCTGCGGCGAGCGCTCGAACCGGCTGCCCGGCGCCACGTACAGCTCCGAGCCCACGATGGGCTTGATCCCGGCCTTCCGGCAGGCGGCGTAGAAGTCGATGGCGCCGAAGAGGTTGCCGTGGTCCGTCAGCGCGATCGCCGGGAACTCGAGCGCCTTGGCCTTCTCGACGAGCTTCTCGAGCTGGGCGGCCCCGTCCAGCAGGCTGTACTCGGAGTGGACGTGGAGGTGGACGAAGTCGGCACCACCCATGTCGGTCAGGCCCCCCGCGCGGCGTTCATCGGGCTTATTCCCACTCGATGGTGCTGGGGGGCTTCGACGAGATATCGAACACCACCCGGTTGACCCCCTTCACCTCGTTGATGATGCGGCTCGAGATCTTCCCGAGGAGATCGTAGGGCAGGTGCGCCCAGTCCGCCGTCATGGCGTCCTGACTCATCACCGCCCGCAGTGCGATGACCTGGGCATAGGTGCGGAAGTCGCCCATGACCCCCACCGTGCGGATCGGCAGCAGCACGGCGAAGGCCTGCCACAGCTCGCGCTCAAGCCCTGCCGCACACACCTCCTCCTGCACCACCGCATCTGCCTCCCGCAGGAGCACGAGCCGCTCCTCGGTGACCTCGCCCAGCACGCGGATCGCGAGCCCCGGCCCAGGGAAGGGCTGACGCCAGATGATCTCGGGGGGCAGGCCGAGCAGCGCCCCCACCTCCCGCACCTCGTCCTTGAACAGCTCCCGGAGCGGCTCCACGAGCCTGAACTGCATCCGGGTCGGCAGCCCGCCCACGTTGTGGTGGGTCTTGATGGTCGCCGACGGTCCCTTGAAGGACACCGATTCGATCACGTCGGGGTAGAGCGTGCCCTGGGCCAGCCACGGGATGTGCCCGAGCCTCCGCGCCTCTTCCTCGAAGACCGCGATGAACTCGGCCCCGATCCGCTTCCGCTTGGTTTCGGGGTCGATGACACCACGAAGTTGTTCGCGAAACCGGCCCGTTGCATCCACATGGATGAGCTTGATCTTGAAGGCATCACGGAACGTCTCGACAACGCCCTCGGCCTCTCCCTTCCGGAGCAGCCCATTGTCGACGAAGAGGCACGTCAGCTGCTCCCCGATCGCCTTGTGCACCAGGACCGCCACCACCGAGGAGTCCACCCCGCCCGACAGGGCGCACAGCACCTGATCGGCCCCCACCGTCCGGCGTACCGTCTCGATGGCCGAGTCCACGAAGGAGGCCATGGACCAGTCGCGAGCGACGCCGCATGCGCGGAGGAAATTGCTCAGCACCGTCTTGCCCTGCGGGGTGTGGGCCACCTCCGGGTGAAACTGCACCGCGAAGAGCCGGCGCTGCGGATCGGACATGGCCGCCACCGGGCAGTTGGCCGTGGATGCCAGCCGCGTGAACCCCCTGGGCGGCCGCATCACCGTGTCCCCGTGGCTCATCCACACCGTGATGCGGTTGCCGCGCTCCGGGACGATGCCGTCCAGGAGCTCCCCCGTGCCCTCCAGCGTGAGCTCGGCGCCACCGTATTCGCGGCGCTCGGCCGGGACCACGTGGCCGCCCAGGAGATACGCCATGGCCTGCATGCCGTAGCAGATGCCCAGGATCGGGACGCCCGCCTCGAAGAGCTTCCGGTCGGGCAGGGGCGCCCCGTCCTCGTACACGCTGGCCGGGCCGCCAGACAGCACGATCCCCTTGTAGCCGCCGGCCAGCACCTCCTCGACAGGATGGGTGCACGCGATGATCTCCGAGTAGACGCTCATCTCGCGGATCCGGCGGGCAATCAGCTGGGTGTACTGGGCGCCGAAGTCGAGGATTGCGATCTTGTCCATTTATCTCGCTTGAACGTGGATGACTTCGCCTCGCGGTTGGGCCTCTTCGCGCAAGCGCTCATCGGGGCGCCCGGGCAACACGCCAGAGAGACAGAGCGGGCCGGAGGAGCGGACGCGCGGCGCGGGGGTCGCGGTCAGGGCCCCTCCCCGTCAGCGAGGGGAGCCCAGCTTCTGGGCGCGCTGGAACACCTTGCCCTCGGTCTTGATCGAGGGCGCGATGATCAACTCGGTCTGCTGGAGCTCCCGGATGGTGGCCGCACCCACGGAGCCCATGCATGTCCGGATGGCTCCCACGAGGTTGAGCGTGCCGTCCTCGGTGAAGGCTGGCCCGAAGAGGATCTGCTCCAGGGGGCCGGCGACGCCGACCCGGATGCGCGTGCCGCGCGGCAGGTTCGAGTGGGGAGTCGCCATCCCCCAGTGGTAGCCCCGGCCCGGCGCCTCATGGGCGCGGGCGAAGGCGGAGCCGATCATCACCGCATCCGCGCCCGAGGCCAGCGCCTTGCAGATGTCCCCGCCGGTGGTCATGCCGCCGTCCGTGATGATTGGCACGTACCGCCCGGTCCGCTTGTAGTAGAAATCGCGCGCCGCGGCCGAGTCTGCGGTCGCGGTCACCTGCGGCACGCCGAGGCCCAGCACCTCGCGGCTGGTGCATGCCGCCCCCGGCCCCACGCCGATCAGCAGCGCGTCCACGCCGCAGTCCATGAGCTCGAGGCAAGCCTCGTAGGTCACCGTGTTGCCGACAATGAGAGGGATGGAGAGGTTCTTCTTGAGCTTCCGCAGGTCCACCGGGGGGTACTCGGTGGCGATGTGCCGCGCTGTCGTGACGGTGGACTGGACCACGAAGAAGTCCGCGCCCGCATCCTCGGCGATCTTCGCAAAGCGCTCGGCGCGCTGGGGGATGGACGAGACGACGACCGGTCCACCCCCCTTCTTGATCTCCGTGATGCGTTTGTGGATCAGATCTTCCTTGATGGGCTCGCCGTAGATTCCCTGGATGATCTTGGTGGCCTCTTCCAGGCTGGCGGAGGTGATGCGGTCGAGGACATCCTCGGGATTCTCGTAGCGGGAGAAGATGCCTTCGAGGTTCAGCACCGCCAAGCCCCCGAGCCGGCCCATCTCCATGGCCAGTGCCGGGCTCACGACGCCGTCCATGGCCGCGGCGATGATGGGGATCTCGAAGCGTCGACCGCAGAGATCCCACGAGATGTCCACCTCGTTGGGATTGATGGTCACCGCCCCGGGAACGAGGGCGATGTCATCGAAACCATACGCCGCCCGAGCCTTCCGGCCGCGACCGACCCACATCCCCATGCCGTGGTCCCCCTTCGGGTCGCCGGGGCCGGGAGAGCGCCCCGGCGGCGGCGCCACACCCGATATTTAGAGAGTGTTCTGCCAAGTCATACTGTATCTAGCGGTCAGTATACGGACCCCCCCTGAGCCTGTCAACCCTGCGCGCGCTCCCAGATCATGCGCAGCCCTTCCAGACGCAGGGTCGGGTTCACCGTCTGGATGCTCGCGGCCACTTCCCGCATCTGCGCGGCGAGCCCACCCGTGCCCACCACCTTCACGTCGCCCCGGAGCTCGCGGCGCATCCGCTGGATGAGCCCGTCCACGAGCCCCGCGTAGCCCAGCACGACGCCGGACTGGATGTTGGTCCCCGTGTTGCGGCCGATGGCCGTCGGCGGCGCCACGAGCTCCACCCGCGAGAGTCGCGCGGCGCGGGAGATCAGCGCCTCCGCCGCCGTCACGAGCCCGGGAGCGATGGCGCCCCCGACGAACTCGCCACGCTCGTCCACGCAGTCGAAGTTGGTCGCCGTGCCGAAGTCCACCACGATGACGGGAGCCCCGTACAGCGCCACGGCCGCGACCGCATTGCAGACCCGGTCGGCGCCCACCTCCCGCGGGTTGTCCACGTTGAACGCGAGCGGCACGTTGACCCCCGGCTGCACCGTGAACGGCCGGACGCCGAAGTACCCCTCGCACATCCACTCCAGCGTCTGCTGCACCGGCGGGACGACGTTCGAGATGGCCACCGCGGTGACCTCCCGCGGCTCGATCGCGCGGGAGGCGAGGAGGCTCTGGATGAAGATGCCGTACTCATCGGACGTCTGCTCGCGCCGGCTGGTGAGCCGCCAGGACGCCACGAGGCGGCTCCCGTCGGCCACGCCGACGCCCGTGTTGGTGTTGCCGACCTCAAGGAGCAGCAGCATTGGCGATCTCCCCGGACGACACCCGCGCGAGCCCGCCGTCGTCCGTCCGCACCACGAGCGACCCCTCCTCGTCCAGGTCCACGGCCACGCCCGCACGCCCGTCGGGCATCGCGAGCCGCTCGCCGAGCGTGGCGCTCGCGGCGCGCCACGCCTCCCGCACCGGCCCGAGACCGGCGCGAAGGTAGACCCCGTACCAGCGTCCGAGCGCATCGAGGAGGCTCGCGAGCACTGCCGCGCGCTCTTGCGGGGCGGCCGCCAGGAGCCGGAGTGAGGTCGCGCGATCGGCGAGCTCGGGAGGAAAGGCCGTCTGGTTCACGTTGATCCCGATTCCCAGCAGCACGTGCTGGAGTCCGCCGTCGGCCCCCGACGAGGCCTCCGCCAGGATCCCGCAGAGCTTCCGGCCAGCCGCCATCACGTCGTTCGGCCAGCGAATCCTCGCCCCCACGCCCGCGGCGGCCTGGAGCGCCTCCACCACGGCCACCACGGCCACCAGCGTCAGCTGGGGCGCCCGGCTCGGCGGGACGGGTGGCCGGAGAAGAATCGAGGCCAGCAGGCTCTCGCCCGGAGTGTCCCACCAGGAGCGACTCCACCGGCCCCGCCCGGCCACCTGGTGAAGCGCCGTGACGGCCGTGCCCTCCGGGGCCCCCGCCCGAGCCAGCCGGCCGAGCTCGGCCTGGGTCGAGTCCACCGTGTCGAGCTCCCGAACCACCCAGCGCACCAGGTGCGGCCCCGAAACCGCGGGGGTGGCTCTCACTCGAGCGCCTTGAGCCCCGCCGTGAGCTTGTCGAGCACCGCGCGCGTCGCGGCCAGGCGCTCCCGCTCCCGCGCCACCACGTCGGCCGGGGCCCGCTCGACGAAGTCCTGTCGCGACAGCTTCCCTTCGAAGAACGTGATCTCGCGGCTCGCCCTGTCGATCTCCTTGAGGACGCGCTGGCGCTCCGCGCCCAGGTCCACCACGCCCTCGAGCTCCACATACACCTCGCAGCCGTCGGCCACGGCGACCGCCGAGTGGGCCGGACGAGAGGCCGCAGGGTCCACCGTGATCGCCGCGCGGGCCAGCGCTCCCATCAAGGATGCGGCCTCGCGGAGCGCCTCGACGTCGCTCCCGGCACCGGGCCGCACGGTGGCGCGCAGCTCCGTTCCGGGCGGGATGCGGCTCTCGCTCCGGACGTTCCGGACGCCGCTCACGATGGCGATGACCGCGGCCATGCGGCCCTCGGCCGCGGCGTCGTGGGCGCGGCCGCGGGCCTTCGGGAACGGCGCGATCATCACCGACGGCCCCGCGTGGGGCAGCCGCTGCCAGATCTCCTCGGAGATGAACGGCATGAACGGGTGCAGGAGCCTGAGCGTGGCCTCGAGGGTCTCCACGAGGGTCCGCTGCGTCACCGCCCGGGCCGCGGGATCGACCGTCTGGTAGAGCCGCTGCTTGGCGATCTCCAGGTACCAGTCACAGAACTCGTGCCACAGGAACTGGTAGACGGCCGAGGCGGCGTCGTTGAACCGGTAGGCGTCCAGCGCCCGACGCACGCTCTTGGTCGTCGCCTGGAGCCGGCTCATGATCCACCGGTCGGCCACCGACGGCGTCCCCTTCTTCGCCAGCCTCGGGTCGTAGCCGTCCAGGTTGGTGAGCACCAGCCGCGCGGCGTTCCAGATCTTGTTGGCGAAGTTCCGGTAGCCCTCGATCCGGTCCTCGGACATCCGGATGTCGCGCCCCTGCGCGGCAAGCGCCGCCAGGGTGAACCGGAAGGCGTCGGTCCCGTACTTCTCCATGACCATGAGCGGGTCCGCGACGTTGCCCTTGGACTTGGACATCTTGGCGCCCTCGGCGTCCCGCACCAGCGCATGGATGTAGACGTCCCGGAAGGGCACGTCCCCCATGAACTTGATCCCGAGCATGGCCATCCGGGCCACCCAGAAGAACAGGATGTCGAACCCGGTGGCGAGACAGGCGGTCGGGTAGAACGTCCGCAGATCCTCCGTCTGCTCGGGCCAGCCGAGCGTCGAGAAGGGCCAGAGACCGGAGGAGAACCATGTGTCGAGCACGTCGCTGTCCTGTCGCAGCGCGCCGCCGCACCCGGGACACGCCGGCAGATCGGTGCGCGAGACGTGGACGGTCCCCTCGGCGTCGCAGTACCAGGCCGGGATCCGGTGCCCCCACCAGAGCTGGCGCGAGATCGCCCAGTCGCGGATGTTCTCCATCCAGTGGTAGTAGGTCTTCGTCCAGGCGCGCGGCACGATCCGGATGCGGCCGCTGCGCACCGCCTTGATGGCGGCTTCCGCCAGCGGTTTCGTCCGCACGTACCACTGCGTGGAGATCAGGGGCTCCACGACCGTCTTGCAGCGGTAGCAGACACCGACGGCGTGGCGGTACGGCTCGATCCGCTCGATCAGCCCCAGCGCCTGCAAGTCCTCCACGATCCGCTTCCGGCATTCGAAGCGGTCGAGCCCCGCGTACCGGCCCGCCAGCGCCGTCATCCTCCCGTCGAAGCCGATGACGGTCCGCGTGGGCAGGTTGTGGCGCCGGCCGATCTCGAAGTCCACGGGATCGTGTCCCGGCGTCACCTTGATGACGCCGGTGCCAAACCGGGGATCCACGGCCGCGTCGGCCACCACCACCATCCGGATGAGGCCATCCACCGAGGGAACGTCCAGGGTCTTCCCCACATACGTGGCGTAGCGCTTGTCCTTCGGGTGCACGGCGAGCGCCGTGTCGCCGAGCTTCGTCTCCGGGCGCACCGTCCCCAGCGTGAGGGGACCGTACTTGATATAGACGAACTCCGCGTCCCGCGCCTCGCGCTCGACCTCGAGATCGGAGAGGACGGTCTGGCACCGCGGGCACCAGTTGACGATGTAGTCGCCCTGGTAGACGAGCCCCTCTTCCCAGAGGCGGACGAAGACCTCGCGCACCGCCGTCGACAGCCCGGCGTCCATGGTGAAGCGCTCGCGCCGCCAGTCGCAGGAAGCGCCCAGGCGCTTGAGCTGGTTGATGATGATGCCGCCCGACTCGTCCTTCCACTTCCACACCCGCGCGAGGAAGGCCTCGCGCCCCAGGTCCTCCTTGGTCTTCCCCTCGGCGGCCAGCTGGCGCTCCACGACGTACTGGGTGGCGATCCCCGCGTGGTCGGTGCCGGGAAGCCAGAGCGCGTTGTACCCGTCCATCCGCTTGTAGCGGATCAGGATGTCCTGGAGCGTGTTGTTGAGGGCATGCCCCCAGTGCAGTGAGCCTGTCACGTTCGGGGGGGGGATCACGATCGAGTAGGGCTTCTTGGGCGACGCGGCGTCCGCGTGGAAGTACCCCCGCTCCTCCCACTCGCGGTACCAGTGCGGCTCTACGCGGCGAGGATCGTAGCGGTCCGAGATGTCCGTCATGGCGGGGCCTCATTCTAGCACGGGGGCCGCCCCGCTCAGGCGCCACCCGCCGGGGATCTGGCGCCACCAGAGCGACCACGGCGTCCGCCGACGCTCACCCTCCTCCGTGGCGGCGACGATCGCAGTCTCCGGGGACTCCTGCGGGCGCCCCTCGCATGCCGGCTCCGGCACCAGCGTTCGCGGGATCCGGGCCCGCACCGACGCGCCCGGCACGAGCTCGGCGAGCACGCGGCTGTCCCGGCGGTCGAGCGCGTCGAAGAACCGCGTCACGGTCTGCCACAGCTCCCGGTGCCACCCGCTGACCACCCGGCGCCGCACGAGCCGCACGCCGTCCCCGGACGGCCCGACGCGGTACAGGTCCTCGTGCTCCGTCTGTCCCTCGCAGCCGGGCTTCCATCCCGGGTACCGCGCCTCGTACCGCAGCGCGATCTCCCCACGCGTGATCCGAACGTCGGAGGCCACGAGGCCGTCCGGAGCGTCGTCGGCCGTGCTCCAGACGCGCGAGAGCGCGGCGGCGTGCCGGCGCCACACCTCCACGCGGAGCGTCCGGCCACCGCGCCCGAGATCTGCCCCGACCCAGCTCACCGCGAACTGGAGCGACCCGCCGGCGGCCGGCGGCCACTCGTGGACCTCGGGCGTCCCCTCGTGGGTGAGGCTCCGGAGCAGGACAGCGCCATCCCCGCCCGAGCCGAACACCCTGACCGACCCCGAGCCCTCGATGCCTTCCATCGAGTAGAGCGCGATCGTCGTCTCGTCTCCCGTCGAGGCCGCCCGGGTCGGGCCGGGCAGCCGCCGCACCCGGAAGTGCGCGCCACCCCAGGTCCCGCTGAACCCGTCCAGCCGCTCCTGGATGAATGCCTCGGAGGCGAAGACCCCTCCGCTCGTCATGTTCTCGAGGATCTCCTCGTCCACGAGGGCGTAGAGCGCCGGAGCCAGCCCCTCGACCGTGGACCCGCTCGCGCGCCCGACGATCTCCTGGAATTGCTCGAGGCGATCGCGCGCGAGAGCATCCGGCGTCCCGAGGGCCAGCGCCCACAGCATCGCCGTCGCACAGGCCCGTCGGGCTCTCACGGGGCTATCGTACAATGGGAGGGCATGACCCGCATCCTCGACCGCTACGTCCTGAAGGAGCTCCTCGCGCCGTTCGTCATGGGCGTGGCGGTCTTCACCTTCTTCCTGGTCATCGACCGCATCTACCAGCTGACGGATCTCGTCATCACCAAGGGCGTGCCCTTCCACCTGGTTCTCTCGCTCCTCGTCTTCATGCTGCCATCGTTCCTCGCCCTCACCTTCCCCATGGCACTCCTCGTGGCCGTTCTGCTGGCCGGCGGGCGCCTCGCCGGGGACCTCGAGGTCGCCGCGCTCAAGGCGTCCGGCGTGAGTCCGCTCCGCCTCTTCCGTCCATTCCTCGTGGCAGCGCTGCTCGTGACGCTCGCCTCGGCGGCATTGACCCTGGTCGTGAGTCCGTGGGCCAACGGGGCCTTCCAGCGCCAGCTCTTCGCGATTCTCCAGTCGCGCGCCACCACCGGAATCAAGGAGCGGACGTTCAGCGCGTCCTTCGGCCAGTTCACGATCTACGTCCAGGAGATCAGCGCCTCCCAGCTGGCGCTCAAGGGGCTCCTCGTCGCCGACGAGCGCAACCCGGCGCTGTCGCGGATCATCGTGGCCCGCGAGGGCCGGCTGCTCACCGACGAGGCGCACGGGCGCATCACCTTGCGCTTCCTCGACGGCCAGGTCAGCGAGACCGACGTCGCGGACGCGCGGCGGGCACGCTTCACCGCCTTCACCCTCTACGACATGAACCTACCGCTCGAGTCCCCCCTGGCGGCGACCGCCCAGTCGGCGAAGCCGGAGCGCGACCTCGCCCTGGGCGCCCTCCGGGCCCGCGCAGAGGACCTGGAGCGCCACGGCCAGATCTCGGCGCCGTACTTCGTGGAGCTCCACAAGCGCTTCGCGCTGCCCGTCGCATCCCTCGTGTTCGCCATGGTGGGCTTCCCGCTCGCCGTTCGTGCCCACCGCGGCGGCCGGGGCGCGGCGCTGGCCTCGAGCCTCGCGATCGTCATGTCCTACTACGTCGTCTTCACGTCGCTGGAAGGCATGGCCATGCGCGGGCGCCTGCCCGCGTGGTCCGCGGTCTGGCTCCCCAACCTTGTCTTCTTGCTGGTGGGCGGCATCCTGCTTCGCTCCACCACCGTGACGACGCCCACCGCCTGGGTGCATACCCTCTGGCGTGTGCGCGACCTCCTCCCGAGCCCGCGGCGTGAGGTCCAAGCCCCGAGCGCCACGGGCCGCGGCGCAGCCCCGTTCCGGAAGTCGCGCGGCTCGACGTTCCTGATCGACCGGTACCTCCTCAGGGAGTACGTGAAGCTCCTGGGAATCGGCCTGGGGATCGGCGCGGTCCTGTTCGTCATCGTGGACCTCCTCCAGACGCTGGACCGCTTTCTCCGGGTCAAGCCTCCCTTCACCTACATCCTCCAGCACTTCGCCTATCGCCTGCCGGGCGCGCTCTACGACGGGCTGCCCATCGTGGTGCTCATGGCCACCGTCTTCCTCTTCCTCTCCCTCACCCGCCAGCACGAGCTCGACGCGTTGAAGTCCGCCGGCGTCAGCCTGTATCGCGTCAGCGTGCCCGTCCTGTTGCTGACCGTCGCGCTGAGCCTCGGGGCCGTGGTCTTCCAGGAGGTCCTCCTGCCGGGCATCAATGCGCGGGCGGAGGAGGTGGACCGCGTCAAGATCCGCGGGGGCTTGCCGCGGCACCTGCAGAAGCGAAACCAGATCTGGTACCGCTCGTCGGACACGCGCTTCTTCCGCATGGAGCTGCTGGACCCGGTGGAGCAGTCCATCGAGGGCCTGCTCGTCCTCGAGATCGACCCGAGCTTCCGCCTCACCACCCGCCTCGACACGAAGAAGGCCCGGTGGCGCGGCGGCGTGTGGGAGCTCTCGGACGGCGTGCTGCGCGAGATCTCCGAGCAGCACCGCGTCCAGTCCACGCCCTTCACGCGGACCACGGCGCAGATGCCGGAGAGTATCGATGACTTCACCAGGGTCCAGAAGCCGCCCGAGGGCATGAGCTTCCGTGAGCTCAGGAGCTACGTCGGGAGACTTCAGGAAAGCGGCCACCCCGTGGGCAAGTACATGGTGGAGATGTACTCGAAGCTGTCCTTCCCGCTGGTCCACGTGATCATGGCGCTGGTGGCGATCCCCTTCGCCCTCGTCGCCCCGCGCAGCGGCGGCCGTGCGGTCGGCATCGGCGTCGCGGTGATCATCTCGGTGGGCTACTGGGTCGTCCACTCCATGGCGCTGGCCTTCGCCAAGGCCGATCTCCTGCCCCCCATCCTCGCCGCCTGGACGGCCAACATCGTCTTCGCGGGGCTGGGCACCGCGCTCTTCCTCCGCGCCCGGACCTAGCAGGCAGGCTGCTGAAAAAGGCCCATCTGCTTCGTTGGCGCCCTCGGCCGCACGCTCAACGTACAGAGAGTACGCCTCGCGTGCGGCCCTCGGGCGCCGCCTCGCATCTGGACCTTTTTGAGCAGTCTGCTCGAGCAGCCTGCTACCGGCCTTCGCGCAGCTGGCGCAGCGTCTCCTCCAGCCGTTTCTGCTCCTGGCCGTAGCCGGACCAGTCGCCCCGGCGGAGCGCTTCCTGGGCCTTCTGCCACGTCTCCCACGCCCGCTGCGCGACGGCGCGGAGCGCGGTGTCGATGAGCGGGGGGCCCGCTGCGACCGTCTCGCGTGGCCGCGGCGCCTGCGCGTCGCCGCGCACGCGGGCGCCGAAGATCCGCCCGAGCGACTGCTCGAGCGTGGGCTCCATCGCGATCTGGTTGCCGTAGGCGACGATGACGCGCCGGAGCTCCGGCAGCGACCCCTGCTCCGTCGCCGCGAGGTAGAGCGGCTGGACGTAGATGAGCGACTGGTCGATGGGGATGGCCAGGAGCGATCCGCGGAGCACCCGCGAGCCCTGCTGGTTCCAGAGCGAGAGCTGCTGGGAGATCACCGCGTCCTGATCGATCCGCGCGTCGATCTGGCGCGGGCCGTAGATGAGCTTCTGCTTCGGGAACATGTAGACCAGCAGGTTCCCGTAGTTCGGGGCATCCGAGCGGGCGACCATGATGGCGATCATGTTGTCGCGCCGGCTGGGGTTGAACCCGTTCAGGAGGGCGAACTCTTCGCGGGGCTCCCCCGGCAGCCGGATGATGGTGTAGTAGGGCTCCATCTCGGTCGCCGTGCGCGCATCTTGCTGGCGGCGGGGGATCGTCCACAGGTCCTCCTTGTTGTAGAAGACCTGCGGATCCTCCATGTGGTACGTTGCGTACATCTGCGACTGGATCGTGAACAGATCCTCCGGGTAGCGCACGTGGGCCTGCAGGTCCTTGGGCATCTCCGCGAGCGGCTTGAGCAGCCCCGGAAACGCCTTGCTCCAGCTCCGGATCACGGGATCCTCGGCATCGGCGATGTAGTAGGTCACGGTCCCGTGGAAGGCGTCCACCGTCGCCTTCACCGAGTTCCGGATGTAGTTCCCCACTCCCCGGGTGGGCTGGGAGTAGGGATAGCGGTCGCTGGTCGTGTACCCGTCGATCATCCAGACGAGGCGCCCGTCCTCGGTCACCACGATGTACGGGTCCCGATCGAAGCGGAGGAAGGGGGCCGCCTGTCGGACCCGGCCCTTGATTTCCCGGTAGATCATCACCCGGCTCTCATCCGTCAGGTCGTCGGACAGCAGGACCTTGATCTCGCCGAACCGAGCCGCGAAGGCAAGCTTCTTCAGGAGCGAGTCGACGACGATCCCCCCGCGGCCCGCGTACCGCCCGTAGACGTTCTGGTCGCCCGACGGGTAGTCCAGCTCCTGCGAGCGCGTGCGCACGAAGACGTACTCGTTGCCCGATTCGCCGTAGTAGATCTCCGGGCGCGTGATCGTCGGGAAACCGCTGGCCTTTGGAGGGATGTCCTTCACGAAGAACTCCGGCAGGCCCTCCGGGCTGATGCGGTTCACGGGCCCGACCACGAGCCCGTAGCCGTGGGTGAAGGTCAGGCGCTCATTGATCCAGCTCTGCCCTTGCCCCGGCAGATTCCCGTAGGACAGCTCGCGCGGCGACAGCATGACCTGGCGGTACTCGCCGCCGATCGTGTAGCGGTCGTTGTCCACGTCCAGGAACTTGTAGTAGGTGCGGATCTCCTGGAGCTGTCCGTAGGTCGTGAGCAGCGGCCGGTAATCCCAGAGCCGGATATTCTTGACCGTGAGGTCGTTCCGCTCGAGCGCCGCGGCGGTGAGGTTCTCCTCCGCCGGGAATTCCTTCTCCTGGACGCGATCGATCCCGTAGGCCTCGCGCGTCATGCGGATGCTGTGCTGGATGTAGGGGCGCTCGGCGACCAGCTCGTTGGGCGTCACCCGGAAGCGCTGCAGGAGGGCGGGGTACACGCCCAGCCCTCCGATCCACACCACCCCCAGCACTACGAGCCCCGCCACGAGGAAGAGCCAGCCGGGCCGGCTCATCTGCACGGCACAGGCCCCCGCGCAGAGGAAGGCCAGCACCACCAGCACCTGGAGCACGGGGAGCGCGGCGTTCACGTCGCTGTAGGAGGCGCCGAAGACGAAGCCGCGCGCGGAGTAGAGGAGGTCGTAGCGGTCCAGCCAGAACCCCACGCCCCGGAGCCCGAGCAGGAGCGCGCCGAGGCCGAGGAGGTGCATGCGGGCGCCTGCGGCGAGCCTCGGACCGCCCGCCGTGAGCACCACGCTCCGCTGGAGCACGTACACGGCGGCGGTCAGCACGAACGCCCCGATGGCGAGCGCCATGGCCCAGCCGTAGAGCAGGCGCCAGAAGGGCAGAGCGAACACATAGAAGCCCACGTCGCGGTTGAAGAGCGGATCCGTGCGGCCGAACGGGGTCGCGTTGAGGTACTGGAGGAGGGTGTCCCAGCTGCCGCTGGCGCGCGCGCCCGAGAGCAGCGCGATGACCGAGATGACGGGCACGAGGAGCCGCCGCACGAGCGGCTCGAGCACGGCCCGCCCGGGCAGCCCGAGCTGGTCCTCCAGCTCCCAGAGCACGTCGGGCGGGGCGGTGCGCGCTGCGACCCAGAGGTTGGCGAAGAGGAAGACGAAGACGGCCGCGCCCAGACCCAGCACGAGCCAGCCCCGCACCACGAGGATGGTCGTGAAGACCTGGGCGAACCCGACCTCCTGGAACCAGAGCCAGTCCGTGTAGAGCGGGACCGCCTGGCCGACGAGCGCCAGCGCCAGGAGGGCAAGGAGGATCCAGACTGCCGGTCGAGGACGATGCGCCATGGCCTCTGTGCTCCTCGCTCGGCCCGTGCCCGGGGCCGGGCCTATGTTCCGTGGGTCCAGGACGACAGATACGCCCCCTGCTCGGTCGTGAGGGCATCGATGTGCACGTCCATCGAGGCCAGCTTGAGGCGCG
>Ga0154440_1223_pt2 | contig 22438 bp, 22 predicted proteins | sample RifGroC2_FD_115944 | JGI IMG/M metagenome (GOLD analysis project Ga0154440, IMG submission 115944) | Candidatus Rokubacteria bacterium GWC2_70_24
GGAGGTGGCGCCCGCCGCGAGATCCGCGCCCGCCACCGAGCCGACCCCCGAGCGGCTCCACGCCAGCGCGATGGCGAATGTCCGGGCGCGCGAGCCCGGACAGGCGGTGCTCGAGCTCACCGATCTCATCGCGAGGTTCCCGCGACATCCGCTGGCCCCTGCCGCACAGCTCGGGATCGGCGAGGCGTACTACCAGCAAGGCGACTGTCGCCAGGCGCTCGTGGAGCTGCGGAAAGTGGTGGAGGGCTACCCCGCGAGCGCCCAGGTCGCGGACGCGCTCCTCAAGATCGGGCTCTGCCGCCGGTCGCTCGGAGAACCGGATGGCGCCACCGCTGCGTGGCGCCGGCTCGTGAGCGAGCATCCGCGGACGGATGCCGCCGCCCGCGCGCGCGCCCTGCTCGACGTGCGAAGCGGCGCCGCGCGCCGTTCGCGCTGATCCCGCCGCGGGGTCGCGCGCGTCCATTTCTTGACGCCCCTCGTCACGAAGGTATACTGAAGCGCGTTCTGTCATGAGCCACCGATGATGACGACGACACGTATCTATGCAGAGACACTGAGCGATGCCCGGCATCGCGCGTCCGCGTGGCGCGAGGAGATCGCCCGCGCCGCGGCGGCGCCCTCGGTGCGCGTCGTGAGCCCCGGGAACGCCGCGTTCCCGGGGCTCCTCGGCGAGATCCCGGATCCGCCGGCGTGCCTGCACGTCTGGGGACGCATCCTCGCCGAGGATGCGCTGGCGGTGGCCGTGGTGGGCTCGCGCCAGGCGACCCCCTACGGGATCGAGATCGCCGAGCGGCTGGGCTTCGATCTCGCGACGCGCGGCGTGACGGTGGTGAGCGGGCTCGCGCGCGGGATCGACAGCGCGGCCCACCGCGGCGCGCTCGAGGCGGGCGGGCGGACCATCGCCGTGCTGGGCTCCGGGCTCGACGCGATTTACCCGCCCGAGAACCGGCGGCTGGCGGCGCGGATCGCGCGGAGCGGGGCGGTCATCTCGCAGTTCGCGCGGAATGCGCGCGCGCTGCCACACCATTTTCCCGAGCGGAACCGGGTGATCGCGGGACTGGCGCTGGGCGTGGTCGTGGTGGAGGCAGCGGAGCGGAGCGGCGCGCTCATCACGGCCGGGCACGCCGCGGAGCTGGGGCGCGAGGTCATGGCGGTGCCGGGCCGGGTCACCTCCCCCACGAGCCGGGGCGCGCACCGCCTGCTCAAGGACGGCGCGGCGCCGGTGGAGGGCTGGGAGGACGTGATCGCCCAGCTGCCGGCGCGCTTCCGGGATTGCGTGAAGGTGGTGGCCGCGAGCGGCGCCCCCGCGGGCGCCGGCGCGGCGCCAGGGGACGATGAGCGGCGGCTCCTCGCGCTCCTGGGAGAGGAGCCGGCGGGCATGGACGACCTGATCATGCGCAGTGGGCTGCCGGCAGGCCGCGCGGCGGCACTGCTGCAGTCACTCGCACTCGATGGCTGGGTGCGGCAATTGCCCGGCGCGCGGTTCATCCGGGCGGGCCGCTCGTGAAAGGACGAGGAGAGAGCGTGGCGAAGCGCGCACTGGTGGTGGTGGAGTCGCCCACCAAGGTCAAGACGATCCAGAAGTACCTGGACTCGAAGTACATCGTCAAGGCCTCCATGGGCCACATCCGCGATCTGCCCAAGTCGAAGCTGGGCGTGGACGAGAAGAAGGGCTTCAAGCCGGACTACAAGGTCCTGCCGGCGAAGAAGAAGGTCCTGGACGAGCTGAAGAAGGCCGCGGAGAAGGTGGACGCGCTCTACATCGCGACCGACCCGGACCGCGAGGGCGAGGCCATCGGCTGGCACCTCGCCGCCGAGCTCGGGATCAGCAAGAGCAAGACCTACCGGATCATGTTCAACGAGATCACCGAGCGCGCGGTCAAGGCCGCCTTCCAGCGTCCGGGCAAGATCGACATGAACAAGGTGAACGCGCAGCAAGCGCGCCGGATCCTGGACCGCCTGGTGGGATACAAGCTCTCCCCGCTTCTCTGGGAGAAGATCCGCCGCGGGCTCTCGGCCGGACGCGTCCAGTCCGTGGCGGTGCGGCTCCTCACCGAGCGCGAGCGCGAGATCCAGGCCTTCGTGGCGGTGGAGTACTGGTCGCTGCACGCACGCCTCCTGGGCACGCACCCGCCGGAGTTCACGGCCACGCTCCGGGAGGTGCGCGGGGAGAAGGCGAGCCTGCCGTCCGAGCGGGAGACGGTGGCGGTGATGACGGCGCTCCACGGCTGCGAGTGGCGGGTCACGTCGGTCACGCGGGGCGAGCGGAAGCGGAACCCGGCGGCGCCCTTCACGACCTCAACGCTCCAGCAGGAGGCCGGCCGCAAGCTGCACTTCACGGCGAAGAAGACCATGATGCTCGCCCAGCAGCTCTACGAGGGCATCGAGCTCGGGGCCGAGGGCAGCGTGGGTCTCATCACCTACATGCGCACCGACGCCGTGCGCGTGTCGCAGGAGGCGCAGGCGGAGGCGCGCGACTGGGTGGGGCGCCGGCTCGGGCGCGAGTATCTCCCGGACGCGCCGCCGGTGTACCGGGCGAGGAAGAGCGCGCAGGAGGCCCACGAGGCCATCCGCCCGGCGTTCGTCGAGCAGGAGCCCAAGGCCGTGGCGCGCTTCCTCAGCCGAGACCAGCTGGCGCTCTACCGGCTGATCTGGGAGCGTTTCCTCGCGAGCCAGATGCTGCCGGCGGTGTACGACACCGTGGCGGCGGACATCCGGGCCAACGACTGCCTCTTCCGCGCCCAGGGCTCGACGCTGAAGTTCCAGGGCTTCATGGCCGTGTACGTCGAGTCGCGGGAGGAGGTCCCCGAGACGCAGGAGGACGAGGTCGAGACGGAGGCCGTGGTGCCCCCGCTCGTCGAGGGCGAGCGGCTCCGGCTCCGCGCGCTGGATCCCAAGCAGCACTTCACCCAGCCGCCGCCGCGCTACACGGAGGCCTCGCTGGTCAAGACCCTCGAGGAGCGCGGCATCGGCCGGCCGTCCACGTATGCGCAGATCCTCTCCACCATCCAGGAGCGGGAGTACGCGAGGCGGGAGAAGGGGACGCTCTTCCCCACCGAGCTCGGCATGCTGGTCACCGACTCGCTGGTGCCGCATTTCCCGGAAGTCATGGACGTGGAGTTCACGGCCGGGCTCGAGGAGTCGCTGGACAAGATCGAGGAGGGGGAGGCCGACTGGGTGGAGACGGTCGCCGCCTTCTACACCCAGTTCTCCAAGGACCTCGCTCGCGCCGGCAAGAAGATGGACGACGTCAAGAAGGGCACGGAGACGGGCGACGCCTGCCCCGACTGCGGCAAGCCCATCGTGGAGAAGTGGGGGCGCTTCGGCAAGTTCCTCGCGTGCTCCGCCTATCCCGAGTGCACGTACACGAAGGATCTCGGCGGCGGGCGGGTGAAGGTGGCCGACGAGCCCACGGAGGAGATCTGCCCCACCTGCAGCAAGCCCATGGTCATCAAGCATGGGCGCTTCGGGAAATTCATCGCGTGCTCCGGCTATCCCGCGTGCAAGACCACCAAGCCGGTGCCGCTCGGGATCGGCTGTCCCCAGCCGGCCTGCGGCGGTCAGCTCGTGGAGCGGCGGACCCGGAAGGGCCGGACCTTCTACGCGTGCACCAACTACCCGCAATGCACCTTCTCGGTGTGGACCCGGCCCATCCCGGAGCCCTGTCCCAAATGCGCCGCGCCCTTCCTGACCGAACGGATTGCCCGGGGCGGCAGGACCACCCGCGCCTGTGTTCGCGACGAGTGCGGGTACAAGCAGGAGGTCGGCCCCGCTGTCGCCTGACGGGCCGCGCGCCAGTCACCGTGAGCCAGCAGGTGTCCGATCCCGTCGCGGCGTTCCTCGCCTATCTGGAGGCCGAGCGAGGCGCCTCGCCCCACACCCTCAGGGGCTACGCGGTCGACCTCGCGGAGTTCCAGCACTTCCTCCGGGAGCAGGGCGTCCGCGGGCTCACGGAGGTGGACGCGCGGCTCCTGCGGGCGTATCTGGTGCGGCTCTATCAGCGGCGGCTCGCCAAGAGCAGCATCGCGCGCAAGCTGGCCTCGGTGAGGAGCTGCTTCCGGTTCCTCACGCGCCGCGGGCTCCTCGAGAGCAACCCCGCCCGACAGGTGCGGCCGCCGAGCGCGCCGCGCCGGCTGCCGTCCTTCCTCCCCAAGGACGAGTCGAAGGAGCTGCTGGACCGGCCCGTGGACGCCTCCGGGGCCGGGCGCCGGGACCACGCGCTCCTGGAACTGTTCTACGCGAGCGGACTGCGCGTCGCCGAGTGCTGCGGTCTCGATCTCGATGACCTGGATCGGCGCCGCGCGACGGTCCGGGTCCTCGGCAAGGGCGACAAGGAGCGGGTGGTGCCCGTCGGCGACGAGGCGCTCGCCGCGCTCGACGCCTACCTGGCCCTTCGCGGGGAGGGGCGGGGGGCGCTGTTCCGGAACCACAGGGGAGGCCGGCTCACGACGCGCAGCGTCCACCGGATCGTGAAGCGGCTGGCCCGCGCCGCCGGGATCACCCGGCGCGTGTCGCCTCACACCTTGCGCCACACCTTCGCCACCCACATGCTGGGCGAGGGGGCCGACCTGCGGCTCATCCAGGAGCTCCTGGGGCATCGCCGCCTGTCCACCACCCAGCGGTACACGCACGTGAGCCCCGAACATCTGATGAAGGTGTACGACAAGGCGCACCCGAGGGCGACATGAGGGATCTCGACGGGCTCCCGCGCTTCCACGCCACGACGGTGCTCTGCGTCCGCCATCGGGGCCATGTGGCCATCGGCGGAGACGGGCAGGTGTCCATCGGGCAGACGGTGGTCAAGGCCGCGGCGCGGAAGGTCCGGAAGATCCACCACGGCCGGGTGCTCGCCGGCTTCGCCGGCGCGGCGGCGGACGCCTTCACGCTCTTCGGCAAGTTCGAGTCCAAGCTCGAGGAGCATCGCGGGAACCTGCCGCGGGCGGCCGTGGAGCTGGCCAAGGACTGGCGGCTCGACCGCGTGCTGCGCCGCCTCGAGGCCTTGCTGGCGGTGGCGGACGCCGAGTCGTCCTTCATCATCTCGGGCACGGGCGACGTCATCGAGCCCGACGACGGGCTGATCGGCATCGGCTCCGGCGGGCCCTATGCGCTGGCCGCCGCGCGCGCGCTCTGCGCGCACTCCGAGCTGGACGCCACGGCCATCGCCGAGCAGGCCCTCCGCATCGCGGCGGGGATCTGCGTCTACACCAACGACCACATCACGGTCGAGGTGCTCGGATGAGCGCTTGCGCGAAGAAGCCCAACCGCAACGCGAGGTCCTCCACATTCAGGCGACCTGGATGAACGCGCTCACGCCCGCCCAGATCGTCAGCGAGCTGGACCGGTACATCGTGGGCCAGGAGCGGGCCAAGCGCGCCGTGGCCATCGCGCTCAGGAACCGCTGGCGCCGCCAGAACCTGCCGCCGGGGCTGCGGGACGAGGTGGCGCCGAAGAACATCATCATGATCGGGCCCACGGGCGTCGGGAAGACGGAGATCGCCCGGCGGCTCGCCAAGCTCTCCCAGGCGCCCTTCCTCAAGGTCGAGGCCTCCAAGTACACCGAGGTGGGCTACGTGGGCCGGGACGTGGAGTCCATGATCCGCGACCTGACGGAGCTCTCGGTCACCATGGTGAAAGCCGAGATGGCGGCGGCGGTGCGGGAGAAGGCGGAAGCCCAGGCCGAGGAGCGGCTGCTGGATCTTCTGCTGCCGCGCCGGCCCGGCGAGGCCTTCAGCAGCAGCACGCTCGAGGAGGTCTCGCACGAGGCCTCCCGCGACGCCACCCGGGAGAAGCTCCGGGCCCAGCTGCGGGCCGGCAAGCTCGACGACCGCGTCATCGAGATGGACGTGTCCGACCAGTCGAACCCGATGCTCCAGGTCTTCTCGGGGCAGGGGATGGAGGAGGTCGGCATCAACCTGAAGGACATGCTGTCCCAGATCCTCCCCGGCCGGACCCGGCGGCGCCGGCTCAAGATCGGGGAGGCCCGCCGGCTCCTCGAGCAGGAGGAGGCCCAGAAGCTCGTGGACGCGGAGGAGGCCGTGGTGCAGGCCATCGTGCGCGTGGAGAACTCCGGGATCATCTTCCTGGACGAGCTGGACAAGATCGCGGGGCGCGAGGGCGGGCACGGGCCGGAGGTCTCCCGGCAGGGGGTGCAGCGGGATCTCCTGCCCATCGTGGAGGGCTCCACGGTGACGACCAAGTACGGGATGGTGCGCACGGACCACATCCTGTTCATCGCCGCGGGCGCCTTCCACGTGGCGAAGCCCTCCGACCTCATCCCGGAGCTGCAGGGCCGCTTCCCCATCCGGGTGGAGCTGGAGCCCTTGACGCGAGGGGACTTTGTCCGCATTCTGAGCGAGCCGGAGAACGCCCTGACCCGCCAGTACGTGGAGCTGCTGAAGACGGAGGGCGTCTCGCTCCAGTTCAAGCCCGACGCCGTGGAGGCCGTGGCCGAGATCGCCTCCCTGGTAAACCAGCGGACGGAGAACATTGGGGCGCGGCGGCTCTACACGATCATGGAGAAGGTCCTGGACGAGATCTCGTTTTCGGCCCCGGACATGGCAGGCAAGGAGATCGTCATCGACGCGGACTACGTGCAGGCGCGGCTGGCCGAGGTCCTCCAGGACGAGGACCTGTCCCGGTATATCCTGTGACGGAAAGTCGGGCGCCCCGATGAGCCCGCAGGGCGAAGAGGCCGAGCCGCAGCGCGTGAGCAATCACGTTCAGGCGAGATAAGAGACCATGGCCGCACCCGACATGGCAGGCATCATCCAGCGGGCCGAGATCCTCCTCGATGCCCTGCCCTATATCCGCGAGTTCCAGGGCAAGAGCGTCGTCATCAAGTACGGCGGGGCGGCCATGGAGCAGGGACCCCTCAAGGAGCACTTCGCCCGGGACGTGCTGCTGCTGCGCCTGGTCGGCATCCGGCCCGTGATCGTGCACGGCGGCGGGCCGCAGATCGGGGCGTTCATGAAGCGGCTCGGCAAGGAGCCCCGGTTCGTGGGCGGCATGCGCGTCACGGACGCCGAGACCGTCGAGATCGTCGAGATGGTGCTCGTCGGGAAGATCAACAAGGAGATCGTGGGGCTCATCAACCTGCACGGCGGTCGGGCGGTGGGGCTGTCGGGCAAGGACGGCAACCTGATCCGCGCGCGGAAGCGGATGCACCGCGCCCCCGACGGCACCCTGGTGGACATCGGGCTCGTGGGCGAGGTGGAGGCGATCAACCCGGAGGTGATCGCGCTGCTCGAGGACAACGGCCTCATCCCGGTGATCGCGCCCGTGGGCGTCGGCGTCGAGGGCGAGACCTACAACATCAACGCCGACCTCGTGGCCGGCGAGGTGGCGGCGGCGCTGCGGGCCGAGAAGCTGGTGCACCTGACGGACGTGAAGGGGATCGCGGGCGAGGACGGCACGGTCATCTCGACGCTCACCCGCCGGGACGCCGAGCGGCTGATCAAGGCCCGCGTCATCGACGGGGGCATGCTGCCCAAGGTGGAGTCGGCGCTGCGCGCGCTGGAAGGCGGGGCGGCGAAGGCGCACATCATCGACGGCCGGGTGCCGCATGCCCTCCTGCTCGAGATCTTCACCCGCGAAGGCGTCGGCACCGAAATCACCCTTTAGGAGCAGGAGCGTCGCGTGGACACCAAACAGCTGCTGGAGTGGTCGGACAAGTACCTCATGGCGTTCGCCAAGCGGTACCCCGTGGCGCTGGTGCGCGGCGAGGGCGTGCGCGTCTGGGACACCGACGGCAAGGAGTATCTCGACTTCACCGGCGGCATCGCCGTGACGGCGCTCGGGCACTCGCACCCCAGGGTCGTCGGGACCATGCGGGAGCAGGCGACGGCGCTGCTCCACGTCTCCAACTACTTCCACATCCCGCAGCAGATCCACCTGGCGAAGCTCCTCTGCGACCACTCCTTCGCCGACCGCGTCTTCTTCTCCAACTCCGGCGCCGAGGCCAACGAGACCGCCATCAAGCTCTGCCGCAAGTGGGCCAAGGAGCATGGCAGCAGCGACCGCGGCGACATCATCAGCATGCGCGGCGGCTTCCACGGGCGCACGCTTGCCACGGTGACGGCCACGGCCCAGGACAAGTACCACCACGGCTTCGAGCCGCTCCCCGCGGGCTTCAAGTACGTCGCCTTCAACGACCTCACGGCGCTGGAGCGGGCCATCGACAGCCGGACCGCCGGCGTGCTGGTGGAGCCCATCCAGGGCGAGGGCGGGGTGAACATCCCCGACGACGGCTATCTGCCCGGGCTCCGGAAGCTCTGCGACGAGGCCCGCATCGCGCTGATTCTCGACGAGATCCAGACCGGCATGGGCCGGACGGGCCGGCTCTGGTGCTACGAGCACGCGGGGATCACCCCCGACATCATGACGGTGGCCAAGGCCCTCGCCAACGGCGTGCCCATCGGCGCCACGCTGGCGACGGAAGAGGTGGCGCGCGTCTTCACTCCCGGCAGCCACGGGACCACCTTCGGGGGCAACCCGCTGGCGACGGCCGTGGGGCTGACCGTGCTGACGACGCTCCTGGAGGAGAACCTCCCCGACCGGGCGGGCCGCATGGGACGCCTCCTGCTGGAGCGTCTGGAGGCGGTGCGGACCCGCCTCCCCGGCCTCGTCAAGGAGGTCCGCGGCCGCGGTCTCCTCATCGGGATGGAGATGGTGCCGCCGATCGGCGACGTGGTCACGGCGTGCCGCGAGCGGGGTCTCCTCGTGCTGACCGCGGGGAACAACATGATGCGGCTGGCGCCGCCGCTCGTCGTCAGCGAGGCCGAGGTGAACCGCGCCGTGGGGATCGTCGGGGACGCGCTGGAGGCCCTCGCGCGGTGAAGCACTTCCTGTCCATCCGCGATCTCGAGCGGGACGAGGTGCAGCGCCTCTTCCGCCTCACCGCCGAGCTCAAGGCCCGCCAGAAGGCGCGCGAGGGAGGCGCGGCGCTCGCGGGCCGCACCATGGCGCTCATCTTCGAGAAGCCATCGCTCAGGACGCGCGTCACCTTCGAGGTCGGCATGGTGCAGCTGGGCGGATCGTCCGTGTACCTGGCCGCCCAGGAGATCGGCTTCGGCAAGCGGGAGTCGGTGCCGGACATCGCCCGGAACCTCTCGCGCTGGGTGGACATCGTGACCGCGCGCGTCTTCTCCCACCGGACCGTCGAGGAGCTGGCGCGCCACGCCTCCGTCCCCGTGATCAACGGCTTATCGGACCTCGAGCATCCCTGCCAGGCCATGGCCGACTTCTTCACCCTGTGGGAGCGAGGGCTCGATCTGTCGCGCACGCGGCTGGCCTGGGTGGGCGACGGCAACAATGTCTGCCACTCGGTGCTGCTGCTGGCCGCCCTCACCGGCACCACCGTGGTGGTGGCCACGCCGCCGGGGTACGAGCCGAGCCCGGCCGTGGTGGACGCCTGCCGGGCCCTCGGCGGGCGGGTCAGCCTCACGGTGGAGGCCCGGGAGGCCGTCGAGGGCGCCGACGTCATCTACACCGATGTCTGGATCAGCATGGGGCAGGAGGCCGAGCGCGAGCGGCGGCAGGAGGCCTTCCAGCGCTACCAGGTCAACGACACGCTGCTCCGCTTCGCCGGTGGGAAGGCGCTCGTCATGCACTGCCTGCCGGCGCATCGCGGGGAGGAGATCACGGATGCGGTCCTCGACGGGCCGCAGAGCGTGGTGTTCGATCAGGCGGAGAACCGGCTCCACGCGCAGAAGGGCATCATCCTGCACCTCCTGGGAGGCGGATAGAGGACTCATGAGCACACCCGTCAAGAAAGTCGTGCTGGCCTATTCCGGCGGACTCGACACCTCCGTGATTCTCACCTGGCTCATCGAGACCTACCGCTGCGAGGTCGTGGCGTACTGCGCCGATCTGGGGCAGGGGGAGGAATTGATCCCCGTCCGCGAGAAGGCGCTCCGGACCGGCGCCTCCCAGGTTCATATCCGGGACCTGCGTGACGAGTTCGTGCGCGACTTCATCTTCCCCATGCTGCGGGCCAGCGCGATCTACGAGGGGGCCTACCTCATGGGCACCTCCATCGCGCGGCCGCTCATCGCCAAGGCGCAGGTGGACATCGCCCGCGAGACGGGCGCCGATGCCGTGAGCCACGGGGCCACGGGCAAGGGCAACGACCAGGTGCGCTTCGAGCTGACCTACGCCGCGCTCGGCCCGGAGCTGACCGTGATCGCGCCGTGGCGGGAGTGGGACTTGAACTCCCGCACGGCCCTCATGGAATACGCCAAGCGCCACGACATCCCGGTGCCGGTGACGGCCGAGCGCCCGTACTCCACGGACCGCAACCTCTTCCACATCTCCTACGAGGGCGGGATCCTCGAGGACCCGTGGGCCGAGCCGCCGCCGAAGATGTTCCTCCTGACCAACTCGCCGGAGTCGGCGCCGGACGTGCCGGTCCACGTGGAGATCGACTACGAGGCCGGCAACCCCGTGGCGGTGGACGGCAGCCGCCTCGGGCCGGTGGCGCTCCTCGAGCGTCTCAACCGGCTGGGAGGCGAGCACGGCATCGGGCGCGTGGACCTGGTGGAGAACCGCTACGTCGGCATGAAGTCGCGCGGGGTGTACGAGACGCCCGGCGGCACGATCCTTCACGCCGCGCACCGCGCGCTGGAGTCGCTCACGCTGGACCGGGAGGCGCTGCACCTGCGCGACTCGCTCATCCCGCGCTACGCCGAGATGATCTATTATGGCTTCTGGTTCGCGCCGGAGCGGGAGGCGCTCCAGACCCTGATGGATGCCATCCAGAAAGACGTCACGGGCACGGTGAGGCTCAAGCTCTACAAGGGGACGATCACCGTAACGGGCCGCCGCTCGCCGCGCTCGCTGTACCGGACGGACTTCGTGACCTTCGAGGCCGACCGGGTCTACCGGCAGAAGGACGCGGAAGGGTTCATCAACCTCAACGCCCTGCGCCTGAAGATCCGCGCCCTCCGCGACCGCGCCCGCTGAGGCGGGACTCCGCTCCCGCCATGCGCCTCCATGTCGCGCTCAGCCCGGCCGAGTTCGCGGGCCTGGGCCTGTCCGGACGCACGGCCGTCGTCGTGGACGTGATGCGGGCGACGACCACCGTGGTCGCGGCCTGCGCCGCCGGCTGCCGGCGCGTGATTCCCGTGGCCGACGCGGCCGCCGCGCGGGCGCACCTGCGGGCGAGTGGCCTTCCTCCGGGGGAGACGCTGCTGGCAGGCGAGCGTGGAGGCGATCCCATCGCCGGCTTCGACCTCGGCAACTCCCCGCTGGAGTACACGCCCGAGCGCGTGCGCGGCCGCACCCTCCTGCTCACCACCACCAACGGCACCGCCGCCATGCTCGCCGCCCGGGGTGCCGCCGCGACCGCCGTGGCCGCGCTCACCAACGTGGACGCGGTGGCGCGCTGGGTGCGCGCGCACGGGCGGGACGCCACCGTGCTCTGCGCCGGCGCGCAGGGCGGGTTCTCCCTGGAGGACGCGGTGTGCGCGGGGATCCTGGTGGAGCGGATCGTGGCAGGGGCCCGTCGCGACGGCCGATCCGTGGAGGTCTCCGATGCCGCCGTGGCGGCCCGGCGCCTGGGGGCGCACTACGCGGGTCGGCTCGGCCTCCTCCTCGAGGACTCGACGTGGGCGCGGACGCTGGCCCGCGCCGGCCGCGCGGCGGACCTGGCGGCCTGCCTCGCCCTGTCCACGGTGGACGAGGTGCCGGTATTCGACGACGGCGCCATCGTGCCTGGCCGGGTGACGAGCCGCGCGGACGGCCTCTGATGAACATCCCCATCGCGCTGACCCTTGTCCGCATCGTCCTCGTCCCGCTGCTCATCGTCTTCCTCATCTCCTCCGAGCGGGTCAGTGTGCTGATCGCCGCGGTGATCTTCGTGCTGGCCTCGCTCACCGACTGGCTGGATGGGAGCATCGCGCGCCGGTGGAACCAGGTGACGCGGCTCGGCACGCTGCTGGATCCGGTGGCCGACAAGCTCCTCGTCGCCGCCGCCCTGGTGTCGCTCGTGCAGGTGGAGATGGTGGCCGCCTGGGTGACCGTGGTCATCATCGGACGCGAGCTGGCCGTGACCGGGCTGCGCGGGGTCGCGCTCTCCATGGGCGTCGTCGTGCCGGCCTCCAGGTTCGGGAAGTGGAAGACCGTCACCCAGTATGTGGCCATCACGATCCTGATCCTCGAGAAGGGCGTGCCGGCCGAGCTGGTCCCGTTCCACCTGGCTTCGACGGCCGCGCTCTGGCTGGCGCTGGCCGTGACGGTCATCTCCGGCGGCCACTACTTCTATGCCTTCTTCCTCAAGACGGGCTCGGGCGCCCTCGTCAAGGACCGGGAACGCTGGCCGTGAGGGGTCTTGGCGCGCTCCTCGCCTACCTGATCGGCGCCATTCCCGTGGGGTTGCTCGTGGCGCGGGCGGCGGGCGGCGTGGACATCCGCCGCCGGGGCAGCGGCAATATCGGCGCCACCAACGTGCTCCGCACCCTGGGCCCGCTCCCGGGGATCGTCACCCTCCTCGGGGATGTGGCCAAGGGCTACGGGGCGGCCACGGTCGCCGGCTGGCTCGGCGCCGGATCCGCCTGGGCGGCGCTCGGCGCGCTCCTGGCCGTCGTGGGCAATTGCTGGTCTGTCTTCTTGCGCTTACACGGCGGCAAGGGCGTCGCCACGGGGCTCGGAGCCTTCCTGGCGCTGGCCCCCTGGGCGATCGCTCCCTCGGCGGTCGTCTGGATCGCGCTCGCCGCGTCCTTTCGCTACGTGTCTCTGGCCTCGGTGCTGGCCTGCCTCGGCCTGCCAGTCGGCGTCGCGCTGCTCGGCTACCCGTGGCAGTCGGCCGTTGCTGCCGGCGCGGCCGCGGCCGTCATCGTCATGCGGCACCGCGAGAACCTGGAACGCCTGATGAGGGGCGCGGAGCGCAAGTTCGGCGAGCGGGCACCCTCGGCATGAGCGGCGGGAGGGCATGAGCCGCGCGAGCGGCCACCCGGCCGGGGCCGTCGCCCTCATCGGCGCCGGGGCCTGGGGGACGGCGCTCGCGGTCCACCTCGCCCGCCGTGGCGGGCGCGCGAGGCTCTGGGCTCGCGACCCGGCGCTGGCGGCAGAGATGCGCGAGACCGGCCAGAACGCCCGCTACCTCCCCGGGCTCGCGATCCCTCCTGGCGTCGAGGTGATCCCGGAGCCTGCGACGGCGCTCGCGGGCACCGGGATCGTCATCGTGGCCGTCCCGTCCGAGTTCGTGAGGGCGGTGGTGGGCACCCTCGCCCACGCGGTCCCGCCGGGGGCGATCATCGTCTCCGCCACCAAGGGCCTCGAGCCCGAGCGGGGTGGGCGCATCTCCTGCCTCCTCTCCGAGCTCCTGCCCGGGCACCCCGTGGCCGTGCTGTCGGGGCCGTCCTTCGCCCGCGAGGTGGCGCTGGGGCTCCCCACGGCGCTGGTGGTGGCCTCCGAGGACGGGGAGGTCGCGCGCCTGGTCCAGAAGGCACTTACCGCCCCTGCATTCAGGCTCTACACGAGCCGCGACGTCATCGGCGTCGAGATCGCCGGCGCACTCAAGAACGTGGTGGCGATCGCGGCCGGGCTGTCAGACAGCCTGCATCTCGGCGAGAACGCCAGGGCCGCCCTCGTCACTCGCGGGCTGGCGGAGATCGTGAGGCTCGGCGTGGCGCTGGGCGCCTCGGCGCGGACCTTTCTTGGCCTGGCGGGCGTCGGCGACCTCGTCCTCACTGCCACGGGCTCGCTCAGCCGGAACCGGGCGCTGGGGCTCGCGGTGGGGCAGGGCAGGAGTCTCGCTGACGCCGAGGGCGCCACGCGCACGGTGGCCGAGGGCGCGCGCACGGTTGACTCGGCCCTGCGCGTGGCTGCCGCCGCCTCCGTCAGCATGCCGATCTGCGAGGCCGTGGCCTCCGTGCTCCATGGCGGCACCCCGGCGTCCCAGGCCCTCGCGGCGCTCCTGGCGCGACCGCTCCAGCCGGAGGACGAGGGCGGCGATGGCTGAGCTGCGCAAGGACCCCGTGGTCGGACGCTGGGTGATCATCTCCACCGAGCGGGCGCGGCGCCCCTCGGACTTCTCCCCCCAGCCCGTCCTGCGCGCCGGCGGGGGTTGCGTGTTCTGTCCGGGGCAGGAGTCGCACACACCCGACGAGATCCTCGCGGTGCGCAGTCCGGAGAGCCAGCCCAATGCCCCCGGGTGGACCCTGCGGGTCGTCCCCAACAAGTTTCCGGCCCTGCGCATCGAGGGGGACATGGAGCAGTCGGGGGAGGGGCTCTACGATCGCATGAGCGGTGTCGGGGCCCACGAGGTGATCGTCGAGACGCCCGATCACGCCGCCACCCTCGCCACCCTCCCGGAGGCCGCCGTCGCGGACATCCTGTGGGCCTATCGCGAGCGGATGCGGGATCTCGGCAAGGACAACCGCTTCCAGTCCGTGATGGTGTTCAAGAACCACGGCGAGGCCGCCGGGGCCTCCCTCGAGCATCCGCACTCGCAGCTCATCGCGACCCCCATCGTGCCCATCATGCTGACCGAGGAGCTGGAGGGGGGCGAGCGGCACTACCGGCTCAAGAAGCGCTGCATCTGGTGCGACATCATCCGCCAGGAGCGCCGTCGCGGCGGGCGGATCATCCTCGAGGGCGACGGCTTCGTGGCCCTGGCCCCCTTCGCCCCGCGCTTTCCCTTCGAGACCTGGATCCTCCCCAGCGGCCACCGCTCCGCCTACGAGGAGACGGAAGCGCGGGAGCTCGCCCCCCTGGCGCGGCTTCTGGGCGAGATCCTGCGGCGCATGGGGCGGGTCTTCGGCGATCCGCCATTCAACTACATGCTCCACAGCGCACCGCTCCGCACCGGGACCCTCGACCACTTCCACTGGCACCTGGAGATCATCCCCAAGCTCACCCGCGTGGCGGGCTTCGAATGGGGAACCGGGTTCTTCATCAACCCGATCCCTCCGGAGGAGGCCGTCCAGTACCTCCGGGGCGAGGTGCCCGGATCGCCCGTACGTTGACACCATTCCAGGCGCTTGTTAGAGTGTGTCGCGGTGTCGCAGACCGACAGGCGGGAATAGCTCAGTGGTAGAGCACAACCTTGCCAAGGTTGGGGTCGCGGGTTCGAATCCCGTTTCCCGCTCCATGCGTCAAGACAGGGGCTCGGATCGCGGGCCCCTTTGGATTGTAAGGCGGCGTAGCCAAGTGGTTAAGGCGGAGGTCTGCAAAACCTCTATTCAGCGGTTCGAATCCGCTCGCCGCCTCCAGACATAGCCGGTGGTGGCAGGCAGTCTCAGGCCGGGGTGGCGGAACTGGGAGACGCAGCGGACTTAAAATCCGCTGGCCCTACCGGGCCGTGGGGGTTCAATTCCCTCCCTCGGCACCAACAAAGGAGCGTACCCTGACTCCAGAGTCCATGGAGGGAGAGTGACCGTGAAGACGCTCAAGGTGGTGCGGAAGACTTTCACGATGCTGAGCGAGAAGCGCACGGAGGTCCTGGACATCACCAAGCAGATCCGGGACCTCATGCTCGCCGCCGACGTCAAGGAAGGCATTCTGCTGGTCAATTCGCTCCATACCACCTGCGCCCTCTTCGTCAACGAGTTCCAGGGGGCGCTCGTCGAGGATTTCAAGGCCATGGTGGACAGGCTGGTGCCAGACAGCCGGGGCTACCGCCACGACGACCCGCGCTACTCCGACTGCGAGCGCGGGAACGCCTCCTCCCACCTGCGGGCCGCCCTCCTGGGGCGGAGCGTGGCCGTCGGGATCAGCGGCGGGGAGCTGGCGCTGGGGCGCTTCCAGTCCATCCTGTTCGCTGAGCTGGACGGGCCCCGTCCGCGGACCATCGACATCCAGATCATGGGGGTGTAGCAGGCCGCTGAAACAGGCCTATCCGCTTCGTTGGCTCGGTCGCTCCTCGCTCAACGTGGCTCGCTCACGCTCGCCCGGATCCCCGGATCCGCTCACCTCGCCTCCGGCTCGGCTCGCCAGGCGGAGTACGCCTCGCTCGTCGCATCCCTCGCCGCCTCGCATCTGGACCTGTTTGAGCGGCCTGCGGAGCCTTGCGCCGCCTGCTCGGCTCCGCTCCCGGTAGAAGCTCTCATGGGGGCCCACATCGAGGAGCTCGACGACGTTCCGCCTGGCGTCGAACTGATACGCGAGCAGGAGCTGGTGCTGTCTACAATGTAGTAACACGGAGCGTGGCTGTCAACGCTCGGACACCGCGCGGCAGCCACGCCTGGCTCGTGGCGTCGCCCGTGGTAGACTGAAGCCTCATGTCGTGGACACTTAAGAGAAAAGTGCAGGCCCTCGTGGCCGGCGAGGAAGGCGTCTCGCGGAAGGACTGGGGGGGGCGTGTCTCCGTTGCCCTGGTCTACCCGAATACCTACGCCGTGGGCATGTCCAACCTGGGTTTCCAGACCATCTACGCCCATCTGAACGCGCTCCCCGATGTGGTCTGCGAGCGGGTGTTCTTCCCCGATCCCGAGGACCTCGACGAGTACCTCCGCAGCGGCGCCGCGCCCTTCTCGCTGGAGTCCCTCCGCCCGCTGTCGGACTTCGACCTGGTGGGCTTCTCCGTCACCTACGAGGGGGACTACATCAACGTGGTGCGTCTGCTCCAGATGGCGGGGATCCCTGCGCGGGCCGCGGCGCGGGACGCCTCGCATCCCGTCGTGATGATGGGCGGGGTCTGTGCGTTCTCGAACCCGGAGCCCGTGGCGCCCTTCATGGACTTCGTGGCTGTCGGGGAAGGCGAGGAGCTGGTGGCCGAGATCATCGCGGCGTATCGCGAGAGCGGGGCCGAGCGGGCGCCGGAGTCGCGCCGGCGCTTCCTCGAGGCCTTGACGCCGCTCCCGGGCATCTACATCCCCGGGCGGTACGATGTCCGCTACGCGCCGGACGGGACCATCGAGGAGGTCGCCCCGCGCGAGCCCGGCGTGCCGCGCATCGTCGCCAAGCGGCGGCTCGCCGACGTCAACCGCTTCGAGACCATCTCGACGCTCAAGACGCCGAAGGCCGAGTACGGCCACATGGCCCTCCTCGAGGTGGGCAAGGGCTGCGGCCGCGGTTGCCGCTTCTGCCTCGAGGGCCAGATCTACCGCCCCGTGCGTCACCGGAGCCTGGAGGCGCTGCGGGAGTCGGTGGCGCAGATCGCGAAGGAGTCCAAGCGCGTGGGCCTCGTCGGCGCCTGCGTGTCGGACTACCCGTGGATCGGCGACCTCATGCAGGTGCTGGAGGAGTACGGGGTGGAGGTGTCCATCTCCTCGCTCCGGGCCGACAGCCTCACCGAGCCGCTGGTGGCCTCCCTCGCGCGGGGGGGGCACCGCACCCTCACCATGGCGCCCGAGGCCGGCACGGAGCGGCTCCGGAGCGTCATCCGCAAACCGATCACCGACGAGCATCTCTTCGCCGCCTGCGACCTGCTCAGGCGCTACGGCATCCCGAACCTCAAGTGCTACTTCATGATCGGGCTGCCGACGGAGACCCCGGAGGACGTGGAGGCCATCGCGGACCTCGCGACCCGGCTGCTCCAGCGCCTCCAGGTGCCGGGGCCCGACGGCCACCCCTTCGGCAAGCTCACGCTGTCCATCTCCTCCTTCGTGCCCAAGCCGTGGACGCCTTTCCAGTGGGCGGCGTTCGAGGACCACCGCGCCCTCGAGGCGAAGCTCGATCTCATCAAGCGCGTGGCGCGCCGGCTGTCCACCATCCGCGTGCTCCACGAGAACCCGCGGGAGGCGGGACTGCAGGCGCTGCTGGCCCGCGGCGACCGGCGCGTGGCCGACTTCGTGGAGATCGCCGCGTCGCTCGGCGGCGACTGGCGGCGCGCGCTTCGCGAGTGGGACGGCGATCCGGCCTTCTACACGCGGCGGGTGCGGCCGCTCGGCGAGACGCTGCCGTGGGACCACTTCGAGGTCGGGGTGAAGAAGGCGGGGCTCATCAAGGAATGGGAGCGGGCCGGGCTCGATCTCGAGGAGGTGACGGCATGGCGCGCGTGAGCCTCGGCAGGACGGCAGAGGTGCCCGCCGGCGAGGGTAGGGTGGTCGAGGCCGGCGGCAAGAGCATCGCGCTCTTCAACGTCGACGGGACGTACTGTGCCATCGCCAACGAGTGTCCCCACCGCGGCGGGCCGCTGGGCGAGGGGGACCTCGAGGGGACCGTCGTCGCGTGCCCCTGGCATGGCTGGCGCTGGGAGGTGACCACCGGGGCCAACGCCAACAACCCCGCCGTCACGGTCGCCTGCTTCGCCGTCTCCGTCGCCAACGAAGAGGTCTTCGCCGAGATCGCATGATTCTCGACACGCTCGAGCGCCCGCTCCGCAACCTGCGGCTGTCGGTCACCGACCGCTGCAATCTGCGCTGCCGGTACTGCATGCCGGAGGAGGAGTACGTCTGGCTGCCGCGCGAGGACATCCTCTCCTTCGAGGAGTGCGCGTTCCTGGTGGACGTCTTCTGCGACCTCGGCGTGGACAAGGTCAGGCTCACGGGCGGCGAGCCGCTCCTGCGCAAGGGCGTCGAGTCGCTCATCCGCATGCTCGCGGCGAATCCGCGCATCAAGGACCTGGCCATGACCACCAACGGTGTGCTGCTGGCCGAGCACGCGCCGCTGCTGCGCGAGGCGGGCCTCCACCGGGTCACCGTGAGCCTCGACACGCTCCGCGCCGACCGCTTCAAGGCGCTCGCCCAGCGGGAGCTGCACCCCCGCGTGCTGGAGGGGATCGAGGCCGTAGGGCAGGCCGGCTTCACCGGGCTCAAGCTCGACGCCGTCGTCATCCGCGGCACCAACGACGACGAGCTGCTGGACCTGATCGAGTACGGCCGCCGCGTCGGGGCCGAGGTGCGCTTCATCGAGTACATGGACGTGGGCGGGGCCATCCACTGGTCCATGGACCGCGTCGTGTCGCGCGCCGAGATGCTCGAGGTGATCGCGCGGCGGTACGGGCGGGTGGACCCGATCGTGGAGGAGAGCACGGCCCCCGCGGATCGCTTCGTCCTCCCCGACGGCGACGTCTTCGGCATCATCTCGTCCACGACCCAGCCGTTCTGCCGGTCCTGCGACCGGAGCCGGCTCACCGCCGACGGGCTCTGGTACCTCTGCCTCTACGCGACGCGCGGGAGCGATCTGCGCAAGGCGCTGCGCTCCGGGGCCACGCGCGAGGAGATGAAGAACCTCATCGTCCCCACCTGGCGGCAGCGCGCCGACCGCGGCGCCGAGGAGCGGCTGGCCATGGCCGACCGCCGCGCCCCGCTGGTGCAGATCGGCGACCTCAAGCGCGATCCCCACCTCGAGATGCACACTCGCGGCGGGTAGCCCCGCCGAGATCACCGGTGCGCGCGGCGGCGGCGGCGCCAGCGGACGAGGCCGAGGCCGGCGGCGGCGGTCCCCCAGAGCAGGAACGTGATGGGCTCGGGCACTGCCTCCGGCGGATCGAAGCCGCCAACGAAGTCCACCTCAAGCCGGGTGCCGCCGAAGTTCCGCGTCTCCGAGATGCGCAGCCACCCTTCCACGGGCCCGTCGAAGAGGAAGAGGAAGAGGAAGAGGTAGACCTGGTCGATGGGCGAGGAGTCGCCGCCGCTGAAGTCCTGTCGCGCGAGGACGGCGCTCTTCGTGGCCCAGGTGAAGCCGTCGAAGAGGGTCTGCCGCGCGGCGCTGCAGTCGGCGGCGGCGCATCGCTCGAGCTTGAAGGGGTCGAGCCCGGCGTCCTCGGCGATGATGAGGCTGGTGAAGCCGCCCCCGGGGATCTTGAGGATGACCCTGGCGTTGTCCTTGAAGTCGATGTTCAGCTTCGCGTCGTCGCCTTCGTCCACGAACCCCACGTCGTCGAGCCGGCCCACCTCGGAGTTGACGCGCTCGCCGATGGGGCCGGGCTCGCCGGGGTCGATCCCGCCCGAGTGGCTCTGGTGGGTCACCGTGCTGTGGTATCACCATGAGCATCGCCACACCGCGCTCCAGATGCTCACCCCGTTCCAGGTGCACGCAGGCCAGGGCCCGCGCCTCTTGGCGGAGCGCGCCGAGGTGCGCCAGCAGACCTTGGCGGCCCGCCTGCCGGCTGATCGGCAGGCCGAACCCCGTCGTCCCCTCCTCCGCGTCACCGCCGAGGGCCCAGGCGCCTCCAGGAACGCGTCCGAGGTGGGGGGGCTATCTTGGTATCCGCCGAAAACCGCTCCTCGCGCCCCCTGGGGCGGACCGAACGGAGGTGGCCGACTCGACCCTCGTCCATCAGCTGACGACCGATCGCTAGCTCGTGCAATTCGCTCCCCCCAGCGGACAATTTGCTGGTAACTGAACGTGGGGGCGCCCAGGACGCTGAAGACGCGTTCGCGAATAGAGCGGGCTAGAGCCGCCTGCCTGGCGGTCAGATAGCGATGTCAGGGCCGGAAGGGGAAGCAAACCCTCCCGTTGTGTCCCCGGCAGGCGGCGCCGCCAGTCGCAGACTGCTGGCGACGAGGTTTCGGCGGGCGCGAGGACTGCAAGGGCGCGGAACGCCTCGGCGTGGCGGATCACGTCATCGTCCATGGGGCCCGACCTGCCCCGGCGGCCGCGGTCCGCCAAGGAGCGCACGGACAGCTCGAGGCGGTCGTGGACTGGACGTATGTCCCCGCTGCGGCGCTGTCCGCCGCCTGGCCCCTGTGCCCCCGGCCTCTTACGGTGCGAACATCTGCTGGAGGACGGAGAGCGTCTTGCCCAGGGTTACCGGGGCCAGCCGACCCAGGCGCCGCAGAAGGCGTTCGTGGTCAACTGTGCGGATCTGGTCGACGACGATGTAACCCGCCTTTCCATGGAAGCGACATGGAACACGGAATGGGTATGGCTGCCCTCCCGTTGTCAGCGGAGCGACGATGAGTGTGCGCAGATGGACGTTCAGCTCGTCGGGGGACACCACGACGCATGGCCTCGTCTTTCGGATTTCGCTCCCCCGGGTGGGGTCGAGGTCGACGAGGAAGACCTCGCCACGCCGGCCCCCGACAGGCGCTACCATTTCCAGTCCTCATCGTCGAAGCGTGTAGGCGTCGGCTCTTCAAGGAGCCGATCCTTGCCCCGCTGCCGCATCTGCTTCGCCGCCTCGGCCCACCCGGACCGCGGCCGCGGCGCGCTCAGGATGATGAGGGCGCCCCCCCGAACGCGAACCTCGACCTCATCGGTGAGGCCGGCCTCCTCGATGAGGGGCTTGGGGAGCCGAACTCCCCGTGAATTACCGATGCGTACCAGGCGAGCTTTCATGGTGAGAGTCCTCCGGCGTGTGCCCACAATGTACCCACGTCGGGACGCCGAGTCAAGCGAGGGCGCGGATAACGCCCACCGGCAGAGCGAACATGGCCTCGTTCGCCTCATGCGTGAACGGACGCCCCACCCTCGTCTATTGCCGGTGCGAGCCAGAGCAGGCACTGGCAAGTGGCGCGTGACAGACCGTTACACCCTGGGTCCTTGGAGACCGTGGGTGAGCTTGGGTGGTCGTCACGCTCCAGTCCTCAACAGCCCGGACAGTCGCCTGGGCCAGAGATGAGCCCGCATCGCGCACGGTCGGGCACTGGAGGAGAGGGCATCACCACTCTGACCCTGTGGACGGGCGACTTCGCAAGGCGCATGCGGACCACCGCAGAGACGCTGTCGCGCTGGGAACACGGGCGAGCATCGGTGGGGGCCGCTGACGACGGGCCCGCCAGGCCCGGCCGGCTGCACATCGCGCGTGGGCCCAAGGGCTGGAAGTTCCGGCCCGGTCCGGCGGCGGTGGGGGCCGCGGGTTAAGCGCCGCGACCTGCGCCGCCGCAGCCCGCCCGGCAGCCTCGAGAAGCGCTCCTAGGCGACCTGGGCAGGCGGCTGCAGACTTACTGCACGCTGCTGCAACCGAGCGCAGGCGGGTGTCGCCCCGCGCGCGCTACTTGAGCGCGGCGAGCGCCTTCCGCGCCTCGTCCTGGCCGGGGAAGGGGGTGGGCGCGGCGGCGGCGATGGAGAGCGCCCGGTGCGCGGCTTCCGTGTCGCCGAGCTGGGCCGAGACCATGCCGAGGTGGTACTGGATCTGCGGGTTGCCGGGCCGCTTGGCGGCGCTGTCCTTGAGGAGGGCCAGCGCACGCTGGTGGACGCCGCGCCGGTAGAAGATCCAGCCGAGCGTGTCGGAAACCCGCGGGTCCTCGGGCGCCAGTCCTTGGCCGTCTGGGCGAGGGTGAGCGCCTTCTCCCAGAGCGGTCGGGCCTCGGCGGGCTGACCGGCCGAGGGCCGTGGCGAGCGGGAAGGTAGCCCCGCTCGGGCCCTGCCGCGCGTAGAGGGCGTCGAGCCCCGACTTCAGCCGGGAGCCGGGCCTGACCGTCACGGCCACGCTCCGAGGCCGGCCACCACAGATGGTCGCGCAGGCGCCCGCGGTGGCTGACGAGGGTCGCCTGGCCATGACATCTTGCGCTGGCGTATAGTAGAGGCATATCGGGAGGGCATACATGATGCGCACCACGATGAGCCTGGACGAGCGCCTGGTCAAGGAACTGATGGAGGTCACCGGAGCCAA
>Ga0154440_1263_pt1 | contig 21682 bp, 27 predicted proteins | sample RifGroC2_FD_115944 | JGI IMG/M metagenome (GOLD analysis project Ga0154440, IMG submission 115944) | Candidatus Rokubacteria bacterium GWC2_70_24
GACGGCCCGGCGTTCTTCTTCGTGGGCGTCGGCAGTGAGGAGATGGCCCTGACGGCCCGGCGTTCTTCTTCGTGGGCGTCGGCAGTGAGGAGATGGCCCTCCCGAGGTAGCGCTGGCCGCCCGGCCCTGCCGCCCTCGATCGAACAAAAAGCTTTTTTGTTCGAGCAGATACCGGTGGTAGCGTCTGACTTATCTTTCACCACCAAGGAGGCCCTCGATGGGCGCAGAAGCCAGGATCAAGGATCTCGGCATCAGTTTGCCTCAGCCCGCGAAGCCCGTGGGCAACTACATCCCCGGCGTCCGCGTCGGCAACCTGCTCTACCTGTCAGGGCACGGGCCCGTTCGGGTGGACGGCCAGCCGACGGCGCGGGGGAAGGTCGGTCGAGACCTCTCCACCGAAGAAGCCTACAAGGTCGCGCGGGAGGTCGGGATCAACCTGCTCGGCTCGGCGCGCGTCATCCTCGGCAGCCTGGACAAGGTGAAGCGCATCGTCAAGGTCCTGGGTATGGTCAACTCTGCCGACGGCTTCGGCGACCAGCCCAAGGTGATCAACGGCTTCTCGGACCTGATGGTCGAGGTGTTCGGCGAGAACGGCCGTCACGCACGCTCGGCGGTGGGAATGGCCGAGCTGCCCATGGGGATCCCCGTCGAGATCGAGATGATCCTCGAGGTGGAGTAGCCCCGCGCCCGATCGGGTTACGGGTGGAGCAGGGCGGGCAGGATCGTGAAGGCCTCGGCCATGCGCGGGCCGAACCAGGAGCAGAGCCGCCCGTCCACCAGGTGGGTGCGTCGATCGCGAACGGCCGGCATCTCCTGATACGGCGTGAAGTCCACGACGTGGGCCTCTCGGAAGCGGTACGGCTCGTCCGGCAGCAGGATCACCTCGGGCCGCGCCGCGGCCACCTCGTCCAGTGACACCTCCGGATAGCGCCTGTCGCGATCCGAGAAGACATTGTCCCCGCCGCACACCGCCAGCACGTCGTGGACGTAGGTATCCCGGCTGATCGTCATGTACGGGTGGCGCCAGATGGGGTAGAACACGCGCGTGGGGCGCGCCCGGGCCCGCGCGCGCGCCGTCACCTCGGCCAGGCGCCGCTCGAGGTCCTCCGCCAGCGCGGCGCCCCGCGCCGTGGCGCCCGTCACCTGCCCCAGCTCGCTGACCAGCCGGATCCCTTCGGCGACGGTCCGCGGGTAGCTCACGTGCGCGGCAATGCCCCAGCCGCGGAGCGTCTCGATGTGCTCGCGGTGGTTCTCCTCGATGTTGGCCAGCACGAGATCGGGGCGGAGCGCGCGGATCAGGTCGAGCCGGGGGTTCTTCGTGCCCCCGACGCGCGTCGTGGCCATCACCCCCGCCGGGGGCTCGGTGCAGTAGATGGTGCAGCCGACCACGGCGGGGCCGAGGCCCAGCACGAAGAGGATCTCGGTGATGCTGGGGACGAGGGAGACGATGCGGCGGGGCGGCTCGGCGAGGGTCAGCGCGGCGCCGGAGGCGTCGATGAGGGCGCTCGGCGTCACGAGAGCTTCGCGGCGCGCTCCGACAGGCGCTCGACCAGCGCGATGATGTCCCGCATCCGGGCGCGCAGCTCGATCTCCGCCTTCTTGGCCCCGTCGGCGCTGCCGGCCGCGACGGCGTCCTCCAGGTTGGTCACGGCGATCCCGAATGCCTTGAGCAGGTGGCGCGTGCTGTCCTCGGTCATCGCACACTCCTGTGAGGCGACGTGGTGATGCGGACTGCGCTGCGCCAGGATACCACGCCCGGCGCGCGGCAGAGATGGGCGTCCGGATCGCCATCAGCACGGACACCCACGACCTGCCCCAGCTCGACGGCATGGCGCTCGGCATCGCCACGGCGCGCCGGGCCTGGATCACTCCCGCGCAAGTCGTCAACGCGCTGCCCTTCAAGAAGCTCCTGGCCTGGACGCGGGCGCATCGGCGGTGAGACCCGCGCTCTGGACGGGGGTGCACGTCAGGAAAGTGAGGCCCGGGCCATAAGGGGCCCCCGGCTGAAAATTGCGCGCACCGGGGGCGCAGTGTAGACTCAGGTTTCGTGACACGCACACTCCGCCTGGCCCTCGCGGGCCTGCTGCTTCTCGCTCCCGTTCTCGGCGCCGCGCAGGACAAGCCCGCCCAGCCCGAGCAGCCAGCCCCGGCGGCGGCCCCCGCGCCGGCCGCGGGGGGACCTCCCATCGAGACGGGCTCGAACGTCCAGCTCGAGTACACGCTCAAGGACGAGGCCGGCGCCGTGCTCGACTCGAACAAGGGCCAGGATCCGCTGCGCTACACCCACGGCGCCCAGCAGATCATCCCGGGGCTCGAGCGGGAGCTCGTCGGGCTGCACGCGGGCGACGAGAAACAGGTCGTGGTGAAGCCCGAGGACGCCTACGGCGCGGCGAACCCCACGGCACAGGTCGAGGTACCCAGGACCGCGATCCCCGAGAACGCGCTGGTGGTGGGCGCGAGGCTGCTCGCCCGGAACCCCCAAGGACAGGGCCGGGCGGTGGTAATCAAGGAGATCCGGGAGAAGACGGTCCTCCTCGACCTCAACCACCCGCTCGCCGGCAAGACGCTTTTCTTCGACGTCAAGGTGCTCGCCGTCGCCGCGCCGGCGGCAGATGCATCGCAGAAGGACGCCCCGGCCGCCCCGCCCGAGAAGTAGCCCGCGCCATGGCCATCACGCGCGTCGAGCCGCTCACGCTCCCGCCCGCGGTGCTCTGGGGCCTCCTCGGCTCCAAGCTCCTCACCGGCTGGGGGTTGCTCTTCTACACGGTGGCCTTGCTGACGGCGCTCGCGGCCCTGGCGGGTGGCGCCGTCGGGAGGGCGCTCTCGGAGGCGCTGGCCGACCTGGGGCGCCCGGCGGCTCCCGACCTCGCGCATCCGTGACCGACGGGCGCGACACCGTCGCGGGCATGCCGCCGGACACGGCACCCGTCAGGCCCGACGAGGGGTTCGACGTGGCCGCCCTCGATGCGTACGTGCGTCCCCGGCTGCCCCGCGCCGAGGGCCCGCTCGAGATCGCCCAGTTCCCCGCCGGCCACTCGAATCTGACCTATCTCCTGCGCTACGGCGGCGACGAGTACGTGATGCGGCGCCCTCCGCTCGGCCCGCTGGTCCCGAAGGCCCATGACATGACGCGCGAGCACTGCGTGCTCGACGCCCTCTGGCCCGTCTTCCCTCCGGCCCCCCGCCCCTTCCTGCTGTGCGAGGACGCCGGCGTGATCGGCGCGCCCTTCTACGTGATGGAGCGGCGCCGGGGCGTGGTGATCCGGCACGAGCTGCCACCCGCGTGGGCAGAGGACGTGGCCGTGCGCCGCACGCTGAGCGAGGCCCTGGTGGACGTGATGGTCGCCCTCCACGCCGTGGCCTTCCGGAGCGTCGGGCTCGGAGACCTCGGCCGCCCGGAGGGGTTCATGCAGCGCCAGGTGACGGGGTGGGCCGAGCGCTGGGAGCGCGCGCGCGACCGCGAGGTCCCCGCCATCGCGGCGCTGGCCGCCTGGCTGGGCGAGCGCGTCCCCCCACTGCGGGACGCGACGCTCGTCCACAGCGATCTCAAGCTCGACAACGTGATGTTCGATGCCCGCGACCCCGCGCGCGTCGAGACCGTGCTCGACTGGGAGCTGTGCACGACCGGCGATCCGCTGGCCGATCTCGGCACGCTTCTGGCCTACTGGACCTCCGAGAGCGACCCGTACGCGCGCGGCGGCCAGCCGCTCCAGGTCTCGGAGCTGCCAGGCTTCTACACGCGCGACCAGATCGTCGAGCGCTACGCGGCCCGCACCGGCCGAGACGTGTCGCGGATCGCCTACTACGAGGTCTTCGCGCGCTACAAGACCGCGGTGGTCGTCCAGCAGATCTACATCCGCTGGAAGCGCGGCCAGACGCGCGACGAGCGCTTCGGGCTCATGGCCCCCCGCGTGGAGGCCCTCGCCCGCGCCGCGCTCGATCTGGCGGAGCGCTCGGGCTGCTAGCCCGCGCGCCGCAGCGCGTCCATGAAGTCGCGGGAGAAGGTCCCCGCGTAGACCTCTGCCACCGGCCCCTGCAGGAGGATGGACCAGTCGGGCCGGACGTCCACCGACAGCGTGCCGCCGGGCATCCGCACCGTCACGAGCCCGTGGTCGCAGAGGCCGGTCTTCACGGCCGCGCAGGCCACCGCGCTCGACGAGGAGCCCGACGCCAGGGTGTAGCCGGCGCCGCGCTCCCAGATCAGGATGTCCACCTCGGAGCGGGAGGCCACGCGGGCGAATTGCACGTTCGTCCGGTTCGGGAACGCGGGGTGGTTCTCGATGAGCGGGCCGAGCCGGCGCGTCTCCGCCTCGTCCAGCCGGTCCGCGAACACCACGCAATGCGGGTTGCCCACCGAGACGACCGTGACGCTGAGCGTCCGCCCGCCCACCTGGAGCGGCTCCCGCACCACCTCACGCGCGGGGCCGGTCATGGGGATCTCGGGCGCCACGAACGTGCACCGCCCCATCTCCACCGTCACCTCGCCCACGCGGCCGCCCGCCACGTGGCACTGGCAGACGACGCGCCCCCCCTTGGTGTCCACCGTGAACGCCGGACAGCTCGCGCGGCCGTGGTCGTGCAGGTACTTGGCGAAGATGCGAAGCCCGTTGCCCGACTTCTCGGCCTCGCTGCCGTCGGGATTAAAGATCCGGAGCCCGAAGTCGGCCCCCGTCCACGCGGGCACGAGCAGGAGGATCCCGTCGGACCCCACGCCCCAGTTCCGGTCGCAGATCCGCTGCACCTGCCGGGGCGTGAGCGGCGCCGGCAGGTCCTCGGCGTCGATGACGATGTAGTCGTTGCCGAGGCCGTGCCCCTTGACGAACGGAATCATGGCTGGCGACTCTCCCTCGTGGCGGGACCGGTCTCGGGAGAGACGACCAGGACCCCCGTGTAGGTGCGAAAGAAGTTCTGCGGCTCCACGGACGCGATCATCCCCTCGCTCGGCTCGGCGAGAGAAAGTCGCGGACACGCTCCGGGAGGCGGCGGACGTCGCTCGGGAGACGATGGTGCCACTTCTGCGCGAAGCGCGCCAGGGCCTCGCGCCGCTCGGTCAGGTCCCGCTCGGGCGGGCGCGGCGCCTCGGCGCCTGTCCGGGTCCCGCCCCCGTGGTGGAGGAACGGCGCCTGCACCACGACGCAGCGGTGCCCGGCCTCGCGCACCGCGAAGGACAGGTCGCGATCGTAGCCATGGAAGAAACCGTAGCCCTCGTCAAACCCGCCGACCGATTCGAGCAGCGCGCGCCGGAGGAACAGGCACACGCCGTCCACGGCAGCGACCTCGGTGACCGGCGCGCGGAGATTGCCGCGCCCCTCGAGGCTCGAGACGATGGTGCGGCCCACGTAGCGGCCGTCCCGCCTCAGCCGGCGCGCGCCGTGGAGCCCGGCCAGGCCGGCCCCCGGCGCGCCCTCGACGGCGGCCCGGAGGCGCGCCAGCCACTGCGGGTCACGCATCTCGGTGTCGTTGTGGAGCAGGCAGAGGTACTCCGACTGCGACAGCCGCGCCCCCTGATTGAGGGCCCGGATCAGCCCGACGTTCTCGGCGTTCCGCTGATACCGCAGCGGAGGGCCGAGCGGCCGCTCCGTGAAGTACGCCTCGGTGCCGTCGGTGGAGCCGTTGTCCACCACGCAGAGATCGAAGGGCCCGGTGGTCGTCCTGAGGCTCTCGAGGCAGGCGCGCGTCAGCGGCAGCTGATTGTAGACGGCGAGGACCAGGCTGACGGTCATGGGCACGGCGTGAGGCGATTCCCCCTCACGCCCCGCCCTCTCACCTCGGGGGAGAGGGCGGGGTGAGGAGCCGAAGCGCTACCGCTGATCGTCCACGTCGAAGCCGCGGTACACGAGCCGGCCCTGCTGTCCGTCGATGAAGCAGATCTCGGACGTGGACACGACGATGTCCTCGAGACCACCCTTCTGCGGAGCTCGTGCGGCGTTCGTCATGGCGTCCCTGACACTCCTTTGGCTGGGGTGAGGCAGCGTCAAAACGCCTTCTTGTACCATACGGGTGCAGGCACTTCAAGGCTTCTCCCTCGCGCGCGGGTCGGTCTAAGATGCTGTCCATGTCCCCGGCCCTCCCCGGCGTGATCGACTTCTATGACCGGCATCCCATCAGCCTCCCGCAGGTGCTGGACGCGCTCCGGCGCCAGGGCAAGGACACTCGATCCCTCGTCCCCGAGGACCTCTACGACTGGGACCAGGACCACTACGGCGGGCTCGAGGCCGTCGAGACCCTGGCGCGGCGCGCCGCCATCGGGCCCGGCACGCGGGTGCTGGACGTCTGCGCGGGCCTCGCAGGCCCGGCGCGCTTCCTGGCCCACCGCTTCGGGGCGCGCGTCACGGCGCTGGACCTGAACGCAGGCCGCTGCCTGGGCGGGGCCGAGCTGTCGAGGCTCGTGCGGCTCCACCGACTGGTCCGGAGCATCCGCGGCGACGCGCAGCAGCTCCCGTTCCGCCGGGGCGCCTTCGATGCCGCGATCAGCCAGGAGGGACTGCTGCACGTCCCGGACAAGGGCCGCGTGCTCAGGGAGTGCGCCCGCGTGCTCCGCCCCGGCGGGCGCATCGCCTTCAGCGACTGGATCGCCGCGCCGAGGCTCGAGGACGGAGAGCGGCGCCGGCTCGAGGAGTGGATGGCCGCCGTCGCCATCGAGACGGTTCCGGGCTACCGCGCGCTGCTGGGGCGGGCCGGCTTCACGGCCATCGAGGCCGAGGACCTCTCGGGGGAGTGGATCCAGATCCTGCGGCGCCGGCTCGAGATGTACCGCAGCCTGCGCGAGGACACCGTGGCACGGCTGGGCCAGGTGCGCTACGACGAGTACAATCAGCTCTACGCCTTCTTCGTGGGCCTCGTGGGGGCGGGCAAGCTCGGCGGCGCCCGCGTCAGCGCAACAGCCGCTCCAGCAGCTTCTTGATCCCGCCCCGCTCCCGGTACTTGATGTCGGTGGGGACCACGCGGAGCGCGCCTCCACTCGAGCCGGTGACCTGCGCCTTGACCTGAGTGCGCCCCTGGGTGAGCGTCACGGCCATGTCCACCGTGCCGTCGGCGAGACCGTAGGTGCCGGCGCCCGCCAGCGTCATCGTGCCGCTCCGGTAGAGCAGATCCTCGGTGCTCACCACGCCCCCAGCGATCCGGTAGGTCGCCGTGATGGCGTCGAAGTCGAGCGGCGAGACACCGGGCCGGCTCTCCCGCTCGCGGCGATGGAGCGGCGACAGCGCGCCGGCCAGCTCCGCCACGTCCCGGAGCGTCCGCATGGCTCCCGCGCCCACCACCTTCCCTCGCCCGATCTGCAACGTGCCGGCGCCGCTGAGCGTCCGCCACGGGTCGGCGGGGCGCAGCACCGCCTCGCCCGTCAGATCCAGCGGGCCCGAGACGGCATAGGCCTGGCAGAGGTAGTCCACCAGGAGCGGCGAGAGCTGCATCCCCTTGACGGTGATGGCCTTGAGGGTGAGCGTCCTGACCGCCATGACGGGCGCCGTCTGCAGGTCCGCCGTCAGGTGGGCCGACGCGCTCCCTCCGTTCACCTGCGCCTGGAGCGGCCGGAGATCGAGCCTGATGGGCGTCAGCGCCACCGGCACGCGGACATCCTGGAGCGCGAGCTGACGGCGCGTGGGCGCGGGGCAATGCGGGCGCTGCTCCGAGACCATGAGGCGCTCCAGGCGCAGCTCGCCGGATGCGGCCAGCTGCGAGACCGTGCCGCTGACCTCGAGCCGTCCCTTGACGGGCCCGGCGAGCGATGGAGAGGCCAGGAACGCGCCGCCGAGCGCCGCCACGTCCTTGGCCTCGATGTCGAGCAGCGCGCGGAGCGGGGCCTCCGTGAAGGCGCGGCCCCCACCAAGTGAGAGCGTCGCCTCGGTGATCCCCAGCCGGACGCCGCCCGGCTGGGCGACGGCCTGGCCTTTGAACAGAAGCCCATCACCGCGCCCATTCGCGTGGAGGGTGAAGGTCATGTCCTCCAGGCGCCAGTCGCCGCCCTTGACGCCGCGCTTTTGGTAGTGGAGCGCCCCGTCCGTGATCCGTATCTGGGAGACGAGCCCTGCGGCCGCCGAAGCGCCCCCCGGGGCGCCCCCGCCAGCGCGCGGCGTGCCGCGTGCGGGCGAAGTCTGCGCGCCGAGGGTCGCGACGTTGAGTCGCCCGCCCTCCTCCACCACCTCGATCCGCAGGCGGTCAAGCGTGAGATCAGTGAGCTCCACGCGGCCGGACAGCAGCGGCCTCAGCCGCAACCCGACTCGCCCTTCTTCCACGGTGAGGAAGGGGGCCGTGCCGAAGCGCGGGTCGTCCGCCACCGAGAGGCCGCGCAGCCTGACGACCGGGCGCGGCAGGAGCGCGATGGACAGCGAGGCGAACGTGACGGGCCGGCCGAGCGCCTGGCTCGCCTGCTGCGAGATGTAGGCCTGCACCTTCGGGATGTCGACGAGCCACGGCAGCGCGGCCAGCGCCCCGATGGCGAGCAGCAGCAGGACGCCGGCCGCGGCGAGGATCCACCTGAGCCTCACTGCGGCGTCCGCATGTCCTTCTTCAGGATCTTCCCCGTGGGACTCTTGGGAAGGGCGGGGATGAACTCGATGGCCTCGGGCACCTTGTACGAGGCGACCTTGTCGCGGCAGAGGGCGCGGAGCGCCTCGGCATCGGCCGTCGCGCCCTCCTTGAGAACCACGAAGGCCTTCACGGCCTCGCCGCGCACCGGATCGGGCATGCCCAGCACGGCGACCTCCTTCACCGACGGATGGAGGAACAGCACCTCCTCGACCTCTCGGGGAAAGACCTTGAAGCCGGAGATGTTGATCATGTCCTTGACGCGGTCCACGACATAGAAGTAGCCGTCCGCATCGCGAGAGCCGATATCGCCGGAGTGGAGCCACCCGCCCCGCACCGCCTGGGCCGTCGCCTCCGGGTTCCGGAAGTAGCCCTTCATCACGTTGGGGCCCTTGATGAGGATCTCGCCCAGCTGGCCGTCGGCGACCTCCTGCCCGGTGGCGGGATCCACCACCTTCATCTCCACGTTCTCGATGGGCGTGCCGATGGAGCCGGGGCGGAAGGCCGTGTCGTGGTTGTAGGAGGCGAAAGGGGAGCACTCGGTGAGACCGTAGCCCTGGTGGATGTCGTGCCCCGTGCGCTGCTTCCACTGCCGCTCCGGCTCGGCAGGCAGGCTCGCCGCCGCCGAGAAGCAGAGCCGGAGCGAGGAGAGGTCCCACCGGCGCATGTCCGCGGAGAGCATCAGAATGTACATGGTGGGGACGGCGTACAGCAGCGTCACCCCGTGGGCCCCGATGGCGGCGGTGAAGTCGTCCAGCACGAAGCGCTCCTGGAGCACGAGCGTGCCACCGCAATTCAGGAGCGCGTTCATGATGAAGTTCTGGCCGAAGCAGTGGAACAGCGGCAGCGCGCAGAGCCCCCGGTCGTCGGGCGTCATGCGAAGGTGGTGGGTCGTGGCGGAGGTGTTGGACACCACGTTCTCGTGGGTGAGCATGACGCCCTTGGGACGCCCGGTGGTGGCCGAGGTGTAGAGGATGGCGGCCGTCTCGCTCCGGTCGAGCTCGATCGCGCGGAGCCCCGGGTCGCCCGAGAGCGCGCGGAAGTCCACGTCGCTCCCCGCCCCGCCCACCCGGATCATGGACCGCACCGACGGCAGGTCGCGCCGCGGCGGGAGGTTGGCGGCCACGGGCTCGGCCGTCACCACCGCGGCGGCCTCCCCGTCATTGATGATGTAGCCGAGCTCGTCCGGCCTGTAGACCACGTTCAGCGAGATGGGGACGAGGCCGATCTTGCTGGCGGCGAAGTAGGTCAGCACGAATTCGGGCCAGTTGGGCAGGTGGAGCCCGATGCGCTCCCCCGGCGTGAGGCCGAGGCCGGCGAGCCCCGAGGCCAGCGAGGAGGCGGCGCGATCGAGCTGCCGGTAGGTCCAGCGCTGGTCCTTGAAGATGAGCGCCGTCCGCTCGGGATGGTAGAATGCCGACCGCTCGAGAGTCCGCGCGATGTTCATGTCTCGCCCCGCTCCACGGTCACGGGATCAGCAGGACCTTGGGGTCGCCGTCGGGGCGCCTTCGCGCCCGACGGTCGAGCCCTCGACGCGCGTGGCCGTCATGGCAGCAGCAGGACCTTTCCTGTGGTCTTGCGGCCCTCAAGGGCGCGATGGGCGTCGGCGGCCTGCGCCAGCGGGAACGTGATCTCCACGCGCAGCGTGATCTTGCCGTCGCGGATCCAGCCGAGCACATCCCCAGCGCGCTGAAGCAATTCCCCGCGCGCGGCGATGTGATGGTTGAGGCTCGGGCGCGTCACGAAGAGCGATCCTTTGACATTGAGGAGCTGGAGATCGAGCGGCGGCACGGGTCCGCTCGCCGCCCCGAACAGCGCCATCATGCCGCGGGGTCTCAAGCAGTCCAGGCTCCCGCTGAAGGTCGTGGCCCCCACGCCGTCGTAGACCACGTCCACGCCGCGGCCGCCGGTGATGCGCTTCACCTCGGCCACGAAGTCCTGCGAGGTGTAGAGGATGACGTGGTCCGCCCCCGCCGCCCGCGCCAGCGCGGCCTTCTCCTCCGTGGACACCGTCCCGATCACGGTCGCGCCGCGCATCTTGGCCATCTGGCAGAGGAGGAGCCCCATGCCGCCCGCCGTCGCGTGCACGAGGCAGGTCTCGCCCTTCTTGACGGGATAGGTGGAGCCCACGAGGTAGTGGGCCGTCATCCCCTGGAGCATCGCGGCGGCGCCATCGCGGAAGGACAGCCCGTCGGGGAGCTTCACGAGGCGATCGGCGGGGCAGACGTTCATCTGGGCGTAGGAGCCCAGGATCCCCGTGTAGGCCACCCGATCGCCGACCTTGACGTCGGTGACGCCGGGCCCCACCCCGGTGACGGTGCCGGCGCCCTCGAAACCGGGAGTGAGCGGCAGGGGGGCCTTGGAGGCGCCGGTGCGGAAATAGACGTCGATGTAGTTGAGCCCGGCCGCCTCGAGCGTGACAACCGCCTGCCCTGCGCCCGGGGTGGGCTCCGGGACATCCTCGAGCTTCATCACCTCGGGCCCGCCGGGCGTGTGGATGCGAATCGCCTTCATGTGTGCTCTCCTGTTCTGGTCCTTACCGCATGGCTGAGAGATCCAGCGTGAACTTCGAGACCTCTTTCTCATCCGGATCACGCACGATCAGCGTGAACCGCCCCTTCGGGTTCAGCCTCTCGGCGTCGAACACGTAGAGACAGCGGGCGGCGTACCGCCCGTCCTCCCCGCGCAGGGCCGTCCGCTCGTTCTGCACGAAGCTCGGCTTGATCTCGGCCTTGCCGTCGCGCAGCGCCGGTTCGAAGAAGCGCGCGAAATCAGCCGTGACTCCGCGCAGCGTGACCCACACGGTGAGCTTCCCCGTGGTTTCCTTGAGGACCGCGCGGATCTCCCTCGGCTTGAGCGGCGCCTTCTTGAAGGCGGCATTGCGCGCCGCCAATGCGAGGCGATGGAACGGCGTCACGACGGTCAGCGTCTCGCCCGAGCCGTTGCGGCTCGTCCACTCGCCGCCGATCTGCTCCTGGACGACGCTCTTCCGGCCGAGGCGAATGGCCTCCTGCTGCTCCCGCTCCGTCAAGGCGAAGGAGGCCGCCGCCGCGGGCTGGCCCGTGGCAGGCCACAGCGTGACTCCGACAACGACGAGCACCCAGACGCGCCGCATGATCCCGCTCACGCCGACGCCATTGTAACATGGTGCCGCGACTCGTCATTTAACCCGGTGGGGCAGCGCTCCGAGGACGACCCGCCTCGCTCCGCTCGGGGGATCCGCATGTCCGCTCGCCCTTGCGTTGCTCCCGAAGGCCGAGGGGGGTACGTTAGGAACATGCGTGGCGCTCGAGTCCTTTTCGCGAGCCTGCTCCTCGCCGGGTGCGTCTCGGCGTTCCCCGACGAGATGGTGCGCTCGGTGAATCGCACGCTCACCGTCGCCGAGCTGCGCCAAGCGCCGGCGGCCCACGTCAACGCGCGCGTCATCCTCGGCGGCGAGATCCTCGCCACCCGCCCCCGGGTGGGCGAGACCGAGATCGAGGTGCTGGCCCGCCGCCTGCGCCCGGACGACACTCCCGAGCGGAGCGACCGCTCGGAGGGACGCTTCCTCGTGAAGACCGCGGACTTCCTCGATCCGGCCGTCTACGCGCCGGGGCGCCGCATCACCGTGCTGGGCACCGTCAAGGGCGAGGAAGAGCGCCAGATCGGGGAGTTGCCGTACCGCTATCCGCTCATCGCGGCCGAGCGCATCCGGCTCTGGCCGCGGGACGTGGCCGCAACGCACATCGTTCCCGTCTACCCGCCCGGCTTCTACGACTGGTCCTACTGGCCCCACGGCCCGCTCTGGCCCTACGGCCCCTACCGCACCTGGCCCTTGCGGTGACCCGGACCCGGGCCTAGCAGGATGCTGAAGAACCCGCAGGCCGCTCAAAAAGGTCCAGATGCGAGGCGGCGCCCGACGGCCGCACGCGAGGCGTACTCTCTGTACGTTGAGCGTGCGGCCGAGGGCGCCAACGAAGCAGATGGGCCTTTTTCAGCGGCCTGCTAATTGGTCTTGCCCCGCACCGTGATCACCGAAAACTGCGCGGGGTCCAGGTAGCGCGCCGCGACGCGCTGCACGTCCGCCGCGGTGACGCGGCCGATGCGCTCCTTGTAGCGATCCGGGTAGTCGAGCCCGAGGCCGTACTCCTCCACGGCGATCATCAGCCGCGCCACCTTGCCCGAGGTGTCCATGCGCAGCGGGAAGCTCCCGATGAGGTAGGCCCGGGCCAGGTCGAGCTCGGCGGCGGTCACTTGCTCCCGCCCCATCCGGCTCATCTCTTCCTTCGCGAGGCGCATCGCCTCGTCCACGCCCTCGTTCCGTGTCTGCAGTCCCACCACGAAGGAGGCGCCGTAGCGCGCCGGGGAGAGCGAGGAGTAGATCGAGTAGGCGAGCCCCCGCTCCTCGCGCACGCGCGTGTAGAGGCGGGAGGCCGAGCCTCCGCCCAGGACGTAGTTGGCCAGCACCAGCGGGAAGTAGTCCGGGTGGTCCTGGCGGATCGCCGGGCGGCCCATGTAGACGGTGGCCTGGGTCAGCTCGCGCGTGAGCGTCCGCGTGATGGCGGGCGGCAGCACGGCGATCGCCGAGGGAACCGCCGCCCGCGCTCCCGCCGGCGCGGCCCAGCCGCCCAGCCGGGCCCCGAGCTCGCGCCGGATCTCGTCGCGCGTGACGTCGCCGACCACCGCGACCACGGCGGCGTCGGGCCGATAGTGCTCACGGTGGAAGCGCAGCACCTGCTCGCGGGTGATCTTGCCGACGGACTCGATGGTCCCCTGCGTCGGATGCGCATAGGGGTGGCCCGGGTAGAGGGCCTGCCCCAGCGCGCGCCCGGCAACGGTCTCCGGGTTCTCCTCGGAGCGCTTGAGCGCGGCCTGCACCTCCGCCACCCTGCGCTTGAGCTCGTCCTCCGGGAAGGCGGGCTCGCGCAGCACCTCGGCCAGGAGATCCAGCCCGAGCGCCAGGTCCTTCTTCAGCACGGCGAGCGAGACCGTGACGCCGTCCTTGCCCGCGTCGGCCTCGAGACTGCCGCCCACGAACTCGATGGCGCGGTCCAGCTCCGGGCCCGGGCGCCGGGCCGTGCCGCGCGTGAGGAGATCGGCGGTGAGGCTCGCGACCCCGGGAGCGCCCGGCGGGTCGAAGACCGAGCCCGCCCGCAGGTAGACGCTCACCGAGACGATGGGGATCGCGCTGCGCTCCGCGACGAGAAGCGTCATCCCGTTGCCGAGGACCTCGCGCTGGGCGATGGGCGCGGCGCCTGCGGGGACGGCGGAGAGGAGGAGTGCTGCGACAACACGCGTGAGCAATCGCATGGGTGCCCTCTCAGTCGAGCTGCTTGCGGAACTTGATCACGGCCAGCGAGAAGATCACGACCCCGAACACCAGCAGCGGCAGCAGGCTCGGCCAGAGATCGCCGAACCCAACGCCCTTCAGGATGATCCCGCGCACGATCCGCAGGAAGTACGTGAGCGGAATGATCGAGGCCAGGTACTGGGCGCCCGTGGGCATCCCCTCGATGGGGAAGAGGAGCCCGGAGAGGTAGATGGATGGCAGGAACGTCAGGAAGGCCATCTGCATCGCCTGCGGCACCGTGCGCGCGGCCGCGGAGACGAAGATCCCGATGCCGAGCGTGCCCATCATGAAGACCAGAGCGAGCCCGTACAGCAGCGGCAGGCTGCCGCGGATGGGGACGTCGAAGACGAAGTGGGCCACGATGAGCGCCATGGTCATCTGGCCGTAGGCCACGAGCAGGTTGGGGATGATCTTGCCGAGGAGCAATTCCCAGCGCCGGATCGGGCTCACGATCAGGGCCTCGAGGGTCCCCTTCTCCCGCTCGCGCACCACGGACACCGCCATGGCCGTGATGGTGGTCTGCATCAGGAGCGCGCCGATGAGGCCGGGGACGATGAAGATGGCGGAGACCAGGTCGGGGTTGTACCAGGCGCGGACCCGCACGTCGAAGGGCACCCCGGTCCGACGGCCGAGCGTGGTGCCCTCCAGCGTCTTGGTGATGATCTCCAGCGACCGCTGGGCGCCCAGCGAGCTGGCGGCGTTGATGGCGGACGTGGCCACCTGCGGGTCGGAGGCGTCCACGATCACCTGGACCTCGGCCGCCTGGCGCGCCAGCCGCCGGGCGAAGTCGGGCGGGATCACCACGCCCACCTTGGCGCTCCCGCGATCGATGAGGCGGGTGAGCTCGGCGTGGCTCCGCGTCCAGTACCGCATGGCGAAGTACTGGCTGTTCTCCATGGCCTCGAGGAACTGGCGCGCCTCGACGCTTCCCGACTGGTCGAACACGGCCGTGGGCACGTGCTTGACGTCGGTGTTGATGGCCCACCCGAAGATGAAGAGCATGGCCACGGGCACCGCGAGGGCAAGCACCAGCGCCAGCCAGTCCCGCCTCAGGTGGATGAACTCCTTGGCGATGATCCCCAGGAGCCGCGAGGCCATGCTACGCTGGCCCCAGCGCGCGCAGCTGCTCGCGCACCCGCGCCTTGCGCTCCTTGTCCACGAACGAGACGAAGAGGTCCTCCACCGAAGGCTCCACGTCGTGGGCCCAGCGCACCTCCACCCCCTGGCGCCTCAGGTAGGCCGCCACGTCCGCCGCCGCGGTGTGGTCCTGCGCGAGCACCACCCGCAGTCGGGTGCTCACGCGCAGCACCTCCTCGACGGCGTCCCAGTCCTGCAGCAGTGCGGCCGCGCGCCGCAGGTCGGCCGCGTCCACCTCGACGACGGGCTTCCGGAAGGTCTCCGTCTTGATGATGGCGGGCGAGCCCTGGGCGATGAGCTGCCCCTGGTAGATGAAGCCCAGCGTGTCGCACAGCTCGGCCTCGTCCATGTAGTGCGTGGTGACGACGATGGTCGTCCCCTCGTCGGCGAGGTGGCGGATGACGGCCCAGAAGGTCCGCCGCGAGACCGGGTCCACCCCGGCCGTGGGCTCGTCGAGGAAGATGAGGCGCGGGGCGTGCACGAGCGCACAGGTCAGCGCCAGGCGCTGGCGGTAGCCACCGGACAGCGCCCCTGCCTGCTGGCGCTCCCGCCCTCCGAGGTCGGCGAGCTGGATCATCTGGGCGATGCGCTCGGCGCGGAGCGCCCGCGGCACCATGTACACGCGCGCGTAGAAGGTGAGGTTCTCCACGACCGTGAGGTCGTCGTAGAGCGAGAAGCGCTGGGACATGTAGCCGATGAGGGCCTTGATGCGCTCGGGCTCGCGCCTGATATCGATGCCGAGCACGCTGCCTGTCCCCTCGCTGGGCTCGAGGATCCCGCAGAGCATCCGGAGCGTGGTGGACTTGCCGGCGCCGTTGGGTCCGAGGAAGCCGTAGAGCTCCCCCTTGCGCACCCGCAGGCTCAGATGATCCACGGCCACGCGCTTGCCGAAGCGCCGCGTGAGCCCCTCGGTGACCACCGCGAAGCCGTCATCGGGCCCGGCCCCGCGCGCGCCCTCAGCCGACATCCGCGTCGGCGGGCATTCCCGGCTTGAGGATCCCGTCGGGGTTGTCCACCGCGATCTTGATCCGGAAGACCAGGTTGACCCGCTCCTTCTTCGTCTGGACGTTCTTCGGCGTGAACTCCGCCTCGGAGGCGATCTCCGAGATGCGCCCCGCGAAGACTCGGCCGGCATACGCGTCCACGGTGACCCGCGCCCCGTCGCCGATCTTGATCCGCCCCACCTCTTCTTCAGGGATGTAGGCGCGGACCCAGACGTCCTTCGGATCCATGAGCGTCAGGATGGGAACACCCGGGCTGGCGGTCTCCCCCGCCTCCAGGTTCTTCCTCAGCACGACCCCGGCCACCGGCGCCGTCAGCGTCATCTCCTTGAGCCGGCTCCGGGCAAGCGCCAGCGCCGAGCGTGCCTGCTCCACCTGGGCTCGAGCGGCGGCGACCTGGTCGGGACGCGGGCCGGCCAGGAAAAGCGCGAGGCGGTCCTGGGCCGCCTTGAGCTGGGCACGGGCGGCCTCGACCTGCTGCCGGCGCGTGCCCTCGAGCGTCAGCGCCAGCCGCTCCCGCGCCGTCTTCTCCTGCGCCACGGCCACCTCGTAGGCCTGGCGCGCCCGGTCCACCTCCTGTGCCGCGATCAGCTCCTTCCTGAACAGCTCCGCGGCACGCTGGAGGTCGCGCTCCGTCCAGGCGCGCGTGGCCTCCGCACTCCGCACCGCGGCGCGCGCTTCCTCGATCTCCTGGGCCCGGGAGCCGGCGACCAGGTCGTCGAGCTGGGCCTGGGCGCGGGCGACGTTGGCGCGCGCCTCGTCGATCTCCTCGCGGCGGGCGCCCGCTCGGAGGTCTCGCAGGGTGGCCTCGGCGGTCCGCAGCCCCGCCTCCTGGCGCCCCATCTCGGCGCGGAGCTCCTCGTCCTCGAGCTCGGCGAGGAGCTGGCCCTCGGCGACCCGGTCGCCTTCCTTGACGTGGAGCCGCCGGATGCGCCCGGCGAGCTTGGCGCTCACATCCACCTGGGTGGCCTCGATGGTGCCGGTGACGCTCACGGCAGGGTTCGGGCTGCCGCCGAGCAGCCGGCCGCCGTAGGCGTAGGCCAGGCCCAGCACGAGCAGGATGAGGAGGCCCAGGCCCCCCTTCGCGAGACGGGATCTCACGGCGGTCACCGGCACCGTCACTTGCCGGCCGGCGCGGGGGGCTCGGCCGGCAGCAGGACGCCGACGTTCTTCTTGTCGGAGGGGAAGTAGGCGCGCGCCACGCGCTGGATATCCGCCGCGGTGACGGCGCGGATCATGGGGACGAAGCGGTCGAGCAGCCGCCAGGAGCCCAGCATCTCGAAGCGCACCAGCCCCGAGGCGCGCGAGTGCACCGAGTCCTGGCGCCACACGAACGAGGCCTCGATCTGGTTCTTCGCGCGCGCGAGCTCCTCATCGGGGACAGGCTCCGACTTCAGCACCTCGATCTCGTCGAGCAGCGCGCGCTCCAGCGCCTCCACGGTGTGGCCCGGCAGGGGCGTCGCGTAGAACCAGAAGAGATTCGGGTCCACCGAGGCATAGGAGTAATCACCGCCCGCGCCCAGCGCCATGCGCTTCTCGTAGACGAGCTTGCGATAGAGGCGCGAGGCGCGCCCCTCCGAGAGGATCGTCGAGAGCAGCTCCAGCGCAGGCGCGTCCGGCGAGGCGTGGTTCGGCACGTGATACGCGATGCTGACGATCGGGAGCTGGGCGCCCGCCTTGCGCACGATCACCCGGCGCTCGCCGATCTGCGGCGGCTCCACCGCCGTGACGGCGGGCGGCGTCGGACCGCGGGGGATCCCGCCGAAGACCTCACGGATCCGCGCCAGCACGTCGGGCGCCTTCACGTCGCCCACCACGGCCAGGATCGCGTTGTTGGGCACGTAGTAGGTGTCGTAGAAGGCGCGGAGCTCGGGGGGGTTGATCCGGTTGATCTCCTCCATCCAGCCGATGATGGGCCACCGGTACGGGTGCGCCTTGAAGGCGATGGCGGACAGCTCCTCGGACAGGAGCCCGTCGGGGTCGTCCTCGGTCCGCGTCCGCCGCTCCTCCATCACCACCTGGCGCTCCGAGTCGATCTCCTTCGGATCTAGCAGCAGGTTGCGCATGCGATCGGCCTCGAGACGCAGGACCAGGTCCACCTTGTCCGCCGCGATGTTCACGAAGTAGGAGGTCACGTCCTGGGCGGTGAAGGCGTTGTCCTGGCCGCCGTTCTGCTCGACCAGGCGCGCGAACTCCCCCTTGCCGCGGGTCGGCGTCCCCTTGAACATCATGTGCTCGAGGAAGTGGGCCAGGCCCGTGGCGCCCGGCCGCTCGTTCCGCGAGCCGACCTTGTACCAGACCTGGACGGACACGATGGGGCTTCGGCGATCCTCGAGGACGAGGACGCGGAGGCCGTTGTCGAGGGTGGCCTCGAGGACCTCTCCCGAATGCCCGGAGGCGGTGACGGGAGCGGGGGCGGCGGCGAAGATGGCGGCGGCGAGCAGGCTGAGGGCGACGAGTCGTGCGGTGCGCATACAATGATTATGCTACGGCTGCCGCGGTGCAGCAACAGCCGGCGGTATCTCCTTGAGGCGGAATGCCGGCCGGATGCCGAGCGCCGTCACCACGGAGACCACGGACAGCGCGGCGACCCCGTAGAGCCCCGCCGCGAAGGAGCCCGTCACGTCCCTGATCCATCCCGTGAGGAAGGGGCTCAGGATGGCGCCGATGAAGCAGGTGCTGTTGTAGAGGCCGAAGGCCTTGCCCAGCACGGAGGCAGGGAAGAGGCCGCCGACGAGCGCGTACGACGGGCTCCAGGTGCACCACATCGAGAAGCTCGCCAGGAGCATGAGCAGCGTGAGCAGCCACGCCGGCCCGCGGGCCTGGATCAGCGCGCCCATCGCGATCATGGAGAGCGTGGTCATGACCACCGAGACGACGATGACCACCTTCCGGTGCATGCCCCGCCGGTGCACGCGATCGGCCACGAGCCCCGAGACGAGCAGCCCCACCGGCGCCATCAGCCCCTGGAGACTCGCCAGCGAGGCCGAGCGCCCGAGATCGGTGATGCCGACCTCGGAGAAGAGCAGCGGGCCCCACGTGGCCAGCAGGAACTGGACGTACACGGGCATGATGCCCGTGATCCCCAGCAGCCAGAAGTCGCCGGAGCGGAGGACGCGGCGGAAGGGCCAGGCCGGATCGGCCGCCCCCGTCGCCTGCGGCGGCTCGGGGACCACGCGCCAGAGCAGGAAGGCCGCCAGGAGGGGCGGCAGCGCGAAGAGGAAGAAGACGCCGCGCCACGGCATCACCACGCCGAGGGCACCGGCCAGGAGCAGCCCCAGCGTGGTGCCGAGCCCGGCGCCGGAGAAAGACACCCCCTGCCCCAGCGCCATCTTCTCCCTGGGCGTCGTGGCGGCGATGATCACGCGGTCATTGGAGAAGAGGCAGCCCTGGCTCAGCCCCGTGAGGAGCCGGGCGAGGAAGAGCGTGGTCAGCGAGGTGGCGAGCCCCGTGAGCGCCGAGGCCGCGGCCCCCAGCAGCACGCCCGTCAGGAGCAGGCGCTTGCGGCCGAAGCGATCACCGAGGACGCCCGCCGGCAGCTGCATCGCCAGGTAGGCGTAGAAGAAACCAGTGGAGAGGAAGCCCGCGCTGGTGTAGGAGAGGCCGAACTCCTCGATGATGGGCGGCAGGAGCGACGAGAGCGCCATCCGGATGAGGTAGTTGCAGATCCACGTATAGACGAGGATGCCCCAGATGACGGAGTAGAAGGGAATGGGCATGAGCGGCTCATCCTAGCACGGCCGCTCGCCCTCACTCAGCCCGTTCAGGGCTGGGCGAGCGTGAAAGCTTCGTGCACGGCGCTCTGCACCTCCCCGCCCATCACCGCCCCGCCTCCCGCCACGTAGATGGCGTCTCCGATCGCCGCGGCCCCGAGGCCATGGCGCGGCGTCGGCATGGGGGCGTACTGCTCCCAGGCGTCCCGCTGCGGGTCGTAGCCCTCGTTCTGGCCGAAGACGCGGCTGGTGCCCTCGCCTCCCATCACGAAGATCTTCCCGCGGTACTGCACGGCCACATGGCCGGAGCGCGCGGTGGGCAGCGGGGCGCGCGGCGCCCACCTGTCCGCGGCCGGGTCGTAGGCATGGTGCAGGTTGGAGTTGGTGTGGAAACTGTCCACGCGCCCGCCGATGACGTGAACGAAGTTGCCAACCGCCAGCGCCCCCACGTGGTCGCGTCCTGTCGGCAGCGGGGCGCGCCGGTCCCAGCGGTCGGCCTTCGGGTCGTAGACCAGGTGCCGGTCCACGGACTTCTTCGTGGGGAAGGTGTCGCCGATGGCGCCGCCGATGCCGTGGAGAAGCCCGCCCAGCGCCACGCAGGCCACCGACCCGCAGGCGCCAGGCAAGGGCGCGATGCGCTCCCACCGGTCCGCGGAAATGTCGCAGACGAAGCACTCGTCGTGGGGCCGCCGGTTCTGCTCGACGAACCCCCCGATGGCGAAGAGGCGGCCGCCGAGGATGGCGACGCCCACGTGATTGGCCCCGCGCGGCAGCGGCGCCGCCACCGTCCAGCGATCGCCCGCGGCCTCGTAGACATGGTGATAGGACCGATCCACGCGCTGCTCCCCGTACCCGCCCACCAGGTGCATGCGGCCTGCGTGCTCCGCCGCCCAGGCCATCTCGCTGCGCGGCACCAGCAGCGGCGCCTTCGGCATCCATCGCCCGGGATTCGCCGCCCGGGGCGCCGGGCTGTCGAAGACATGCTGGGTCGCGGCCAGCGCGGGCCTGTCCATCCGGCCCGGCTTCCGCAGGCTCTCGTACAGCCTGCCGTCATGCCCGTACTCGGAACGGGCGGACGCCAGTGCCGCTGGAACGAGGGCGAGCCCGCCAGCAAGGAATGCCCGTCGCGTCTGAGTCATACGCGTCCTTCCTCGTAGCTCCTCTTCGTGTGCCTCTGCCGCGTACTCACGAAGGAGACGCTTGATTCGCTTCGCCGGCCCCTTTCCACACAGCGCCCAGGCCGGGCCGGCGGGCCCAGCCTGACGTTAGATGCTTCCCGAGCGCCGACACCTGCCCTCGGCACTACACAGGTTCTGGTGTACGATGAGCCAGATGGCGACGTTGGATTCCGTCGTGCAGACCGACCCTGAGATCCTCGGAGGCACGCCCGTGTTCCGCGGAACACGGGTGCCCGTGAAGAACCTTCTCGACTACCTCGCCGCCGGGGACAGCCTGGATCAGTTCCTCGACGACTTCCCCACCGTGAAGCGCGAGCAGGCCATTGCTGCGCTCGAACTCGCCAGAGACCTGCTGACTGCCGGTGCGCATTCTGCTCGATGAATCCTTGCCCCGGCCGCTGGCCCGGCTCCTGCCGGAGCACGAGGTCCGCACCGTCGCGGCGATGGGCTGGACGGGCATCAGAAACAGCGAGCTGCTGCGACTGGCGGCTCGTGAGTTTGACGCCTTCCTGACGGCCGATCAGCATCTGGAGCATCAGCAGGACCTCAGTGCCCTCCCGGTGGCGGTCGTAGTTCTCGTCGCGCCCACGAACCGGATCGAGTCCCTCCGGCCCCTGATGCCCGCATTACTGCGAGCGCTCCAGACCCTGGCGCCCCGCTACCTAGTCCGGGTCGGCAGCTAGCGGGTAGCGTGTGAGCGGCCGGCCGACCAGCGCTGGCCAGACCTCGCTCGCCGGACGCCGGTCCGCTCCACGAAACCGGCGCGCCTCACTTCAGCGCGTCCGCCCCCGCCCTGGC
>Ga0154440_1228_pt1 | contig 21532 bp, 19 predicted proteins | sample RifGroC2_FD_115944 | JGI IMG/M metagenome (GOLD analysis project Ga0154440, IMG submission 115944) | Candidatus Rokubacteria bacterium GWC2_70_24
CGAGCGCGGCGTCGGGATCCTGGGCCACCGCGCGGAGCGCGCGGCCGTACTCGGTCCGGAACAGGAGCAGGTACAGGCCCACCGTGAGCGTGGCGGCGATGAGGATGCCCACCGTGCGCCCGAGGCTCAAGCTCACGCCCGCCACGCTGAGCGCCGTCGAGGCGTACCACACCTTGATGGCCCGCAGGTCACCCGTCCACAGCAGGAGCGCCAGGTTCTGCAGCGTCACGGCGATGCCGAAGGTCAACAGGATCTGGTTGAGGTGGGGCGCGGCGAGGACGCGCGTGACGAGCGTGACCTGCACGAGGGCCCCGAGGAGCGCCATGAGCGCCAGGACCAGCGCGAACGACAGGAGCGGGTCCACGCCCCAGAGGGCGAACAGCCAGTACGTCAGATAGGCGCCGATCATCACGAACTCGCCGTGGGCGAAGTTCAGGATCCGCATCACGCCGAACACCAGCGTCAGGCCCACCGCCACCAGCGCGTAGAGCCCCGCCAGCGACAGGCCGTTGGCGGTGACCTGCGCGAGCATCGCAGCCGACACGCGACCCCTCCCCCTCCCCCTCCCGCGCCCCTAGCGCGGGGTCCAGGGCGGGAACGGGTACCGCACCGCTCCCGTGGCCGTGTCGCGGGGGAAGAGCAGCGCCTTCTGCCCCTTCTGCCACTGGAAGATCATCATCTGCTTGAAGGCGTGGTTCACCGCGAACTTGCTCGGCGAGAACTTGAGCGGGCCCATGGGCGACATGGTGTTGATCTTCTCGATGGCCGCCACGACCTTCTCCCGGTCGAGGCTCCCCGCCGCCTCGATCCCCTTGGCCGCCGCCACCAGGGCGACGTAGCTCATGATCGAGTAGTAGTGGGGCTCGCGCTTGTAGCGCGCGGTGTACTCCCGCACCCAGTCGCGGGTCGACGGCAGGAGATCGGGCCACTCGCGGGAGGCGGCGAAATCCGCGTTGGGCTCCCACACCGTGATCCCCACGAAGGCCTCCGCGTTGTCCAGGCCGACGGCGTCGCGGTACTCCTGGGTCCCCAGCTGGACGGTGCTCGCGTAGAGCCGGGGGTTGAAGCCGAGCTCCTTGCCCTGCTTGGTGATCAGGATCGCGTCGGCGCCGTAGGCGATCCAGTAGAAGACGTCGGGGTTCATGCCCTTCGCCCGCGTGAGGAGCGGCGTGAGATCGGGAGCGCCCGACTTGAAGCCCTCGCGCGCCACCACCTTGAACCCCGCCTCCTTGAAGTACTCGTCGGCCATCTTGGCGTGGGAGGTGCCGTAGAGCCGGTCCTCGTGGGCGATGAAGACGGTCTGCGGGCGCGGCGTCAGGCTCAGCAGGAAGTCCCGCATCGTCGACTGGTAGTAGTACTCCCACGGGTGGACGAAGAAGTAGCCGCGCTCCTTGCCGAAGCGCTGCTCGATGGTCGTGGCGCCGCAGCCGGTGAGGACACCGATGGGCCGCGGGTTGTACTTCTCGAAGGCCCCGAGCATCGCGTTGCAGATGGTGCTGCCGACCCCGCCCACGAAGGCCACCACCTTGTCCTGGGTGATGAGCTTCTCGGTGGCCGAGACGCCGACGGCGGGATCCGCCTTGTCGTCTTCGAAGATCACACGGATCTTCTTGCCGAGCACGCCCTTGCGGTTGATCAGCTCCTGGGCCATCTCCATGCCGCGGCGGCCCTCCTGGCTCACGCCGGCCGTCGGCCCCGTGAGCCCCCATACCGCGCCGATCCGGATCTCGTCCTCCGCCGCCACCGCCGGCCCCGCCCCCCAGCTCATCGCCGCCAGCGCCAGCAGCGCTGCCCCCATCACCGCGCGCAACTCTCTCATCGCGCCTGCTCCTTTCCCCCGCTCACACCACGCCCAGGAAGGCCTGGCGGAGCTCGTTGGACTCCAGCACCTCGCGGGCGGACCCGGAGATCGCGACCCGCCCGGACTCCAGCACCACGCCCCGGTGCGCCATGCCCAGGGCCATCTCCACGTTCTGCTCCACGAGCAGGATCGTCATCCCCTCGCCGTTGAGCCGGACCAACACGTCCAGGAGGTCGCGGGCGACCATCGGCGCCAGCCCCAGGAACGGCTCGTCGACCAGCAGCAGGCTCGGACGCGACATGAGGCCGCGCGCGACGGCCAGCATCTGCTGCTCGCCGCCGCTCAGTGTCCCCGCCAGCTGCCCCCGCCGCTGCCGCAGCACCGGGAACAGCCCCAGCACGCGCTCGAGCTGCTCGGCGCGTGTCGGGCGGGAGCGGGGGATGAAGCCGCCCAACAGGAGGTTGTCGAGCACGGACATCAGCGGAAAGACCCGCCGCCGCTCCAGCACGTGCGCGACGCCGCGGTCGATCACCGCGTGCGTGGGCAACCGGTCGATCCGCTCGCCGCGGAAGCGGATGGCCCCCCCGCGCGGGCGCACGAGCCCCGAGATGGCGTTCATCACCGTGCTCTTGCCCGAGCCGTTCGGTCCCAGCAGGACGCCGATCTCGCCCTCGCCGACCTGGAGCGACACCGACCACAGGACCTGGAGGTCGTCGTAGCAGACGTCGAGTGACTCGATCTCAAGGAGAGGCATGGCCACCCAGGTAGGCGCGGACGACCTCGGGGTGCCGGGTGACCGTGGCCGGGGAGCCGTCCGCGATGACGGCCCCGAGGTGGAAGGCCACGATGCGGTCGCAGAGGTCCATCACCACGCGCATGTTGTGCTCGATCAGCACCACCGTGACCCCCTCCCCGCGGAGGCGTCGCACCAGCGCCATCAGGGCGGGGATCATTCGCTGGTCCACTCCCCCGGTCACCTCGTCCAGGAGGAGCAGGCGCGGCTCGGTGGCGAGCGCGCGGGCCAGCTCCAGCCGCTTGCGCTGGCCGGTGCTCAGCGCCCGCGCGGGGATGTGAGGCCGGTCGGCGAGGTCGACGAAGCCGAGGCACGCGAGCGCGCGCTCCCGCGCATGCGCCAGGTCCCGGCTGCGCTCGACCGTCGCCGCCATGACGTTCTCGAGCGCGGTCATGCCGAGGAAGAGGCGCATCTTCTGGAAGGTCCGGGCGATCCCCGCGCGGTTGATCTCCCACGTGGATCGCCCCACGAGCGATCGGCCTTCCAGCCGGACGTCCCCGGCGTCGGGGCGCACGAACCCCGTGATGAGCTCGAAGAGGGTGCTCTTGCCGGCCCCGTTGGGACCGATGATCCCGACCATCTCCCCCGGCCGCACGGTGAAGCTGACGCGGTCGTTGGCCTGGACGCCCCCGAAGCGCTTGCAGAGCCCGCTGATCTCGAGGAGGGGCGTCACCGGGCGGACCCCCACCTCATCGCGGGCGGCCGACCCCGCGCTCCCGGACGGCGCGACGAATGAAGTCGACGATCTCCTGGACGGGGGTTCCCGGCCCGAACACGCCCGCCACACCCATCTGCCTGAGCTGCGCGGCGTCGTCGCGAGGCACGGTGCCGCCGACCACGACGACGACGTCGTCCATCCCCTGCGCGCGGAGAAGGTCCATGACGCGCTGGCACAGCGGGAGGTGGGCGCCGGACAGGATGCTGAGACCGATGACCTGCGCATCTTCCTCGAGGGCCACGCGCACGATCGTCTCCGGCGTCTGCCGGATGCCGGTGTAGACCACCTCCATTCCGGCATCCCGCAGCGAGCGCGCGATCACCTTGGCGCCGCGGTCGTGGCCGTCGAGCCCTGGCTTGGCGACGATGACGCGGATCAGCGGGTCCACGGCCTGTCCCTACTCGCCGGCCGCGTGAGCGCCGGCGGTCCGCCCGAAGACGGCGCCGGACATCAGCCCCGTCCCGCCGGGATAGTTCCCGTGGAAGAGCCCCCCCGCCAGCGCGGCGTTCCCCGCTCCCACCACGATCACGTCGAAATCCGGCATCACGATCCTCCTTGCGGAGTGACGGGTGGAGTCGCCCCCGCCGTGGTCGATTCGCGCCAGGCGATGAGCCGCCCGAGACCGTCCTCGAGCGACACCTCCGGCGCCCACCCGAGCCGGACGGCGGCCTTCTCCCGGCTGAACCGCATCTCGGTGGAGCCCGCGGAGCGGACCCTGCCGGGATCGCTCCGGTACTCCGGCGTGAGGCCGGAGCCGGTCAGCCGGAGCAGGAGCCGCACGAGCTCGTTCAGCGAGGTCGCCACGCCGGTGGCGATGGTGAAGCTCTCTCCGGAGAGATCGCTCCGCATCGCGAGGAGATTCGCGCGCGCGACGTCCCCCGCGTAGACGTAGTCGTGGACCTCGCGGCCGTCCCCCACGATGATCGGACGCTGGCCCAGCCGGATCCGGTCATACGCCTCGAGGATGTGCAGCACGTTCACGCCCCGGGAGTGCTGGCGCTCGCCGTACACCGTCGAGTAGCGGAGGACGATGGAGTCCACTGCGTGGCGCTCCCGGTACAGGGCGCAGAGCTGTTCCCCCATGAGCTTCGAGGTGGCATAGAGCGCCGCCACCGGCTGGACTCCCACGCCCAGGAACGGCGTCTCCTCCGTCACGATCCCATACAGCGCGTTCCCGTACACGGCCACGGACGAGGAGTAGACGAGCTTGCTCACGCCCCGCCACCGGCACGCCTCGAGCACGGTCATGAGGCCGCGGACGTTGACATCGAGCCCGACCCAGGGATTCTGCGAGATCGGCAGCGTGAGGAAGGCCGCGGTGTGGAAGACGCCGTCCACGCCGTCGAGCGCCTCCATCACCTCGTGCATCCTCAAGACGTCGCCGCGCACGAGCCGAACGCGGCCACTCGACGTCAGGTGCTCCACGGTGACGGGGGAGCCGATCGAGGCGTTGTCCAGCAGCACCACCTCGGCGGCGCCGGCCTCGATGAGCTTCTCGGCGATGTGAGAGCCGATCAGGCTGAACCCGCCGGTGATGAGGAACCGCCTTTCACGGAGCTCCATTCACTGGCCTCCCGTCTTGCGGTGAGCCGATCGCGCCGGGCGGGCCGCGCCCCGGATCTCGCCGGCCACCGCGATCCTCCCGGTCGCAGGCGTCACAGGGCGAAGAAGCCGCCGTTCACGTCGAGGACGGCCCCCGTGACGTAGCCGGAAGCGTCGGAGGCCAGGAACAGGGCGGCCTGGGCGATGTCGTCCATCTCGCCCCGGCGCCCGAGGGGCACCATCTTGAGCACCTCGGCCTCGTTGCGCGTCCGCCAGATGGCTTCGACCCGGGGGCTGCTCTTGATGAAGCCGGGGGCGATGGCGTTCACGCGGATCCCGTGCGGACCGAGGTGCTTCGCCAGGTTCCGTGTCATGCCGACGATGGCGGCCTTCGCGGCGCTGTACTGGGGACTCACCAGCTCCGTCCCTCCCCGCCCCGAGATGGAGGCCATGTTGATGATCGATCCGCCGCGGGCCTTCAGATGCGGCAGGGCGGCCTTGACGCAGAAGAAGGTACCGCGCACGTTCCAGGCCATCACGCGATCGAAGTGCTCCTCGGTGACGTCCTCGATGCGGAGCGGCGTCTGGGCGCTGCCGCCGGCGTTGTTGACCAGGATGTCGAGCCGGCCGAAGGCGGTGACGGCGGCGCCAACCATGGCCTCGACGTCCTTGACCACGGCGACGTTGCCCGCGACTGCCACAACCTGGGCTCCTGCGGATCGGAGCTGTTCCTGGGCCGCGCGGCACCCGTCCGCGTCCATGTCGGCCAGGACCAGACGGGCGCCGTGCCGCGCCAGGGTGGAGCCGATGGCATAGCCGATGCCCTGCGCGCTGCCGGTGACGAGAGCGACCTTTCCCGTGAGCGTGGCCAATCCTCCTATAGGGTGATGGCGGCCAGTGCCCCTTCCTCGATGGCCTCGAAGAACTTCCTCGAGCCGAGGACATCCCCCACCAGCTGAACGGGGACGCCCAGGGCGGTCAGCGCTTCGTGATGCTCGGTCCTCGGCCCGTAGCCTGTGCAGAGGATCACGCTGTCGACGTCCTTCAACACGCGGCGCCAGCCATTGGGCGGCTCGACCTCCACGGTGTCGGGGCCGATCTCGCGCACGGTCGTGTGGGTGAGCACCTCGATGCCGAGGTCGCGGATGCGGTCCAGGAAGTAGACCCGGTCAGCGTGGACGGCCTTCTTCAAGGGGGCGGAGCGGGCGATCATGATCACCCGCTTTCCACGGTGGGCCAGGTAGTCCGCCACCTCCATCCCCACGAGGCCGCCCCCGATGATGACGCAGTTCCGGCCCGTCTCCTCGAGCCCCGCGATGACCCGCCAGCCCATGATCACGTGGGGCAGGCCCACGCCCGGCACGTCAGGCTTCCGGGATTCGGCCCCCGTCGCCAGGATGATGGCGTCGGGCTTGAGCTCCCGGGCGTCCTCCGGGGTGAAGAGCCTGTTCAGGTGGACCGTGACGCCCAGCCGCTTCACTTCGCGCTCGAAGTAGCGAAGCGCGTTCTCGAGCTCTTCCCGGTGCGGGGGCAGATAGGCCAGCAGGAGCTGCCCCCCGAGGGCGCCGTCCCTCTCGAACAGGTGGACCTCGTGGCCGCGGCTTGCGGCCGTCACGGCCGCCGACATTCCGGCGACACCGCCCCCGACCACGGCCACCCGCCTGGGAGGGGCCTCGCGGGCCAGGAGGTGCTTGAACTCCAGCTCCCGGCTGACCATGGGGTTCACGGTGCAGGCGATCCCCTTGTGCCTGTGGATCGTGGCCAGGCACTCGTTGCAGGCGATGCACGGGGCGATGCGCTCCACGAGTCCCGCCGCGGCCTTGGCGGGGAAGAAGGGATCAGCCAGCAGGGCGCGGCTGAGGCAGATGAAGTCGGCCTGTCCCTTCGCCAGGATCTCCTCGGCCAGCTCGGGGGTGTTGATGCGCCCCACGGTCATGACGGGGATACCGAGCCGCGCCTTGAGGGCTTCGCCGTACGGCACATAGCAGCCGCGAGGCACCGACATGCCGGGCACGATCATGTAGGGCCGTGAGGCGTGGATGCCCCCGGAGATGCTGACGGAGTCGGCGCCCGCGGTTTCCAGCAGGGCGGCGATCTCCACCGCTTCGTCGAGCTCGAGCCCGCCCGGGATGTGGTCGCTGCCGTTCATCCGGCAGATGATCGGGAACTCCCCGCCGAGCTCCTTCTTGATCCCCTGGACCAGCTCGACGAACAACCGGGCGCGCCTCCGGGTGTCGCCACCGTACTCGTCCTCGCGCCGGTTCGCTTCCGGTGAGACGAACTGCCCGATCAGGTAGCCGTGGGCGCCGTGGAGCTCGACGGCATCGAACCCGGCCTGCCGGGCGCGGAGAGCCGCCTCGACGTAACGCCGGATGATCCGCTGGATCGCCGCCACGTCGAGCTCCTTCGGCACCACCGGCTCCCCCACGGCGGTGAAGCGCGACGGCACGGGAGAGGGAGCCAGAGGCACCGACCCCGAGACCTCCGGGATCGACTCGCGACCTCCGTGGTTGAGCTGGATGGCGATCCGGGCCCCGGCCGCGTGGACCGCCTCGGCGATCCGTCTCATGCCCGGGACATGGCGGTCGTCGTGGAGCATGGCGTTGTGATGGAGGCGCTTGCCTTCCTGCTCCACGTAGGTCGCCTCGACGATGAGCAGGCCTGTGCCGCCCCTGGCCCGCTCGGCATAGAACTCCACCATGTCGTCGGTGACGAAGCCGTCGTGGTCCGCCAGCTCGGAGCTGGTGGCGGCAAACACCAGCCGGTTCTTCACCTCGAGCGTGCCGACCCGCCCCGGGGAAAACAGATGCGTGAATCCGCTCGCGCGGTGACCCGCCGGTGCAGGGCTCACGGTGTCACCTCGCTTCAGCCGGGTGGCCGGGGACGGCTCCCGGCGCATCCGGCAGCGCGGCCCTCAGCGCGGTCGTGGCCGTCCGGTCCAGGGTCCACGAGACGAGTCCGTCCGAGCCCGCGCGCGGCTCGAGGACGACGCCGTAATCCTCCCTGGCCTGCTCCCGGCTGATGTAGCCCAGGACGGCGTCCCGCAACACCCGTTCGGGGTCGCGCTCCAGAGGGTCGCCGTAGCCGCCACCGCCGGGGGAGAGGTACTCCACCACCTCACCCCGCGCGAGATTCCGGCGGCCTTTCGTGACGAAGGGCAGCCGGAACTCGCCCTCGCGGCTGCCGAAGACGACATCGGCGCCCGCGGCCGGCTTGCCCCCCAGGACGCCGAAGGGGAGGAAGTCCCGCCTGTCCCCGAGCACCGCCACCGCGATCTCGTCGGTGAGGCTGCGATAGCGGTACGCTGTGCCGCAGCCCCCGCGATGGCGTCCGGCCCCGCCCGAGCCATCTCTGATGGCCAGCCTTTCCACTCGCACCGGCACCCGATGCTCCACGGATTCCACCGAGGGAAAGTTGGCGGCCCCCAGCGCGGTGGTCCCGTTGACCAGTCCGTCCCCCTGGGGATTGCCCCCGTAGCCGCCGGCCCCGGGGAAGAGCATCACGTAATAGTTGCCGCGCTCGGGATGCGTCCCGGCCATGGTGATGACGCCGGTGGTGCCGAACAGGTCGGCGGGCGTGCGCTCGGGGAGCGCCTGGCTCATGGCTCCGAACACCACCGAGATGACGCGTCCCACCGATTCCAGGTAGCCGCTGATGGGATACGGGTACTCCGCCCCCACGAACGTGCTCGGCGGAATCACGTAGTCGAAAGGCCGGAAGCAGCCCCCGTTGATCGTGACCTCGGGGAAGATGTGCTTGATGGCGATCTGGCACGAGGCGATGCAGGTCTTGCGGGGCAGATTCACCGGCCCCCGGGCAGGGGCGGAGGACCTGGTGAAGTCGAAGGTCATGCGGTCCCCGGCCACCGTCAGCGCGAGGTGGACGAGCAGCGGACTGGCGACGTGGCCGTCGTTGTCCACGGCGTCCTCGAAGAGGTAGGTGCCGTCTGGGATCTCGCGGATCAGGGCGCGCATGTGCTGCTCCGAGCGGTCGTTCAGCTCGTCGAAGCAGGCATTGATCGTGTCCGCTCCGTAGCGGGCGATGAGGTCGGTGTAGCGACCGGCCCCGACTTGCAGGGCGGAGACGACGGCCTGGAGGTCGCCCCGACGCTCCTCCGGGACGCGGACATTGTCGAGGAGAAGCCCCAGCAGATCCTCCTGGAGCCGTCCCTCCCGGTAAAGCGGGACCGGGTTGATGAGAAGGCCTTCCTGGTGGATCTCGGTGGCGCCCGGGGCGAACCCCCCCGGGGTCGAGCCCCCGATGTCGTTCCAGTGGCCACACGCCGCCAGCAGCGCCAGGATCTCCTCGCCCTGGAACACGGGCATGACGAGCTTGACGTCCGGCAGGTGGGTGCCCCCGAGGTAGGGATTGTTCAGGATGTAGATGTCTCCCGGCCTGAAGCCGCCCCGGCGCCCTGCCGCGGCCATCGCCGCCTGGACGGAGAACTGCATCGCCGTCATGAAGATGGGCAGGGTGAGCCGTCCCTGGGCCACCACCTCGCCCGTCCGCGGATGGAAGACGCCGCTGGCCCGGTCCAGCTGCTCCGAGATGACGGGGGAGAACGCGGCCCGGACGATGATGGCGTCCATCTCGTCGACGATCTGCTCGAGGCCGCCCTTCACCACCGCGAGGGTGATGGGATCGACGAGCGTCGATGGATTCATGGGTGTCTCGCCTCCAGGATGAGGTTGCCGAGCCTGTCCACGCGCGCCGTCGTGTCCGGCTCCAGGACGGTGGTGCAATCGGCCTGCTCCACGATGGCCGGACCGGCCAACTCGCTGCCGGGGGGCAGGGCGGCCCGGGCATACACCGGCGTGTCGTGATAGCGGCCGTCGAAGTACACGGCCCTCCGTCCCTGCGGGATCCCTGTCAGGGCGGACCCGGCGGCCACCCAGCTGCCGATGTCGAGCCTGGGCCGCAAACCCAGCACCGTCACCCTGAGCGTGGTGAGCCGCACCGGCAGCCCGTCCAGGGTCTGCTTGTACTCGCTCCGGTAGGCCTCGGCGAAGGCGGCGGTGATCCCCTCCGGGCTGAGCTCGGGGGGGAGGGTGACCCGGATATTGTGCCGCTGGCCCTCGTAACCCATGTCTGCCGCCAGCAGCACGTCCACCCGCTCCACCGGCACCCCCTCGTCCTGGATGAGCCGGGTTCCGTCCGCCACGGTCTCCCTGACCATGGCGCGGAAGCCCTCCGGATCCAGCTCATCCAGGCTCCGCATCACCGTGCGCACGAAGTCATGGCGCACGTCCGCCGTCACGCAGCCGAGCGCGCAGAGGACCCCGGGATAGTACGGGATGAGCGAGCGGCCGATCCCCACGTCCTTCATGAGCGCCGCGGCGTGCAGCGGCCCGGCGCCGCCAAAGGCCACCAGGGCGAAGTCCCGGGGATCATGGCCCCGCTCCACGGAAACGACCCGGATGCGGCCCGCCATATTGTTGTTGGCCACCCTGATGATCGCGGTGGCGGCCTCCTCGAGCGCGAGCCCCAGGGGCTTCCCCACCTCGGCCTCGATGGCCCGGGAGGCCGCGTCCGGATCCATCTTCAGGCCGTGCTCGCCCCCGAGGACGAAGCCCGGGTTGATCCGGCCGAGGACGAGGTTGGCGTCGGTCACCGTGGGTCGGGTGCCGCCCCGGCGGTACGCCGCCGGACCCGGGTCCGCTCCCGCCGATTCCGGGCCCACCTGGAGGATGCCCGCCCTGTCGATCCAGGCGATGCTGCCGCCGCCGGCCCCGATGGTATGCACGTCGATCATCGACACCCTGAGGGGAAGACGAAAACCCAGATTGGTCTCCTCGGTCGTGCGCGGACGGCCACCCGGGATCAGGCAGACGTCGAAGCTGGTGCCGCCCATGTCCGCCGAGATGACATTGTCGAAGCCGGCCAGCCGCGCCAGGTAGCTCGCTGCGCTGACCCCGGCGGCCGGCCCCGAGCGGGCCAGGTTCGCCGGCCGCTGGCAGGCCGTGGCGCTGGACATGATGCCGCCGTTGGATTGCACGAACAGCACGTCCCGGCGAAAGCCGCCTTCCGCCAGCCTCTGCTTCAGCGCGCCGACGTACCGGGCCACCATCGGTTGCAGGTAGGTGTGCACGGCGGCCGTGCTGAGCCGCTCGAACTCGTAGAGCTCTGGCAGGAGCTCCGCGGAGAGGGTGATCAGCCACCCGGGATGGAAACCCTGGAGGACCTCCTTCGCTCGCCGCTCGTGGACGGGGTTGGCGTACGAGTGGAGAAAGCAGACCACGACCGCCTCCACGCCCTTGGCCCGAAGGATCTCCGCGGCCTCGAGAACATCCGATTCGTCGAGGGGCTCCACCACTTCGCCGCGGTGGTCCAGGCGCTCCCGCACTTCCAGCCGCAAGTCCCGCGGGATCAGCGGCTCCTGGACGCCGTGCAGGCCGTAGAGGTGGGGCCGATCGCGGCGCCCCAGCTCGAGGACGTCCCGGAAGCCCAGCGTGGTGATGAGGCCGCAGCGGGCGCCCTTTCGCTCGATGATGGCGTTGGTCGCCATGGTGGTGCCATGGATGAAGAGGTCGATGTCACCGGCGGATACCCCGATGTGGCCCATGGCGTCGAAGAGGCCGACGGACAGGTCGCCGGGCGTCGTCGACGCCTTGCTGATGCTGACGCGGCCGGTGGCCTCGTCCAGGTAGAACAGGTCGGTGAAGGTGCCACCGACGTCGATCCCGAGGAGCTTCGCCACCTCGATCCCCCTCCGATCTCCTAGAGCCCCAGGTAGAAGCGCTGGACCTGGGTATTGTTCAGCAGCTCCTGCCCGGTGCCGGACAGGGTGACCCGACCGGTTTCCATGACGTAGGCGCGGTCGGACAGCCGGAGGGCCATCCGCGCGTTCTGCTCCACCAGGATCACGGACACGCCGCGGGCGTGAATGCGCTGGACGATGCTCGCGATATCGCGGACGACCAGGGGCGCCAGCCCCAGGGACGGCTCGTCCAGGAGCAGAAGCTGCGGGCCCGACATGAGCGCCCGGCCGATGGCGACCATCTGCTGCTGGCCCCCCGAGAGACTGCCGGCGAGCTGACGCTTGCGCTCCGTCAGGATCGGAAAATAGCCATAGACCTCGCCCAGGACCAGCGCCGCCCGCCGGCTGTCCCGCTGGTAGGCGCCGATCATGAGGTTCTCCTGGACCGTCATCTCCGGAAACAGCCGCCGCCCCTCGGGACAGATGGCCACGCCGGCCCCGACGATGCCGGGAGGGGACATGCGGTCCAGACGTCGGTCGCCGAAACGCATCTCCCCGGAGGCGACGGGCACCAGGCCCATGATGGCCTTGAGCACCGTGCTCTTCCCGGCGCCGTTGGCCCCCACGATCGAGACGATCTGCCGCTCCTCCACGGTGAGCGTCACGCCCTGGAGCGCCCGCACCTTGCCGTACGAGACATGGAGGTCGCGGACCTCAAGCCTGGGCATCCTCGTCCACCCCCAGGTAGGCCGCCACCACGGCCGGGTCGTTGCGGATGCGGTCGGGCGGTCCCTCGGCGATCTTCTTGCCGTAATTCATGACCACGATCTCCCGGCAGAGCTGCATGACGAAGCTCATGTCGTGCTCGACCACCACGATCGTGGTGCCACGCGCGTTGACCCGACGGATCAGCCGCGCCATGTGCGCGGTCTCCTCGGGGTTCATCCCCGCGACGGGCTCGTCGAGCATCAGGAGCTCCGGTTCGGTCGCGAGGCCGATGGCGACGCCGAGCGCGCGCTGGTGCCCGTACGGAAGGTTCCGGGCCAGCTCGTCCCGCGCGGCGGCGAGCTCCACGAAGTGGAGCAGCTCGAGGGCCCGCTCCCGGACCTTCTCGTCTTCCCGGGTCGCCTGCCGCGAGCCCGCGAGCCCCCTCCAGAACCCGACCCGGCTCCGAACGGCGCAGCCGCGGAGGACGTTCTCGAGCACCGAGGACTCGCTATACAGCACCATCGACTGGAAGGTACGGACCAGGCCCAGCTTGACCAGGTCATAGGGCGGCGTCCCGGTGATGCGCCGGCCCTTGAAATGCACCTCGCCCGCGCTGGGCCGGAGCTGCCCCGTCACCAGGTTGAAGACCGTGGTCTTGCCGGCACCGTTGGGTCCGATCAGCCCCACGATGCTTCCCTCGTCCACGGTCAGGGAGAGGCCGTCGACAGCGTGAAGGCCGCCGAACTGTTTCGAGAGGCCGCGGGCCTCGAGCATGGCGCTCACCGGTCACGTCCCTGCGCGCGCGCCGGCACCGGTTCCTCGACCGGGGCGGGCCGGCCCAGGCGGCCCAGCCAGCTCGCGAGCGCCCGGTACCGGGGGGCCAGCAGCGAGGTGACTCCGTCCGGCAGGAACCGCATGAACACCATCAGCACGAGCCCGTAGAGGACCTGCTGCCAGACCACGTAGGCCCGCAGGAACTCCGGCAGGGGTGTGATGATCATGGCGCCGATGATGGGGCCCGCCAGCGAGGAGGTCCCGCCCACGATGTTCATGAGCAGGAAGTTCACGGACTCCCAGAACGTGAAGCTGAAGGGGGCGATGTAGAGGAGGAAGTGGGCGAAGAGGCTGCCGCCGAAGCCCGCCAGGAGGCAGCCGATGGAGAAGGCGATCACCTTGATCCGCATGGGGTTGTAGCCCGTGGCCGCGGCCAGCAGCTCGGACTCGCGCACGGCGTTCATGGCCCGGCCGAAGGGCGACCGGTAGAGGGCGGCGACGAAGGCCACGGCCAGCGCCAGGACCACCAGGGCCAGGTAGTAGAACGCCGCCTTCGAGCGCAGGGGCTCGGCGAGGAAGGGCAGCGTCGGCGGCTTGATCCCCACCACCCCGGTGTTCCCGCCGGTGAGCGCCGGGGCGTTCTTGCTCAGGAGGAACAGGAACTCGCTGAGCGCGAAGGTGAAGAGCAGGAAGTAGACGCCCTTTAGCCGGAGAATGACCCGGCCGACGACGAAGGCGGCCAGCGAGGCCAGGAGCCCGCCGAGGAGGAAGCCCGCGAGAAACGGCAGCCCGAGCTTCACCGTGAGCTGCGCCGAGGTATAGGCCCCGATGGCCATGAACCCGGCATGGGCCAGCGAGATCTGCCCCGTCTTCAGGATCACGTTCAGCCCGAGCGCCATCAGGGCGTTGATCAGCATCATGTCGAAGAGATGCAGCCAGAAGCTGCTCTCGAAGAGGGTGGGGGCCAGGAACGCGAAGGCAACCGCCAGCACGAGGAACCCCGGCGTAACCCAGCGCCCTCCGCGATTCGGGGAGGCCATGTCAGGCCTCGGCCCGGCCCAGGAGCCCCGTGGGCCTCCAGAGCAGGATCCCCATGATCATCAGGAACCCCAGCATGTCGGAGGTGAGCCCGCCGAAGAGCGTCGCGAAAATGCTCTCGGCGAACCCCAGCACGAGCCCGCCCACGAGGGCACCGGGCACGCTGCCGAGTCCCCCCAGGATCACCACGACGAAGGCCTTCAGGAGCGCGGCCTGCCCCATGTACACGTGAAGCGAGAACACCGGTCCGATGAGCCCGCCGGCGATGGCGGCCAGCGCGCAGCCGACGGCGAAGGCGAGGCTGTAGATCCGGTTCACGGGAATGCCCTGCATGAGCGCCGCCTCGCCGTCCTGGGCCACGGCGCGCAGCGCCTGCCCGATCTTGCTGTGCTTGATGAAGACGTAGAAGCCGGCGAGCACGACGAAGGCGACCCCCACGACCAGCAACCGCTCATAGGGAAAGGTGATCCACTGGCTCCGGTACACCCCGCTCACCGGGGAGGCGAGCGACAGGCCCTCGATCCCTTCCAGCACGGCCATGATCCCCTGGATGGCGATCTGAAGCCCGAGGGCGCTCATCAGCATGCTCAGCTCCCGCGAGCGCAGCGGGGCGAAGACCACCTTCTCGACCACGATGCCGATCACGCCGACGGCCACCGCGGAGGCCGCCAAAGCGGCGAAGAAGTTGAGCCCCAGCTGGGCGTAGAGGTGATAAACGACGAACGCGCCCAGCATGTAGAACTCGCCGTGGGCGAAGTTGACCAGCCTGAGAATGCCGAAGATCAGGGTGAACCCGAGCGCCATCAGGACGTAGAACGCCCCGGCGGTCAGGCCGTTCACCAGGATCTGCGCGATCGACGACGCGGTCAGCACGGGCGCCCCGCCGGGGCATCGGGCCCGGCCGTGGCCGGGCCCGACAGCTCCAACGGCGATGGTTCCTACGGCTCGATCTTGGTCAGCATGACTTCCTTGCCCTTCTGCACCTGCCCGACGTAGAACGGCGCGATCCACTGGTGCCGGATGCCGTACTCGGCCTCGCCGCCCCAGACGTAGCGGCCCAGCAGCCCCTTGAACTCCTTCTGGCCCTCGAGGTGCTGGCGGAGCCCGTCGGAGGTGACGGTCTGCGCCTTCTTGATGGCGTCGAACAGCATGTGGCCCCCTTCGTAGAAGAAGATTCCCAGCGGGTTGAACGGCATCTTGTACTTGGCCTCGAACCGTTCCATCAGCGACCTGATCCTGGCGTCGTTCGGATCCCAGGGGCTGTAGTACAGGAGCCCTTCGGCGTTGTCGGCGCCCGCGACCCTGATGATCTCCAGTGTCCCGGGGCCTCCGCCCTTCAGGAACTGCCCCTGATACCCGATCTGCCGGGCCTGTTTCAGGATGACCCCCGAATCCACCGGGGTGGAACCATCGAAGTCGATGATGTCGGGCTTGGCCGCCACCACCTTGGTCAGGATGGGGACGAAATCCTGGGTCCCCCGCTCGTAGAACTCCTTGAGGACGACCTTCATGGCGGCCTTCCCGTAGCCCTTCTCGTTGTGCGACATGACCTCCTTGCCCGACTCGTCGTTGGGGGAGATGATGGCCGCCGTCCTGAGCTGGGGCCGGTTCTTCGCGAGCCAGCCGATGAGGGGCGTCGAGAACTCGCCGGTGGTGGGAGTCAGCCTGAAGGTGTAGGGCTTCTTCGCGCTGAGCGCCTTGCTGGTGTAGCTGTTGGAGAGCACCAGCACCTTGCTGCTCTCGGTGATATCGGCGATGGCCAGCATCGGGACGGACCCGAGCGGCCCCACGATGATCTTGACCCCGTCCTGGGAGATCAGCCGCTGGGCGGCCTGGGCCGCGCCCGGACCCGTGTACTTGTCGTCATAGGCCGTCACCTTGATGGTGTAAACCGTCTCGCCGACCTGGATGCCGCCGCTCTTGTTGACATCCTCCGCGGCCAGCTCGAGTCCGCCCAGCATGCCCATGCCCCAGCCGATGCCGGGGCCCGACAGGGCGGAGATGAAGCCGATATTGAGTTCCCCCTTCTTGGCCGTCTGGGGCTGAACGGGCCCCTGGGTGACCTGGAGGGCCAGCCCGACCACCGCGCAGATGAACGCTGCCTTCAGCACTCTCCCTCGCATCTCCCGTTCTCCTCCCCTGTCGGCTCTGAGCCGCTGTCGTGACCAGGACAAGTCCCCCCTTGCGCGGCCGATGAACCCGGAACGTTACGGCGCTCCGGCCTCCACCTCCTTTCCAGACCCGGCCGCCGCCCCGCGCACCTTCACCCCGGCCCATTGCTCGTAGAGCGCGGTCACGGCGGCCATGTCCAGCCCCCCCAGGCCCTGTGCGTGAGCCGCCTCGTACACCTGGCGGACCGTGGAGGTGGCCAGCATGGGCATGCCCAGGCTCGCCGCCAGGCCCAGGGCCAGGGACAGGTCCTTGCGCGACAGGGCGACGCTGAAGTGCGGCGTGAAATCCCCGGCGAGCACCTTGGGGAAACGCTTGAGGAAGTGGTGAGAGCGCCCACCGCTGGTGGCCAGGATATCGAACAGGCGCTGGGGGTCCAGCCCCGCTCTCACCCCGAGCACCATCGCCTCGGCGGCCACCACCATGTTGCCCATGGACATGACATTGTTCACCAGCTTCACGACGTGCCCGGACCCCAGCGGGCCCACGTGGTGAATCTCGGCGCCCAGCGTCTTCAGGACGGACAGGCACCGCTCCAGCACCGGCGCCTCCCCCCCCACCAGAAAGACCAGCTGTCCGGTGCCGGCCTCTGCGGGGCCCCCGCTCACCGGAGCGTCGAGGCAGTCCGCCCCTCGGGCGGCGGCCGCCGCGGCGACCTCGCGCCACGTGTCCGGATCGATGGTGCTCATATCGACCAGGGTCATCCCCGGGCGCAGGCTCGAGACGACGCCGTCAGGGCCAAGATAGGCCCGCCTCACGGCCGGGGGATCGGTGAGGCTCGACAGGACGATCTCCGATGCCTCGGCCACGCTGGCCGGCGAGGGGGCCAGGGTCACGCCCGCCGCCGCCGCCCGGGCCGCGCGGGACGCGTCCACGTCGTACCCGGTCACGGCATACGAGCTCGCCGCGAGGCGCCGCGCCATCGCCCCGCCCATATTGCCCAGCCCCAGGAACCCGATTCTCGGCGTTGCCATCATGCCCCCTCCCTGCTGAGGCCCGTGCTCATGCCCAGCGCCCGCTCATGACGCCGCTGTCTGACCCGATCGGCCCTCAGACCTGCACCGGGTGGTCGACGAACTCGCCGAAGACCTTGCGCCAGACGTCGCAGATCTCGCCGACGGTGGCGTACGCCTCGACGGCCTGGAGCGTGGCCGGAACCACGTTCTCGCCGCTCACGCTGACCTCGCGCAGCCGCTCGAGAGCCCGGTCCACCGCGGCCTGGTCCCGGTTGCGACGGAGATCCCCGAGCCGCGCGATCTGCCGGCGCTCCGACTCGGGGTTGGGGCGGAAGATCGGCATGTCCGGCTCCTCGTCCGTCCGGTACTTGTTCACCCCGACGATCACCGTCTCCCCGCGCTCCATCGCCCGATGCTGCCGGTAGGCGCCGTCGGACAGCTCCTGGGCGTAGAACCCGCGCTCGACGGCGCCGAGGGCGCCCCCCATCGCGTCGATCTTGGCGATGTAGTCGCCGATGCCGTCCTCCATCTTCTTCGTCAGCCACTCGAGGTAGTACGACCCGCCCAGCGGATCGACGACATCCGCGATCCCCGTCTCGTGCGCGATGATCTGGTTCGTCCGCACGGCCAGCGTCACCGCCTCCTCGGAGGGGATGGCGAGCGCCTCGTCGTAGGAGGCGGTGCGTCCCCCCTGGATCCCGCCGAGCATCTGCGCCAGGACCTGGAGCGTGAGCCGGATGATGTTGTTCTTCGGCTGCTGGGCCGTGAGGGGGAGCCCCGAGGTGGCCGAGTGCAGCCGCCCCCGGATGGCCAGCGGGTTGGTGGCCCCCCACCGCTCGCGCATCAGCCGTGCCCACACCTTGCGCACCGCCCGGTGCTTGGCGATCTCCTCGAAGAACTCCATGTCCGTGCAGAAGTGGATCTCGATGCCCGGCCCGAAGTCGTCGACGTGCAGCCCCTGGGCGCGCACCGCCTCCACGTAGGCGATGCCGTTGTTGAGCGTGAACGCCGCCTCCTGGAGGCAGCTGCCGCCGGCCTGCTTCATGTGGGAGCCGGAGACGCTGATGGGCAGCCAGTTGGGATGCTGCCGGCTGGTGTAGGCCACGGCATCGGCCGCCAGCTTGACGGCGGGGGCGATGGGGAAGATCTGGGTGCCGCGGGCCACGTACTCCTTGATGGGGTCGTTCTGGATCTGGAGCGTGAACCGCCCCGGATCGATGCCGCGCTTGCGGCACAGCGCGATGATCCACGCCAGGAAGATCGGTCCGATGGCGTTGGCGGTGGTGAAGACATGCCCCGCCTGCTCGACGTCGATCCCGTCGAAGAGCCGCTCGACATCCGCCAGCGAGCAGAGCGCCACGCCCACGCGCCCGACCTCCCCCTGGGCCAGCGGGTGGTCGGAATCCAGCCCGATCTGCGTCGGCAGGTCCAGCGCCATGGAGACGCCGCCGGTGGCGCCCTGCTCGAGCAGGAAACGGTACCGCCGGTTGGCCTCCTCGGCCGAGCCGAACCCGGCGTAGAACTCCCAGTGCCAGAAGGCATTGCGATACCCGGCGGCATCGCGCCCGCGCGTGTACGGGTACTCGCCGGGCAGCCCCAGGTCGGCGAGGTAGTCCCATCCGGTCTGCGCCAGCTCGGCGGGCGTGTACACCGGGCGCAGGTCGAAGCCGCTCGGCGTCGTGAAGCGCGGCTTCCGCCCCGCCGCCAGCGTCTCGCGGTGGTAGCGCTCCCATTGCTCGACCCGCTCCCGGATCTCCCTCACCGTGTCCTCATTCGACATGCGCGTCTCCTCGGCGGTTCTCGCGGCCTACGCGTGCGCGGGCCGGAACTGGAACACTGGCGTCCCGCCGGGCCTGGCGGGCGCGACGGTGAGCACGACGGCCGTCCCCGGCGCCGCCGCCCCCTCCTCCGGCGGGCAGCCCGTGATCGGGCAGAAGACGATCGGTCCCTCCTCCAGCTCGACGAGCGCGACGATATACGGCGGCTCGAAGCCGATCGGGGCGTGGTGGACCACCGCGCTCGATCGAATGCGGCCGCTGCGCCCCACGGGCACCTCGTCGGTCGGCTCGGCCCCGCAACCGCCACAGACCGGGCGCGCCGGGAACGAGATCCAGCCGCAGCCGCGACACCGGCTGCCGACGAGAGAAGGCGGCTCCCCGGGAGCCTGGCGATACGCAGGGACGCCGGGCGCGGCCGTCATCGGGCGAGCACCGTGGCGACACCCGCCGCGGAGTCCCCCTCGAGCCACCCGCCGCTGTTCTGCGCGAGCGCGACGCGGGCCCTCGCGATCTGCCGCCCCTCGGCCTCGCCGCGGAGCTGCCACACGGCCTCGGCGATCTGCGCGAGCCCGGTGGCGCCGACCGGATGGCCGCGCGAGGTGAGGCCGCCGCTCGGGTTGAACGGGATCCGCCCCGTGTGGCAGGTGTCGCCATCCTCCAGCAGGCGGGCCGCCTCGCCCGCCTTGCAGAAGCCGAGGTCCTCATAGTACAGCAGCTCCCCCGGCGAGGTGGCGTCGTGGCATTCGACCATGTCGATGTCCTCGGGCCCCAGTCCCGCCTGCTCCCAGGCGGCATTGACGGTGCGCGCCGCCGTCGAGAGCTGGCCCTCGCGGCCCGCGCCGAGCGCGCCGGAGCGGAGCTGGCAGGCGAGCACCCGGATGGCGGTGGCGCTCGCCCGGCGGCGCGCGACCTCGGCGCTGCACACGACCGCCGCCGCCGCCCCGTCGCTGACCGACGAGCACATCAGGAGCCGGATCGGCCCGGCGATCGGGCGCGAGGCGAGGACCTCCTCGGCCGTGACTTCCTTGCGGTGCTGCGCGTACGGGTTCAGCCGCCCGTGCCGGTGGCTCTTCACGGTGACCTCGGCGAGGTGGCGCAGGGCGAGGCTGCCGCTGGCCAGCCGCGCCTGGATACGCATCGCGTAGATGGCGGTGAACTGCAGCCCCATGTCATGCGTCAGCTCCACGTCGGCCGACGCGGCCAGTGCGCGCAGCGTCTGGCCGGTGTCGCCCACGAACATCTTCTCGGCCCCCACGGCAAGCGCGATGTCACAGGCCCCGGCGCCCACCGCGAGGACGGCCTGGTGAAAGGCGGTGGCGCCGCTCGCGCAGGCGTTCTCGACGTTCACGACCGGCACGCCCGCGACCCCGGCCTCGCGCAGCGCGATCTGGCCGCGGATCGACTCCTGCCCGGTCAGGAGCCCGCCGAGGGCGTTGGCGAAGTACGCCGCCTGCACCTCGCGCGGCCCGACGCCGGCGTCGCGAAGCGCCGCCCGGGCGGCGGCCCCTGCCAGCGCCCGCAGCGGCGTGTCGGGAAACCGCCCGAAGGGGTGCATGCCCACGCCGAGGACGAAGACCTCGCGCATACGCCGGCTCAGCGATCCAGCCAGGCCCGCGTGAGCCCGCCGCCCGCGAAGTTCAGATACCCGCCCATGTTGGTCTCGAAGCCCTTCAGCGCGCCGGTCCAGCCCAGGCTGGCGTCCGGGATGTTCGTCCAGATCAGGGGCGCCTCGTCGATGACTGTCTGGAGCACCCGCGTGTACAGCTTCTTTCGCTCGCCGGGGTCCCGGGTCGTGGCCGCCAGCTCCAGGAGGCCGTCGAGGGCCGGCGTCTTGAAGCCGGAGCGGTTGTTGCTCGCCTCCTCGGAGGAGTGGAACATCCGGCGGTAGAAGTCGTCCGGATCATACCGGGCGCTGTACCAGAGATAAAACAGGTTGAAGTCGCGCTTGTTCACGCGGGCCACCCAGGTGGCGAGGTCGGTGACGTCGAGCTTGAGCATGATGCCGATCTTCTTGAGCTGCGACTGCAGGACCTGCCCACCCGCGACGAACTCGGCCCACCCCGTCGACAGGAGGATGGGCACCTCGATGCCGCCGGCGAGGCCGGCGTCCGCCATGAGCTTGCGGGCCCTGGCGAGGTCGTGCTCGCGCTCCTTGACGTCGAGGTGCCAGGGCGAGCCCTTGGAGAAGGGCTGGTTCGTCACCTGCGCGTGACCCCACAGATGCCCGTCGATCAGCGCTCTCTTGTCCACGGCGTGGGCGATGGCCTGGCGCAACCGCGGGTCATCGAAGGGCGGCTTGCGAGTGTTGAAGACGATGTACGAGGGGAACGAGCCGGGCCCCGTGTAGATCGTGAGGTTCCTCGCGCCGCCACGGAGTCCGTCCACGTCCTTGAACGGCACCTCCTGGATGAAGTCCAGGTCGCCGGCGCGCAGACCCGCGAGACGCGTATTGCCGTCGGCGATCGGGCGAACGACGACCTCGTCGATGTGGGGCAGCCCCTTCTCGCGATAGTCCTTGAACCGCCGGAGACGGACGTACTCGTTGGTCTTCCACTCGA
>Ga0154440_1197_pt1 | contig 20544 bp, 24 predicted proteins | sample RifGroC2_FD_115944 | JGI IMG/M metagenome (GOLD analysis project Ga0154440, IMG submission 115944) | Candidatus Rokubacteria bacterium GWC2_70_24
TATGCCGTGAGGCGAGACAGCGCCACCGCGCTGGTGCGGCTCCTCACGGCCTGTTGCTGACGGAGACCTTACCAGCCGCCGGCCGCAGGCACGCCGACCACACAAGGGAGGACAAACGATGGCGGAGCGGGACATCAAGGAGATCGTGAAGGAGAAGTACGGGAAGGCCGCGCTGCGGGTGACCTCGGGCGGGAGCTCGTGCTGCGGATCGGCCTCCTCGCGCGGCGAGTGCGATCCCATTACCTCGAACCTGTACGCGGCCGGGGAGACCGCGGCGCTGCCCGCCGAGGCGGTGGCCGCCTCGCTCGGCTGCGGGAATCCCACGGCGCTGGCCGAGCTCAAGCCCGGCGAGGTGGTCCTCGACCTGGGCTCGGGCGGCGGCATCGACGTGCTCCTGTCGGCCCGGCGCGTGGGCCCCACGGGCAAGGCCTATGGACTGGACATGACGGACGAGATGCTGGCGCTGGCGCGGGAGAACCAGAAGAAGGCCGGCGTCGGGAACGTGGAGTTCCTCAGGGGTGAGATCGAGCAGATCCCGCTGCCCGACAACACCGTGGACGTCATCATCTCCAACTGCGTCATCAACCTGTCCGCCGACAAGGACCGCGTGCTGGCGGAGGCCTTCCGGGTGCTCAAGCCGGGCGGGCGCCTGGCGGTGTCGGACGTGGTGGTGCGCGGCGAGGTCCCGGCCCAGATCCGCCGGAGCGTGGAGCTGTGGATCGGCTGCGTGGCGGGCGCGCTCGAGGACGAGGAGTACCGCGCCAAGCTCGCCAAGGCGGGCTTCGAGGCCATCGAGGTCGAGCCCACGCGCGTCTATCGCGTGGAGGACGCCCGCGAGTTCCTCGAGGGGGCGGGCCTCGACGCCGACGCCATTGCGCCCCAGCTGGACGGAAAGTTCATGAGCGCCTTCGTGCGCGCGAGCAAGCCCGCGGCCGCGTAATCCCCGTGGCGCGCCGCGGGCGCTTGAGCGTGTTCGAGCGCTACCTGTCGCTCTGGGTGGCGCTCTGCATCGGCGCCGGCGTGCTCCTGGGCACGCTGGCGCCCGGACTCGTGGAGCGGCTGAGCCACCTGGAGGTCAGCCACGTCACCCTCCCGATCGCCCTCCACGCGATCGAGGAGTTCGCGCGGGTGGGCAGCATACCGCCAAGGAAGGAAGCGAGAACGAGCGATGCCGGTGATCACCCGCACTGACCACGACGCCGTCGCGACGCTGGTTCTCACTCGCCCGCCCGTCAACGCGCTCGACAGCGAGGCGCTGGATGCGGTCGGGGCGGCGATCGAGCAGGTGGAGAGCGACCCGCACGTGCGGGTCGTGGTGCTCGCGAGTGGCGTGGAGAGCGTCTTCTGCGCCGGGGGTGATCTGAAGTTCTGGCGGCGCTTTCCGGCGGGGATGGCCCGCAACGTGAGCGGCGCGGGGCGCAACGTGTTCGAGCGCATCGAGCGCCTACGGCAGCCGACCATCGCCGCCATCGAGGGGCACGTCATCGGCGACGGCCTCGCCCTCGCCCTGGCCGCCGATCTTCGCATCGCCTCGGAGGCGGCCACATTCCGCGTGCCCGAGGCCGAATATGGGTTCATTCCGGGCTGGGGCGTGCCCGGCCGGCTGCGCCGGCAGATGGGGCAGGCGCTCGCGCTGGAGATGCTGCTGACCGGCGCGCCGATCGCGGCCTCGCGCGCCCACGTCCTCGGTCTCGTAACGCAGGTGGTACCACCTGGTCAGGCGCTCGCGGCGGCCAGCAGGATGGCCGGCGCCCTCGCGCGAAAATCTCCACTCGCGCTCACGTGGTCCAAGCGCGTGATCCGCGGCGCGCCCGCCGTCGGCGGCGGCGACGACCGCGAGTGGGAGGAGGAGTGCTTCGGCCACGTCTGGGGGAGCGAGGACTGGCAGGAAGGCATCGAGGCGCTCCTGTCGAGGCGGGCGCCGGTGTTCGGCGACCGCGGCGCCGACCGCGCGCAGGGAGGGAGGCGATGATCGCGCTCGACGAATTCAAGCGGCTGAATCTCCGCGTCGGGGAGATCGTGGGCGTGACCCCGATCCCCGGCTCGGCGCGACTGCTCCGTGTCGAGGTCGACCTCGGCGACGAGCGTCGCGTCCTCGTCGCGGGCCTCGCCATGCACTACACGCCCGAGGCCCTGCGCGGCCTCCAGGTCGTGGTGCTCGCCAACCTCGAGGCCGCTGTCATTCACGGCGTGGAGTCGCAGGGGATGCTGCTCGGCGTCGGTTGCGTGGGGGCGGCGCCCGCGCTCCTGACGGTGAACCGGCCCGTCCCCAACGGCACCACCGTGCAGTAGCGGCGGAGGCTCGCCGCGCGGCGCAGAAGGACGGAGGCCGGCGATGACTGACCCTCGCATCGCTGTTCCGACCCACCATGACCACGACGCGGCCGCACCCTGCGGCTGCACCTGCACGCCCGACGCCGCCTGTGGCACCCTCGTCGGGCGGGCCCTGGTGATGGGCCCCGTCTACGACAAGATCCGACGCTTGGCCGCCAAGGACGTGACCGTCGTCGTGACCGGCGAGTCCGGGACGGGCAAGGACCTCGTCGCCCGCAGCCTGCACACCTGCAGCCGCCGCAGCGCCAAGCCCTTCGTCGCCATCAACTGCGCCGCCCTCCCCGACACGCTCCTGGAGTCCGAGTTGTTCGGCCACGAGCGCGGCGCCTTCACCGGCGCCTACCGCAGCGCCACCGGCAAGCTCGCCCTCGCCGACGGCGGCACGCTCTTCCTCGACGAGATCGGCAGCATGAGCCCGGCGTGCCAAGCCAAGATCCTGCGGGTCATCGAGAGCCATCGCTTCGAACCCCTGGGGGGCCACCGCTCCATCGACATCGACTTCCGCCTCGTGGCGGCCACGCACGAGGACCTCGCCGCGAAGGCCGAGCACGGCGCCTTCCGGGCGGACCTCTTCCATCGCCTCTGGGTCACGCACATCCATCTCCCGCCGCTGCGCGAGCGCCGCGAAGATATTCCCCTCCTCGTCGAGTTCTTCCTCCAGCAGCTCGAGGACAAGTACTGCGTGCGCCTGTCCGCCTCCGCGGGCCTGCTCGTCGCCATGGCGGCCTACCCCTGGCCCGGCAACGTCCGCGAGCTGCACAACGTCGTCGAGGGGATGGTGGCCCTCACCGACGACGGCGTCCTCGACGAGGGTGCGCTGCCCGATGAGTTGCGCCAAGCCATCGATGCCGCCGGGAGCGTCGCCTCCCCGCCCGCCCTCCCCGAGCGGCTCCGCCGCTACGAGCAGGCCCTCCTCCTCGAGGCCCTACAGCGCGCCGGCGGCAACAAGACCCACGCCGCCCGCGCCCTCGGCATCAGCCGCGAGAACTTCCTCAAGAAACTGCACAAGCACGAGGCCGCCGATCCCGCGCCCTGAGCCGTACGGCTCAGACCCCTGGGTCATCCGGCCGGGCCGCCCCGGCACGGCGCGGCCGGACGTGCCAGGGGCCGCGCGCGGCGCACCGCGCCCGATCCGCGTGGCGCACGCCCGCCGTAACCGAGAGTTCCTCTCCCGGCGATGCGGGCCCACCGGCTGGAAGCCGCTCGCGCGATTTTCCGCGGACTTCGCGGTCTGGCATGAAGCTTGCCCCTTCTTCTTGCCGACGTGAGCACCACCAAGGAGGCGCCGCCAGTGAGAGTCGATCTGTCAGAGCCCGTGACCGCCATCCCACGCTACGGCCTCTTCGAGATCGCTCGCATGGCGCGCGAGCGCGCCGACGCGATCCATCTCAACCTCGGCGAACCCGACTTCGGGACCCCGGCGCCCATCCGGGAAGCGGCCAAGCGGGCGATCGACGACGGCTTCACCCACTACACCCACGATGCCGGCATCCCAGAGTCGCGGGCGGCACTCGCAGGGAAGCTCGCCGCCTTCAACGGCATGACGGTCGACCCTGAGCGCGAGGTTAAGGTCACCGCCGGCAGTCAGGAGGCCCTCTACCTCACGCTCGCTACCATCCTCCGCCCCGGCGACGAGGTGATCGTCCTCGAGCCGTACTACCCGCACTACGTGATCAACGTTGTGCTGCACGGAGCGCGGCCGGTCTTCGTCCACCTCGACGAGCAGAGCGGCTACCACCTGGACCCCGCCGGCCTCCGGGCGCGGCTCTCCCCCCGGACGAAGGCGGTCATTCTCAACAGCCCGATGAACCCGCTTGGCGCGGTGATCCGCGAGGCCACCGTCCGCGCCGTCGCGGAGGCGATCGAAGGAACGCCGGTCGTCCTCGTCTCCGACGAAGCCTACGAGCGCATTCTCTACGACGGTCGCCGTCACTTCAGCCCAGGCGCTATCCCCGAGATCCGCGATCAGGACGAGGTCGTGTTCCTCTGCGACGGAGCGGTGGTCGAGCACGCCCCGACCCCCCGGTTCTTCCGGGATCCGCGCCGCATCGAGACGCGCGAGTACCTCAAGTGGCACACCTGCACCTGCCACCTGGCGAGCGACGGCGGGCTTGACGCCCGGCAGAGGGAGGGACGGTCATGAGCACGTCTGCGCGTTCGCCGTGGGTCATCCTGGTCGCCGCCTGCGTCGTGCTCATGGTGAGCACCGGGCTCCGCAACTCGTTCGGCGTGTTCTTCAAGTCCGTGGCCGACGAGTTCGGGTGGGAGCGCGCGACGCTCTCGCTCGTCGTCTCCCTCAACATGCTCGTGTTCGGCTTCTCGCAGCCGCTGGTCGGGCGACTGGTGGACCGGTGGGGGCCCCGGCGGGTCCTCGCGCTCGGCGCCCTCGTTCTGGGCGGCGGCTTCGGGGCCGCGTCGCTGACGCGTAACTTGCTCGAGACGTACCTTGCCTACGGGGTCGTGGCCGGGCTGGGCTTCGGCGCGACGGCGATCACGGTGGCGTCCGCGCTCATCACCCGCTGGTTCGATCGCAACCGCGGCTTGGCGCTCGGTATCGCCGCGGCCGGGCTCTCGGCCGGCCAGATCGTGGTGGTCCCGCTGTCGACGGGACTGCTCGGACGCGTCGGATGGCGGGAGGGCTTCCTGGTCATGGGGCTGGGGACCGCGGTGCTCCTCACCCTGGTGGTGCTCCCCATGGTGCAGGACCAGCCGGCGGCCGCGCCTGTTCCCACGGCCGGGCGCGGGCGGGCCTTGGCCCGCCACGAGGTTGCGCCGGGAGCCGCGATGCGGACGCTCCCCTTCTGGCAGCTCACCGCGGCGTTCTTCGGCTGTGGCTTCGCGATCACCCTGCTCTCCACGCACTTCATCCCGTTCGCGACCGACGTCGGACTCAGCCGCTCGGAGGGCGGCCGGCTGTTCGGGGCGATGGGCGCCATGAGCATCGTGGGCAGCCTCACGACCGGCTGGATTTCGGATCGCCTGGGGCGGCGCTGGCTCCTGGCCAGCGTCTACCTCCTCCGGTCGCTGGTGCTACTCCTGCTCGTCCGCGCCCAGACGGTCACCGACCTCTGGGTCTTCGCCGTCGTCTTCGGCTTCACCTGGGCCGCGCCCTTCCCGCTCACGTCGGCCTTCATCGGTGACCTCTGGGGCAAGAACGCGATCGCGACGATCTTCGGCACGATGTTCTTCATCCACCTCGTCGGCGATGCGGCCGGCGCCTACGTGGGTGGCCTCGTCTTCGACCGCGCCGCCAGCTACACGCCGGTGTTCGCGGTGGCCGCGGTGATGGCGATGCTCGGCGGCCTGAGCGTGCTGTCGATCCGGGCGGGGATGAGCGAGCCCGCCATCGTCAGCCGCGAGGCAGCCGCGGCCGGACGCTGAGGGAAGCGATGCTCGCGGCAGACGTTCGGCGCCGCGGCTTCCGGTCCGCATTCGCTCGGCGGGAGGTGGAGGTGGAGCTCGAAGGGGGTGTCTTTGGCATGGCCGGCTTCAGCGGGGTGCGGAGCTGCAGCGCGTTCGACCCGCCCACGGCGATCACCTGCCCCCGGCGCTGCCTGGACTCGGCGTACCGCAACCAGTGGTGGGAGGAGGAACGGACATGACGTCGATTAAGGCCGTGATCCAGGACCGGTACGAACAGGCGGCGCAGCGTGCGCGCGCCGTTGGCGGCGGGTGCTGCGCCTCGACCTGCCGGCCGCCCTACGCGGCGGAGGACCTCGCCGCGCTCCCCGCCGGGGCGGTGGCGGCGTCAATGGGGTGCGGCAACCCGGCATTCATCGCCGAACTGCGCCCCGGGGAGACGGTGCTCGACCTCGGGTCGGGCGGTGCCATCGACGTGCTGCTCGCGGCCAAGTGCGTCGGGCCCGGCGGCAAGGTCTTCGGTCTCGACATGACGGGCGAGATGCTGACGCTCGCGCGGGAGAACCAGCGGACGGCCGGCGTCGTCAACGCCGAGTTCCTCGAGGGCGACATCGAGGCGATCCCTCTGCCCGACTCCGCCGTCGACGTCGTCATCTCGAACTGTGTGATCAATCTCTCCCCCGACAAGGACCAGGTGTTCCGCGAAATCTTTCGCGTGTTGCGGCCGGGCGGTCGCCTCGCCGTCTCCGACGTGCTGGCACGCGGGCCATTGCCGGAGGAGATCCGTGCGAGCCCCGACGCGTGGGCAGCCTGCGTGGCCGGCGCCATCGAGGAGTCCGCATACCGGGCGGGCCTCGAGCGGGCCGGCTTCACCGAGATCGTCGTGTTGCCGGGGCGTCCGGAGGATGCGAGCGACTGCGGCCCCACCGTCAGCGCCTACATCTGGGCAGCCAAGCCACGGTCGTGCTGAGCGCCCACCGCCCCCTCCGTCTCGCCGTCGCGCTCGCCGCCGGGCTCGTCCTCGCCGGCGCCGCAGGCTTGGCGCTCACGCTCGCGCCGGCGCTGCCCGTCAGCACTCTCGCGCCTCCCATGTGCCACGGCGTCGTCTGGCTCGCCCACGAGGAGGCCGTTCGACCACCCTCGATCCTCGCGACGCTCGAGGAACGATAGGGCGGCCTGTCCGATGGCGGGGCCGATTGAGATGCGAATCGCCAGCGCGACGTGGTGGGCGCACCCGAGTGCGGTGCTCGCTGGCTCTCTGTTCCCCGCCTCGCTCGCTGACTGGGTGGATCACCGATGCCGACGGCCAGGACCGCTCGTCCAGGACGTCCTGGCGGCGGACACCGTCCCAGCGCAGGACGGAATGGCGAAGACCGTCGTCCGACGATTCTGGTGCCCGAGCGCGTAGCGCGTAGGCAACATAAAGGTGGTTATCTGGCGCGGGGCTAGGGCGCGTCGCCACGGCGCTGACAGGGGTTGGTCCGGTGCAGGGTGATTCCATCGCGGGGATGGTAGGCGCGGGGCGCAGCGCGGTCAAGGGGAGACTGAGATCTCTGGCGGGAGCGATCATCCTGGCTGCGGCCCCGTGCACGGCCATGGTCTTCGTCTGGAGCTATCTCATCGACGGCGATCCGGCCTACACCCTGGTCCAGGTCGCGCTGAACGACCTCATCATGCTCTTCGCCTTCGCGCCCATCGTCATCGTCCTGCTCGGTGTGTCCAACATCGCGGTGCCGTACGACGTGCTGCTCTTCTCGGTGCTCCTCTATATCGTGATCCCGCTGGGAGCGGGCGCCATCTCGCGGGCCGCGCTTCTCCGGACGCGGGGCCCGGCGTGGTTCGAGGACGTCTTCCTGGCCCGGCTGAAGCCCGTGTCGGTGGCGGCACTCCTGGCGACCTTGGTCCTGATCTTCGCCTTCCAGGGAGAGGTGATCCTCGGCAAGCTCCCCCACATCGCGCTCATCGCCGTCCCCCTGCTGATCCAGGTGTACTTCAATGCCGGGCTGGCGTATGGGCTGGCTCGGTGGCTTCGGATCCCGCACGCGGTGGCCGCGCCCGGGGCGCTCATCGGCGCGAGCAACTTCTTCGAGCTGGCGGTCGCCACGGCGATCTCGCTGTTCGGGCTCACCTCGGGCGCGACGCTCGCGACCGTGGTCGGGGTGCTCGTGGAGGTGCCCGTGATGCTCTCCGTGTGCGCCTTCTGCACCCGGACGCGCCACTGGTTCCCCGAGCCGGGTCTGCGGCGCGTGGCGATGCCGGCGGTGACGGCACCCCGGTGAAGAAGGCCCGCGCGCTGTTCCTGTGCACGCACAACTCGGCTCGCAGCCAGATGGCGGAGGGGTTCCTCCGCCAGCTGGCCGGCGCCAGCGTGGAGGTCGCGGGCGCCGGCACCGAGGCCACGCGCGTCCACCCGCTCGCGATCCGCGCCATGGCCGAGGTCGGGATCGACATCGGCCATCATGCCTCCAACATGTATACTCTGGATGTGAGCGCCGAGCGCCGCTACCACCTGCAATCCGAAGAAGCCAATCGCCAGCTGGACGTCGTCCTGGAGCAGCTCCGCGTTCCGGAGGCCACATGGCGCCTCTACGCCGAGATGCTGACCAGCGTCCTCAAGATGTTCGAGGACGGCGCGGAGGTCATGGATCTCAAGATCACGAGCTCCGCGCTCAAGGAGCTGCGGTACGGGTTCAAGGTGTTCGCGCCGTATCGCCACGTGCCCAAGGTCACCGTGTTCGGGTCGGCCCGGACGCCCGCGGACCACCCCGTCTCCCGGCAGGCCCACGGGTTCGGCAAGCGGATGACGGGCGCGGGCTGGATGGTGATCACCGGCGCGGGCAGCGGCGTCATGGGGGCCGCGCAGGAAGGGGCGGGGCGCGAGCGGTCCTTCGGGCTGAACATCCGGCTGCCGTTCGAGCAGGAAGCCAACCCGTGGATCGCCGACGATCCCAAGCTCATCACATTCAAGTACTTCTTCACGCGCAAGCTCTTCCTGGTCCGGGAGGCGCACGCCATGGCGTACTTCCCGGGCGGCTTCGGGACCTGCGACGAGGCCTTCGAGACGCTGACCCTCGTCCAGACCGGCAAGGCGGCCATGGTGCCCATCGTCCTCGTGGACGCGCCGGGCGGGACGTTCTGGCGGAGCGTCACGGAGCTCGTGGAGCGGGAGATGGCGGCGACGGGGATGATCTCGCCGGACGACGCGTCGATCTTCCGGATGACGGACGGCGTGGAAGAGGCGGCGGGCGAGATCGAGCGCTTCTACCGGGTGTTCCACTCCCAGCGCTACGTGGGCGACCACCTCGTGTTCCGGCTGCGAAAGCCGTTGCCGCCCGAGGGGCTCGCGGATCTCAGCGCTCGGTTCGCGGACATCCTCGAGGGGCCCGTCGAGCTGGCGCCGGGGCCGCTCCAGGCCGAGGGGAGCGAGTTCCCGGAGCTGCCGCGGCTCGTGCTGCCCTTCAGGCGCACCGCCTTCGGCCGCCTCCGCCAGCTCATCGATCAGGTCAACCAGACGTAGGGCGGGGGCCCCTCCCCCCGGCCCCCACCCGCGCGTCGATCACTCGGGCTCTTCGCGCTCCTCGGTGGTCTGGCAGGCCGTGCAAATCCAGGTGCGCAGGAGGATCACGCGCTTCGGGTCGCGCCTGAGCGTCCACGGGAACATCGTGCTGGCGCCACAGCGCGGGCAGGTCTCGGTCTTCTGGCCGGACTGAACCTCGGAGGGAAGCCAGGGGATTTTCGACTTCACACCGCGGATTATAGCGTATCCTCGCCCCCGTGGTTCTGGCCGAGCTCGTCCTTCTCGTCGCCAACCTGATCTACGCCACCTCCTACGTCGTGACGCGTGTCGTGCTCGCCGACGTGGGACCGGCCATGCTCGCGCTGATCCGGCTCGTGATCGGCTCGGCGATCCTGGTCCCCATCGCGCTGGTGACACGCCGGCGGGATCCTCGGCGGCTCTCGTCCTCCGAGCGCTGGAGCGTCTTCTGGATGGGTCTCCTGGGCTTCGCCGGTGCCTTCGCCTTCGCGCACTGGGGCATCGTGCGCTCGACGGCGACGAACGCGGCGCTGCTCATCACGGTGGAGCCCATCTCGCTCATGCTGCTGTCACCGCTCCTCCTGGGCGAGCGCCTCCGTCGCCGGGAGGGCCTGACCGCGGCGATGACGCTCGTCGGCGCGGCGCTGGTGGTCGTCAACGGCGTCCCGGGGCTCACCCAGAGGCTGGCGCCCCACTGGCGGGGAGACCTGCTCCTGGTGTGCTCCGGGCTCGCCTATGCCTCGTACTCGCTCTTCGGGCGGAGCGTCCTCCTGCGGCACTCGGCCATTGCCGTCACGGCGTGGTCCATCGCCTGGGGCGCGGTCGCCATGGTGCCGCTAGCGGTCCTCGAGTGGGCCGGTGGCGGGCGTCCCGTCTGGAGCGGGCAGTCGCTGGCCGGCGTCCTCTACCTGTCGGTGGTGATCACGGCCCTGGGCTACCTCGCCTGGAACTACGCGCTCGAGCGCGTGCCGGCGCCCCGGGCGGCCATCTTCCTCAACGTGCAACCGCTGGCGGGGGCCGTCCTGGGGATCGTGTGGCTCGGCGAGCCGCTGACGGTCTTCACGGTGGTGGGCGGGGCGCTGATCCTCACGGGCCTGACTCTGACGGTGAAAGCGGGCGCGATGGGCTAGAATACCCGCATGAGGCGAGTCCGGATCGCGCTGGCCCAGGTGAACCCCACCGTGGGCGCCCTCGAAGCGAACGCGCGAATGGTGGTGGACTGGATGGGGCGCGCGCGGGCGCTCGGCTGCGACGTGGTCGCGTTCCCGGAGCTGGTCCTCACCGGCTACCCCCCCGAAGACCTGCTCTTCAAGCCCGCGTTCATCGAGGCGAACCTTCGCGCCCTGGCCGATGTCGCCGCCCAGAGCCGGGGGATCACCGCCGTGCTCGGCTTCGTGGACAAGCGCGACGACATCTTCAACGCCGCCGCCCTCCTGCACGACGGCGCGCATGCCGGCACCTACCACAAGCAGTACCTGCCGAACTACGGCGTCTTCGACGAGAACCGCTACTTCCAGAGCGGCACCGAGTGTCCGATCTTCGCGCTGGGCGACACGGTGCTCGCCGCCAACATCTGCGAGGACATCTGGTATCCGACGGGTCCCACCACGGCCCAGGCCCTGGCGGGCGCCGAGCTCGTGCTCACCATCAATGCCTCCCCGTATCACGCGGGCAAGGCCCGGTTCCGCGAGCAGATGCTCGCCACGCGCGCCGCCGACGACCTCGTCTGCCTCGCCTTCGTCAACGCCGTCGGCGGGCAAGACGAGCTGGTCTTCGACGGCCAGTCCTTCATCTTCAACGAGAAGGGCGAGGTCATCGCCCGCGGCGCGGCCTTCGAGGAGGACCTGGTGGTCGCGGATCTGGACCTCGACGAGGTGTTCCGCGTCCGGCTCCACGACTCGCGCCGGCGGAAGGAGAAGCTGCGGAGCAGGGAGTCGGCGCGCCGGATCCCGCTCCCGGCGCTCCCCCCGCGGTTGCGCGCCCCGCTGCCCCAGCGCCGCGCGGCCCCCGTGGAGCGGCTGGAGGAGGTCTACCGGGCGCTCGTTGTCGGGACGCGCGACTACGTCAGGAAGAACGGCTTCAGCCACGTGGTGATCGGGCTCTCCGGCGGTATCGACTCGGCGCTGGTCGGGGCCATCGCCGTGGACGCGCTCGGCGCGGCCAACGTGACGGGCGTGACGATGCCCTCCCCGTACTCCTCGGCGGGCACGCGCCGGGACGCGGCGCGCCTGGCGAAGAACCTGGGCATCGACTTCCTGCGGCTGCCGATCACGGGAGTGTTCAAGGCCTACCGCCGCGGGCTGGCCCGGCCCTTCAAGGGGCTCAAGGAAGATCTCACCGAGGAGAACGTCCAGGCCCGGATCCGTGGTAACTTCCTCATGGCGCTCTCGAACAAGTTCGGGTGGCTCGTGCTCACCACCGGCAACAAGAGCGAGATCGGCGTGGGCTACACGACGCTCTACGGCGACATGGCCGGCGGGTTCGCCGTGATCAAGGACGTGCCCAAGACGGTGGTCTATCAGCTCGCAGGCCACGCCAATGCCCGGGCGGGGCGCGCGCTCATCCCGCGCTCGATCGTCGAGCGCCCGCCCTCGGCCGAGCTCCGCCCGGATCAGACCGATCAGGACACGCTGCCGCCGTACCCCGAGCTCGATGCCATCCTCGAGGGCTACGTGGAGAGCGATCAGGGGCTGGCCGACCTCGTGGCCGCGGGGTTCGACGAGGGGACGGTGCGACGGGTGATCCGCATGGTGGACCGCAACGAGTACAAGCGCCGGCAGGGGCCCATCGGCATCAAGATCACCCCGCGCGCCTTCGGCAAGGACTGGCGCCTGCCCATCGTCAACAAGTTCCAGGAGTAGGGGGTCGCGGTGAGCCCCCCGCCCGCCTGTCCGCCTGGCGCCGGCGGCTACCCGGAGACGGGCCCGTCGAGCATCTGGAGCGCCGCGAGGCGGCGGTAGATGCCGTCCTCTGCCGGCGCGGCCACCCCCTCGTCCAGACCCTCGTGGATCGAACCTCCGCCCGCCCGCTCTCCCCTGCGGAGGCGAGTGCTCTTCACCCGCGACTCGGATCTGCTGACGGAGGCAAGCCGGCGCCTGCGGGACGGCCAGCCCCTCGTCGGCCTTGTCTACGCTCGCCAGCTGCACGTCACCATCGGGCAGTGCGTCCGCGACCTCGAGCTGATCGCAACGGTCGGCGAGCCCGACGACCTCGCGGGCCGGGTCCACCACCTCCCGTTCCGGCGATGGCATAGCGGCGGTTCCGACGCCATCAGGGCGAACGAGCGGCATGGTACCCTGCCGTTGGGGCAATGACAGCCAGATTCGAGTGGGACCCGAGGAAGGCGGCGTCGAATCTTAGGCGGCATGGTGTATCGTTCGAGGAGGCGGTCGGTGTATTTTCCGACCCGCTGGCGCGGATCTTCGATGACGAGGACCACGCCATCGACGAGCAACGCGAGATCATCGTCGGGCACTTGACGGGGGAACGCCTGCTGCTGGTCTCATTCACAGAACGAGAGGATGCCATACGAATCCTCAGCGCCAGGAAGGTGACCAGGGATGAGCGGAAGGACTACGAAGAAGGCGTCAGGGCGTAAGCGTCGTGCGCGGAGCGAAGATATGCGGCGCGAATACCGGTTTGACTACAGCAAAGCGCGCCCCAACAGGTTCGCAGCGATGTTCAAGGGGCAGGCCAAGGCGGTGGTTCTCGACCCGGACGTCGCCTCGGTTTTCGAGTCGGCGGAGTCTGTGAACCAGCTGCTTCGCTCCGTCATCTCGGCGTTCCCGGCGAAAGTGAAGCCACGTCGGGGCTAACACCAGGCAGGAGCCGGCCGGCTGACGCCGGCCGCTCAGCCTGAACGTTCGACAGACAATGGAGCGTGACCGTGAGGGTGCCTGATTTCCAGTCGTTGATGCTTCCACTTCCGAGGGGAACGTCCAGATCAAGATCACCCCGCGCGCCTTCGGCAAGGACTGGCGTCTGCCCATCGTCAACAAGTTCCAGGAGTAGGGGGTCGCGGTGAGCGCCCCGCCCGCCTGTCCGCCTGGCGCCGGCGGCTACCCGGAGACGGGCCCGTCGAGCATCTGGAGCGCCGCGAGGCGGCGGTAGATGCCGTTCTCGCGGACCATCAGCTCGTCGTGGCGGCCCATCTCGGCGATGCGCCCGCCGTGGACTACCACCACGCGATCGGCGTTCCGCACCGTGGCGAGGCGGTGAGCGATGACAAGCACCGTGCGGCCCTTCGTGAGCTCGGCCAGCGCTTCCTGCACGAGGAACTCGCTCTCGGAGTCGAGGTCGGAGGTGGCCTCGTCGAGGATGAGGATGGGCGGGTCCTTGAGGAAGGCGCGCGCGATGGCGATGCGCTGGCGCTGCCCGCCGGAGAGCTTGACCCCCCGCTCGCCGACGCGCGTGGCGTAGCCCTGGGGCAGAGTCGCGATGAAGTCGTGGGCCTGGGCCAGTCGCGCCGCCCGCTCCACCTCCTCGCGCGTGGCGCCGGGCTTGCCGTAGGCGATGTTGTACTCGAGGGAGTCGTGGAAGAGGAAGGTCTCCTGGGTGACGATGCCCATGAGGGCCCGCAGCGAGACAACGGTCACCTGCCGCAGGTCGTGGCCGTCGATGGTGATCCGCCCGGTCGAGACGTCGTGGAAGCGGGGCAGGAGATCCATGAGCGTGGTCTTGCCCGCTCCCGACATCCCCACGAAGGCCACCATCTCGCCCTTCTGCACCGCGAGGGAGATGTCGATGAGCGCGTCGGTCTCGGCGTCCGGGTACCGGAAGGAGACGTCCTCGAAGACGATGCGGTCCCGGAAGCCCGGGAGGGTGTGGGCGCCGGCGGCGTCCGTGATGGCGTGTTCGGTGTCCAGGATCTCGAACACCCGCTCCACCGAGCTGAGGGACTGCTGGACCGTGTTCGCCATGCGGGAGAGCTGGCGCACCGGCCCGTAGAGCAGGATCACGGCCGCGGTGAAGGAGAAGAACTCGCCGGGGGTGAGTCCGCCGGCGATGACGCGGTACCCCCCGTACCAGAGGGCGCCCATGATCCCCAGCGCGCCCAGGACCTCCATGAGCGGCTCGGACAGCTGATCCGTCCGGTGGTCCTTGAGCGCCAGGCGCAGGAGGTGGTCGTTCACGCTGTCGAAGCGCTGCTGCTCGAGGCGCTCCCGTCCGAAGGCCTTGACGATCTTGGTCCCCGTGAACGACTCCTGCAGCACCACGTTGAGCTCGGCCATCTTCTCCTGCGACCGCTTGTTGATCCGGTAGAGCTTGCGGCCGAGCGCCCGGATGGTCACGGCCACGGCGGGGAACACGGCCACCGCGATCAGGGTCAGCACCCACTCGCGCAGGAACATCACCACGAGGAGCGCCACGATGGTGCCGACCTGGCGCACGGCCATCACGAGCACCGTGGAGGACAGCCGGGCGAGGCGGTTGACGTCGGTGACGACGCGCGCCATCAGCTCCGCCGAGTGGAGCGACTTGAAGAAGGCCAGCGGCATGCCCTGGATGTGGCCGTAGAGCTCGCGCCGGATCCGCGCGATGACGCGCTCGCCGACGGAGGCCATGAGGTAGGACTGGCCGAAGCGCCCCGCGCCCTTGAGGAGGTAGGCGCCCAGCAGGGCCAGCGGGAGCAGCTTGAGCATCACGAGGTCCCGCTTGAGGAAGATGTCATCCATGGCCGGCTTGACCAGCCACGCGATCAGGCCTTCCGCCGAGGACACCACGAGCGCCAGCAGCGTGCCCACCGCCAGGATCGGCCAGTACGGCTTGAGGTACGGCGCGAGGCGCCGGAGGAGCGCGTAGCGCGGGGTCACGGGTGGCCCGCCGAGGCGAGGAGGCGCGCGTAGAGCAACTCGATGCGCTCGAGCTTGGTCGCGAGCGAGAAGAGCGCCTCGACGCGCTTGCGCCCGGCACGGGCCATGGCCTTGGCGCGGGCCGGGTTCTCGATCACGCGCAGCAGCGCCTGGGCCAGGGCCTCCGGGTTCCGCGGCGGAACGAGCAGGCCGGTTTCTCCGTCGAGGATCAGCTCCGGCATGCCCTCGAGGTTGGTGCCGATGACCGGAGTCTCCACGGCCAGAGCCTCCCGCAGGGAGCCCGTGAGCCCGAGCCCCGCATAGGAGGCGTCCACCACCACGTCGCTGGCCGCCAGGATCTCGGGGATGTCCTCGCGGTGGCCGAGGACGGACACCACGCCCTCGAGCCCACGGGTCCGCGCCTTCTCCAGCAGGAGGCGGATGCGGGGAGGCGGGGAGCCCACGAACAGCAGCCGCGCATGGGGCGCCTCCCGGTGAACGCGCGCCATGGCGTCGAGCACGTCGTCGTTGCCGCGCCAGGAGCGGATGCCCACCTGGGTGACCAGGGCGTGCTCGGGCCCGAGGCCGAGCGCGCGCCGGATGCCGCTGCCGTCTACCTGGGGATGGAAGCGCCCGAGGTCGGTGCCGGAGTAGATGACCTCGATCTTCGCGGCGGGGACCCCGGCGGCGACGAGCCCCCGCCTGATGGACTCGCACACGGCGACGACGGCGGTCACCCGGCGCGTGGCATACCCGAGGCGGTTCCAGCGGTCCAGGGGGAAGCTGACGCCGCGGTTGAGGACAAGCACGGGGATCCTCACCAGCAATCCCGCGAGGAGCGCCAGCGAGCGCGCCTTGCCCTTGTGGCAGTGCACGATCTGGGTCCGCTCGTCGCGGAGGAGACGGGCGAGCGCCCGCACACTGCGGAGATCCAGCGCGTGCCGCATGGGCAGCGGCACGTGAGGGATGCCCGCGGTCCGACACTTCTCCGCCCAGAGCCGGCTCGGCCGCGTCGCCACCACCACGTGATGCCCGCGCGCGTGGAGCCCCCACGCGAGCTCCCGGAGCTGGACGGCGGCTCCCGTGAAGGAGTCAGCCTTGGGGTAGAGCTGCAGAACGCGCATCAGCCTCCGAAGAACTGGCGCACCGCCGCGACCACCTCGTCCACCTCGGCCTCCGTGTGCCCGGCAGAGATCGGGAGCGTGAGGATCTCCGTGACGATCCGCTCCGTCCGCTCGAGCGCCGGCGCGCTCAGGTGCTCCACCGCGGGCTGCTTGTGGCAGGGCACCGGGTAGTGGATCCCGGTGGCGATGCCCTTGTCCTTGAGGAACCGGGCGAGCGCGCCCCGGCGCGGCGTCCGCACGACGAAGAGGTGGTAGACGTGCCGGGCGCCGGGCCTCTCGGTAGGCAGCAGGAGCGGAAGCCCCGCGAGCCCCGTCACGTAGCGCGCCGCCAGCGCGCGCCGGTGATCGTTCATGGCGTCCAGCCGCCTGAGCAGGACGCGCCCCACGGCGGCCTGGATGTCGTTGAAGCGCAGGTTGAAGCCGATCTCCGCGTGGACGTCCTTGTTGAGCCGGCCGTGGTCGCGGATCCGCCGGCACCGCGCCGCCACGTCGTCGTCGTCGGTGACGAGGAGGCCACCGTCGCCCATGACCGTGAGGTTCTTCGAGGGGTAGAAGGAGAAGGCGCCGGCGCGGCCGAAGCTGCCGACCTTGCGTCCCTGCCAGGCCGCTCCGTGGGCCTGGGCGCAGTCCTCCATGAGCCAGAGGCTGCGCTCGGCGCAGAGTCTCTGGATGGCGGGGAGATCGGCCGGATGGCCGTAGAGGTGTACCGGGACGAAGCCCACGGTGCGCGGCGTGGCCTTGACGGCCGCATCCCGGACGTCCACGGTGTAGGAGTCGTCCACGTCCACGAAGATGGGGACGGCGCCCGCGAAGCAGATGGCCTCCACGGTGGGGAAGGCCGTGTGCGACGGCACCAGCACCTCGTCCCCGCTCTTGACGCCGAACGCCTTGAGTGTCATCCAGAGCGCGGAGGTCGCGCTGCTCGTGAGGACCGCGTGCTTGGCGCCGTTGTACCGGGCGAACTCCTCCTCGAAGGCGCGGCACTGCGGGCCCAGGATGTACTGGCGCGAGTCGATGGCAGCGAGGACCGCCCCCTTGATCTCGTCGTCGATCGGGGGGCGGGACAGCGGGATCGGCATCAGCGGACTTCTCCTGGTGAGTGAGGTCGGCCGTACTGGCCGCGGTAATACAGCAGAGGCTCGGCCCCCGAGCCGGGCTGGCACCGGGCGGCCTCGACCTGGCCGACGAAGATCGTGTGATCGCCACCCGGATAGGCGTGGACGGTCGAGCATTCGAGTTGCGCCAGCGCGCCCTCGAGCATGGGCAGCCCGAGCGTGCCCGGCGCGTAGCGGATGCCGTCGAACTTGTTGCTCCCGTTGGTTCCGGGAGGGGCGGCGAAGCGCTGTGAGATGGCCTCCTGGTCTGCGCCCAGGATGTTGACGGCGAAGCGCTCGCTCGCCCGGAGGGCGGGGTAGCTCTGGCAGGTGTGCGCCACGCAAACCAGCACGAGCGGCGGATTCAAGGACACGGAACTGAAGGCGCTGGCGGTGAGCCCCGTGGGGCGCCCCTCCGGATCCCACGTGGTGATCACCGTCACGCCGCTGGCGAAGCAGCCGAGAACGCGTCGGAACTCATCGGGTCCAAGCACTGACCTTTTCTAGCAGGTTCGCCCGGATCTTTCAAGTTCCGCAGGGGGTTGCTTGACGCTTCAGAGGCTTGCAACTATACTCGATTTGACTCCCTCGGACCCCCTATCTTCGTCGCCCCAGAGGACCCATGACGACACATTCCGGCGCCACCATCACCGAGTCGGCCGTGCTCCAGGCGCTCCGCTCGGTCGAGGATCCTACCCAGCACCAGGACATCGTGAGTCTTGGCCTCGTGCGTGATCTCCAGATCCAGGACTCCGAGGTCTCTCTCACCCTGGCCTTCACGACGCAGCCCCCCGCCACGAAGGCGGCGTTGCACAGCGGCGCCCAGAAGGCCGTGTCCCAGATCGCCGGCGTCACCAAGGCGCGGGTGAAGATGGGCAGCGCCACTCAGCCCGCGGCGGCCGCGCACGCCGCGCATCAGGCGGCGCCGGCGCCGTCGGCGGACTTCATCCCCGACGTCAAGCACACCATCGCCGTCTCGTCCGGCAAGGGGGGAGTCGGCAAGTCCACGGTGGCTGTCAACCTGGCACTGGGCCTCAAGCAGAGCGGCGCCGTCACCGGGCTGGTGGACGTGGACGTGTATGGGCCGGACGTGCCGCTCATGATGGGCGCCAAGGGCCGGCCCGGGATGTTCGACAACAAGATCCTCCCGGTGGAGGCCCACGGCATCAAGATCATGTCCATCGGGCTGCTCGTCAGCGAGGGCGAGGCGCTCGTGTGGCGCGGGCCCATGATCCACTCGGCCGTCCAGCAGTTCCTCCGCGACGTGGCCTGGGGGCCGCTCGACTACCTCGTCTTCGACATGCCGCCCGGCACGGGCGACGCGCAGCTGTCGCTCTCCCAGATCATCCCGCTCTCGGGCGTGGTCATGGTCACCACCCCGCAGGACGTGGCGCTCCTGGACGTGCGCAAGGCCCTGGCCATGTTCCGCAAGCTCAACGTGCCGGTGCTCGGCGTCGTCGAGAACATGAGCTACTTCATGGCCCCGGACACGGGGAAGACGTACGCCATCTTCGGGGAAGGCGGCGGCGCCAAGGTCGCCGAGGAGTTCGGCGTGCCGCTGCTCGGGCAGATCCCGCTCGAGATCGAGACGCGGAAGGGCGGCGACACGGGCATGCCCGTCGTCGTCGGCCAGCCGGGCTCGGCCCAGGCGGCGGCCTTCCGGCAGCTGGCGGCGGCCGTGACGGCTCGGGTCACTGCGCTGTCCGGCTTGCAGCTGCCACGCATCGGATAACCCGCGGCCTCTGCCGGTGAGCACGGGCGTTCAGGTCCATCTCCCGATCTTCCCGCTCCCTGACCTGACGCTCTTTCCCCACACCGTCCTGCCCCTGCACGTCTTCGAGGCGCGCTACCGCGCCATGGTCGACGACTGCCTCGCGCGTGACCGGCGGCTCGCCGTCGTGGGCCTCAAGCCGGGCTACGAGGACTCGTACGAGGGCAAGCCCGCGGTGTACGCCGTGGCGGGCGCGGGCCGGATCATCCGCACGGAGCGTCTCGCCACGGGGCGCTTCAACATCGTGCTGCGGGGGGACTGCCGGATCCGGATCGAGAGCGAGATGCCCTCGGACACGCTCTACCGCATCGTCCGGGCCACCGTGCTCCCGGATCGGGGCGCCGATGGTCCTGCAGTCTCCGAGCTCGCGGATCGGGTCAAGGAAGCCTGCCGCCGCCTCCTGCGCGCCGTGCACCGCTCGGCGCCCGGGATGGAGGAGGCGCTGGCCGGCGCCACCGTCCCGGCCGCCCTCTGCGACCAGGTGGCCTCGGCCGTCATCCCGTCGCCGGCCCTGCGCCAGAGGCTGCTCGAGGAGGTGGACGTGGAGCGTCGGCTGCGCCGGCTCCTCCGCGCGCTGGACGCTCTGCTGGCCCGTCTCATTGGAGACCGCTGAGCGATGCGGGCGTCACGGGTGCGCGTGGCAGCGGCGGCTGGGGTCCTCGTGCTCGTGGCGTGGGCGGGGCTCGCCGCGGCGGCGGGGGGATGGGGCTGGCTCGGAGTGCGCATCCGCGATCTCTCCGAGCAGGAGATGGAGGAGATCTCCAAGGCACACGGCATCCGCGAAGGCTTCGGCGCCGTGATCGTGGAGGTGATCCCGGACACGCCGGCCGAGGGGGCGGGGCTCAGGAGCGGGGACCTGGTCGTCGCCCTCGGCGATCGTCCCGTGGTGGACACCCGCACGCTGCAGCGGTTCGTCGCCTCCGCCGGCGTCGGAGAGACGGTGGCGCTGACCGTGCTCCGGCGCGACGAGGGGCGCCGCCGCCTCATCCCGGTGCGGCTCGCGCCCATGCCCGAAGCCGTGGCGGCCGAGCGGATCGCCGCCGAGTTCGGCTTCCTCGTCCGCGAGCCCGAGGCGCAGGGCGAGCTGGGTGGCGTGCGGCCGTCGGCGCCGCCGTCGGTGACCGGAGTGCTCCCGCGCAGCCGAGCCGCAGCGGCGGGGATGAAGGTCGGCGACGTGCTGGTGGAGGTGAACGGGCGGCCCGTGCTCACGCTGCAGGCCGTGAGGGAAGCGCTGCTGAGCGTGCGCGAGAACGGGCCGCTGGCCCTCGTGATCCGCCGCGGCGGCGACCGCGTGTCGCTCCTGCTGCGCGGGGCAGAAGCCCCTTGACCTCCAATGCGCCGCGCCGAAGTTGCGTGGCCGGGGGGGCATGCTTGTGCGCCTCCAACGAGTTTCGCCTACTCCACGCCCGCGACCGCACGGTGCCGGGCCAAATGACGAGCCAGACGAGGCCCGAGGCCTGGCGAGGCGCAGCCGAAGGCAAGCCGAGCGGACATGGCAAGAGGGGCGGCAGCCCCGCAGGCGCCGGCCGGAGGC
>Ga0154440_1250_pt1 | contig 20429 bp, 15 predicted proteins | sample RifGroC2_FD_115944 | JGI IMG/M metagenome (GOLD analysis project Ga0154440, IMG submission 115944) | Candidatus Rokubacteria bacterium GWC2_70_24
CCGACGTCGCAGTTGTGCCCCACCTGGACGAGGTTGTCGACCTTGCTCCCCCGCCCGATGACCGTGTCGCCGAGGGTGCCCCGGTCCACCGTGGTGTTGGCGCCGATCTCCACGTCGTCCTCGATACGTACGCCGCCCACCTGGGGGATCTTCCGGTGGGCGGCTCCATCGAACGCGTAGCCGAACCCATCGGCGCCGATGACGGCGCCGGGGTGGATGATCACCCGGCTGCCGACCTGCACGCCGTCGCGGATGACCACCCGTGGGTACAGGAGCGTGTCGTCTCCGACGCTCGAGCCCGTCCCCACGAACGTGAGCGCACCGATCCTCGTCCGCCGGCCCACCGTGGCCCCCGTTTCGATCACGGCGAAGGGGCCCACCGCGGCGCTCTCGTCGACGCTCGCGCCCTCCGCGACCAGCGCCAGCGGGTGAATGCCGGGCGCATGGGGCGGATCCGGGTGAAAGAGACGCAGGAGCGTGATGAGCGCCGCCTGCGGGGAGGCGACTCTCAGCACGGCGCCGGGGAGCCCGGTGGCATCCGCGGGCGCGACCACCGCGCCGGCGCGGGTCTCCTCGGCGAGCCGCTGGTAGCGCCGGCTCAGCAGGAAGGACACCTCGTTGGGGCCCGCACTCTCGAGCGGCGCCACCCCTCCCACCGGCCTCGCCGGATCGCCTTCCAGGGTGGCGCCGAGCGCTTCGGCGAGCTGACCGAGCGTGAAGAGGCCGCCCTGAGTCACCTACTTCCTGGCCTTCTTGGAGTCTTCGTCGAAGACGCGGATGATCTCTTCCGTGACGTCCACCTCGGGGGCGCCGTAGACCACGGAGGCCCCTCGCTTCTCGACGATGATGGCGTACCCCTTCTCCTTCCCGAACCGCTGAACCACCCCCGTGACCTCCTGGAGGACCTTCGCCAGCAGCTCCTGTTCCTTCTTCTGGAGCTCTTTCTGGAGATCGTCCACCAGCCGGCGCACGTCCCGGACTTTCCGCTCGAGGGTCTCCTGCTTCTCCCGGCGGACGTCGGCCGAGAGGAGCTGTCCCTTCTTCTCCAGCTCGTCGCGAAGCTTCTCGAGCTCACCGCGGTGCCCGTCGACCTGCTTCTGCATCGCGGCCTTCTCTCGCTCGAGCTGCTCCCGCGCGGCGACGCCGGCCGAGGCCCGCGCCAGCACGCGCTGCACGTCCACGAACGCCACCCGGGCAGCGGGCGCGGACTGCGCGTGCACGGGCTGGGCGGACCAGGAGAGTGCCATCAGCCCGGCCGCTGCCACAGCCAGCAGCGGCAAGAGACCCCTCGGCGTCATACGCATCTGCGTCTCCTCCTCGCTCAGAACGGGGAGCCGACCGAGAAATGGAACTGCCCGAACTTCTCTCCAGTTCGCCGGTCCAGGTTTACCCCGTAATCGACACGGAGCGGACCGAAGGGCGACGCCCAGCGGACGCCGACGCCCGCGGCGTGCCGCAGGTTCAACGGGTCATACGTGTCGCCGCCTTCGATGTCGGGGCCATAGACATTGCCCACGTCGTAGAAGAGCGCCGCCCGGATGCCGAAGGGGAGCGGGATCAGGTACTCCACGTTGCCGAGGAGCTGGCTGTTGCCCCCGATCCGGGTCCCGCTCTGGTCCGTCGGCGAGATCGCCCGGCTCTTGCGGCTGCGGATGGAGTTGGGCCCGCCGAGGTAGAAACGCTCGAAGAGCGGCAGCGGCTCCTCCGCCCAGCCGAAGGCGTAGCCCCCCTGGACGCGGCCGCTGAGAATGTGGTCAAGCCAGAGCGGCTGGAAATACGCGGTGCTGGCGACGGCCCTGACGAACTTGCTGTCGCCGAACCCCACCCCGGCAAAGTCCACGCCGATGCTCGAGGCGCTCCCGCGGGTCGGCTCGAACACGCTATCCCGAGTGTCGCGCGACAGGCTGCCCCCGATGAGCGACGTGAGACGCTTCCCCTCCTCGCTCAGCAGGTTCGAGCTTGCGTTGCTGGGCACGTCGGAGATCTCGTCCTCGGTTACGCGGTAGATCAGGTTCCAGCGCGAGTAGTCGCCCAGCGGGTGGCCGAACCGGATGTCCCCGCCCAGGGAGTTGATCGTGTACTCGGTGAAGACACGGCGGTTGTTGAAGAGGTCGAAACCGGCAGACAGGGGCCGGTCGAAGAGCCACGGCTCGGTGAACCCGATGGTGCCCTGCTGGGTGCTTCCCCCCGCGCGCAGCCTGAGAAATACCTCCCAGCCGCGCCCGAGAAAGTTGCGCTGGGACAGGTCCACCGTCCCGATGAAGCTATCCTGGGAGCTGTAGCCGCCGCCGATGGAGAAGAGGCCCGTGGGCTTCTCCGTCACCTCGATGTTGACCACGATCTTGTCCTTGGCCGAGCCCGGTGCGGTCGTGGCCCTCACCTGCTCGAAGTACCCAAGGTTGTTGAGCTTCTGCCGGGCGCGCTCGAGATCCTTGGTCGTGAAGAGGTCCCCCTCGTGCATGGGGATCTCGCGCCTGAGGATCTTCTCCTGGCTCCGGGCGTTTCCGGAGATGTTGATCCGCTCCACGAAGACCTCCGGACCCTCGGCGATCTCGAAGGCGATGTGGACCCGCCGCGTCGCGGCGTCTTGCGTCGCGGTCGGGTTCACGTCGGCCGAGGCGCGCCCGACGACGCCGTACAGGTCCTGGATCCCCCTCATGCTCTCCCTGAGCTTGGAGCGCGAGAAGACGTCGTCCGTCTTGAGCTTGATGCGCCGGCGGATCTCCTCGGCAGGCAGGATGTTGTTGCCAGTCACGTCCACCCCGCCGACCTTGAACTGCGGCCCCTCCACGACGACGACGCGGACGGTGGCGCGGGCCTTTGTCCGATCCACCTGGATATCCGCCGACTCGACTCTGGCCTGCGTGTAGCCGTGGTCGTTGTAGAGCGCGACGATCCGCTCGACGTCGTCATCCAGCTTCTGTCGCTGGACGGTCCCCCGGAGGACGTAGAACTGCCGCTCCTGGGTCGCCATGATCGCCTTGATCTGCTTCGGCTTCACCCCCTGGGCGCCTTCGATCACGATCTCCTCGATGGTGATCTTCCGTCCCTCGGCCACCTGAAAGACAACCGTCACGTCACCGTCGGGGAGCTGCTGGGCATCCGGCGTGACGGCGACCTCGAAGTACCCTTCTTCCTCGTAGTGGTCCTTCACTCGCTCGGCCGACCGGTTGACCTCCACGGGGTTGTAGACGCTGCCCAGCTTCAGGTCGATCTTCTCCTGCAGGGTGGCGGTATCCACCTTCTTGTTGCCCACGAACTGGATGTCCCGGACAAAGGGGCGCTCGACCACGAGGAACGTCACCTTGACGCCCCCCTCGAAGTCCTCGACCTTCAGCTGGACGTCGTCGAAGAAGCCGAGGGCGAACACCGCGCGGATGTCGTCGGCCAGTCTGGCCGGGGCGAACTGACCGCCGACCTTGGTGGTGACGCGGCCGAGGATGACCGCCTCCTGGACGCGGCGGCTCCCCTGAACAGCGATCTCCTTCACGACGATCGGCCGCTCGGGGGACGGCGCCGCCTGCTGGGCCGACGCGAGGCTCGGACCCAGGACCACACAGGCAAAAAAAATGGAGAGGAACACTCTCCCCAGGGCGGTCATAGACGCGATCGTCCTGTCGTGTGGGGAGGCGGCGTCCGGCCGCTCAGTGCTCCGCGAGCGCGAGCCGCGATTCCGCGACCTGGGCTTCCCGGAAGACGAAATTGCTCCCCTCCACGTCGAGCTCCAGCCGAGCTCCGACCGAGACCTGGCCCCGCACAATGGCTTCCGCCAGCGGGTCCTCCACGTGCTTCTGAATCGTCCGGCGAAGCTGGCGGGCCCCGTACGTGGTGTCGAACCCCTTCTCCACCAGCAGATCCAGCGCCGCCAGGGTGGGCTCGATGGCGATCCCCTTGTCGGCCAGCTGGGCGTTGATCCGGCCCATCATCAGACGGACGATGCCATTGATGTTCTCGCGGCTCAGCGCGTGGAACACGATGGTGTCGTCGATGCGGTTGAGGAATTCCGGCCGGAATGCCCGCTTCAGCTCCTCGAGCACGCGCTCCTTCATCTTGTCATGCGAGGAGTCTTCGCCCTCGGGCAGGAACCCTGGCGAGGTCCGCTTCCCGATGAAGCTCGTGCCCAGGTTCGAGGTCATGATGAGAATCGCGTTCTTGAAGTCCACGACGTGGCCCACCGAGTCAGACAGGCGGCCGTCGTCCAGCACCTGCAGCAGCATGTTGAAGACGTCCGGGTGGGCCTTCTCGATCTCGTCGAACAGCACCACGCAGTACGGCCGCCGCCTCACCTTCTCGGTCAGGAAGCCGCCTTCCTCGTAGCCGACGTAGCCCGGAGGGGCGCCGAGGAGCCGGGAGATCGAGAACTTCTCCATGTACTCCGACATGTCGACGCGAATCAAGGCGTTCTCGTCGCCGAACAGGTACTCGGCGAGCGCCCGGGCCAGCTCCGTCTTGCCGACACCCGTGGGCCCCAGGAAGATGAACGACCCCACCGGCCGCTTGCTGTCCTTGAGGCCGGCGCGCGACCGCCGGATGGCCCGTGAGACCGCCGCCACCGCGTCGCCCTGCCCGATGATGCGGCCGTGGAGCGCCTCCTCCATGCGGGCGAGCTTGGCCGACTCCTTCTCCTCGAGCTTGGACAGCGGGATGCCGGTCCAGCGGGAGACGATGTACTCCACGTCTTCCTCACCGACCACCTGCGGTCCCTTGCCCTTGCGCTTGTCCCAGTCGCGCTTGAGCTCCTCGTCGCGCCCGCGCAGCAGCTTCTCCTTCTCGCGCAGCGAGGCGGCCTTCTCGAATTCCTGCGCCTCGAGGTACATGTCCTTCTCACGGACGACGCGCTCCACCTCCCGCCCCAGCTCCTTGATCTCCGGGGGTGGCGTGAGCGCCATGAGCCGCGTCCGCGAGGAGGCCTCGTCGATCACGTCAATGGCCTTGTCCGGGAGCTGGCGGTCCGTGATGTAGCGGTCCGCGAGCTTCACCGCCGCATCGATGGCGTCATCCGTGATCTTCACGTGGTGATGGGCCTCGTACTTGTGCCGCAGCCCCTTGATGATCTCCACCGACTCCGCCACGGAGGGGGCCCGCACGATGACGGGCTGGAAACGCCGCTCCAGCGCGCCGTCCTTCTCGATGTACTTGCGGTACTCGTCGAGCGTCGTGGCCCCGATGGTCTGGATCTCACCCCGGGACAGCGCGGGCTTCAGCATGTTGGACGCGTCGATGGCCCCTTCGGCGGCGCCGGCGCCGATGAGCGTGTGCAGCTCGTCGAGGAACAGCACCACGTTCTCCGACTGCCGGATCTCCTTCATCACCGCCTTGAGCCGCTCCTCGAACTGGCCGCGGTACTTCGTTCCGGCGACGAGAGCCCCCAGGTCCAGCTGGAGGAGCCGCTTCTGCGCCAGGACGTCGGGCACCTCGTGGCCGACGATCCGCTGGGCGAGGCCCTCCACGATGGCCGTCTTGCCCACGCCCGGCTCCCCGATCAGCACGGGGTTGTTCTTGGTCCTGCGCGCCAGGATCTGGATGACCCGCTCGATTTCCGTCTCGCGCCCGATCACCGGGTCGAGCTTGTTCTCCCGGGCGAGCTGGGTGAGGTCGCGCGCGAACTCGTCGAGCACCGGCGTCTGCGAGCGTTTCTTCGGGCGCGGGTAGTACTGATCCCCCAGAAGCGACAGCGTCTCCTGACGCACCTCGTCGAGGCGAGCGCCCAGGGATTCCAGGATCTTGGCGGCGATGGACTGCCCCTCCTTCATGAGGCCAAGGAGCAGGTGTTCGGTGCCGATGTAGTTGTGGCCGAGCTGACGGGCCTCCTCGATGGACAGCTCGAGGACGCGCTTGGCCTGTGGGGTGAAGGGCACCTCCCCGAACGTGAGGGTCTTCGGGAATCCGGCCAGAGCCCGCTCGACCTCCGCCTTCACGGTCTCGAGCTTGAGCCCGAGGCGCTGAAGCACGGCCGTGGCGATCCCCTCCCCGTCCCGGATCAGGCCGAGCAGGATGTGCTCGGTACCCACGAAGTCGTGCCGAAAACGGCCCGCCTCCTCCCTCGCCAGGATGATGACTCGCCGCGCGCGCTCGGTGAACCTTTCGAACACTTGGGCCCTCGCTTCCAGAGTCGGTTAGCGCTCAGGCACTGCCACTTAAACCTGCCCGAAGTATAACGCTCTGACCAATCTCCTCATAGGCTTTTCTTCTTCCGCCACCGTGCAGCAGCTCAGGCAGGCCGCCTCGTCCCTCACGGCCAGGTCACTGCCCGCCCCTCCAGGAGCCGATACCCTCGGTCCGCCTTGCGCGCCAGCTCGTGGTTGTGGGTCGCGATGACGAAGCTGAGCCCGCGCTCGGCCTGGAGGCGCAGGAAGAGCTCCCAGATCACCTCGCTCGTCTTGGGGTCCAGGTTCCCTGTTGGTTCGTCGGCCAGGATCACGCGCGGCGCCCCGACCAGCGCGCGGGCAATGGCCACGCGCTGCTGCTCCCCCCCGGAGAGCTCCCCCGGGCGGTGCCCCAGACGGTCGGACAGGCCGACCTCGCCGAGGGCCGCCGCGGCCCGCTCGCGCGCCTCGTTCCATGGCGCCCGCTGCAGCAGCGCAGGCATCATGGCGTTCTCCAGCGCCGTCATCTCCCCCAGGAGGTTGTAGAACTGGAAGACGTAGCCGACCTCCGTCCGCCGCAGCCGGGCGAGTGCCGTCTCCGAGCGTGAGTACATGTCCTCGCCCGCAAACAGCACGCGACCCCCGGAGGGGCGGTCCAGCGCGCCGAGCAGGTGCAGCAGCGTGGACTTGCCGACGCCGGAGGCGCCGATCACCACCACGCTCTCTCCCGGGTTCACGGTGAGGCTCACGCCGCGCAGCACGCGGACGACCTCCGGGCCCATCCGGTACTCCTTCTCCAGATCCTGGGCGACGAGGAGCGGCTCATTCATAGCGCAGCACGTCCACCGGGTGCAGCCCGGCCGCCCGCCGCGCAGGCGACAGCGTCGCCAGGAAGGAGATCAGGAGTGTGGCGCCGACGACCAGCGCGAAGTCCATCCCGGTGAGCTTCATGGGCAGGTGGTCGATCTGGTAGACGTCGCCGGCGAAGCGGATGATCTTGTAGCTGTTCTGTACCCAGATGAGCAGGAGCCCGAAGGCGCTGCCCGCCACGGTGCCCACGGTACCGATGAGCATGCCGGCCGCCAGGAACACCGCCGCGATGCTGCCGGAGGTGGCGCCCATGGCCTTGAGGATGCCGATCTCCTTGCGCTTGTCCGCGACCAGGAGCACCAGGTGGCCGATGATGGCGAAGCCCGCGACCAGCACGATGATGGTCACGATGACGAACAGCGCGAGCTTCTCGAGCTGGAGCGCGGCGAAGAGGTTGCGGTTCATCTCCATCCAGTCGCGGATCCAGAGCGGCGACCCCGCCGTCTGCGCGATGCCTCGCCCCACGGCCTTCGCGTCCCACGGGTCGTCGAGCTTGACCTCGACGCCGGTGACGCGGTCCCCGAGGCCGGCGAACTCCTGGGCTGCGGCGAGGGTCGTGTAGGCGAGCGACGAGTCGTACTCATACATGCCCACCTCGATGGCGCCGGCGACGAGGAAGCGCCGCATCTTGGGTACCAGCCCGACGGCCGTCATGGCCCCCTGGGGCGAGATCACGGTGACGTGATCCCCGGGGACGACGCCGAGAGTTCGCGCCAGCTCGCGCCCGAGCAGCAGCGCCGGCTCTCCTCCCGACAGGAGGGGCTCCATGCTGCCGAGCCTGAGTTGAGCGGCAAGGGTCTCGCGCACCGATGCTGCGCCGAGGTCCAGGCCGCGCAGCAGCCCTCCCGCGGCCCCGCCACCCTGCGCCGTGTAGAGCGCCTGCTGCAGGACGAACGGCGTGGCGGCCCTCACGCCCGCGACGGCTCGGGCGCGCTTGGCCACAGCCTCCCCATCGCCGAGCCCGCGTCCGCCCCCCTCGACGATGAGGATATGCGGGTTTGCGGAGATGATCTTCTCGCGGATCCCGTCCTGGAACCCCGTCATGGTCGCGAGCACCACGATGAGGGCGCTCACACCGAGGAAGACCCCGCCGATGCCGATCCAGACGAAGAGGGACAGCCCGCGGAACTGTCCGCGGGCGCGGAGGTACTTGAGCGCCAGGAAGATCTCGAAGGGCAGCCCGCGCCCGGCCGTCACGGGGCCTCCTGGCCCTCGCCCGCCTCGCCCGGGGGCGGGTCCCGGTGCTCCGGTCTCAGGTGCGGAAAGAAGATCACGTCGCGGATGGAAGGCGAGTCCGTCAGGAGCATGGCCAGCCGGTCGATCCCGATCCCCTCCCCGGCCGTGGGCGGCATGCCGTACTCGAGCGCCCGCAGGAAGTCCTCGTCCAGCCAGTGAGCCTCCTCGTCCCCCCGCTCCCGCTCCCGGGCCTGTTCCTCGAAGCGGCGCCGCTGGTCGATGGGGTCGTTGAGCTCGGAGTAGGCGTTGGCGATCTCGCGCCGGCAGATGAAAAGCTCGAAGCGGTCGACCAGCCGCGGGTTGTCGCGCTTCCGCCGCGACAGGGGCGACAGCTCGATGGGGAAGTCCGTGACGAAGGTCGGCTGGACGAGCGTGGGCTCCACGAGCGTGTCGAACACGTCCTTCCACAGCGCCACCGCGTCCTCCGGCTTGCTCACCGGCACGCCGGCCGCCTGGGCCGCGGCGCGCAGCGCGGACGCCGGCGTCGCGGGCTCGATGGGGGCGGCGAGCGCCTGGGACAGCGCCTGGAAGAACGGCACTCTCCGCCAGGGCGGCGCCAGGCTCACGGTGTCCCCCTGGTACACGATCTCGGTGCGTCCCAGGAGGCTCTGCGCCAGGTGCAGGAGCATTTCCTCGGTGAGGTCCATCAGGTCGTTGTAGTCGGCGTAGGCCTGGTAGAACTCCAGCATGGTGAACTCGGGGTTGTGCTGGGTCGAGATCCCCTCGTTCCGGAAGCTCCGGTTGACCTCGTACACGCGCTCGAGGCCGCCCACCACGAGCCGCTTGAGGTACAGCTCGGGCGCGATGCGCAGGAACAGCGGCATGTCGAGGGCGTTGTGGTGGGTCTGGAACGGCTTCGCGGCGGCGCCCCCGGGAATCGGCTGCATCATCGGCGTCTCGACCTCGAGGAAGCCGCGCGCGTCGAGGAAGGCCCGCAGCGCCTGGATGAGCCGCGTCTTCAGGATGAACGCCTCGCGCACGCGCGGGTTGACCACCAGGTCCACGTACCGCTGCCGGTACCGGGTCTCCACATCCTTGAGGCCGTGCCACTTCTCCGGCAGCGGGCGCAGGGCCTTGGACAGGAACTCGAACCCCTTCACGGCCACCGTGAGCTCCCCGGTCCGCGTCCGGAACAGCTCGCCGGTGACGCCGATGAAATCGCCGACGTCGAGATCCGTGAAGAGCGTGTAGCGGTCGCCCAGTCCGTCGGCGCGGCTATAGAGCTGGATGGCCCCGGACTGGTCGCGGAGATGGGCGAAGCACGTCTTGCCATGGTGCCGGAGGGCGACGATCCGGCCCGCCAGGCTCACCGCGCCAGCGCTCTTGATCTCGTCCTCGGCGGCGGCCTCGAGCCGGGCGAGGATGTCGCCGGCCCAGTGCGTCACGGGAAAGCGCCCGCCGAAGGGGTCCACGCCACGCGCGCGCAGCGTGTCGAGCTTGGCGAGGCGTCGTCGGAACAGCTCGGTGGCGTCGCCGGGGAGTCCGGGATCGCGTGGGGGCGGGGTGGCGGTCATCGGCACTACGCGGACTTTCCCAGCGCCAGAAAGGCGCGGATGAACGGGTCGAGATCGCCATCCATGACGGCCTCCACGTTGCCCACCTCGAGCCCCGTCCGGTGATCCTTGATGATCTGGTACGGGTGGAAGGTGTAGGTGCGGATCTGGCTGCCGAAGGCGCTGTCCTTCTTCTCTCCGGTCAGCTCGGCCAGCTCCTCCTTCTGCCGCTTCTCGTAGATCTGGAACAGCCTCGACTTGAGAATTCGGAGCGCCGTGTCGCGGTTTCTGAGCTGGGAGCGCTCGTTCTGGCAGGCCACGACGAGCCCGCTCGGCAGGTGGGTGATCCGCACGGCCGAGTCCGCCGTGTTCACGCCCTGGCCGCCCGGACCGGAGGAGCGGTAGACGTCCACGCGGAGCTCCTCGTCCTTGATGACGACCTCCACATCCTCCACCTCGGGAATCGCCGCCACGGACGCGAACGAGGTGTGCCGGCGCTTGGAGGCATCGAAGGGCGAGATCCGGATGAGGCGGTGCACGCCGATCTCCCCCTTCAGGTAGCCGTAGGCGTACTCGCCGGTCACCGTGATGGTGGCCGACTTGATGCCCGCCTCCTCGCCCGGCAGCACGTCCACGACCTCGGCCCTGAGGCCGGCGCGCTCCGTCCAGCGGAGGTACATGCGCATGAGCATCTGCGCCCAGTCCTGCGACTCGGTGCCGCCGGCGCCGGGATGGATGGACAGGATGGCGTTCTTCTTGTCCTGGGGGCCGGAGAGGACGATCCGGAGCTCGAACGCCTCGAGATCTCGGCTGACGCGCGCGATGTCCCGGGAGATCTCCTGCGCGAGGCTCTCGTCCCCGGCCTCGGTCGCCATCTCCCAGAGCAGGCGGACCTCACCGCCCTGGGTGGACATCTCCTGGAATCGTGTCACGGTCCGCGACAGCTCGGCGCGCTCCTGGACCAGGGTCTGGGCCTTCCGGCTGTCGTCCCAGAAGGTCGCCTTGGACATCTCGGCGTCGATCAGCGCCAGGCGCGCTTCCTTGGCAGCCGGGTCAAAGATGACCTCGGAGGTCTTCCAGGCGCCTGTCCATGTCGACCAGGTCCCGCTTCAGCTCGCTCAGCATCGCGCCGTTGACCTCCCGAAGAGTGCACAGCCGAGCGCGCCTGCCGACAGCGCCAGGCAGGCATACGCGAACCAGTCCCCGAACCGAGCGTAGACCGTGGCGGTACGGCGGAGCGGGACCCGATCCGCGAGGACCCCGCGCTCGAACAGCGGCAGCATCCGCGTGATCCGACCCGACGGCGCGACGAAGGCCGACACCCCGGTGTTCGCCGCCCGGGCGATCGCCACCCGGTTCTCCACGGCCCTGAGCGGCAGCATCCCCAGGTGTTGCCAGGGGCCGCTCGTCTCTCCGAACCACGCGTCGTTCGTGATGTTCACCATGAAGGCGGCGCCCCCCGCCACGAAGTCCCGGAACAGCTCCGGGAAGATCACCTCGTAGCAGATCACCACCCCGAACGGCGCGCCGGGCAACTGGAACACCGTCCTCTGCTGCCCGGCTCCGAAGTCGGAAACGAACGCGGCCCAGCTCCGCACGAACCCGATCAGTCCCGGCAGCGGCACGTACTCGCCGAACGGAACCAGGTGAATCTTATCATACTTGGCCGTAATGCCTTGTCCGTTCAGGAAAAACGCGCTGTTCAGGAACTTCCCCCTGGGCCCGTCCTGCCTATCGATGGAGCCCACCAGGAGGGGCGTCTCCACCTCCGCCGAGAGCGCCGTGAGCCGCCCGAGGAGCGCCGGGTCGCCACGGAGAAAGATGGTCGCCGCCGTCTCGGGCCACAGGACGACGGCGGGCCGGACGGACGCACCGTCGACAGTCACCGGCCGGGCGGCCTCCCGCGTGAGGCGCTCGTACACCCGCATGATCTCCTCGTGGCGAACGGGGTCCCACTTCATGATCTGCTCGATGGAGGGCTGGATCAGGGCCACCGGCAGCCAACGGGACGCGCGTGCCTCGGTGTCCCCATCCGCCCGCAGGGCACTCCACCCGAAACCCAGCGACGCCACGAGGAGCAACCCCGCGGTCAAGGCCCCGCGACGGGCACGCCGCCAGCCGAGCCCGACCATCGCCGCGAGGGCTGCGTTCACCGCGAGGAGCAGGAAGGATACCCCGTAGACACCCGTCACCTCGGCGATCTGGATCACCGGAAGCACGGCGTGCTGCGAGTACCCGGCGAGCCCCCAGGGGAAGCCGTCCATGAGATGGCCGCGGATCCACTCGCCGCCCACCCAGAGCGGGGGCGTCGCCGCCACGGCCCATCCAGCGCCGACGCGCGATCGTAGCCCGGCCACGGCCGCGCATGTCAGCCCCAGGTACAGGCCGCAGTAGGCCGCGAGCGCGACGATCGGAAGCCAGGTCAGGGGCCATGGGATGGCGCTGTAGTTGCGGAAGGTGTGGTCGAGCCAGCGGAGCAGCACCAGGAAGAACACCGTGCCCTGGAGCCACCCGTCAGCCAGGGCGCCGCGCGGTGAGCGCCACAGCGCGCAGGCCAGGGCGGGCGTCACCCACACCCACCCGAAGAGCCACCAGCCCGCCGTGGGAAACGCCAGCGCGCCCACGACGCCCGCGGTCAGGAGCAGCGGGAGCCGCAGTCCCGCGCGGGAGAGGAGGGCCAGGCGATCAGAATCCACTACCGAGACGATCGGCAAGCGCCCTGGGCAGGCCGGCCGCGAGAATGCGTGCGGCGGCCCCTCGGTGGTCGTACTCGACTCTCCGGAGGCTCACGAGGCGCTCCTCGAGGTCCCACAGAGCGTAGGCCGCGCGCCGGTCGCGGTCGCGCGGCTGTCCGACGCTCCCCACGTTGATGACGTAGCGCCGGCCCACCTCGAGCCGCACCTGCACGGGCCAGGCGCGGAACCACGCGGCGTGCTCGCGACCGCTCGACCCCAGGGACCAGACGCCGGGCCGGTGGGAATGGCCGACGAAGCACAGGCGCGTCCCGAAGTCCGCGAACACCTCGAAGCCGTCGTCCGGGGACATCAGGTACTCCCACTCCTCGGGGCTCCGGGGGCTGGCATGGACCAGCGTGGCGTCCTCGACCGTCGCGGTGAGGGGCAGCGCCGACAGGTAGCCCCTGAGCCCGTCGGAGAGTCGCTCCCGGGTCCAGAGCGCCGCCTCCCGGGCCACAGGATTGAACCAGCGCAGGCTCATGAGGCCCAGCGCCGCGTGCTCGTGGTTGCCCGCCACCACCGCCACGGCCCGCTCCCCCACCGCCTCCGCGCACGCCACGGGATCGGCCCCGTAGCCGACCATGTCGCCGAGGCACAGCAGCGCGCGCGCGCCCGCGCGATCCGCGTCGGCCAGCACGGCGGAGAGCGCCTCGTAATTCCCGTGGATATCCGACAGGACGGCGTAGCGGATGCGAGACCCCCTACTCGGCGGCGCGCAGCTCCTTGCGGACTCGGTCCAGCACGCCATTGATGAACCGGCTCGATTCTCGGGTGCTGAACTTCTTCGCCACCTCGAGGGCCTCGTTGATGGCCACCTTGGGCGGGATCTCGATCATCCAGAGCAGCTCGAAAATGCCCTCGCGCAGGATGTTCCGGTCCACCACCGCCATGCGATCGAGATCCCAGTTCTCCGCGTACTGGGCGATCATCTCGTCGATCTTCTGCTGGTGGAGCTTGGTGCCGCGGACGAGGGACTCGACGAACGCGCGCACCTCCGTGTCCACTGGGTGGCGCCCCCAGAACTCGTCGAGGTACGGCTCGGGGCTCCGCTCGTCTTGGAGGTCGAGCTGGTACAGCAGCTGCAGCGCCAGCTCCCGGGACTTCCGCCGCTTGCCCATGGGCTCCTACCTGCGCCGCGCCCCGCGCCGGACGCGGGCCAGCCACTCGGCCATCTCCAGCGCCGCCAGGGCCGCTTCCTCGCCCCGGTGACCGACGGCTCCCCCGGCCCGCTCCCACGCCTGCTCCTCGGTGAGCGCCGTGATCACGCCGAAGGTCACGGGCACGCCGGTCTCGAGCGCAACCTGCCGGATGCCGGCGGCCGTCTCCCGCGAGATGTGCTCGAAGTGTGGCGTGCCGCCGCGGATCACGACGCCGACGCAGGCGATGCCTGCGTACCGGCGGCTCCGCGCCAGCGTCAGCGCGGCCTGAGGAAGCTCGAAGGAGCCCGGGACCCAGTGGACCTCCACGCGATCTCCGCGCACGCCCCGCGCGTCCAGAGCCGCCACCGCCCCGTCCACCAGCTTCTTCGAGATCGCCTCGTGAAAGCGCGCCGCCACCACGGCGAAGCGCGTCCGGCGCCGCCCGGCGCGGGCACCGACCCGATCCGGAGCCCTGGGAGCGCGCCCGGCCATCTCAGTCCGGCAGCGAGGAGAAGAGGTGCCCCATCTTCTCGCGCTTGGTGACGAGGTAGCGGCGATTGGCCTCGGTGGGCGGGATCTCCAGCGGAACCCGCTCGACCACATGGAGGCCGTAGCCCTCGATGCCGACGATCTTCTTCGGGTTGTTGGTCAGGTAGCGGAGGCGCGTGAGACCCAGGTCCACGAGGATCTGCGCCCCGATCCCGTAGTGGCGCAAGTCGGCGCCGAAACCGAGCGCGTGGTTCGCCTCCACCGTGTCCTTGCCCTGGTCTTGGAGCTCGTAGGCGCGCAGCTTGTTGATCAGCCCGATGCCCCGCCCCTCCTGGCGCATGTAGACGAGGACGCCGCGCCCCTCGCGGGAGATGATCGTCAGCGCCTTGTGCAGCTGCGACCCGCAGTCGCACCGCTGGGAGCCGAACACATCACCCGTGAGGCACTCGGAGTGCACGCGCATGAGCACCGGCGCGTCGCCCCCGACATCGCCCATGACCATCGCCAGCGGCACCCGGTCGTCCACCGTGGTCTTGTATGCGATCACCTCGAACTGGCCGTACTCGGTGGGCAGGCGGGTCGTGGCCGCACGCCGCACCAGCTTCTCCTTCTGCATCCGGTACTCGATGAGATCCTTGATCGTGATGCACTTGAGCCCGTGGGCGCGGGCGAGCTTCATGAGGCCCGGCACGCGGGCCATGCCCCCGTCCTCGTCCAGGACCTCGCAGATCACGCCGGCCGGCGCGCAGCCGGCCATGCGCGCCAGGTCCACGGCCGCCTCGGTGTGTCCGGCGCGCCTCAGCACGCCGCCCTCGAGCGCGCGCAGCGGAAAGATGTGGCCGGGCTTCGTCAGGTCGTCCGGGCGGGTCGCCGGGTCCACGAGGGTCCTGATGGTGATGGCGCGGTCGTAGGCGGAGGTCCCCGTCGTGACACCCCGCCGGGCGTCCACCGTGGTGGTGAAGGCCGTCCCCAGCGGCGCCGTGTTGTCGCGGACCATCATGGAGATCCCGAGCTCGTCGAGCCGGTCGCCCAGCATCGGCACGCAGATGAGCCCACGGCCGTGCTTCGCCATGAAGTTGACCGCCTCGGGTGTGGTCGTGTCGGCGGCCATGAGAAGATCGCCCTCGTTCTCCCGGTCCTCGTCGTCCACGACGATGAGGATCCGCCCCGCGCGGATTTCGTCGATCGCCTCCTCGATGCTCGAGAACTCGCCCGCGCTCTTCCCGGTCACGGGGTGCCCCCTCTCAGGCTCAGCGAGCGCACCACGTACTTGCCGATCATGTCTGCCTCCAGGTTGACGCGGCTGCCGGGCTTCACGGCGCCGAGCGTCGTGTGCGAGAGCGTGTGCGGGATCAGCATCACCTCGAAGGCGCGGTCCAGCAACGCCGCCACCGTCAGGCTCACCCCGTCCACAGCCACCGACCCCTTCGGAATCACGAGCGGTGCCAGGCTCTCGTCCTGCCATTCTATCCTGACCCGGGCCGACTCGCCCGTCCGATGGCTGTCCGTCACGAGGCCGATGCCGTCCACGTGTCCCAGCACCAGGTGGCCGCCGACGAAACCGCCGAGCGCCAGCGGCCGCTCCAGATTCACCGCGTCTCCGGGCCGAAGGTCGTCGAGCGCCGTCACCGCCAGCGTCTCGGGGCCGAGATCGAAGCCCAGCCGTCCCGCGCCCCGCGCCACGACGGTCAGGCAGGCGCCGTTGACGGCCACACTGGCACCGATGTCGCTGCCCGACAGGACGCGCTTGGCCTCGATGCCGAGCCGCGACCCGTCGCGGCTCGCGACCCGCCCGAGCTCCTCGATGATTCCCGTGAACATCTCAGTGCCCCCCCTCCCGCCGGGCGATGTCTCCCTCGATCAGCCAGTCCTCTCCCACGGGCCGCACCTGCAGCGAGCGCAGGCGCACCGCCTCGTGGAGCAGACGCCCCTGCCCGCCGATCGGCGTGGGAGCGGTCCGGCCCCCGAGGAGCATGGGCGCCACGAAGAACGCCACGCGGTCCACGAGCGACGCCTCGAGAAAGGCCGCCGCGAGCTCCCCGCCGCCTTCGAGCAGCACGGCGAGGACATCGAGTGCGAAGAGCCGGGAGCAGAGGTCGGCCACGTCCACCTTGCCGCGGTCCCCCTTGCAGCTGAGCACGGTGACGCCGCAGGCCTCGAGGGCCGCCAGGCGCTCGGGCGGCGCCTCCTCCGTCACCGCGAGCAGCGCCCGCGCAGGCGTGCCGGAGTTGATCATCCTGGCCGTCAGTGGGAGCCGCGCGCGGCTGTCCACGACCACGCGCCAGGGCTCCCGCGGCCACGGGCGGCCGAGGCGAACGGTGAGCGCCGGATCGTCGGCCGTTGCGGTCCCGATCCCGACGACGATTGCATCGACCTCGCTCCTGAGCCGGTGCGCTTCGGCGCGCGCCTCCTCGCCGGTGATCCATCGTGAGGACTGGTCGAAGGCGGCACTCTTGCCGTCCAGTGTCGTGGCGCACTTGAGCGTCACGTGCGGCCGCCGCTCGCGCATCGCGGTGAAGAAGACCCGGTTCAGCACCCGGGCCTCCTCTTCGAGGCACCCAACCTCCACGGTGAGGCCGGCGGCACGAAGGGCGTCCGCACCGCCGCCAGCGCGGGGATTCGGGTCGCTGACGGCCGCCACCACGCGGGCCAGGCCCGCTCCGGCGATGGCTGCCGCGCATGGCGGCGTCTTGCCGTGGTGGGCGCATGGCTCGAGCGTGACATAGAGGGTCGCGCCGCGGGCTGCTGGCCCGGCTTCGGACAACGCCACGACCTCGGCGTGAGCGGCCCCAGCCCGGGCGTGGTAGCCCTCGCCCACGACGCGGCCATCGCGCACGACCACTGCCCCCACCATGGGATTGGGCGAGGTCAGGCCCCGGGCCAGGGCAGCCAGCTCCAGGGCCCGGGGCATCCACCGCCGGTCCTCGACCGTGGTGGGGGGCGGCGGCGCCTGCGACGTCATGGCTCGGGGAGCAGGCCCGCGACGAAGGTCTTCGCGTCGAAGGGCTGGAGATCTTCCACCCGCTCCCCCAGCCCCACGAGCTTGATGGGCAGCCGCAGCTCCTGGTGGATGCGGATGACGATGCCGCCTTTCGCGGTTCCGTCGAGCTTGGTGAGCACGAGCCCCGTGAGCCCCACCGCCTCGTGGAAGAGCCTGGCCTGCGCCAGGCCGTTCTGTCCGGTGGGCGCCTCGAGCACCATGAGGCACTCGTGGGGCGCTCCGGAAAGCTGCCGCGAGAGCACGCGCTTCAGCTTGACGAGCTCGTCCATGAGGGTGGACTTGGTGTGCAGGCGTCCGGCGGTGTCCACCAGCAGCACGTCGACCTGGCGCGCCGTCGCCGCCTTCACCGCATCGAACACGACGGCGGCCGGATCGGCGCCTGCTCCCTGCCGGACCATCTCCGCCCCGGCGCGGCGGCTCCACTCCTCGAGCTGTTCGATGGCGCCCGCGCGGAACGTGTCCGCCGCCGCCAGGATCACGCTCTTTCCGGCCCCCACCAGCGCGGCGGCCAGCTTGCCGGTCGTCGTGGTCTTGCCGGCGCCGTTCACGCCCAGCATCAGGATCACGGCCGGCTTGCCGTCGAGGTGGAGCGGGGCGGCGGCGCCCTCGAGCGTCTCCTCGAGGAAGCCCCGGAGGAGGTTCCGCACGTCCGCGGCGGTGACGGCCCGTCCGCGCTTGGCCTCGTCGCGGAGCCGGTGCACGAAGGTGGAGGCCGTGGCAGCGCCGAGGTCGGCAGCCACCAGCATCTCCTCGAGCTCCTCGAGGAGGGCGTCGTCCACGGGGCGCCCCACCGAGAGGAGGGCATCCAGCCCGTCACCGAGAAGCTGTCGCGAGCGCCGGAGACCGTCGCGGACGCGGCCGGCGAGCGCGCCGAAGAGGCTCACGAGCCGCCGGCCGCCCCGCCCTGAGGCAGTACCAGCTCGCGAATCACGGCGCCGCGCTCGCCCAACGGCGGGAGCGCGCGTCCGTTCAGCTCGAGCTGCAGTCCTCCGGCATTGCCCACCGTGAGGACGAAGCGCTTCTCCGCGCTCCACTCTCGCGTGGCTCCCGCGGGCAAAAGCTCCTGGACGGACCCTCCGCCGTCCATCTGGACCTTGATCCACGTCGGCTCGAGGGCTCGAACCACGAGGCGCTGGCTTCCTCGCGGGAGCGGAGCCGGCGAGGTCGCCGAGGGAGCCGCGGCCGGGGGCTGCGTCGACGGAATCCCGGACGCGGCGATCTGCGGGGCAGGCTGCAGGTTTGCGACGGGCTCCGTCCTCACCGCGCTGAGCTCGGGCCTGCTCGCCACCTTCTCGGGGGATCCGCGGAGCCCGACATTGACGGCCAGCAGCGTCCCGGCCAGCAGAACCAGCAGGACGAAGCTGACGACCAGGGGTCCGCGGCGCCCTACCGGCGCGCTCGCCCGCGCAGTCGCCGTCCGCTGGGCAGGGTCGGGCTCGCCCAGCAAGGCCTGGTAGCGCGACAGGGCCTCGTCGGGGGGAACCTGAAGGAACCCGCAGTAGGCTCGAATGAAGCCCTTGACGAACACGGGCGCCGGCAGCTCGGTCCGCTCCTCGGCCTCGATCGCCTCGAGATGGCGCTTGCCGACCCGCGTGGCGCGCGCCATCTCGTCCAGGGAGGCCCCCCCGGCTTCTCGCAGCTCACGCAGGTATCCCCCCAGCTCGCCCATGATGGATGATCCACGGGGAGTGTAAGCTTGCGCGAGCGGAACAGTCAACTCACGAGCGAAGTTACGCTTCAGTCAGCCTTACCGATACGAGGCGGGAGAGCCCAGGCTCCTCCATGGTCACGCCGTACAGCACGTCGGCGGCTTCCATGGTCTTCCGGTTGTGGGTGATAACCACGAACTGGGTGTGGGAGCACAGCTCACGCAATACCCGGAGGAAGCGGTGGATATTGGCGTCGTCCAGCGGGGCGTCGACCTCGTCCAGGACGCAGAACGGGCTCGGGTGGTAGTAGAAGATGGCGAAGAGGAGGGCCAAGCCGGTCAGCGCCTTCTCCCCGCCGGACATGAGGCTCACCGCCTGCAGCCGCTTGCCCCGCGGCTGGGCCATGAGCTCCACCCCGAACTCCAGCGGATCGTCCTCCCCCTCTTCGGGCTCCACCATCCGCAGCTCCGCGCGCCCCCCTTCGAACAGGCGCGCGAAGATGTCGGCGAAGTGGCGGTTGATCTGCTCGAACGCCTCCCGGAAGCGCTCCTGCGCCGTCCCCGTCATCCGCCGGATCGCCTTCTCGAGGTCCTTCATGGAGGCCACGAGGTCGTCGTGCTGGGTGCGGAGGAAGTTGATCCGCTCCTCGAGCTCCCGGTACTCCTCGTCCGCCACCAGGTTGACCGCGCCCATGGCCTCCAGCTTGGCCGCCATCTCCTCGTGGCGAGCCTTGACCTGAGCGAGGTCGGCCGACGGGTCGTGAGCCGCCAGCAGCGCGTCCCGGCCGTCGACCCCATGGCCACGTCGAGCCTCCTGGAGCAGCTCCTCGCGGCGCACCCGCCCTTCGGCCTCCTCGATCTCGAGCTCATGGGTGCGGCCGACCAGACGCTGGCGCTCCTGCTCGGCAGCTCGCAACTCCGTCTCGAGGGTCTGGCAGTCAGCAGCGCGGCGCTCGCGCTCCTCCGCCGCCACGCGGACCTCGGCCTCGAGTCGGTCCCGCTCCACGACAACCTCCCGAGCCCTCGCATCGGCCCGCTCGGCTTCCTGCGCGAGCTCGGCCCGCCGCTCCGCCGTCTGCGTGCGCCGCACCGTCGACTGGTCCAGGCGGGCGCCCGCCTCGATGTCGAGCTCCTCGAGCCGCTCCAGGTCTCGCGCGAACCCCTCCGCCCGCTCGGCCACCGCGGCCAGCTCGACGCGACAGGCGGTGAGCTCGCCGGCCAGCGTCCCCTCCTCCCGCTGTCCGGCGTCCACGCTCTCCCGAACGGATTCCATCTCCCGCTCGACGGCGGCCTCCGCCTCCCGGATGCCCAGCAGGGCGGCCTCCACGTCCTCGAACCGCGCCGTGGTTTCCGCGCGCTCCCCGTCGAGGTGACCCCGCTCGGCCTCGAGGGTTTCGAGGTGCCGTCGGGTCCGCTCCTCTTCCCGGGCTGCTGCCTCCAGGTCCTTGCTTCCGGCCAGGCGGAGCGCCTCCTGCGCCTGCAGCGACGACCGGAGCCCCACTTCCCGCGAGCGCAGCGCCGCGATCTCGGCATCCATGGCCTCCAGCAAGCCGCGCTGCAGCGCCGCGTCGCCCTCGATGGCCTCCACCTCGTCACGCAGCTGCCGGATGGAGCGCTTCCGCCTGAGGATCGAGTGGTCGTACTCGGCGCTGTCGCCGTTGCGCCGGCCGCCGGTGAGCCGCCCCGTGGGGGAGAGAACCTCCCCCGCCGGCGTCACATAGGTCGCGACGAC
>Ga0154440_1209_pt2 | contig 20263 bp, 17 predicted proteins | sample RifGroC2_FD_115944 | JGI IMG/M metagenome (GOLD analysis project Ga0154440, IMG submission 115944) | Candidatus Rokubacteria bacterium GWC2_70_24
AGGAGATGCCGGCGCTGGCGCGGGCGCTCGGCGGCCCGCGCCTGTTCATCAAGCGCGACGACTGCACGGGGCTCGCCACCGGCGGCAACAAGGCGCGCAAGCTCGAGTACCTCCTGGGCGCCGCACGGCAGCGCGGGGCCGACGTGCTGATCACCGAGGGCGGCATGCAATCGAACCACTGCCGGCAGACGGCCGCCGCGGCGGTGCGCTGCGGGATCCCGTGCGTGCTGGTGCTGAGCCGCGGCCAGCACGCGGAGGTCACGGGCAACCTCCTGCTCGACCAGCTGCTGGGGGCGCGGATCGTGCTCGTGGACAGCGGGGCCGAGCGCCGGGCGATGATGGAGCGGCTCGCGGCCGAGGCGCGCGGGCAGGGACGGCGGCCCTACCTCATCCCCACGGGCGGGTCGGACGGCATCGGCGCCGTGGGCTATGTCCAGGCGCTCTACGAGATCGAGGCGCAGGCCCGCGCGCGCGGGATCAACGTCGACGCCTGCGTGTTCTGCTCGGGCAGCGGCGGGACTCACGGGGGCCTCGTGGCCGGCGCGAAGCTCTCTCACAGCAAGGCCCGCCTCGTCGGGATCAGCGACGGCGAGCCCCGCGCATCGCTCGTGGAGATGGTCTGCCGCGTGGCGAGCGAGGCGGGGGAGGTCCTCGGGGCGCCGCTCTCGGTGGCCGCCGGGGAGATCGAGGCGTACGACGACTATGCCCGCGAGGGCTATGGCGTGCCCAACCAGGGAATGATCGAGGCGATGCGCCTCGTGGCGCGGACGGAAGGGATCGTGCTGGATCCCGTGTACACCGGCAAGGCGATGGCGGGACTGATCGGCCTGGTGAAGCAGGGCGCCTTCACGGCAGGGCAGACCGTCGTCTTCATCCACACCGGCGGCGTGGCCGGTCTCTTCGCCTATCGGGACGGTCTGGCCGAGGATCTCCGGTGAGCCGGGCGTGCGCGCGCGGCCGGGGATAGCGCATGGACCTCTCCGGCGCCGTTCACCTCCTCGGCCATCTGCTCGGCGAGGTGCTGCGCGCGCAGGAATCCGCCGCGCTGTTCGACGTCGAGGAGCGGATCCGGGCGCTGGCCAAGGCCCGGCGGGCCGGGGACGCGGGAGCCGCCATGGCGCTGGGAGTTGAGGTGGGCGGGTTGTCGGTGGACGCGGCGCGGGCGATGGCCTCGGCCTTCACGCTGTACTTCGACCTCGTCAACGTCGCCGAGGAGGTGCACCGGATCCTCACGCTCCGGGAGCGCGAGCGCGGGCGATTTCCGGCGCCGATCGCGGAGTCCGTCGGCGAGGCCATCGCCCTGATCAGGGACCGCGGGGTCACCGCGGAGCAGGTGGCGGCGATGCTCGCGGAGCTGCGCGTCGAGCTGGTCCTCACGGCCCACCCGACGGAGGCCAAACGGCGCAGCGTGCTGTCCAAGCTCCAGCGGATCCGGGAGGCCCTGCTGGTCCTCCACGGGGCCGACGTCGTGCCCCGGGAGCGGACGGCCGCCCTGGCGACCCTGCGCGCCGAGATCACGGCGCTCTGGCTCACGGCCCGCGCCCGCACCACCCGGCCCGCCGTCACCGACGAGGTGCGAACGACGCTGTACTTCATCGACACGGTGCTCTGGGAGAGCCTCCCGCGCATCTGCGCGGACATGGACGCCGCCCTGGGGGTGCACTACCCCGGGGTGACGGCGCCGGCGGGCTGGCTGGGGCTGGCGTCGTGGGTGGGCGGCGACCGTGACGGCAACCCGTACGTGACGAGCGCCGTGACGGCCGAGACCTTGCGGCTGCACCGCGGGCTTGCCGTGGAACGGCACCGCCGGTCGCTCCAGGACCTCTCTCGCCGGCTCACCTTGAGCGCGAGCCGCGTCCCCCAGCCGCCGGAACTCGCGGCGTGGCTGGCGCGGCGGCGCCCCCTCCCCGCGCACGTGGCGTACCTCGAGACGCGCTACGAGATGGAGCCCTACCGGCTGGTGCTCTCCCTCCTCGCGTCGGACCTCGAGGACGCCTCAGGCGAGGACATGACTACGCACCTCCAGGAGGACGCGCCGCGCCGGGCGCGGGTCACGCCCGCGGAGATCGCAGGTCCCCTGGACCTCATCGCCCGCGCCGTCCCGCCGGCCGTGGCGGGAGAGCGCCTGCGCACCGTGCGGACTCAGCTCGAGGCGTTCGGGCTGCACGGCGCCCGCCTGGACATCCGCGAGGACGCGGGCCGTCTCGCCTCGGCGCTCGGGGAGCTGCTCCGCGCCCGGGGCGTGGAGGCCGGGACGGCGGGGCCCGGGGACAGGGCGAGCCCCGATGCCCTCATACGGCTCCTCTCGGCGCCGGGGCCCGTCCCCGCGCTCCCGGCCGACCCGCCCGGGCTCAGCGCGGCGGCCGCGGAGACGTGGAGGCTCTTCAGGTTGATGGCGCGCGCCCGCACCGTGTACGGGCGAGAGCTGCTGGGGCCGTTCATCGTCTCCATGACCCGGGGGCTCGCGGATATCCTCGGCGTCCTCGTCCTGGCGCGCTGGGCCGGCTGCGCCGACGGCTTGCAGGTCGTCCCGCTCTTCGAGACGCTGGGCGATCTCGTCGCGGCGCCGCAGGTCCTGGCCGAGCTGTTTTCGCTGGCGGCGTATCGCGAGCATCTGGCGACCTGTGCCGGGACGCAGATGGTCATGATCGGCTACTCGGACAGCAACAAGGACGCGGGCTACCTTGCCGCGAACTGGGCCCTGTACGAGGCGCAGGAGCGCATCGGACGCGTCTGCCGCGAGCACGGGGTGCGGCTGACCATGTTCCACGGCCGCGGCGGGACCGTCGCGCGCGGGGGGGGGCCGGCCGGACGCGCCATTCGCGCGCAGCCCCCGGGGACGGTGGGCGGCCGTTTTCGTGTCACGGAGCAGGGCGAGGTGATCGCGTCCCGGTACGCGGACCCGGGACTGGCGCACCGCCACCTGGAGCAGATCGTCAGCGCCGTCCTGCTGGCCGCCGTGCCCGACGCCTCGCCCGGGGTCCCGCCGGAGTGGCGCCGGACCATGGGGGCCATGGCGGACGCGGGGCTGGACGCCTACCGGTTGCTGGTGCACGCAACGCCGCGCTTCGCGGAGTACTGGCGGGCCGCCACGCCCATCGACGAGATCAGCCGGCTGTGGATCGGATCGCGGCCGGCCGCGCGACGGGAGGGGGGTCTCGGGATCGGCGACGTCCGCGCCATTCCCTGGGGTTTTTCGTGGATGCAGAGCCGCTTCAACCTGCCGGGCTGGTACGGCCTCGGCACGGCGCTCCGGCGCGGGGACGGGGAACTGCTGCGGGAGATGTACCGGTCCTGGGCCTTCTTCCGGGCCGTGCTCGACAATGCGGAGATGTCGCTGCTCAAGGCCGACATGGAGATCGCCGCGCTGTACTCCGGCCTCATGCCGGACCGCGCGCTGGCCGAGGCGCTCTTCGCCCGCATCCGCGCCGAGCACGAGCGCGCGCGCCACGCCGTCCTCGCGGCCACCGGGCATGCCGTGCTCATGGAGGCCGACCCCGCCATCGAGCGGTCGGTGCACCTCAGGAACCCGTACGTGGACCCGCTGAACTATCTCCAGGTCGACGCGCTGCGCCGTCTCCGCGGGCTGGCCGATCCCGAGGGCCCGGAGGCCGCGGCGCTCCGGGAGGTCATCGTGCTCACCATCAACGGAATCGCGGCGGGCTTGCGGAACACCGGCTGAGGTCCACGGCGCGGGTCGCCCCCGGCGGCCGAGCCCGGCGCATGGCAGGGGGAGGGAGCGATGGAACACGCGGAGGCGGTCGTCATCGGTGGCGGCGTCATGGGGACGAGCATCGCCTTCAACCTCGCCCGCCGCCGTTTCGGCCGCGTGGTGCTCCTCGAGAAGGACGCGATCTGCTCCGGCACCTCGGGCAAATCCTCGGCGATCGTCCGCACCCACTACACCACGCCCCCGACCGCGCGGATGGCGCTCCTGGCGCGGCGCATCCTCGAGAACTTCAGCGAGGAGGTGGGAGGGGAGTCCGGCTTTGTCAGGACGGGGATGCTCGTGGTGGCCGCGAAGGAGCATCGCGAGGCCGTCGAGCGCACCGTCCGGATGAACGCGGAGCTGGGCATCGAGACCGGCTTCGTGAGCCGCGAGGAGGTGCGGCGCCTTCACCCGCTGCTGACCGTCCCGGAGGATGCGGCGCTGGTGTACGAGCCACGCTCGGGTTATGCGAGCCCCCACGATGTCGCCACGGGCTACGCGCGGGCCTTCACCGCGCTGGGGGGCCTCGTCCGCCAGGAGACGGCCGTGACCGGGATCGAGATCCGGGCGGGGCGCGTCGAGGCGGTGGCGACCAGGGCGGGGAGGATCGCGACCGGGCACGTCGTGATCGCGGCCGGACCCTGGGCCGGGCCCGTCGGCCGGCTCGCCGGCCTCGACCTGCCGGTGATGGCGAGCCGCCAGTCCGTCGTCACGCTGCGTCCGCCCTTCCCGTATGGCAACGCCTACCCGGTGGTGATCGACCTGGTCGCCGAGGTCTACTTCCGCCCGGAGACGGGGAGCGTGATCCTTCTCGGCAACACGCGCCACGGCGACGACCTGCCCGGCGACCCGGATCGTTACGAGGACCGGCCCGATCCGGCGCTCGCGGCGGAGCTGACCCTGCGGCTGTCGCGGCGGATGCCGGCCGCGGCGGAGGCGGGGATCGCCGGGGGGTGGTCCGGCATGTACGAGATCACGCCCGACTGGAACCCGATCATGGGCTCCTCCGCCGACATACGCGGGCTGCACTACTGCGTCGGCTTCTCCGGCCACGGCTTCAAGCTGGCGCCGGTCGCGGGCGTCCTGATGGCCGAGCAGGTGGCGGATGGCCGCGCCTCCACGCTCGACATCGCGCCCTACCGGCTGGAGCGCTTCGGCGAGGGGCAGGCGCTCCGGCTGGGCTATCCGAAGGCCGGGGTGCTCGCGTAGCCGCTGCACGCCGGTGATTCGAGGCTTGACGGGCGTTCGGATGGGGATGATGATCCGCATCGGGGAGCAGGACCGCGTGGCCGCCGTCATCCAAGGAGGCAGAGGGTGATCATGAACATCGACCGGAAGATCCTCGTCATGACCGTGGTCGCGGCGCTGCTGGCCTTCGCCGCGCCCGCCGCCGCCTTCGAGGGGGAGAAGGAGCTCTACGAGGCGGCCAAGAAGGAGAAGGCCTTCACCTGGTACACGGCCCACTACGACTCGGAGTCCGCGGCGGCCATCTGCAACGGCTTCGAGAAGAAGTACCCGGGGATCACGTGCAACTACATCCGCACCACCGCCCAGGTGGCGTATCAGCGGCTGGCCCAGGACCAGAAGGCCGGGATCGCCGGGGCCTCCGTGATCAGCTCCACGGACCAGGGCCATTACGGCCGCATGAAGCAGGACGGGTGGCTCATGAAGTACCGCCCCAAGAGCCTCAGCGAGCTCATCGACGCCTTCAAGTCGTTCAACGATCCGGACGACACCTTCTTCGCCACGGCGGCGGGGCTCGTGCTCATCACCTACAACACCATGGTGGTGTCGGAGGCCGAGGCGCCGAGGAAGTGGACGGACCTGCTCGACCCCAGGTGGAAGGGGAAGCTCTCCATCGGCCATCCGGGGTTCAGCGGCTACGTGGGCACCTGGGTGGTCCAGATGCGCAAGCTCTACGGCTGGGACTACTTCAAGAAGATGGAGCTGAACAAGCCCCGGATCGGGCGCTCCATCAACGACACGGTGACCATGCTCAACGCCAAGGAGAGCTGGGTGGCGTCGGGGCCGTCAGGCACGACGCTGCAGAGCCGGGACAAGGGCAACCCGCTGGCGGTGGTGTACCCCGAGGACGGCGCCGTCCTCATGGTCTCGCCGTCGGGCATCTTGAAGAACGCGCCCGCCCCCAATGCCGCCAGGCTCTTCATGGAGTACCTGTTCAGCAAGGAGTGCAACGAGATCGTCGTCAAGTACCGGGGCGACTCGATCAACAAGCACGTCAGGCCCCTGCCGGGCGCCAAGCCGCTCACCGAGGTGAAGACGATCCGCCCGACCTACGAGGAGATCCTCAAGGGCATCCCTGAGGTCAAGGAGCAGTTCCGCGACACCTTCGGCATCTGAGCCGCGGCCGCGCATGGCTCCACGGGACGCGAGCGCCGTGACGGAGGTCGTCCGCACCGGGAGCCTGGCCGCCCGCCCGGTCGGCTACCGGCAGCGCTGGCGCCACGTGGACAAGTCCGTCTTCCTCTGGCTCTTCCTCATCGGCGTCCTGCTGGTGCTGGTGATCAACCCGCTGGCGCGGCTCTTCTGGGTGAGCCTCCAGCACGTGGACACGGGCGCGCTGACGCTCGAGAACTACGTCACCGCGTACGGCCGCTGGCGCTACCTCGAGGCGCTGGTCAACTCGCTGGTGCTGGGGCTGTCGGTGGCGGTGGTCTGCACGCTCTTCGGCGTGCCCATGGCCTGGGCGGTGTCCCGGACGGACATGCCGGGCAAGGGGCTCGTGTGGGCGGCGATCCTCGGCACCTTCATCGTGCCCTCCTATCTCGGCGCGGTGGCCTGGATCCTCCTGGCGGGCCCCAACGCGGGCTGGCTGAACCGCGCGTACATGTGGCTCACCGGGGCGGCGGCGGGGCCCTTCAACATCTACAGCATGACCGGGCTGGTCCTGATCGTCGCCGCCTATTCCTTCCCGTACATGTTCGTGTTCACCCGCTCGGCCCTCGACATGATCTCCTCGGAGATGGAGGATGCGGCGAGCACGCTCGGCGCCGGGATCCTGCGCACGACGCTCCGGGTCACGCTGCCGCTGACGCTCCCCGCCATCCTGGCCGCCATCATCGTGGTGTTCCTCGAGGCCATCGCGCTCTTCGGCGCCCCCGCCCTCATCGCCCTGCCCGGGCGCTTCCAGGTGATCACGACCATGCTCTGGCAGTTCTTCGAGTTCCCGCCCAAGGTCCAGGTGGCCGCGGCCTACTCCATGCCGCTCCTGGCCATCACGGTCGGCCTGTTCTGGCTGCAGCGGCGCCTCACGGGGCGCAAGGGCTACGTGGCCATGACGGGCAAGGGGGGCGAGCGCCGGCCGGTGCGCCTGGGCAAGTGGCGGTGGGTGATGCTCGGCTACTGCCTCTTCGTGACCTCGCTCTCCTTCTTCCTGCCCATGGTGGTGGTGCTCCAGGCCGCCTTCGCGAAGGCCTGGGGCCGGGGCTTCTCGCTGGACAACCTCACCCTGCACAACGTCCGGTTCGTCCTCGTGGATCAGCCCCTCACGAAGGCGGCCACGCTGCACACGTTCGTGTACGGGGCGACCGCCGCGGCGATCGCGCTGGCGCTGGCGCTCTGCATCGCCTACATCGTCCAGCGGCGGCTGGTGCCCTTCGGCAATGCGCTCTCCTTCCTGGCCATGGCGCCGTTCGTGATCCCGGGGATCGTGCTCGCCATCGGCTTCTACGCGGCGTACACGCAGCCGCCGCTCCTGCTCTACGGCACCGCCTGGATCCTGATCCTGGCCTTCGCCACGCGCTTTCTCCCCATCGCCTACGCCAACAGCGACGCCGCCATCCGGGGGATCAACCCGGAGCTCGAGGACGCGGTGCGCATCCTGGGCGGCGGCCGCCTCATGGCGATCCGGCGGGTCGTCATGCCACTGCTCAAACGCGCGCTGGCGGGGGCCTTCATCCTGGTCTTCATCCCCGCCACCCGGGAGCTCAGCGCTGCGATCTTCCTCTACACGACGGGGACGCAGGTGCTCTCGGTGCTCCTCTTCGACAAGAGCGACGAGGGGAACTTCGAGATCCTCGCCTCCATCGGGCTCATCCTCGTGGTGATCACCGTCGCGCTGGTGATGCTGGGCTTCCGGCTCGTGGGGCGCGACTTCATGCTGAGAAGGACCTCGGCATGACGAAGCTGACGCTCCGCAACGTCAGCCGCACGTTCGGGAGCGTCGTCGCCGTGGACGACTTCAGCCTGGCGCTCGCGCAGGGCGAGTTCGTTGCGCTGTTGGGGCCCTCCGGCTGCGGCAAGACCACCACGCTGCGCATGATCGCCGGCTTGCTCGACCCCAGCGCCGGCACCATCGAGATGGACGGGGAGGTCATCTCCTCGCCCGGCTCGTCACTGCCGCCCGAGAAGCGCGGCATGTCCATGATCTTCCAGAGCTACGCCATCTGGCCGAACATGACGGTGGCCGAGAACGTGGCCTTCGGCCTGCAGGTGCGCCGCGTCTCCCGCGCCGAGACCCGGACGAAGGTGGAGCAGATCCTGGATGTGGTGCAGATGCGGCATCTCCGCGACCGCTATCCCGCCGAACTGTCCGGCGGCCAGCAACAGCGCGTGGCGCTGGCGCGGGCCATCGTGGTGCAGCCGGCCGTGCTCTTGCTGGACGAGCCGCTCTCGAACCTGGACGCCAACCTGCGCGAGGAGATGCGCTACGAGATCCGGCGGCTCCACGACGAGTTCCACATCACGACGGTGTACGTGACCCACGACCAGGCCGAGGCCATGGTGACCTCGGACCGCATCGCGGTGATGAACCAGGGGCGGGTCGAGCAGGTGGACGAGCCTCGCGCCCTCTACGCGCGCCCTCGCACCCGTTTCGTCGCCGGCTTCATCGGGCGCACCAACTTCCTGGACGGCGAGGTGCGCGACGGCGAGGTGGCCTTCGACCGCTTCGCCATCGGGCTCGAGCAGTTCGCGGAAGCCCCCGCCCTGAGCGGGCGGGTCTCCTTCTCCCTCCGGCCGCAGAGCATCCGCCTCCTGCGCCAGCGGCCCCCCGCATCGTCCGGTTCGAGCGCGATCCCCGGGCACGTCGTCCAGCGCGCCTATCTGGGCGAGCACTGGGACTATGTGGTGCGGCCCGCGGACAGCGGACTCCAGCTCCGGGTGACGGCGCGCCCCCACGAGGTCTTCGAGGTGGGCGAGACGGTGTGGCTCGAGGTGGACCCCAGGCAGATGGCGCATATCCAGTGAGCGCGGACCGATGAACAGCCCCTGGCCTGCCTTGAGGAGCTCCGAGCGCCGGTCGCCCCACAGCACCCCTGACATGGAGAGGCCCTGTGACGTGTCTCGCTGAGGGAATCGGGCAATGAGCGCTGACACACCGACGCCATCCGAGAAGACGACGCTGTCCCCGGCCGAGGAGCTGCGCCAGCGCATGGACGTCGCCCGGCGCGGCGGCCACGAGAAGTACCACACGAGGCTCCACGAGGCCGGCAAGCTCTTCGTCCGCGAGCGGCTCGATCGCCTCCTCGACCCGGGCACCATGGTGGAGGAGGGCCTCCTGGCCCGCTGCGTGGACGGCGACCTGGCGGCGGATGCCGTGGTGACCGTCACCGGCAAGATCGGCGGCCGGCATGTCGCCATCATGGCCAACGACATGACGGTCAAGGCGGGGGCCTGGGGCCGGCTCACCATCCAGAAGATCCAGCGCATCCAGGAGATCGCCCGGGACGCCGAGATCCCGATGCTCTACCTCGTGGACTCGGCCGGGGCGCGGCTCGACGAGCAGTTCGACATCTTCGTCAACCGCACCCACGCCGGCCGCATCTTCCACAACCAGATCCTCCTCTCCGGCGTCGTGCCGCAGATCTGCGTGCTCTTCGGCCCCTCGCCGGCGGGCTCGGCCTATATCCCGGCCTTCTGCGATCTCGTGATCATGGTGGACGGCCACGCCTCGGCCTATCTCGGCTCCCCGCGCATGTCCGAGATGGCCACGGGCGAGAAGGTCACCATGGAGGAGATGGGCGGGGCGCGGATGCACTGCAGCGTGAGCGGGCTCGGCGACGTGCTGGTGGCCGACGAGGAGGAGGCGCTGGCAGTCCTCACGCGGCACCTGACCTATATGCCCCGCTCCTGGCGTGAGTCCCCGGCGCCCGTGGTGTCGCGGCCGCCCGCCGAGGGCAAGCCCATCGACGAGCTGATCCCGCCCGAGCAGAACCGCGTCTTCGACATGCAGCGAGTCATCGACAGGCTCGTGGACGAGGGGTCGTTCTTCGAGATCAAGCGGCTGTTCGCGCCGGAGCTCATCACCGGGCTTGCCCGGCTCGACGGCCGGGTGATCGGGGTCCTGGCCAATCAGCCCAAGGTCAAGGGGGGCGTGCTCTTCGGCGACTCCTCGGACAAGGGGGCCCGGTTCGTCTGGCTCTGCAACGCCTTCAACATCCCGCTGCTCTTCCTGGCCGACGTGCCGGGCTTCATGATCGGCAGCCAGGTGGAGCGCCAGGGCATCATCCGCCACGGGGCCAAGCTGCTCTTCGCCATCGCGGAGGCCACCGTGCCGAAAATCTCGGTCATCGTGCGGAAGGCCTATGGCGCGGGCTACATGGCCATGAACGGCGGCTCCTTCCTCCCCGACGCCTGCATCGCGCTCCCGACGGCGAAGCTCGCCATCATGGGGCCGGAGGCCGCGGTCAACGCCATCCACCTCAACACGATCATGGCGCTCGAGGGGGAGGCCCGCGCGGCGTTCATCAAGGAGAAGCGCCGGGAGTACGAGGAGCAGATCGACATCTACCGGATCGCCTCGGAGTTCTTCATCGACGCGGTCGTGCCGGGCTCCTCGCTGCGTGAGGAGCTCTGCCGGCGCTTCGAGACCTTTGCGCAGAAGTCCCGCCGGCCCGTCAGGCGCTGGAACGGCGTGATCCCGGGCTAGTGCCGGGCCAATGAACTTCGCCATCGCTCGCTCACGCTCGCGCGATTCCCATCTCCGCTCGCCTCGCCTCCGGCTTCGGCTCGCCCAGCCATGTTCTCGGTCGGCGCGGGCGCTCAACGTACACCCACATACGCCTCGCGCCCGCGCTGGCTCGCTCCGCTCGCCCGCGTGTCCGTCTCGGCTCGCCTCGCCTGCGGCTCGCACTGCGGGGCCTCGTCTGGCTCGTTCCTTGGCCCGGCACGGTGCGGCGGCGCGCGCGGAGCCGGCGAAACTCGTTGACGCCCCACCAGCGGAAGGAGCCGACACATGGCCGACCCGCAAGTTCTCCTGACCGTCGAGGGATACATCGCCACGCTCACGCTGAACCGGCCGGAGGCGATGAATGCCATGGGCCATGATCTCGCGCGCGATCTCGAGGCCGCGCTCGATCGCCTCGAGGCCGCGCAAGAGGTCCGCGCCGTCGTCGCCACGGGCGCGGGCGATCGCGCGTTTTCCGTGGGCGGCGACATCAAGGAGCGCGGGGCCATGAGCCTGGATGAGCGCTGGGAGCACGCGCTCCGCCTGGGCCGGTGCTTCGACCGGATCGAGACCCTCCCGCTGCCCGTCATCGCGGCGATCAACGGCTTCTGCTTCGGCGGCGGCATGGAGATGGCGGTGGCCTGCGATCTCCGGATCGCGTCGGAGCGGGCCCAGGTCGGGTTCCTCGAGGTCAAGCTCGGCGTCTTCCCGGGCGCCGGCGGCCCCGCGAGGCTGACGCGGCTGGTCGGCAAGGGCCGGGCCAAGCTCGTCCTCTACACGGGCCGCCGCTTCCCCGCTGCCGAGGGGCTCGCGATGGGCCTCGTCGAGCGCGTCGTCCCGCAGGGCCGCCTCATGGAGGAAGCCTGCGCGCTCGCCGCCGAGATCGCGGCGAACGGCCCGCTGGCCGTGCGGGCGCTCAAGCGGCTGGTGGACACCTGCTACGAGGCCGATCTCGCCTCCTCGCAGGAGCTCGCCCGCGCGCTCCGCCGTCCGCTGGACCACACCGCCGACATGCTCGAGGGCGTGCGCGCCTTCGAGCAGAAGCGGCCGCCCCGCTTCCAGGGGAGATAGTCGGTGGACCACGTGGAGCGGTACTGGCGGGACCTCCGCGTCTTCCGCATCGCCCCCGTCACCCAGGAGATGACGCTCAACTACATCGCGGAGCACGTCCTCCGGCTGCCCAAGTCCTATGGCGCGTAGCCTCAGCGGAGAGGTGGCCATCGTCGGCGTCGGCGAGACGCCGGTGGGGAAGGTTCCGGGCAAGAGCGCGCTCTGGTTCAATGCCGAGGCGACGCGCGTGGCGCTCCGCGATGCCGGCCTCGACAAATCCCAGGTGGACGGGCTCCTCACCGGCACCTCCTTCGTCGCCCCGTTCCACCGGATGAGCGTGGCCGTGAGCGAGTACCTCGGCATTCAGCCGACGTTCTCGAACACGCTCGAGGTGTCGGGCGCCACCGCGGCCGCGTCGATCGGCCTGGCCGCCGCCGCCATCCACTCGGGGCTGGCCGAGGCCGTCGTCGTCTGCTGCGGCGACAACATGCTCTCGGGGATGACGCGCGATCGCGCCGTGCAGGCGCTGGTGTCGAGCCGCGATCCCCAGTACGAGGCCCCCTTCGGGCTCCTGGTCCCCACCACCTTCGCGCTGACGGCGCAGCGCCACATGCACGAGTACGGGACGACGCCGGAGCAGCTCGCGCAGGTGGCCGTGACCATGCGGGAGCACGCGCGCCGCGCGCCCGGGGCCCAGATGACGGCGCCGATCACGGTGGCAGATGTGCTCGCCTCCAAGATGGTCACCACACCGTATCACGTGCTGGACTGCTCGCTGGTCTCGGACGGGGGCGTGGCCTTCGTCCTGACGAGCGCCGAGCGGGCGCGGGACTTCCGGACGAAGCCCGTGTACGTGCTGGGCGCCGGCGAGTCCTACTCGCAGGAGCACATCTTCTGCGCCGAGTCGCTCACCACGACGGGCGCCCGGATCTCCTCCGAGCGCGCGTACCGGATGGCGGGCCTGCGCCCGGCCGACATGGACGTGGCGGGGATCTACGACTGCTTCACGGGCACCGTCGTCACCATGGTGGAGGACCTGGGCTTCTGCGCCAAGGGCGAGGGCGGCCCGTTCGTGGCGGCAGGGGAGATCACCTTCGGCGGCCGGATCCCGACCAACACCCACGGCGGCCTGCTGTCGTACGCGCACCCGGGCATCCCGGGCGGCTTCTTTCACATCGCGGAGGTGGTGCGGCAGCTGCGCGGCGAGGCCCATGGCCGGCAGGTCGCCGGCGCCCGGCTCGGGCTCGTCCACAGCCTGGGAGGAGGCTTCGCCACCAACGCGACGATCGTCCTGGGCACGGAGCGGAACGGATGAGCGGCGCCAAGCCCCTGCCGCCCGTCGACGACGACACACGGGCCTGGTGGGAAGGGCTCCACCGGGGCGTGCTGCTGCTCCAGCACTGCCGGGCCTGCGGCTCTGTCCAGGTCTATCAGCGCGCCATGTGCGGCTGCTGCCTCGGCGGCGACCTCGAGCACCGCGAGGCCAGTGGCGAGGGGACGATCTACTCCTTCAGCACCGTGTACCGCCCGCCGTCGGCCGAGTTCAAGGACGACGTGCCCTACACGGTGGTGCTGGTGGAGCTCAGCGAGGGGCCCCGGATGCTCAGCACCCTGGTGGATATGGCGCCGGACGCGGTGAGGATCGGCCAGCGGGTCCAGATCGTCTACGATCGGGTGACGGAGGCGATCACGCTCCCGCGCTTCCGCCCGCTGGCGTCGAGCGCCACCACCCCCTGAACACTCTCGCCGTCAAGCTTCTCCTCACCCCGGCCCTGATCGGCGCGGCCAGTCTCGCCGGTCGCCGCTGGGGCCCAGGGGTGAGCGGCTGGCTCGTCGCCCTGCCATTCACATCGGGTCCCATCGTGTTCTTCCTGGCGCTCGACCACGGCACGGCGTTCGCCGGCGCGGCTGCGGTCGGCGCATTGGCCGGAGCCATCGCCCAGGCCGTCTTCTGCCTTGGCTACGGAGTCCTCGCCGGCCGGTCCCGTTGGGGAGTCGCGCTCCTGGCAGCCAGCCTCGCCTTCGCGGCGGCGACCATGGTTCTTCAACGCCTGGCGCTGCCGCTGGTGTGGCTCTTCCTCGGGGTGATCGCGGCGCTGGCCGTGGCGTTCCGCCTCATGCCCAAGGGATCAGCAGCCTCCGGCGCAGCTCCGCCCCCGCGCTGGGACATCCCGGCGAGAATGGTGGTGACGACCGCGCTCGTGCTCTTGCTCACGGGGCTCGCGCCGGCGCTGGGTCCGCGGCTCTCCGGTCTCCTGGCGACGTTCCCCGTCTATGCCGCCATCCTGGCCGTCTTCGCCCATCACCTTGTGGGGCCAGCCCCGGCGACCCAGGTGCTCCGCGGCCTGCTGCTCGGGCTCTTCGCCTTCGCGGGCTTCTTCGCCGTGCTCGGCGTCTTGATCGAGCGGGTGGGCGTGACGGCGTCCTTCCTGGCCGCCATCGCCGTCGCGCTCGGGCTCCAGGCAGTCTCGCTGCGGGTCGTTCAGCGGGAGGAGCAGACGCGCTTGCCGCCGACGTAGTCCACGAGGACGAACGCGCCGAAGGCGGTGGGCTCCCCGTCGGTGACCATGAGGATCTGCGTGTTGGCGCCGCGGTCTCGGCCCGGGAGTTGGCGGGCCACCGCGAGGCCGTGGTGGATGTTGGTGCCGATGCTCCACGGGCTCCAGCGGAGCCCCGGCAGCTCCTCGCGGCTGAACTCGCGGGCGTAGAGCGAGGAGCCCACGACCTCACGCGCACCGCTTTCAGATATGGGCTAGCCGAGCTCCCTGAGCGCCGCCGCCGCGCGTTCAGACCACAGCCTCATGGCCATCTCGCGGAAGCCCGTCGCGGCCGTCGTGAGGTGCTCGCGGGCCGCCTGGCGCTCACCGGTGCGGAGGCAGAGCGTGCCGAGCCCGAGGTGGCAGCGGGCCACGAGCGGGCGCATCCCGAGCGCACCGGCGAGGGCCATGGCCTCGCGCCAGAGGTCCCTGGCCTGCTCGACCTTGAGCCGGTCAGGATGGGAGGTGAGCTCGGCGGCGAGCCGCAGCGCCCACGCCTCGTGCCCCCGCTCCTCGTGAGCGCGGGCCAGCTCGAGAGCCTGATCTGCGGCGGCGCTGGCGTCGTCCAGCCGGCCGGCCAGGAGCAGTCCCTCGCCGAGCTGGGCAACCCGGAGCGACTGGCAGCCCATCATCCGGCGGGCGGCCCCCTGGGCGACCGCCTCCTCGAGGAGCGCCAGCCCCTCGGCGAGCCGCCCGGCCAGGAAATGGGCGGCGCCCAGGCTGCTGGCCATGAGCGGGAACATGGCGGGGATGCCGGCGGCCTGGCAGAGTTCCACGCCGCGCCCGAGGACGGCCGCCGCCTGGTCGGCCTCGCCGCGGCTGACGTAGAGGAACCCGAGGCCCTGATACGCGCTGACCAGGGCGCCGGCGTGATCGGCGTTCTCGGCCAGCCGCACCGCCTCCTGGCCGCGCGCGAGCCCGTCGGTGAACCGCCCCAGCTCGGCCAGTGACCAGACAGACCAGGTGCGGCTGGTGATGAAGCGGAAGGCGGCCTCGCTGAGCCGCTCGCCGCCTGACTCGCCGGCCAGCGCGACCTCGTTCCGCGTGAGGATCTCGACGGCCTGCCGGTAGTCGCCCATGGCGCAGCAGGTCTGACCCAGATAGAGATTGGCCGCGGCCTCCAGGCTGCGGTCGCCGAGCTCGGCGGCGATGGCCTCGGCGCGCCGGCCCGACTCCATGGCGAGGACATGATCCCCCGTGAGCTGGAAGAAGTTGCTCAGCAGCGACGCCGCGCGGCCGAGGCGGCGCCGATCGCCGATGCCCTGGGCGAGCCGCTCCGCCTCGCGCAGGTGATCGAGGAGCGGCTCGAGGTCGCCCAGCGGGATGAGCGCGTTCCGGAGGTCGAAGCGCAGGTCGATGGCCCTGGCCGTCCCGTCCGGATCCTCGGGAAGGTGCTGGAGGCTCAGCAGGGCCCGCTCGAAGTGGGACGCCGCCTCGCGGAAGGCGCAGCGCGCATTGGCCTTCCGGCCCGCCTGGCGGAGGTAGCGCAGGGCCTTGGGCCACACCTCCCCCTCGAGCGCGTGGTGGGCGAGCCGCTCGACCTCCTCGGCGAGTCGGTCAGGGGAAAGACGCTCGATGGCCTCCACGATCCCGGCGTGGAGCGAGCGCCGGCGGTCGTGGAGCAGCGTGGTGTAGGTCACCTCGAGCGTCAGGGCGTGGCGGAAGGTGTACTCGAGATCGGGGAAGAGGCGGGCCTCGTAGAGGAACTCGGCCGTCTGCAGCCGCCCGAGCTTCTGGCGGAGGCCGTCCTCGCTCTCCTCCGCGATGGCCTGGAGCAGCGCGAAGGGCAGGTCCTTGCCAATCACCGAGGCCGCCTGGAGCAGGCGCTTCTCGTCCGGGGAGAGGCGGTCGATCCGCGAGGCCAGGATCGCCCGCGCGGTGGCCGGGATCTGGAGGCCCTCCAGCGCCTTCGTGAGGCGATAGGCTCCGCGCTCGCCCGCGAGGAACTTCGTCTCGACGAGGGACCTGACGCTCTCCTCGAGGAAGAAGGGGTTGCCCTCGGTGCGCTCGAACAGGAGAGGCTTGAGCGCCCGGAGGCTGGGGTCCTCGCCGAGCAGGCCGGTGAGCAGCCCCTCGGCGCTCTCCGGGGGCAGCGGGTCGAGACGGAGCTGCCGGTAGTAGCTCTTCCCGCTCCACCGGTGCTCGTACTCGGGCCGGTAGTTGACGAGCAGCAGCAGGCGCGCCGTCGGCACGCTCTCGACGAGGGCGTCGAGCAGAGCCTGGGTCTCGGCGTCGAGCCAGTGCAGGTCCTCGAACATGACGATGACGGGCTGTACCTGGCTCTCGCGCAGGAGCAGCGCCTTGACGCCGTCCAGGGCGCGCTGGCGGCGCTGGGCCGGGGCGAGGTGCTGCCACTCGGGCTCGTCCACCGGCACCTCGAGGAGCCAGAGCAGGGCGGGCAGGGCGGGCTCGAGGGAGCGATCCAGCGAGAACAGCTTGCCGGTGACCTTCTCGCGGATCTTCCGCGGCTCATCCCGCGGCTCGAGCTGGAAGTACGAGCGGAGGAGATCGATGGTGGGCAGGTAGGCCGTCGCCTTGCCGTAGGAGACGGACGCGCTCTCGACGATCGTCCAGCCCTTGGTCCGGTGGGAGTGGACGAACTCCCAGTACAGCCGGGACTTCCCCACGCCGGCCTCACCGACGATGCCCACGACCTGCCCGTGGCCGGAGCCGGCGCGCTGGAGGGCCCGGCGGAGCTGCTCGAGCTCGATGTCGCGCCCGACGAAGCGGGTCAGGCCGCGCGCGGCCGCGGCCTGCATGCGGGACCGGACAGTCCCGGCGCCCGTGACCTCGTAGATCTCGATGGGGTGGTCGACCCCTTTCACCTGCCGCTCCCCGAGGGACTTCACGGCCACGTAGTCCTCGGCCAGGCGGAGCGTGTCCGGCGCCATGAGGATCGAGCCGGGCATGGCCATCTGCTCCATGCGAGCCGCCAGGTGGGTGGTCTGGCCGACGGCCGTGTAGTCCATGTGCAGATCGCTGCCGATGGAGCGCACGACCACCTCCCCCGAGTTCAGCCCGACGCGGATGTGGACCGGCACGCCGATCGTGCGGTGGACCTCCTCGGCATAGCGCTTCACGGACTCCTGCATCCTGAGCGCGGCGTAGGAGGCCCGCACCGCGTGATCCTCGTGGGCCACGGGAGCGCCGAACAGCGCCATGATCCCGTCGCCCATGACCTGGTTGACGGTGCCCTCGTAGCGGTGGACCGCCTCCATCATCCGCTCGAGCACCGGATCGAGGAGCCGGCGGGCGTCCTCGGGATCGCGATCCGCGAGCAGTTCCATCGATCCCTTCAGATCGGCGAAGAGCACCGTCACGTGCTTGCGCTCGCCTTCGAGACCGGTCCGGGAAGTGAGGATCTTCTCGGCCAGGTGCTTCGGGGTATAGGCCTCGGGCGAGGCGAACCGGGGCGCCGCCACCGCGGGCGGCGCGGGCGCGGCCGCGCGCGGCGCTGCGCCGGCGGCCAGCGGGTGACCGCAGTCGTTGCAGAAGCGGCTGGCCGGGGGGTTCGCATGGCCGCAGCCGGGGCAGGCCGAGTCGAGCCCGGCCCCGCAGCCGTTGCAGAACTTCGCCTTTGGCGGATTCTCCTGCTGGCACTGGCGACAGATCATCGGGCGGTCCTCCCGCGGAACGCCTCGCGCTGCTTCCTTGCGAGCTCGGCCTTCCGGGCATAGTCGTCGCGGACATGAGTAAGGGGACCCAGAAACATGCCTCAAACGCTATAACTCCTCAGGGAGTCAGTCAAGGGCCCCCGGGGGGAGCCCCTCTCCCGGCACCACCTTCGGTCGCGCCGCGGTTCAGGGGAGGTCGCCCTTGCGTTATGGGGGTCTGCTCCACCGGCCCCCGAGCGCCGACGGGGCCACGGGCCCGGACCGTGTGCCCGTTGACGGTGCCGCTGTCGCCGGCCGGGATTGCGCACCGTCGGGCCGGCTCTCTCGGCGCGCGAGGCGACCGAAGGCGACAGGAAGGGCGATGGGTTTCCACTCCGGGAAGACGTGCCGTGCGCCTCCGCGTTCATCGGGCGCGGGAGGCTCGTGAGCAGCTCGAATAGGGTGCCCGCCCTGACACGCTGTGGCCGTCGTCATGCTGGGTCTCGGGGCACGTGACGGGTCGGGCGCGCATGTCGACGTCGGTCCGGCGGAGGCCGAGGAGCTCGCCGCGTCGGGCCCCGGCCTGGCGCGCGACCACGACGTGCGGATTGCGGGCGAGGTCAAGGACCGGGGCGTCGCGGAGACCTCACACGCCAAGGCAGTAGCGGCGCTTGTCAGGAGCAGTGGTTCCTTCGGTGACGGGGACGGGGCCGGCCCCGAGGGCCTCCGGGGCCCCGGGCGCCGACCGGCGATAGGCGACGACCTGCTGGCGCCACCAGGCGTACGGGGCGAGGACACGGTCATCCTCGGCACGGAGCGGAGCGCATGAGCGGACCCAGGCCGCCGGCGGTGGACGCCGCTGCGCGCTGAGCGCGCTCGCCCGCCGGGTCGTTCAGCGGGCGGAGGGGACGCGCGTGCCGCGGACGTAACCCACGAGGACGAACTCGCCACCCTTGATCGCGCCCTGCGCCTGGGTTACACCAGGAGAGTCCGATCACCCGGGCAGGCGGAGGAGGCCCGACCGTGACGAACGACGAGTACCGGCAGCTCATCGCATTCCTCGGGGAGGGCTTCGACGGCATCGGGGCTCATCTCACCCGCCACGACCACCAGTTCGTCGCGCTGAGCCGGCGCCTCGACGCGCTCAAGGCCGACATGGACGGGCAGTTCAGCGAGGTGCGCGGCCAGATCGAGGCCCTCGCCGGGCACTACGAGCGGCTCCAGCAGGAATACCACGCGATCGTCGAGGCCCTCCGGCGCATGGAGGCCGCACAGTCCGACGACCGCCAGCGGCGCGAGACTCTCGAGCGGCGGCTGGGCCAGGTCCACGAGGAGTTGGCCGCGCTCAGGGCCCGCGTGGACGAGCTGGAGCGGCGGCTTCCAGGGTAGCGGCGGCGCCACTTTCCGGGGCGGGTGCCTCGCCCCACGGCGCGCGTCAGCGCGCCGCCGCGGGCCAGTAGCGCGGCCTCGCACTCCGAGCGGATGCCGTGGGTGAACTGGGCGCGGGGATCGGGGCACAGTGTCCCTCAAGGAGAGACGGCAGACATGGGCATGGAGCCGGAGACCACGGTTCGCCTCGCCGTCAAGTCGGACGCCGAGGCCATCGCGCGGATTTATAACGAGGGCATCGACGACCGCGTGGCGACGTTCGAGACCGAGCACCGGACGGCCGCGTATATCGCGGCCCAGCTCGCCGAGAAGGGCGATCGCCACCCGACGGTCGTCGCGGAGCGCGAGGGTCGGGTCGTCGCGTGGGCCGGCGCCGGGCCGTATCGCAGCCGGCCCTGCTACGCGGGGGTGGCCGAGCACTCGGTGTACGTGGCGCGGGAGGCGCGCAAGACGGGCGCGGGACGGGTGGCGCTCGACGCCCTGTGCCGCGCGTACGAGGCCCGCGGCTTCTGGAAGATCGTCTCGAGGATCTTCCCCGAAAACGTGGCGAGCGTGACGCTCCACGAGCGCGGCGGCTTCCGCGTCGTCGGCGTCTACCACCGCCACGGCCAGCTCGACGGCCGCTGGCGCGACTGCGTCATCGTGGAAAAGCTCCTGGGCGTCGGAGAGCCGGCTGGCCTGGCCGCCGGGTGAGCCACGCCCGGCCTCCGCTGCGCGCCGTTGGAGGCCTGGGGCGGCTTCCCGAGGCAGCCGGCGCCCCATGGGGCGGACTCTCCTCGGTCGCCTGCCCGCCCCTGACGGCCAAGCCCTTGATCCGGCAGACGCCTTCGTGGCACCGTGGTTGCTTGGTGACCCTGGGGGCCCGGGGGCTCGGATCCATGCGCTCGGACCCGGGGAGGGACATGCCATGGCTGCGCCGTCCTTCGACTTCACATCGCGCTGGGCTCGTGCGGCCTCTCTCATGGAGGGCTACGGGGTGGATGCCCTGTTCCTCATGAAACCCGCCAATCTCGCCTATCTCACCGGCGACGGCCGGCCCTGCGCCCTGGGCCTCCTCACCCGCGCGGGCCGCTGCGTG
>Ga0154440_1144_pt1 | contig 20115 bp, 25 predicted proteins | sample RifGroC2_FD_115944 | JGI IMG/M metagenome (GOLD analysis project Ga0154440, IMG submission 115944) | Candidatus Rokubacteria bacterium GWC2_70_24
TCATCGTCCGCCCTCCTCTGCGGGGTCCGCCGCGGCTTGCCCGGCGAGGGACACGGCGGTCTCCACCGCGCGCTCGAGGGCCGCGCGGCCGTCGCCGGCGAGGACGCCGATCGCGGCCAGGAGCGCCTCTCGCTCGAGCATGCCGTTGCGCTGGTTCAGGATGGCGACGGCCCCGAGCGCGGCCGTGTCCGGGGAGAGCGCGCGCCGGAGCGGGAGGGTGAGCACCCCGTCGCCGGAGAGCTCGCTGGCGAGACTCTCGTCCGCGATGACGACACCGCCGGGCCCCAGCCGGTTGAGATCGCCGCGCCCCCGGACCTCCCGGAGCCCGTCGGCGGAGGTGATGAGCACGGCGTCGGGCGCATCAGCGCCCGTGTACAGGATCGGCTCGGGGGCGAGCTTCACCTCGGAGAGCGAAAAGCCGCTGCCGACGGTCACCGGATAGTCGTTCTTCTGGACGCAGTGGAGCCGGGAGAGGATGGCGGCCTGGCAGAGAATCGCCGCGGCCGTCTGTACCCGCTCCCCGGCGCTGCCCGCGACGACCACCGTCGCCGGGCGCTGGAGCCGGTGCGCGAAGACACGGGCAGGGCTCCCGTCACCCCGCGTCGCCTCCGGGCGCCCGGACGGCGCGGGGAAGCGCTCGCGATAGACCTCGTGATAGGGCCGCCGGTCGTTGCGGTGGATTCGCGTGCCGAGCTGGCGCCCGTCGGCCTCGGCCAGCGCCCTGAGCGCCTTGCCGTCCATGTGATTCAGCGGCACGCCGAAGCCCGTGCAGAGCTCGAGGATCTCGACCAGGGCGAAGCCCGGGAAGGCGATCGCCGAGGCGATCACGTCGGCCAGCTCGGCGTCGGTGGCGAGCTGGCGCGCGAAGAAGCCGGCCTGGCAGCCGCGGAGGAGCTGCTCCATGTCGAGAGCCGGCACCCAGTTGCCCTGGGGCGTCGTGGAGGTGGCGAAGCCCTCGGGGGTCAGCGCGGAGTGCTGGCCGCCGGTCATGCCGTAGAGCATGTTGTTGTGCAGCAGCACCGTGAGGTCGACGTTCATGAGGGCGGCCTGAGTCAGGTGCAGGAGCCCGATGGTGGCGCCGCCGTCGCCGATCATCACGATGTTCTTCATCCGCCCCTCGCCGAGCACCGTGTCCGCGAGGACGGCGCCGGCGGCGACGGCCGTCGAGCGCCCGTGAATCGTGTGGACGGTGTGCAGGGTGGGGAACAGCGGGTCGACGAGCCCGACGCAGCCGATGTCGCTCGTGAGGACGATCTGGCTCGCGTCGAGCCCGAGGCGCACGAGCGCCTCGCCGAGGCGGCGCGCCACGAGGCCGTGGCCGCAGCCCTTGCAGTAGGGGACGGGGCGATCGCCGAGGAAGGACTGCCGGTCGGGGCCGGTCGTCATAGGGCCTCCAGGATCTCGGCGGGACGGATCATCCTCCCGAGGGTGTTGACGCCGTGCCACTCGAGATCGGGGAGCGCTCCGCCCAGCACCTTGCGATAGAGCCCGGAGAGGTTCTCCTCGGCGACGACCACCCGCCTGACCGTCCGGGCCGCCTCGCGGATCGCCTCGACGGGAATGGGGAACAGGGTGAGAAGGCCCAGGAACGACAGGCGCCGCCCCGCCGCGCGGCCGAGGCGCACCGCCTCGCGCGCCGCCCGGCTCGTGATGCCGTAGCTCACCACGAGCGCGTCTGCGTCCTCCTGGAGGTCGCGCGTCACCATGGCCATGTCTCGGGCCCGCGCGTCGACCTTCGCCTCGAGGTGGCGGAGCACGTCGAGGGTCTCGGCGTCGTTCTTCCTGAGCCAGCCGTCTTTGTTGTGGGCGGAGCCGGTGAGCGTGACCTTGAGCGAGCCCGCGAGCGGAGCGAACGGGGGCACCTCGTCGAGCGCGCCGAACCGGACGGGCCGGTAGCCCTCGGCGCTGGCCATGGGCCGGGCGTGGACCGGCACCTCGGGGAGACGGGCGAGGTCCACCGCCTCGTAGGTCATGGCGACCTCCTTGTCGCTGAGGACGACCACCGGAGTCCGGAGCGCCTCCGACCAGCTGAAGGCCTCCATCGTGAGGGTGAAGCACTCGACCGGGGTGCTCGGCGCGAAGACCGGCACGGTGTAGCCGCCGGAGGTCGCGAACTCGGCCAGCAGGACGTCCCCCTGCGCGCCCTGGGTGGCGCCGCCCGTGCTGGGACCGAGGCGCTGGACGAGCACGACGACCACGGGCGTCTCGGTCATGAGGGCGTACTGGAAGGCCTCGATCATGAGCGCCCAGCCGGGACCGGAGGTCGCCGTCATGGCCTTCGCGCCGCGCTGCGAGGCGCCGATGCAGTAGCAGAGCGCGGAGATCTCATCCGGCGCGCCGAGGGCCACGTCCCCGCGCGCCTGGAGCCTCACGGTCATCTCGCGGTAGATCTCCGAGGCGGGCGTGATCGGATAGCCGCTGAAGAAGCGGCAGCCGGCGCGCAGGGCGCCCTCGGCCACCATCTGGTTGCCGGACCTGAGCGTCAGACTGGACGGCGCGGATTCCGCGCGGATGTCGGTGGCCATCGCGATCTCCTTCCGCCGGGCCCTCAGTCCAGCGTGTGGACGAAGAGGCCGCTCAGAAGCTTCGGCTCGAACCACGTGCTCTTGGGCGGCATGATCGCCCCCGCGTCCGCCACGGCCAGCAGCTGGTCCACCGTGGTCGGGTACATCGAGACCGCGAGGGCCATCTCCCCGGAGTCCACGCGCTGCTCGAGCTCCTTCGCGCCGCGGATGCCGCCCACGAAGTCCACCCGGTGATCGGTGCGCGGGTCGCCGATGCCGAGCACCGGACCGAGGATGCGGTCGTGGACGAGGGAGACGTCGAGGGCGCCGATGGGGTCCTTCCGATCTATCGTCGCCTCCACGATCTCGAGGAGGTGCCAGCGCCCGGCGAGATAGATGCCGAAGGTCCCCGGGCGAGGCGGCGTCGGCTCGTTCGTCGGTGACAGGCGCCCGAGCCTGCCGAGTCGCTCCAGCACGTCCCCCGCCGTCTGCTCCGCGAGGTCCCGCACCACACGGTTATAGGGCAGGATGCGTAGCTGCTCGGCCGGGAAGAGCACCGCCAGGAACCAGTTGTATTCCTCGTCGCCCCGGTGATGCGGGTTCGCCGCTCGGCGCTCGCGCCCGGCCCGCCAGGCGCTGGCCGAGCGATGGTGCCCGTCGGCGACATAGGCGCGAGCGACGCCACCGAAGGCCTCCACCCAGGCCTCGGGATCGGCGAGCCGCCACACGGTGTGGCGCACCCCGCCGAGCGCGATGAAGTCATAGAGCGGCGGCCCCTGCATCCCCGCCTCCCCCATCCGGGTCAGGTCGGAGCGCCCCCGGTAGGCCAGGAGGACCGGCTCGGCGTTGGCATCGAGCGCGAGCACGTGGCGGGTGCGGTCATCCTCCTTGTCGGGCCGGGTCCGCTCGTGCTTGCGGATGATGTCCTGCCCGTAGTCCTCCACGTGCACGCAGCCGACCACGCCCACCTGGGCCCGCCCCTGCATCACCTGACGGTAGAGATAGAGGGACGCGGACGGCTCGCGCAGGAGCACGCCGTCGGCGACCAGGCGGTCGAGATTCTCTCGCGCCTTTGCGTAGACGCGCCCGTCGTGGGGATCCACGTCCACCGGCAGGTCGATCTCCGACCGGCTGACGTGCAGGAAGGACAGCGGATTGCCGGCGGCGAGCCGGGCCGCCTCTTCGCGGCTGACCACGTCATAGGCCGGTGCCGCGACGCGCGGCGCCAGATCGGCTATGGGGCGCAGCGCCCGGAAGGGATGCAGCCGCATCGCGGTTGCGCTCAGGCCGGGAGGCTCACGGAGGGATGGCGGCGGAGCGCGTCATAGACGGTCTCCATCATCTCGCGGAGGCCCCGCTCGGTCTTCGCCTCGAACCGGAGGGTGAGGTACGGGTTCGTGTTGGATGCCCGCACGAGCCCCCAGCCTTCGGGGAAGAGGATCCGGACCCCGTCGATGTCGATGGTCTCGTAGCGCCCCGTGAACTCCCGCGCCAGGTCAGCCACCACCTCGAACTTCTTCTCATCGGGGCAGGGCGCCTTGAGCTCGGGCGTGGCGAACTGATGCGGCAGCGTGTCGAAGTGGGAGGAGACGGGCTCGGGGCTCCGCGAGACCACCTCGAGGAACTTGCAGGAGGCGAGGATGCCGTCGTCCACCCCATACCAGTTCTCGCCGAAGAACATGTGCCCCGAGACCTCGCCCCCGAGCAGGATCTTGTCCTCGCGCATCTTCCGCTTGATATGGGAGTGGCCGGTCTTCCACATGACGGGCCGGCCGCCGTGCGTCCGGATGTCGTCCACGAGCACCTGGGAGGACTTGACGTCGAAGACGATCTCGGCCCCGGGGTGCCGCGTCAGGAGATCCCGGGCCAGGAGCGCCAGGATCAGATCGGCCTCGTGGCGGCGGCCGCGCTCGTCCACCACGCCCATGCGGTCGGCGTCGCCGTCGTAGGCGATGCCCACGTCCGCCCGCATCTCGAGGACCCGCGCGACGAGGTCCCGCGTGTTCTCCTCCATCTCGGGATCGGGCAGGTGATTCGGGAAGCTCCCGTCGGACTCGCAGTAGAGCTCGATCACCTCGCAGCCGAGCCGCCGCAGCAACTCAGGGGCGAAACTCCCCGCGATGCCGTTGCCCGCGTCCACCGCCACGCGCAGCGGGCGCGCGAGCCTCACGTGGGCGGTGATGGCGCCGAAGTACTCCTCCCTAGGGTCGCGGGTGGTCCGCCGGCCCGCTCCACGCTCGAAGTCGCTCTGACGGATCGCCGCGAGCAGCCCCTGGATCTCGTCTTCGGTGAGGGGCGCCGCCCCGGGGTGGACCATCTTGACGCCGTTGTCAGAGACCGGATTGTGGCTGCCGGTGACGGTGGCGCCGCCGTCGAGGCCCCAGTGGGCGGTGGCGAAGTAGAGGAGGGGGGTGTGGTTGACGCCGATGTCCACCACATCCAGGCCGGTCGAGAGGCAGCCCCGCGCGAAACCCTCCTTGAGGGCGAGGGAGGAGAGCCGGTTGTCCATGCCGAGGGCGACGGTGCGCCCGCCCTTGCGGCGGATCAGCGTGCCGTAGGCGCGCCCCACCAGCTCGAAGACCTCGGGCGTGATGTCGATGTCGACCTTGCCGCGCACGTCGTAGGCGCGGAAGATGAACGGGTTGATCGCCACGGTCACCGCAGCCCCTCACACCACCGCGATGGCCTCGACCTCGATCAGCCAGTCCGGCTGGGCCAGCGCGGCCACCGCCACGAGCGTGGAGGCGGGCGTCTTCTTGCCGAAGAACTCCTCGCGCACCGGCTGAAGCTCGGCGCGGTGGCGGATGTCCGTGAGGTAGGTATTGAGCTTGACGACGCTCGCCAGGGTGCCGCCCCCCGCCTCGACCTGGGAGCGGATCGCCTGGAACACCACCCGCGCCTGGGCGGCGAAGTCGCCCCGGTGGGCGGGGTGGCCCTGGGCGTCATAGGCCACCTGGCCCGAGAGGAAGAGGATGGTCTGGGCCCCCGTGACCTTCACCGCCTGCGAGTAGGTGGGCGGGTCGAAGACGTCCTTGGCGCAGTAGCGCTCGATCGTGGCCATGCGGGGCTCCTTTCTTGTTCTCCCAATCACGCGGCGAGGTGGTCAGAGTCTCTGCGCGCCGTCGAGTTTGCCGAGCTCGCGGTCGAATGTGCCGAGTGGCAGGTGACCCGCCTTTCGAGCTTCCTCGAGCACGAGGCAGTCGGAAAAGCCCAGCGCGGGCCTCTTGCGGTAATGCGCGAGGGCAGCGGCAACCGCATCAGCGTCTTGAAGGGTCAGGTCCTTGTGGTTGAGGAGCATCTCGACGGCGGTTGCGATCCCGGTCGGACCGAGCTGGTATACAGCACTCAGGACCCAGACGGCTTCCGCGAGGACAACGTGCGGCACCCACGCCCCCGGAGAGATGAACCTCTCTGCCGCGGCGACTTGCTTCGTATTGTCTCGCGTTGCGAGGCGGACGAGAACATTGGTATCAACGGCGCGCATGGCGCCTTCTGATGTACCGCCGGACTCCTTCCTTCAATTCCTCAAGGGGCCGCGGCTCGGGAGCGCCCTTCGGGAACAGCGCTCGGTGCATGTCTTCAGATGTGTACCGACCGGCTCGACGCACCACGATCTGTCCGCCGTCTTCGTCCCACTCGAGGACGGCCCCGGGACCGACGCCAAGCTTTCTGCGGATCTCGGCCGGCACGGAGATCTGGCCCTGGACCGTTAGCTTCGACTGCGCGAGCGCCATGGCTCATCATTACCACGGTAATGACTCACTGTCAACGGCAGCACATGCCATGTCTTCGTCGTGTCCCAGGGTCAGCCATGGAGGGTCCCGGCCGCGAGGATGGGGCTGCGGCTCAGCCGGGCGGGGAGGCGGGCGGCGCGGCGGTGAGCAGATCGGCCACGGTCTGGCAAAGCCGTTCGCGGTGAACGGGCTCGACGCGGACGAACCTGACTCCGGCGCGTCCGCCCTGGACGGAGCGCACCTCGGCGACCTCGACGTGGATGGGCGCCTCGTCCTCGGGCTCGAGGGTGAGCCGCAGCAGCTCCCCGACGGGGATGGGCGCGTCGATCTCGAGCCAGCAGCCGGCCACCGACAGGTCGCGCACCGTGCCCTGGCTTTGGCGCCCCTGCCACACCACGGCTGCCCAGATGGCCGTCGGGACCCGGGTGAAGTCGCGGCGATCCAGCTCCACGCGGACGTAGCGCTCGCCCCATCGCAGGCGCTTGAACCGGAGCTCGCAGATCTGGCAGCGGAACGGGTAGACGTAGGCGACGCTCAGAAGCCGCTCGACGGCGCCGTCGCGGCCCACGCGGCGCACGAACTGGCTCCGGCACTTCGGGCAGGTCAGCGGGTCCATGGGGATTCTCCGGAAGTCTGACAGGTCGGTGGCGGGAAAGTCCAGGTTTTGGGTCGGGAGGGATCAGCCCGGTCCCGGGCGCTGCTCGCGGAGGAACTTCCCGAGCCGTGCGTCGTCGCCCCCCTTCACCTTGACGAACTGCAGTCCCAGGCGCCCCGACTGCACCGAGCGGACCACGGCCACCTCCACCGTGATGGGCGGCTCGGAGTTGCCGGGCTGGAGCGTGAGCTCGAGGGACTCGCCGGCGGCGATGGGCAGATCCGTCTCGAGGGTCGCACCGCCCTCGGAGAGGTCCCGCACGCGCCCCTGGCGCTCGTCGTCCTTCCAGAAGAGCGTGCTCCAGAAGTCCACGGGCAGGCGCTCGTGCCGGCGCCGGTCCTCGTGCACCCGCTCGTAATGCTCGCCCCACCGCAGCCTCCGGAAGCGATGGGCGCAGACGAGGCAGCGGAACGGGTAGATGTAGCCCGCACTCAGCAGGCGCTCGAGCAGGCCCTGGCGGCTGGCCCGGCGGACCTGGTCGCTGCCGCATCGCCGACACCGGAGGGGGTCCATGAAGGGGCTGTGCTCGCTCCCGCGAGTCTGTCAGATTGCCCCCGCCCCTGTCCAGGTACAATGCTCGGGTGGATGCACGTCCGACTGCGGGGTGTCAGGGCCTCGCGGCGGATTCCAGGAGGGTGACCATGGACGAGGCGCTCAGGGAGACCACGAAGAAGACGGCGCAGATGCTCTTCCACTCGCTCAAGGGCGGGACGGGCTTCGAGACGTGGAAGAAGTTCGACAAGGAGCTCGCCCGCGAGCTCAGCATGTTCTTCACGGGCAAGCTCTACAGCCGCGAGGTGATCTCCCAGAAGCAGCGGGAGCTCTGCGCCGTGGCCTCGCTGACCGTGCTGAACCGCCGGGCGGAGGTCCGCGCCCACATCCACGCCGCGCTGAACGTGGGGGCCGCGCGGCAGGAGGTGGCCGAGGTCATCTTCCAGCAGGTGACCTACGGCGGGATGCCGGTCGTGGTGGAGGCGATCGAGGTCTTGAAGGAGGTGCTGGAGGAGCGCGGCGAGTGGGAATGACGGCGCTCCACCCCACCGTGGCGGCGGCCCTCGAGGCCGCGCGCGCCGCCGGCGAGATCGCCATGAAGTACTACCGCGGCGGCTTCGTGGTCACGATCAAGGCCGATCGGACGCCCGTGACCCAGGCGGACCGCGAGGCGGAGCAGGCGATCACGGCCGTTCTCCAGCGCGCCTTTCCCGATCACGGCTTCCTCGGAGAGGAGCTCGGCGAGCGGGGACCCACCGACCGGCGCTGGATCATCGATCCCATCGACGGCACGAGGAACTTCGTCCGCGGTATCCCCGTCTGGGCCGTGCTGATCGGGCTCGAGGAGCAGGGCGAGGTCACGGCGGGCGTGGTGCTGAACCCGGCCAGCGGCGAGTGCTTCTGGGCGCGGAAGGGCGAGGGCGCCTTCTGCGACGGGGAGCGGATCCGCGTCTCCGATCTCGACCGCCTGCCCGAGGCGACCGTGCTGCACTCGGGCCTGAATCTGCTCCGCGCGACGCCCTACTGGGATGGCTTCGTGCGGCTGGTGGACGTGGCCTCGCGGACGCGCGGCTTCGGCGACTACTTCGGGTACGGTCTCGTGGCCCAGGGCCGGGCCGAGATCTACGCCGAGGTGGATCTCAAGCCGTGGGACATCGCCGCCGTCAAGATCCTCGTGGAGGAGGCGGGCGGACGGCTCACCGATTTCTCGGGCCGGCCCACGATCTACGACGGCACGGTGCTCGCCAGCAACGGACGCCTGCACGACGAAGCGCTCCGGCTCCTCACCGGTCGCGAGCCGTGATCCCGGGGTAGCCAGCCGGCAACCTGGGGGTGGGCCACCGGGTGGCGTGGCGGGCGGGGCGCCCCGCGGCGCGCAGCGCACCGCCTCAAGCCGCCGCGCGCTCCATCTGGAGCCAATCTACCGCATCCGCATCGCAACGCACACAAACCCGGCGAAGCCTAGACAGTATGACTTCCACGAGGCGAGGCTGACCCCCAGCGCTCTTCGCGGGTTAGCCTGGAGGGGCCAGAGCCGCCCTGTGCGCGGAGCACACAACGAACGTGGAGGTCAGCCATGGACCAGTCTAGCAAGATCCTGTATGTCGGGCTCGATGTGCACAAGGACTCGATCGCCGTCGCCTACGCACCGGACGACCGCGGCGCCGAGGTGGTGTCGCTGGGGGCGATCGGGACCCGGCAGAGCGACATCGACAAGCTGATCCGGAAGCTCCAGTCGAAAGGGGCGACGACGCTGGTGTTCGTCTACGAGGCGGGGCCATGCGGCTACTGGCTGTATCGGTACCTGACCGGGAAGGGCTTCGCCTGCCACGTCGTGGCGCCCTCGTTGATTCCGCGGAAGGCGGGGGACCGGGTGAAGACGGATCGACGCGATGCGATGACGCTGGCCCGCTTGATGCGCAGCGGCGACCTGAGCTCGATCTACGTGCCCGGGGTCGAGGACGAGGCGCTGCGGGACTTGAGCCGCGGCCGGGACGACGCGATGCAGGATCTCAAGCGAAGCAAGCGCCGGCTGAAATCGTTTTTGCTGCGGCAGGACATTCGCTACGAAGGCCGGGCGACCTGGAACCCCGCCCATCTCCGCTGGCTGGCCGAGGTGGTGTGTCCGACCCCGCCGCAGCAGATTGTCTTCCAGGAATACCTGCGCGCGGTCAGCGAGCAGCAGGAGCGGCGGCAGCGCGTGGAGCACGAGTTGCACGAGGCGGTGAAGGGCTGGCGGCTGTACCCGGTGGTCGAGGCGATCCAGGCGCTGCGGGGCCTGGAGCTCACTGGCGCCGTCATCTTGATGACCGAGCTCGGGGATATCACGCGGTTCGAGAACCCGCGCCAGCTGATGAGCTATCTCGGGCTGACCCCCTCGGAGTACTCCTCGGGAGAGCGGCGCCGGCAAGGCGGCATCACGAAGGCCGGCAACAGCCACGCGCGGCGCGCGCTGGTGGAAGGGGCGTGGGCCTATCGGTATCCGGCCAAGGTCAGCCGCCATCTGCAACTCCGCCTGGAGAAGCTCCCGACCGAGGTCCAGGCGATCAGCTGGAAGGCGCAGGTCCGCCTGTGCAAACGGTATCGGCAACTGACCGCCCGCGGGAAGCACGTCAACCAGGTCGTGGTGGCTATTGCCCGCGAGATGGCCGCCTTCGCCTGGGCCATCGCGCGCATCGTCCCGCTCGCCGCCTGACGGGCGGCCACAGCGAGACAGACGGACCCCAGAGACAGTGATCACGAGCTCGAGCCATCGGCGGAGGCGCGGCCCCGGTATCGGCGCAATCTTCGATCGCGTTATGAGACCTCGACCCTCGCCCCTAGAGCGAAGCAGGCGCCGCGACGGACACCTGTACGGTGGTACCCAACCCACGGATATCAGCATGATCAACCGTCGCTGTTACAGGCTCCGCCTCTTCCGATGGCTCGAGTCCCTACCATGACGCCACACGATCCAACCGCGAAGGACGGGCCGAACGGCACGGCCGTCACCCCCAGCGTCCGTGCGCGCGCCCCCGAGAGCCGGCGGCGTGAAGGCACTTGGGCGCCCGGCCCACGAAACCGACCGCCGTAGAGGGCTCACAATCGACGATCGCCAAGGGGGGCGCTATCGCGGTATCCCCCCACAGAGCTCCATCGCGCCGCCTACGATCACCCCGGCGTCTACGGCATCGGGGCCGATATACAACGGCGCAACGGCACGCCCGGTCCTGGCGTTACCGGGATACTTGACAGTGGAAGTCATATCAACTCTCGCGGTCAGCGGTCAGCGGCCGGCGCAGCCGATTCGCTGCACCGAGAGGTCCGGCGCGACGCCGCCACGTGCTCAGGCGGCATAGCGGATGATCTCAACCTCGGCCCCGCTATCGACCCGAGCCAAGATCTCGTCGACCTGGCTGAGTACCCCGTCCTCGATCACGTATTCCGGGCAATTCCCGCACTGCATGACCGGAAGGTTCTTGAGGATCACAATGCTCGTCTCCCGGACCTTGAAGGGCAGATCCGTCCTCGTCGCCGCCAGTTCGGCCCCACACACCGTACATCTCATGGCTTCCGTCCCCTTGTCTTCATGTCGGGCTGCCACTCCCGCGGATCGGGGCGGTAGGATGTCACCACGCGAACATTATCGCCCTCAATGTCCGCCGCGAATAGCACGTGCAACGCCTCCGACCCGTGCCGGGCCAGGAGCAGGTAGCTTGGTAGGTGCTTGTCGTCCGGGTACGCCTCAACCAGCTCGTATGTGTCCACGGACGCCAAGATCGTCTCGCGGGGAATGAAGCGGCTCGCAAGACGCATGTTCACATGGTAGGTCCACAGGATTCGCCCTCGCCGAACGCAGTTCTGGATGAATCCGATCGGATCGTCGGGAAGCCTTCGCTCACGAGCCACTCCATCGTCTCCGTCGGACTTCAGTCCGTGTGCGCCGAGCGTTCCGGCTGAGCAGCCGGCGTAGCCGGTCCGCTCAAGTCGGAGGTTAGGCGGCGATTGATGTCCAATACCTCGCCGAGCCAGTCGCGAAGTGCGACGGTGACGGCCTCGGGCCGCTCGATCGTGGGCAAGTGGCCACAGTCATCGAGAACAACGAGGCGGGATCGCGGCATCCGCGCGGCCATCGTCGTGCCATGCGTGACTGGGGAGACCGCGTCGTCTCGACCCCACAGCAGGAGCGTCGGGCACCTCATCCGCCGAAGGTCATCGCGCCGGTCACGCCGTCCGAGCAGCGAGGCGTTCTGCCGCTGGAGGACCGCGACACCGAGACGCCGGGCCATTCTCTGGAACGCCGATCGGGCGGCTGGCGCGTTGGGCCCCTCTGGATACACGATGCGCTCGGCTAGCTCCTCCACGACCGCTTCAAATTCCCCCAGCCGTACTCGGTCAGTCAGCCGGCGGCCACCGTCAGGGTCGCCGTGCGGTCCTGGGTTGCAGCCCATCAGCCACAGCCCGGCCACGCGTGCCGGAGCTGTCGCGGCGACCTCAAGGGCGAGATTGCCGCCGTACGAAGTTCCCGCAAGCAGAAATCGCGCTGGGGCGCCCCGCAGGACTGCAGCGGCAGCCTCGGCCATGCTCGCCGCAGCGATGACCAACGGCAGCGGCTCCAAGAGGTCACGCACGGCCCCGATCTGCTGTCTATACAGCTCCTCGTCACAGAGCATCGCTGGCAACAGGACGAGGTGCCGTACGCTTTGGTCCGCCACAGTCGTCTCGCCTTTCCGGCTAACTCGAAGTCGTTTGTTCTGGACGCGCCAACTATAGCCTGCGCGTCCGCGCCGGGCAAGGCGGGTCTCGGTGGCTCTGGTCCGACACGGGCTCCGCAAGGGCCTTCCGACCATCATCCCTGTGCCTCGCTCTGATCTCGTCGCATGATGGACAAGAGCGAATCCGCGCGGTCTTCCCCGGTCGTCGGCCAGGACGCCGTGGAGATCGAGCGCACCGGACCTGATGTCGGGCCCCGTGCGGTGTCAGCGACTCGACCGCGGGGCCAAGACGTGGTCCCGAAACCGCCGGGCGGGGGCGAGGGAATGAGTGCTGTCGCGGCGGGGAACCCGGTGGACGACGCGCGGGCCAGGGGGTGACGCGGCGAGCGGGGCGCCGCGGCGCGGAGCGCGCGGCCCCGGAACGTAGCGCGTTCCATCGGCGGTAGCCGGGCCGTTCGCGTGGTCGAGCGACGGCGCGCGCCGGAGCGGGCACCGTGGGGCGCTCGGCGCGGCAGGAGCCCTGGTCCCCGGTACACTGCCGTCGGCCGACGCGGTCCAGGGAGGCGCTCCGGCTCCTCACCGGTCGCTGACCTCCTCGCCCGCCTCACCCGAGAGCCTCGCGCGCAGGCGGCGGAACTCGGCGATGGCCCGGTCCTCGTCGGGGCCGAACCGGTAGATGAAATTGTTCAGGTAGCTCGCCACCTGGCCCTCGTCGAAGCCCGTGTCGCGCCGTCGCGCAGCGATGGCCGGGATCGCCTGGATGCCCCGGTCCAGGGCGTCACCAAGCGCCGTCTCGAAACCGCGCCGCTCGGTGTCCGGCACGGCGGCGCGGATGCTCCAGCGGGCGAAGACGCAGGGCAGTCCCGTCCACTCATGCCAGTCGCCCGCGATGTCGAGGACATGCTTCCATGGGCGCCCGGTCTTGGCCTCGCGGATGGCCTTGTCGCCGATGAGCAGCACGGCGTCCGCGGGCTCGTCCGGCCCCACCCAGGCCCGGGGCGCGACCCTGTGCTTGCAGGCCAGGAGGATACGGAGCAGCTCCACCGAGGTCGCGGTCTCGTCGGTGACGCCGATGACGGCGCCGTCCAGCTCAGCCACCGCGCGGTCGGAGAAGAGCAGCACGCTGCGCACGGGCCCGGCGCTGGCGATGCCGAAGGGCAGCGGCGCCAGGCTGTCCTCGAGGCGGAGCGCATCCATGAGCGAGAGCGGCGCGGCGTCTAGCACCCCCGCGGCCATGGCCTGGCCCAGCGCCCGCGGTGTGAGCGGGATCAGCTTCACGCCGGCGAGATGGGTGAAGAAGGGCTCGCAGTTGAGGTACGGGATCTGGCCGATGCGGAGCATGAGCGGTCGTGTCCTCTCACGGGTGATGGCGGCGCATGACGGTGGCGAAGCGCGCCCGGATCGTGTCCTCGGCCTCGTGGTGGCGGTCGCGCACCACCCAGCGGCCCCCGACCATCACGTCGCGCACCGGGTTGCCGCCGGCCATGCCGCCCGAGATGACCCAGGCGTCCAGCACCGTTCGCGGCGTCTGGCCCAGGAGCGCGGGCGCCTCATCGTCGAGCACGACGAGGTCGGCGCGCAGGCCCGGGGCGATGGCGCCCACGGGCTGCGCCAGCGACTGGGCACCGCCACGGCGGGCGCCGTCGAAGAGCACCCGGCCCGGGCTCTCTGTGGCCTCGTCTCCGGGCGTGACCACCACGTTGCGGAGCCGGTGGTGGAGGCGCTGGCCGTACTCGAGCATGCGCAGCTCGTCGGCTGCCGAGATGAGCGTGTTGGAGTCGCTGCCGATGCCGAAGCGTCCCCCCGCGCGGTGATAGCCGCGCAGCCTGAAGCGCCCGTCGCCGAGATTGGCCTCGGTGAGGGGGCAGAGCCCCGCGATGGCGCCGGCACGGGCCATCCCTTCGCGCTCGGCGTCGGTCACGTGCGTGGCATGCACGAGCGTCCAGCGCCGATCGAGGCCCGCCTTGGCCAGCAGCCACTCGACGGGCGCCGCACCGAGCCCGGCTCGGCACTCCTCGACCTCTTCCGTGCGCTCGGCGGCATGGATGTGCACGGGGCCCTCGGGCACCGCCCGGAGGAGCCGCAGGAGGAGATCGGCGGGGACGGCGCGCAGGCTGTGAGGCGCGATGCCCACCATGACCTGCGGCCGCAGGGTCTCCACGAGCGAGAGATAACCGTCGAGGTCGAGGAGGAACCGGCGCTGCTCATGCAGGGGAGGCTGCCCGATCCCCCCGCTGGCGTACAGCACGGGGAGCATGGTGAGCCCGATTCCGACCGTGCGCGCGGCGGCCACGATCCGCTCCGACATCTCCGCGGGGTTCGCATAGGGCCGGCCGTCGGGCTGGCGGTGCACGTAGTGGAACTCGGCGACGCTGGTGAAGCCTGAGCGCAGCATGTCGAGATAGGCCTGCGCCGCCAGCGCCTCCATGTCGTCGGGGTCCAGCGCCAGCATGAACCGGTACATCGCCTCGCGCCAGGACCACAGGGTCTCGACGGCGAACCCGGGCGCCAGGCGGTCCACATAGCCGACGAGCCCGCGGTGGAAGGCGTGGGAGTGGAGATTCGGCATGCCCGGGATGACGTAGCCGGCGATGGGCTCGGCGCCCTCGATGAGGAGAGGGCCCGCGGTGGCGATGGTCCCGTCCGGCGCGACGTCGATGTAGCCCGGGGAAACCCAGCCCGTGTCCAGCAGCAGGTGGTCGGCGCGGTAGGCTGTCATCGCTCCACCACCACCTGGCCGCGCTTGATCACGCGCTCGACGAGATTCCCGCCGAGGCGGTAGGCGAGCTCCTCGTGGCGCTCGACGCCCAGGATCAGCACGTCCGCCTGCTTGCCAGGTTCGAGAGAGCCCAGTACGACTCCCAGTTCCGCGCGCATTTGCCGATGCCGCCGTAGATGATCAGCCGCTCGGGATGCTCGGCGTTCTCCATGTTGTTCTCGAGGAGGCGCAGGATCGTCTCCTGCTTCCAGCCCTTGCAGCGGAGCACCGGGCCCCGCTGGGCGCGCACGGAGTAGAGGATCTGCGGGCGATCGGTGCTGGCGGCCATGTCACGGGTCTCCCTATCGGCTGCGAGATCGGAGCGAGTGGTGGCGCGGGACCCGATGCTAGCACCCCGCCGCGGAGAGCGTCAACGCGCCTATCCGCCGAGGTAGGCGGTCCTCACCGCCGGATCGGCGAGGAGGGCCTCCCGCGCTCCCGCGTGGACGATCCGACCCGCCTCGAGCACGTATGCCCGGTTCACGATCCCGAGCGCCTGCCGCGCGTTCTGCTCCACCACGAGCATGGTCAGGCCGTCCGCCACGAGGGCCTCGATGGTGGCGAAGACGCGCCCCACCAGGATGGGCGCCAGGCCGAGAGAGGCCTCGTCGATGAGCAGGAGCCGCGGGCGCCGCATGAGCGCCCGCCCGATGGCGCACATCTGCTGCTCCCCGCCAGACAGCGTCTTCGCCATCTGCCGGGTCCGCTCGCGCAGGACCGGGAAGAGAGTCCAGACGCGCTCGAGGTCCTGCCTCACGGCATCCCGGTCGCGGCGCCCATGAGCGCCGGCCCGATGGCGCACATCTGCTGCTCCCCGCCAGACAGCGTCTTCGCCATCTGCCGGGTCCGCTCGCGCAGGACCGGGAAGAGAGTCCAGACGCGCTCGAGGTCCTGCCTCACGGCATCCCGGTCGCGGCGCCCATGAGCGCCGGCCCGGAGATTATCCTCGACGGTGAGGTTGGGAAAGAGGCGGCGCCCCTCGGGCACCCAGGCGAGGCCGCGGCGGGCGCGCTCTGCGGTGCCCACGGTGCCGAGTGGTTGTCCGTCGAGATCGATCCGACCCTCGGATGGAGCGACGAGGCCCATCACGGTCTTGAGGATCGTCGTCTTGCCCGCTCCGTTGGCGCCGAGCACGGCCACGGCCTCGCCGGCCCGCACCTCGAAGGAGACGCCGCGCACCGCCTCCATCTCGCCGTAGCGCACGTGGAGGTCAGTGACCCGCAGCATGGGCGTCCTCCTCCGGCGTCTCGCCGAGATAGGCCTCGATGACGCGCCGGTCGCGGCGAATGGCCTCGGGGGTTCCTTCGGCGATGAGGACGCCGTGGTCCAGCACGACCACCCGCTCGACGATGCTCATCGCCACGCGCATCTGGTGCTCGACGAGGATGATGCCGAGCCCCTCGGCCCGGAGGCCGGTGATGAGGGCGGCGATGCCTGCCATCTCCTCGGAACCGAGCCCGCCGAGCGGCTCGTCGAGCAGCACGAGCCGGGGCGACAGCGCCAGCGCGCGGGCCACCTCGAGCCGCTTGAGCATGCCGAGCGGCAGGAGCCCCGCCTTGCGATCCGCCGCGGCCGAGAGCCCCACCCGGTCGAGGAGCGCCTGCGCCGCGCGCCGTGGCGCGGCGGTGCGCCACGACCGGAAGATGGCGCCGAAGCCTGCGTACTCGGTGTGGCCCAGCGCCACGCGCACGTTGTCGAGCGCGCTGAGTCCCCGGAAGGGCTTCACGATCTGGAAGGTGCGTCCGATGCCGAGCCGGGCCAGCGTATGCGGAGCGCGGCCCGTGATCGGGCGGCCGTCGAAGACGATGCGGCCGGCATCGGGGAGCGTGAAGCCGGAGAGGCAGTGGAAGCACGTGGTCTTGCCGGCGCCGTTGGGCCCGAAGAGCCCGAGGATCTCGCCGGGCGCGACGGTGAACGAGACGTCGTCGAGCGCCGTGACCCCGGCGAAGCGCTTCGTGAGTCCCGCGACCTCGAGGAGTGGCATCAGGCCGCCGCGCGCCGGCGGAGGATGCGCCAGAGCCAGCTCTCGTCGCCCACGAGCCCGTGGGGCGCCCACCGCATGAGCGCCAGCAGGATCGCGCCGTAGGTGAGCATGCGGTAGTCGGCGAGCGGCCGGAACAGCTCCGGCAGCACGCCGAGGACGACGGCGCCCAGGATCGCGCCGCGGTTGGTGCCGATGCCGCCCAGGACCAGCATGCAGAGGATCGTGATCGAGAAGGGGAAGCCGAAGTCGCCGGCGGAGATGAAGGTGAGGTAGTGGGCGTAGAGGCTGCCGGCGAGCCCGGCGAGCGCGGTGCCGCTGCTGAACGCCAGGATCTTGAAGCGCCGCACGTCCACGCCGGCGGCGCGCGCGCTGTCCTCGTCCTCGCGCGTCGCCATCAGCGCCAGCCCCGCCCACGAGCGCAAGAGCCACAGATTGACGCCGAGCGCCAGGACCAACCCGGCCAGCGTGAGGACCAGGAAGCCCGGCTTGGCAAGGGGCCCGCCGAACCACCGGGGCGACGGGATGCCGCCGATCCCGAAAGAGCCGCCGAAGAACGGGAAGTAGAGGAACACGCCGACCACCACGAAGTTGATGCCCATGGTGGTGATGGCCAGGAAGTCCTCGCGCACCCGGATGGCGGCGGCGCCGACGAGCGCCCCCGCCACGCCGGCGGTGAGGCACGCGGCCACGAGCGCCGGCCAGAAGTCCCACCCGTAGGTGACGGTCAGGATGGCGGCGGTATAGGCGCCGATGCCGAGAAAGGCGGCGTGGCCCAGCGAGATCTGGCCGGCGATGCCGGTGATCGTGTTGAGCCCGAGCGTCAGGATGCAGTAGATCCCGACGAGCGTGGCGACCGTGTAGAGGTACACGCGCTACTTGACGCCGAGCAGACCCTGCGGTCGGGCCAGGAAGACGGCGATCATGGCCAGGAACGCCCAGGCATCGCGGGGCAGGGGGAACTCGACGAAGCCGATGACGAGAGTCTCCACGAGCCCGATGACGAGGGCTCCGAGCACGGTGCCCGGGATGGAGCCGAGCCCGCCGAGCACGATGATGGCAAGCCCCTTGTAGCCGGCCACGTCGCCCATGGTGGGCGAGACGGAGTTGTAGTAGATGCCCACCAGCATGCCGGCCGCTCCCGCCAGCGCGCTGCCGATGGCGAAGTTGGCCATGACGACGCCGCGGACGCGCATCCCGCACGCGGCGGCCATCTCCTGATCCTGGCTCGCGGCGCGCAGCGCCAGCCCCAGCGCCGTGCGCGTGAGCATGAGCCAGAGCGCGATCAGGAGTCCGGCGGTGAGCGCCATGACCAGGAGCTGAGGCGGCGTGACGAGGAGCGGCCCCCGGCGGATCTCGGGGAGCTGGAGCGGCACGGCGAAGGCGTAGGGCTCGGGTCCCGCGACGATGCGGTAGAGCTCCTCGAGCCCGATGAACAGGCCGATGGAGGCGATGAGGGTCGCGATGGGGGGCTTGCCGAGGAGCGGCCAGTACACCCAGCGCTCCATCGCGAGCCCCGCCACGACCGCCGCCAGCATGGCGCCGGCCAGCGCCAGCCAGAAGCTGCCCGTCGCCTGGTACACCGCGAGCCCGCCGTAGCCGCCCAGGGTGAAGACGGCGGCATGCGCGATGTGCAGCACCCGCAGCACGCCGTAGACCATGGTGAGCCCCAGCGCCATGAGCGCGTAGAGGCTCCCCACGGTCAGCCCGTTGATCAGCTGCTGGACCAGCGTCGCTGTCACTGCACCGGTGGCGTGATCACCTCGGGATTGTCGATGATGGCGAAGGAGCGGACCTTGCCGTCCCTGATGATCTGGATCTGGACGGGCTTGGTCACCTCGCCCTTCGTGAAGATGAAGGCGGCGCCGGTCACGCGGCCGAAGTCGTTGTCCACCGTGAGCACGGCGATCTTTCTGGCCTTCTGCAGCTTCACCGCGGACTCCGCGGCGGCCCAGCCCTCGACCTGGCCGAGATAGCCGTTGCGGAAGACGCAGGGGCCGGCCTTGGTCACGTCTGGGTGGACGGCATAGGCCACGGTCATCGGCAGCCCCGCCTTGGCGAAGATAGGGGCCGTCACGCGGCTCGGCATGGAGTAGGAGCCCGAGGCGTCAGAGCGCGATTTGACACGCGGGGGCGACGCCTGAGATAACCGGTCCGGATGCCTGCATGGCGAAAAACGACGTGGCGACTGCGGAGGCGACAGCCGTGAAGTGCGTGATCTGCAAGCTTGGAGAGACGCGGCCCGGCACGGCGACCATCACGCTCTCACGCGACGGCACCACCCTGGTGGTCAAGGGAGTTCCGGCGAGCGTGTGCGCCAACTGCGGTGAAGAGTACGTGGATGAGGGCACGGCGGCGCGGCTGCTGCGCACAGCGGAGGAGGCCGCGCGTGCGGGTGTCCAGGTGGACGTGCGGGAATACGTCGCCGCATAGGCGGTCACCGAGACAGTCGCCCGCTGCTCGCTGGGCGGCACGTGTGGCCTACTGGAGGCGCCCGATCGCGGCCTCCACCGAGGCCAGGACGGCGCCCGCCTCCACGAGGGCCAGCGCCGCGGCGAGATCGTCGTGGAGGAAGCGGTCCGTGTCCAGATGAGGGATACGGGCGCGCACCGCCGCGTGGGCGGCGCGGCTGCCCACGCCGGGAGCGAGCGGCTGGCGGAGATCGAGCGCCTGCGCGCCGAGCAGCAGCTCGATGGCCAGCACCTGGCGGACGTGCCCCGCCACCTTCCGCGCCTTGAGCGCCGCGCCCGCGCCCATGGAGTTGTAGTCCTCCTGGAGCCCAGAGGTCGGGATGGAGTCGGCGCTGGCCGGATGGCTCCAGGCCCGGCACTCCGACACCAGCGCCGCGGCCACGTACTGGGCGATCATGTAGCCCGAGTGGAGCCCCCCGTGCGGCGACAGGAAAGCCGGCAGGCCCTCACTCGTGAGCGGGTTGACGAGCCGGTCGATCCGCCGCTCGGAGATGCCGGCGAGCTGGGTGAGACCGAGCGCCAGCGTGTCGAGCGCCAGCGCCAGGGGCTCGCCGTGGAAGTTGCCCCCGGAGAGGACGATCCCGCCGCCGCCCTCCCCGTCCAGGAAGAGCAGCGGGTTGTCGGTGACGCTGTTGATCTCCCGCTCGAGGATCTCGCGCGCGAAGCGGATGGCCTCGCGGCAGGCGCCGTGGACCTGCGGCATGCAGCGGAGGCTGTAGGCGTCCTGCACGCGGTTGCAGTCGCGGTGGGAGGCGATGATCGCGCTGTCCGCGGTCAGGGCGCGCAGGTTGGCGGCCGAGGCGAGCTGTCCCGGATGCGGGCGGAG
>Ga0154440_1259_pt1 | contig 19958 bp, 21 predicted proteins | sample RifGroC2_FD_115944 | JGI IMG/M metagenome (GOLD analysis project Ga0154440, IMG submission 115944) | Candidatus Rokubacteria bacterium GWC2_70_24
GAGGCCGAGGCGGAGCTCGGCGGCCTCCTGCGCTACGGCATCCCCGAGTACCGGCTGCCGCGCGCGGTGCTCGCGCGGGAGATCGAGCTGAGCCTCGGCCCCAGCGTGGAGGTCCTCACGGGCCAGCGCCTCGGCGCCAATCTCTCGTGGGAGACGGTGGCGGCTCACGATGCGGTGTTCCTCGCCACGGGCGCCTCTCTGCCGCTGGGCCTCGGGATCGGCGGCGAGCAGGGGCAGGGCGTCGGCAGCGGGCTCGCCTTCCTCCGCGATCTCGCCTCAGGGACGCGCAGAGCCCTGGGGCGGCGCGTCGTGGTGGTGGGCGGCGGCAGCACCGCCATGGATGTGGCTCGCTCGGCCCGACGCCTGGGGGTCCCCTCGGTGACCGTGGTCGCCCTCGAGGCACGGGAGGAGATGCCGGCGCTCGCCGAGGAGGTGAGCCAGTCCCTCGCCGAGGGCATCGAGATCAGGAATGGGCGCGGCGTGGCGCGGTTCGTGGAGCTGGGAGGCCGGGTCACGGGCGTGGCCGTCGCGCCGGCCAGGCTCGAGCGCGGCCGGGACGGCGCGATCCGTCCCGTTTTCCTGACGGGGTCCCCCGAGGTGATCCCGGCGGACAGCGTGCTGCTCGCCATCGGGCAGGGGACCGACCTCTCGGTGCTTCCCGCGGCGCTCCGCGGCCGGCGGGGGCTCGTCGAGGCCGCGGCCGACGGGAGCACGCCGGCGCAGCGGGTGTTCGCCGGGGGCGATGCGGCCTCCAGCCAGCGGACCGTGACGCATGCCATCGGGGCGGGGACACGAACCGCAACTCGGATCCACGAGATCCTCTCGGGCGCGGCAGCGGCGCAGCCTGCGCCTCATCCGGGGGCCGTGGCGGTGCCGGGACACGTCGTCGCCTTCTCCGAGGTCAATCTCGACTATTTCCCCCGGGGGGAGCGCGCCGAGCGGCCCGAGCGGCCGGCCGGCGGGCGGATCGGCTCCTTCGTCGAGGTGGTGGAGGGACTCGATGCCGCCGCGGCCCGCGCCGAGACGGCGCGCTGCTTCACCTGCGGCCACTGCGTGGACTGTGACACCTGCCTCCTCTACTGCCCCGACATGGCGGTGAGCCGGAGAGACGGCGGCGGCTACCGGATCTCCAGCGACCACTGCAAGGGGTGCGGCCTCTGCGTGCACGAGTGCCCGCGCGGGGCGCTGCAGATGGTGAGCGAGCGATGACGGGCGTCGAGACGGTTGCGGGACAGCGGCGGATGCTGCTCACGGGCAACCACGCCGTGGCCTACGGCGCGCTCCGCGCGAAGCCTCAGGTCATCCCGGTTTACCCCATCACGCCCCAGACGCCGGTGCTCGAGAAGCTCCTCGAGTTCGCCCAGACGGGAGAGCTCACGGGCGAGATGATCACCGTCGAGAGCGAGCACTCCGCCATGGCCGCCTGCATCGCGGCCTCGCTGGCGGGGGCGCGCGTCTTCACGGCGACCTCCTCCCAGGGCATCGCCCTCATGCACGAGATGCTCCACTTCGCGGCCGGCGCGCGGACGCCAGTGGTCATGGTGAACGTCAACCGGACCCTCGCGCCGCCCTGGGGCTTCTGGGCGGATCAGACCGACAGCCTCTCGCAGCGCGACACGGGCTGGATGCAGTTCTACTGCGAGTCGGGCCAGGAGGCGCTGGACACGGTCTTGCAGGCCTACCGGGTCGGCGAGTCCGTGCTGCTGCCCGCCATGGTGGTCATCGAGGCCATGTACATCTCGCACACGCTGGAGCCGGTGGAGGTGCCGGGCGAGGAGGTGGTGGCCCGCTTCCTTCCGCCCTTCGAGCCCGAGCGGCGCCTCGATCCCGCCCGCCCGCTGAGCGTGGGGAACACCACGACGCCGGCGCAATGGCGTGCCAACCGGCTCGCCATGCACGAGGCCATGGGACAGGCGCTCGGCGCCGTGGCGGCGGCCGGACGGCTCTACGGCGAGCTGACCGGCCGCGGTTACGGGGCCACCGAGAGCTACCGCACCGAGGATGCCCGGGTGGTCCTGGTGGCGGCGGGCGGCATGGCCGGCACGGCGCGCGAGGCCGTGGACCGGCTGCGCGAGGCAGGAGTTCCCGCGGGGCTCCTCAGGCTGCGCCTCTTCCGCCCTTTCCCGGCCGCCGAGATCGCCACGGCGCTGGCGGGGGCCGGCAGGGTCGCGGTCGTGGACCGCAACTGTTCCATCGGGAGCGGGGGCATCTTCTGCCAGGAGGTGCGCGCGGCGCTCTCTGCTCTCGGGCAGGGGGGCAACCCCGTGCTCTCCTACATCGCCGGACTCGGGGGCGTGAACGTCTCGCCCGAGCGGATGATGCAGATCGCGCGCGATGCGCTCGGGCGCGAGGGGACGAACCCCGAGCCGATCCAGGCGGAGGGGCTTTGATGGACCGCTTCGTGTCCGGCCATGCCTCCTGTCCGGGCTGCGCGGTAGCGCTCGCCGTCCGCTTCGTCCTCCGGTCGGTCCCTCCTGACGCCGTGGTCGTCGTCGCCCCGTCGTGCGTCGCGATCATGATGGGGCCCATGCCGCTCTCCTCGGTGACCGTGCCGGTGTTCCACACGGCCTTCGAGACCACGGCCGCGGCCGCCTCGGGGCTGGCCCGCGCCTATCGCGCACGCGGCGAGCGGGCGACGGTGGTCTGCCTGGCGGGCGATGGGGGGACCTACGACATCGGGCTGCAGGCTCTCTCCGGGGCCGCCGAGCGCAACGAGGACTTCATCTACGTCTGCTTCGACAACGAGGCCTATCAGAACACCGGCAACCAGAAGTCCTCCGCCACGCCGTGGGGGGCGCGCACGGCCTCCACGCCCGGCGGCAAGCGCACGCGCAAGAAGGAGATCATGGAGATCATCGCCGCCCACCGCATCCCCTATGCGGCGACGGCCTCCCCGGCGCATCCGGACGACCTCGTGGCGAAGGTCCAGCGTGCGAGCGAGATGAGGGGCACGCGGTTCCTGCTCATCACCTGCCCCTGTGTGCCCGGCTGGGGGATCGGAGACGACGCGTCTCTGCGGGTCTTGCGTCTCGGCGTCGAGTCGCGCGCCGTGCCGCTCTACGAGATCGAGGACGGGACGCGCTACCGGATCACGCATCAGCCCGCCGGGATCCCCGTCGCCGAGTACCTGGGGCCGCAGGCGCGCTTCGCGCATCTGTCGGACGCGGACGTCGCCGCGATCCAGGCCGACGTGGATCTGCGCTGGGAGGCGCTCCAGGAACGCGCCGGACGCCGCGCCCACGGGCGCGAGCCTGTCGGAGGGGAGTCACGGGTATGACTGATCCGAGTGCCGTCGAGCGGATGCCTCGCGAAGAGCTCGCGCGCGTCCAGGTCGCGCGACTCAAGCGGCAGATCGCGCGGGCCGCCGAGCGCGTGCCGCTGTACCGCGAGCGCCTCCGCGCGGCGGGAGTGACGGCGGGGGACATCCGGTCGCTGGCCGATCTGCGTCACCTGCCGTTCACCGTCAAGACCGATTTCCGCGACACGTATCCGTTCGGGCTCCTGGCGGTGCCCATGGAGGAGATCGTCCGCATCCACGCCTCCTCCGGCACCACCGGCAAACCCACCGTCGTGGCCTATACCCGGGGGGACATGGATACCTGGAGCGAGGTGATGGCGCGGACCCTCATGATGGGCGGGGTCGGGCGGAGCGACGTGCTTCACAACGCCTACGGCTACGGCCTCTTCACCGGCGGACTCGGGTTCCACTACGGCGGAGAGCGGGTGGGCGCCGCGGTGATCCCGATCTCCGGCGGCTTCACCGACCGCCAGCTGATGGCGCTCAAGGACTTCGGGAGCACGGTGCTCTGCTGCACGCCCTCCTACGGGCTGTACCTGGCGGAGGCGCTGGAAGAGGCCGGGATCGCGCCCAAGGACCTCAAGCTCCGGGTGGGCTTCTTCGGCGCCGAGCCCTGGAGCGAGGGGATGCGGGACGCCCTCGAGGCGCGGCTCAACATCATGGCGCTGAACATCTACGGCCTGTCGGAGGTGATCGGACCCGGCGTCTCCGTGGAGTGCCCGGAGAAGCAGGGCATGCACGTGGCCGAGGATCACTTCCTGCCGGAGGTGCTGGACCCGGTGACCTTCGAGCCGGTGCCGCCCGGCGTGACCGGAGAGTTGGTCTTCACCACCCTCACCAAGGAGGCGCTCCCGCTGCTCCGCTACCGGACGCGGGACCTCACGACGCTCACCACCGAGCCGTGTCCCTGCGGCCGCACGCTCTCGCGCATCGGGCGGATCACGGGGCGCACGGACGACATGCTGATCCTCCGGGGCGTGAACGTCTACCCCTCGCAGATCGAGCACGCGCTCCTGCAGGTGCCGGATCTCGAGCCGCACTACCTGCTCGTGCTCAGGCGCGACACCGCGCTGGACACGCTCGAGGTCCGGGTGGAGGCGCGCAGCAACGTGGCCGAGGCGGGCAAGGAGGCGCTGGCCGCGCTGGGCGCCGTGGCGCGGCGGAAGATCCACGAGATGATCGGCGTGACGGTGGAGGTCACCGTCGTGCCGCCGAAGACCATCGAGCGGAGCGCGGGCAAGGCCCAGCGCGTGCTCGACTTGCGGAAGTGACGCAGGGAGGACATGCCGATGAGCGACGGCCGGTTCATCCGATACGCGGACGAGGGCGAGGTCGTCCGGATCACGCTCGCCCGCCCCCCGCTGAACATCCTCACCATCGACATGATCGAGGAGCTGGCGCAGACCATCGAGGCGGCCGGCGAGCGGCCCGGCGTCAAGGCGCTCGTCTTCGCCGCGGAAGGCAAGGCCTTCTCGGCGGGGGTGAGCGTCGAGGATCACATCGGGGAGCGCGCCAGGCTCATGATCGACGCCTTCCACGGGGTGTTCCGGCGGCTCCACGCCGTGGACTGCCTCACGGTGGCGGCGGTGCAGGGCGCGGCGCTGGGCGGGGGGGCGGAGCTGGCGACCTTCTGCGACGTGGTGGTCGCCACGGACAATGCCACATTCGGCCAGCCCGAGATCAAGGTGGGCGTCTTCCCGCCCATCGCGGCGGTGCACTACCCGAAGCGCGTGGGGCTCAGCCGCACCCTCCGGCTTCTGCTCTCGGGCGAGGTCATCACGGCCGGCGAGGCGCTCAGGATCGGCCTCGTCGACCGCGTGGTGGCGCCGGAGGCCCTGGCGGCCGCCGTCGGCGAGGAGCTGGCCCGCGTCACCTCCCAGAGCGCGGTGGTGCTGCGCTACACGAAGCGCGCGGTGAAGGAGGCCCTCGGCGTGGACTTCGAACAGGGGCTCTCGGCGCTCGAGGAGCTGTACCACACCGAGCTCATGACGACGGAAGACGCGGAGGAAGGGCTGCGCGCCTTCGTCGAGAAGCGCAAACCCGTGTGGAAGAACCGGTGAGAGAGGAGAGACGCACATGAACGGCAGCACGACGCTCAGGGGGAAGACGGCGCTCGTGACGGGCGCGGGCAGGGGCATCGGCCGGGCCATTGCGCTCGCGCTGGCCCAGGAGGGGGCCCAGGTGGCGGTGCTCGACATCCTGGCGGACAGCGCCGAGGGCGTGCGCCGGGAGATCGAGGCCTGGGGGATGAAGGGGCTGGCGGTCGGCGTGGACCTCACGAAGCGCCCGGAGGTGGAGGGCGCCGTCGAGCAGGTGGTGGCGCAGTTCGGCCAGCTCGACATCGTGGTGAACAACGCCGGCTGGGACAAGATGGAGATGTTCCTCGACACCGCGGAAGAGACCTGGGACAAGATCATCGCCATCAACTTCAAGAGCGTGCTGTACGTCTGCAAGGCCGCGCTCCCGCACATGGTCAAGCGCGGGACCGGGCGGGTGATCAGCATCGCCTCCGACGCCGGGCGCGTGGGCTCCACGGGGGAGAGCGTGTACGCCGGCACCAAGGGGGCCATCATCGCCTTCTCCAAGACGCTGGCCCGGGAGATGGCGCGCTACCAGATCACCGTGAACGTGGTGTGCCCCGGGCTCACGGAGACGCCGCTGCTCGAGGGGATCCGGCAGCAATCGGAGAAGACGGCCAGGGTCATCGAGGCGGTCACCCGCGCCATCCCGCTGGGCCGCGTGGGCCAGCCCGAGGACATCGCCGGCGCCGTGGCCTTCCTGGCCTCGCCCGCGGCGGGTTTCATCACCGGCCAGACCCTCAGCGTCTCCGGTGGCCTGACGATGGTCTGAGCCGCGACAGGAGGAGGGACACGCCATGCTGTGCGGGCATTCGGGGAAGGGCATGATGATGGCCGGGGTGATCCTGACCGTGATCGGCGCTGTCATCGTGCTGGTCCGAGCTTTCCAGGTTCCGGGGTACTGGATCCCCTTGCTGGTCGGCGTGGCGCTGCTGCTGATCGGCGCCCTCCGCCGCAGCCACGCGGGCGGCCCCTGAGGCGTCACACCCGAGCGCAGGCCGCGCTCCTGATGGACTCATGCCGAAACGACGAAAGGAGACTGCAATGAGCGACAGACCGCAGGCCATCGACATCATGTACTACGTGGCGACGCCGGAGTTCATCGCCAAGTGGACCGACGCGAAGAAGGGGGAGCTCATCTGCCGCATGGAGCGCGCCATCGGCAGCCTGCCCCAGTTCGAGTCCATCCCGACGATGCTCGCGAAGATGGACGAGGCGAAGGTGGAGAAGGTCTTCATCACCCAGACCAAGATGTGGTCGTACTGGAACAAGTGGATGTACATGGACACCTCGCTGGAGGAGGTGACGCAGTACACCGAGAAGTACCCGGACCGCTTCGTGGGGCTGGCGGGCTACAACCCCTTCCGCATCAAGGAGAGCCTGGCCGAGATCGAGCTGGCCGTGAAGACGCACAACTTCAAGGGCGTCTACGTCCACATCTACGGCTTCGACATCCCGCTGCACGACCGGAAGATGTACCCGCTCTACTCCAAGTGCGTCGAGCTGGACGTGCCGGTGTCCATGCAGGTGGGGCACGTGCTCGAGTCCATGCCGAGCGAGCACGCGCGGCCGATGTATCTCGACCAGATCGCCTGCGACTTCCCGACGCTGCGCATCCTGGGCGCGCACACGGGCTGGCCCTGGGTGGAGGAGCTGATCAGCGTCTGCTACAAGTGGGACAACGTGTGGTTCGGCGTGGACGCCTGGATGCCGAAGTATCTCAAGCCCGAGATCCTCAACTTCATCAACAGCCGCATGGGCATGGACCGGGCGGTGTGGGGCACCAACGGGCTGGCGTGGAAGGAGAGCCTCGACCAGGTGGACGGGCTGGGCCTCAGGCCGGAAGCCCGGCAGAAGCTGATCCGCGACAACGCGCGGGAGCTGTTCAAGATATGATCACGCGTGTCGCGGGTGCGGTGGTGGCGGCGATCGTCCTGATCGCCGCCGGCGGAGCGGCGGCTGCCCAGGAGGAGGTCACGCTCTTCGTCACCTCCGAGAAGACGGACACCGTCGGCGTGTACCGCGGCGCCGTGCCCGATCTCACGCTCCTCAAGAGCATCCCCGTCGGGCGGGAGCCCCACAACCTCGGCATCTCGCCCGACGGGCGCTGGGTCGCGACCAGCGATCGGCGCTCCGGGGAGGTGTCGGTGATCGACACGCAGACGCTGGCCGAGGCCGCGCGGCTCAAGCTCGGCCGTCAGACGCACGACGTGGCGTTCACGAGCGACAGCCGCACCCTGTACGTCGGCCACGAGACCGAGACCTTCGTGAGCGTCGTGGAGGTCGGGACGTGGAAGGTCAAGGCGCCCCTCAAGATCGGTCGCGCCCAGCACGACCTGTCTCTGAGCGCTGACGACCGCGAGCTGTGGCTCACGATCACCAACCGGCCGTATCGGCCGGGCGACCCGCGGGTCGGCGTCGTGGACCTCGCCACGGGAAAGGTGACGTGGATCGACACCGGGGCCAATGCCCATGACGTGACCCTGAGCCCCGACGGCAGGCTGGCGTGGGTGACCAATTCCGGCTTCACCCACATCCCGGACCCGCGGGTGGACATCCTCGATGTGGCCTCGCGGAAGGTCGTCGGTTCCATCTCGGTTGGCCAGTACCCGTTCCATTCTCCGAAGCGCGGCCGCGACGGGAATGCCGTGCCGATCGCAGCCGCGGAGATGTGGTTCAGCGATCACGGGCTCAAGAGCGTGCTGGCCGTGTCCCTCGCCGAGCGGAAGGTGGTCGCCACGGTACCCGTGGGCGTCGAGCCCTACCATGTGGCCGCCACGGCCGGAGGGACGCTCTTCGTCGCCAACCACACCTCCAGCACCGTGACGATGGTGGACGGCGCGCGACGCGCGGTGCTCGGCACGCTCAAGGTCGCGCCTCGTCCGCACGGCCTGGCGGTTCGGGCCGAGCCCTGACGCCCCGTCCCCTGACACCTCTGGACCCGAGAGAGGGGAGCCACGCATGCACTCACCGACCCAGGTCTTGATCGAGGAGCACCGCGTGATCCTGCGCGCGCTGGATACTCTGGAGCGCGGCGCCGGCCGGCTCAAGGGGAGCGGGGGGCTGCCGGCCGGCTGGTGGGAGGAGCTGGTCGAGTGGCTGCGCGCCTTCGCCGACCGCAATCACCACGCCAAGGAGGAGCAGCTGCTGTTCCCGGCCATGGTCAAGCACGGGGTCCCGCAAGAAGGCGGTCCCATCGCCGTGATGCTCGAGGAGCACGTGCAGGGCCGCGCCCTGATCGCCGCCATGGCCGCAGGCGAGCCCGCCCATCGTGCCGCCAAGGCCAGGCAGTACGTGGAGCTCCTGAGGCAACACATCGACAAGGAGAACGGGATCCTCTTCCCGCTGGCCGATGCGGTGCTGGACGATCAGGCCGTCCGGACCCTGTCCCGCGAGTTCGCGGCCGTGGAGGCCGAGCAGGGCAAGACGGCCTCCATCGCCTGGGCGGAGGCGGCGGTGGAGCGGCTGATCGCGGCGCTCGGCGGAGCTCGTTGAGCCTCACCCTCAGGCGCGGCGGTCGCGGCATGCCGCACTCCGAGTTCTGGACGGAGCGGACGGTGGCCTGGTACGCGCGGGCCGTGGCGCGGAGCGACTTCGCGCCCAGGGTGCTGGCCGTCATCGGGCCAGCGCTCGATGAGTGCAAGAGCGCCCTCGACGTGGGAGCCGGCTGCGGGGCGCTGGCGCTGCCGCTGGCGCGGCGGATGGGCTGGGTCACGGCGGTGGAGCCCTCGGCGGCCATGGCGAGAGCGCTCCGAGAGGCCGCCGCCCGGGCCGGGCTCGGTGGCGTGACGGTGATCGAGGCGGCATGGGGCGAGGTTCCCGTGGAGCGGCATGACCTCGTCGTCTGTGCCCACGTGGGGGGGCTCCTCAACGCGGACTCGCCCTTCCTGGCCGACGCGAAACGGCTCGCGCGCCGGCTGGTGGTGCTGATCCGGGACGCGCCCCGCCCGGAGGACCAGGACAAGTTCTTCTACCGGGAGCTGTACCCGGCTCTCCTGGGCCGGCCCTACGAGCACCGGAGCCACGCCGACGAGACGCTCGGCGGGCTCCGCGCCCTCGGCATGGCGCCCCGGGTGACGCTCTGCGAGTACTCCTCGGACCAGCCCTTCATCGATCTCGAGGAGGCCTGCGACTTCTGGATGACCTACATGGGGCTCCAGGGGTCAGGTCCCCGCGCCTACCTCGAGGGATTTCTCAGGGAACGTCTTCTATCAGCCAGCGGGGAATTGATCGCTCCGTTCAGGAAGACCGCCGCCGTGTTCGTCTGGTCGCCCGCCGAGGCTCAGGCCTCCGGCCCGGGGGACGGCCTTCCGTACTGATCCCGGGCCGTCAGCCCCGCGCGGCGTCGCGGGCGGCGGTGATCAGCGGGGGGAAGCTGTACGTCGGCACGGCACAGCCCGGGGCCACGATGAACCCGGTGGGGCCCGCCTCGGCGCGGGCGCGCCTCACCTGCTCCCGGATCACCCCGGCCGAGACGTAGGGGAAGCCCACGTGGTCGACGCCCGCCATGAGCGTGAGCGCCGTGCGCGTCCGGGCCTCGGCGATGGTGGGCCCGCCGTGGAGGTCGGACCAGGACAGCGCGTGCACGGGATAGTCGAGGAGCCGGTCGAGGTAGAGCGCCTCGCCGTGGGCGTGCAGGATGTGGCACTCGCCGAGTCCGCGCACGGCCTCGAGCAGCTCGAGGTCCAGGGGGCGCATGAAGCGCTCGAACTGCTCGCGCGTGAGGCTCTCGGCCGCGGCCGGCACCGAGAAGAAGATCCCGGAGGCGCCGCGCTCGAGGGTGGCGCGCGCGTAGCGGATGAGGTTGTCATTCACCACGCGGAGGGCGGCGGCGAGCGCCTTCGGATGCTCGCTCATGAGGGCCGGCATGGCCTCCTTGACGAGGTTGCGCCGGAGCGTGTTCCAGGCGTTGAAGAGCGTGTCCACGAAGAGCGCCTTGCCCGCGAGCGCCCGGGCGATCTGCTCGATGGCCCGGAGCTGGGTGCCCAGCGGGGTCTCCAGCGGATCGAAGGGGGCGAGCCTCCCGAGGTCGGCCGGGGTCGCCATGACCTCCATCCCCTGCGGCATGGGGTAGTCGTAGTCGTTCATGACCTTCAGCAGATCCAGATCGTAATGCTCGAAGAGCTCGAGGTGCACCTGGGCCGCGCGCTCGGCCGGCGCGTGCTGATTGCCGAAGTGGTACCAGATGGTGAAGGGGGGACGGTCCATCGGCGTGCCGGCCAGGGCCGCGCGCACTCGCTCGATCTTGTTCATGGGGCCTCCTGTGGTCACAGCCATGGTGTGGGCACCGCCTCGTGGAGGTCGGTGGAAAGGCGCCGCGCGAGCGGCACCGTGTTCCTCCGTCGGTCGCGACAGGCGGGACCGATTCTAGACCACCGCGGGGACCCGAGGCCAGAGCCGAGCGGCGGGCAGGCTCGCGAGCGGAGCAGGGGCAGCCGACCGGGCGCCGGCGAGGATCAGCCCATGCGTCTCCGGCCGACAGGGGAACGCGGTGCAAGTAGGCGAAGTAGTGAGCGCGGACCCGTCCGCCGCGCAGCCCAGCAGGGCCGTGAGCCTTCCCCGTTCTGAGACAAACGACCCGGGAAAATCCTTCGGGTCCTCTATTGACTACGGCGGACGCGGGGTTTTCCTAGAGTCAATACACTTGAGTTGACAGGTCCGTCGAGTCCGCGAGGCTCCGAACGGGGGGAGGTGATTCGCCAGGCGCGATCCTTCCCGATGTGGCTGTTGGGCCTGGATCGACCATAGACGCCATAGTCCGAGGCGATGCGGAGGTCGCGGGACGAACCCCGGTGACACAGTTCACCGCCGCCGATGTCGTCCCGCCCCTGAGACTCTCCAGGGCCATGTCCCGGAGCCTGCGGAGGGTAATAGCCCCGCCGCGGCTGCCGGGCGATGTCCCCGCTCGCACGCGAATCGGCCGCACGCCCCTTCTCCGCCGCCGTGGGCTCGCCGCGGGGCGGGGAAGGGCAAAGAGGAGGGAAGCGTCATGAGTAGAAGCGGAAGGGCAGGAATCTGGATGGGGCTGGCGCTCGTCCTGTCCATGGCCGGCTGGGCCTTCGGGGCCGAGGTGATCGTGGACACGGCCTACGTGGCCAAGCAGAAGGACAAGGCCGGGGTGGTCGTTCTGGATGCCCGCGCCGGGAAGGCGTACAGCGCCGGGCACATTCCCGGCGCCATCACCCTCGGCGGCAGGGGAGCCGCCGTGGTGCTGAGGGACGTGGACGCTCGGATCCTGCCCGTGAAGACGCTGGAGAAGATCCTCGGCGAGGCGGGCATCAGCCGGGACATGGAGATCATCGTCTACGCCACCAAGGGCGACACCGGCATGACGGTCCCGTTCTGGATCCTGGAGTACCTGGGGGCGGAGAAGGTCCGGGCCTACTGGGGAGGCATCGATGACTGGAAGGCGGCCAAGCAGCCGGTGGCGGCCGAAGAGCGGAAGCTGCCGGCGGCCAAGTTCGTCGCCAAGGCGCGGGACGACCGCTACGCCTCCACGGAGTACGTGAAGGCCAACCTCAAGAAGCCCGGCGTGCAGATGGTGGACTCCCGGACGTCCAAGGAGTTCTCGGGAGACGACATCCGGGCCCTCCGCGGCGGCCACATCCCCGGGGCCACCCTGATCCCCTTCGAGCAGAACTGGGCGGACCCCGAGGCGGCGAAGAAGCTGGCCGAGGGGAAGGCGACGACCCGGGACGGCATGGCCCTCAAGGACGAAAAGGCCCTCCGGGAGATCTACAAGGGCCTGGACCCGAAGAAGGATGTGGTGGCCTACTGCCAGACCGGGACCCGGTCCACGCTCACCTATGTCGTGCTGCGGTCGCTGGGCTTCGAGAAGGTCAGGAACTACGACGACTCCTGGATCGTCTGGGGGAGCCGCCCGGACCTGCCGGTCGAGAGCGCGAGCTACTACGACTTCGTCAAGGTGAACGCGGCGCTGAGGAGGCTCGACGACCTGGAGCGGCAGGTGGACGAGCTCGAGAAGGCGGTGAAGCCGAAGAAGGCCGAGGCGCGGTAACAGGCCCGATGGCGGAGACGCGCCTGCTGATCTTCCAGACGCATGGGCTCGCCGCGCCGAAGAGGACGTACGCGCCCCTCTTCTTCGCGCTGACGGCCGCCGCCATGGGCATGCAGGTGGCCGTCTGGTTCAGCATGGAGGGCGTCACCCAGCTCCGCAGGGGCGCGGCGGAGCAGGTGGAGCTGGAGCCCGGGAGCGGGGTGACGCTCCAGACCTGGCTCGATCAGGCCCGCGACGCCGGGGTGGAGCTCCTGGCGTGCTCCCACGCCGTGGGCCTGGAACAGATGACGGAGGCGGACCTGATCGACGGGGTCCGGATGGTGGGTGTCGCCGGCGTGCTCGACCGCTGCCTGGAGGCGGACCGGGTCCTGTACTTCTGAGTCGAGCCCCGGAGGGGAGATGGCGGGCAAGCGCATCGCCGTGGTCGTGCGGGACAGGCAGGGCGAGGCCCTGAGGATGTCTCTCGGGCTCTTGCTCCTGGACGACGCGGTCGATGTCTACGTCCTGGATCGGCCGCTGGAGCAGACCGAGGAGACCCTCCAGCACCTCGAGACGATGAAGGAGTTCGAGGTGAAGATCTGGACTGACGCCGGGCCGGTGGAGGGGATGGAGTCCTTGCCCACGGAGGAGGTCGCGCGGAGGCTCGTCGAGTACGACCACGTGCTGCCCTACTGAGGGCGCGCCATGAAGCTCGGCATCCTGGTCAACACGGATCGGCATCTGCGGGACATCGTCGGCCTGACGACGGCCGCCGTCGCGGGCGGGCACGAGGTGGCCCTCTTCGCCATGGATGCAGGCACGCGGCTGCTCGGAGACCCGTCCTACACGGAGCTGTGCCGGCTGCCCGGCGTCGCCATGAGCGTGTGCGAGCACAGCGCCAAGGGCCACGGCGTCGAGACGGCGGGGCTGCCCAAGGAGATCGTCTGCGGCAGCCAGTACCACAACGCCGTGATGGTCCACAGCGCGGACCGGGTGATCGTCCTGTAGCGGGGCGGCGCCATGACGCTCCTCTATCTCCTGACGGACGGACGCGAACCGGTGTGCGACCGGCTCATCGCGCTGCAGTCCCCGCAGCACGAGGTGACGGTCATCGACCTGTTGAAGCGGGCCATGCCCTACGAGCGGATCGTCCAGGAGATGTGCGCCCACGACAGAGTCATCTCGTGGTGAGCCCGGCGCGGGAAGAGCCCGCGGACCCCCTCGTCGTCGCTCTGGTCTCCCTGCTGACCCTGTCCGCGTTTCTCACCCAGTTCGTCTTTCGCGCGGCGGACGACAACCGGCTGACGAGCTGGCGGTGGGTGTTCGCCGACGCGGACCTGGCTCGGATGTCCGGCTTCCTCGTCGCCGGCATCCTCGTCGCATACGCCCTCTCGCGGGTGCGCCTCCCGGAGCGCCGCGCCCTGGCCGTCCTGGCCCTGACGTCCTTCCTCGCTGGGGCGGCGTTCTGGAGGGAACCGGAGGTGATCGTGGATGCGGCGCGGTACTTCACGCAGGCCAAGCACCTGCTGATGTACGGGATCGCCCACTTCGTCGAGGGGTGGGGCAGGGAGATCGGGGCGTGGACGGATCTGCCGCTCGTGCCCGGGCTCTTCGGGTTGACGTTCGCGCTGGGGGGAGAGACGAGGGTCGCGGTGCAGGTCCTGACGACGCTCCTCTTTTCCGGGACGGTCGTGCTCACCTACCTGCTGGGGAAGACCCTGTGGGACGGGACGGTCGGCCTGTACGCCGGGGCGCTGCTCCTGGGCATGCCCTACCTCCTCACGCAGGTGCCGCTGATGCTGGTGGACGTGCCGACGATGTTCTTGTTCATGCTCGCGGTGCTGACCGTCACATGCGCCCTCCGGCGGGGCGGGGGTCGGTGGGTCGCGTCGGCATCGGCCGCGGTGGCGCTGGCGGCGTGGTCGAAGTACTCCACCTGGCTGTGGCTGACCGTGCTGCCGGTCATCGTCGTGGTGCACCTGGGGCGGGAACCGCGGCTCATCCTGCGCCGTGGCGCGGTCATCGCGCTGGCTCCCCTCCTCGCCATCGGGGTCGTCGTGCTCCTGAAGCACGACGTGATCTCGGCGCAGCTCGGGCTGCTGCAGAGCTATCAGCTGCCAGGCCTCCGGCGGTGGCAGGAGAGCGCGGCCTCCACGTTCCTCTTCCAGATTCATCCCTTCGTCACCGCCGCGGCGCTCTATTCGGGGGTCGTCGCGGTCCGGAAAAGAGACTGGAGGTACGCGATCATCGCCTGGGTCTGGCTCCCGGTGGCCCTGCTGCGGGTGGAGCGGATCCGGTATCTGGTCCCCGTGCTGCCGATGCTCGCGCTGTTGGCGGGTTACGGTCTGCGGGAGGTCAGGAGCGAGAGGATCAGGCGGTTCGCCGCGGCCTGCATTGTCGTCTCCTCGTTGACGATCGGCGTCTTCGGCTACCTGCCCCATCTGATGCGGGTGAGCGCCGTGAACCTGAAGGAGGCGGGCGAGTTCCTGGACTCCGTCCCGACCGGGGCGGTGGAGGTGGTGGCGCTGCCGCAACGGCGGTCCGGGATCAATCCGGCCGTGTCGGTTCCGCTCCTCGATCTGTTCACCCGCAAGTCGATCGTGTACCAGGACGGGCCGGAATCACCCGCCCCCACCGACACCATCGAACAGTCCCCGCTGAGGTTCACCTGGGAGCACCGGAGTCCCGGCTACTACGGTTCCCGGGCGAGCAGCGTGAGGGAGGATGCGGCCGTGGTCGTCATCTCGGCGCGGGCCGAGGAGTCCCTGCCGGAGTCGGTCGAGCGGAAGATCGCGGACCGCCGCCTGGCGAGGAGCTTTCAGATGTCGGACGACTGGTTTCAGTACCAGACGCTGGTGAGGATCTACCTTCCCGTGGCGTGGGCGCCGACGGGGAGGAGGGGGTGACATGGACGCCGTCGACAGGCGAAACGACACGTGGGCCTTCAGCATCATCGGCTTCTTGACCCTGGTCAGCGTGCTGACGTACCTGTGGAGCGAATACTACATCTACCTGTCGGCGTATCTGTGGTTCGGCTTCATTTACGGCATGTGCCTGCAGTACGGGCGGTTCTGCTTCTCGTCGGCGTTCAGGGACCTCTTTGCCGTGGGGGTCCCGCGGATGGCCGTCGGGATCATGATCGCCATGGTCCTGTTCGGCTTCGTCTCCGCCTTCGTGACGGCGACCGGGATGAGCACCTTCCATCCCGCGCCCTATGGGATGCATTCGGTGATCGCCGGGCTCATCTTCGGGGTGGGGATGGTGTTCGCGGGAGGCTGCGCGTCCGGCTCCCTCTACAAGTCCGGGGAGGGGAACGGCAGCGCCATGCTCGTGGTGCTGTCCATCAGCGTGACGCAGGCGATCTTCGTGGACATCGGGGGATGGGCCAACCGGCTGGCCCCGCAGTCCTGGCGCGAGTCGGCCGTCGCCAAGGGCCTTCCGGCGGCGATCAACGTCGAGGACGGCTGGATGGACCAGTATCTCGCCGGCTACGTGTGGGACCAGCCCGTCAAGACGTTCGCGGATCTGTCGGGTATCGCCAACCCGTTCCTGGCGGCGTACGTCGGGAACGTGCTGATCGGCATCGTGGTGCCGGCGGCGTTGATCCTGGCGTGGATCTACGTCGTGTGGGCGCGCAGGGCGTTCCTGAAGAAGCGGACCAAGGGGGGGCGGGCCGCGAGGGGGATCAGGGTCGAGCTCGCCGGCTACTGGGGCATGATCCTGGCGTCGAAGCGGACGGCCGTCGCGGGGCTGTTCCTGGGGATCGCCGCCGGGCTCCACATGCTGGTGATGAAAGGGCTGCGGGTCAAGTTCGGGGTGGAGAACTTCGGCGAGCTGATGACTCGGATGGGCTTCACGTTCGGGATCTCCGCGAAGGGGACGGTGTTCGACCCGGGGTACTGGTACGTGACGACGCAGGAGGCGCAGTGGGTGGGGTGGGTCTTCAACAGGCTGGGCTGGGAGAACATGGACAACGTGTTCTTCGGGCTCAACAACGGGATCCCCAACCCCCTCATCAACCCGGCCGACTGGATGTCCCTCGCCCTGATCGGCGGCGCCGCCGTGATGGCGCTCCTCCACAACGAGTTCAAGTGGAAGGCCCCCACCAGGGAGCTCGCCGTGTGGGCGATGATCGGCGGAGCGCTGATGGGGATCGGCTCCCGGCTCGGTCTCGGCTGCAACATCGGGGCCTTCTTCGTGCGGGTCTCCGAGGGCGACGTCTCGGGCTGGCTGTTCGGCATCGGGATGATCGCCGGCGCCTACCTGGGGGTGAAGTTCTTCAGCTGGTGGACCGAGCGGAAGATGGCCAAGGAAGCGGCGTTCGAGCTGGTCTGACACCCAGAAACGGAGGACGGTCCGATATGGCGATGAAGTTCGAAAAGCGGGCGGCTGGCGAGTTTGTCCTCGACGTCACCGGGTACGTGTGCCCGCATCCACAGCTCTACACGAAGAAGGCGCTCGAGAGGATCCAGGAGGGGGACACCCTGGAGGTCCTGTTCGACAATCCCTCCTCCTCGGAATCGATCGCCGCGATGTGCGATACGGCGGGCGATGAGATCCTCGAGCGGGTCATGGAGAGGGGCACGTACCGGTGGAAGATCAGGAAGACGGAGGCGACATAGGGGCCGGCCATGAAGACGCGCCTGTGGATCGTGTTGCTGGTGGTGGTGGCATGGACGAGCTTTCTCATCGGCTACAGCGTCTCCGCACTGACAGGCATGAAGCGCCCGGCCGCCGAGCGACCCGCCGCCGAGGCGAGCGGGACCGGCGGCTACTCCGGAGCCGGGGAGAGAGCCAGGGCGGGGGCGGGGGGCTACGGCGGCTCCGCGGAGGAGGGCAAGCCGAGAGCCAGGGCGGGGGCCGGCGGCTACGGCCGGTCCGAGGACGAGCCAAAGCCGAGAGCCAGGGCGGGGGCCGGCGGCTACGGCCGGAAGACCGAGTGACCACCTGCATCCTGGGGGGCGGGCTGGCGGGACTCTCCGCCGGCCTCGTCCTGGCGCGGGCTGGGCAGTCCGTGCTGGTGGTGGAGGGTGACTCCGCGGTGGGGGGGCTGGCGAGGACGGTCGCGCGCGGCGCCTTCCGCTTCGACCTGGGCGGGCACCGGTTCTTCACGACCGACCGGCGGATCGAGGCCTTCCTGCGCGAGCTGATGGGGGAAGAGCTCGCCCGGGTGGCCCGGCGGAGCAAGATTCTCCTCGGCGACACGTACTTCGACTATCCTCTGCGGCCGTCCAAAGCGATCCGGGGTCTGGGCGTGGCGGCGGCGGCCAGGATGCTCTCCGGCTACGCGATCGCGCGCCTCAAGAGCCGGGTCCGTGATCCGCGGATGATCTCCCTCGAGGACTGGGTGGTGAGCCGGTTCGGCCGGAGCCTGTTCCGCGCCTTCTTCAAGGGGTACAGCGAGAAGGTGTGGGGGATCGACTGCCGCCGGATCTCCGCGGAATGGGTGGAGCAACGCATCCAGGGGCTGTCGCTCGGCGCCGTCATCCGGAACGCCCTGTTCGCATCGAGCGGGAAGACGGTGGCCACCCTCGCGGGGGAGTTCCTCTACCCGGCGCTTGGAATCGGCAGGATCGCGGATCGATTGCAGGAGGAGATCGAGCGAGACAATCGCGTGCGGACCGGGGTCCGCGTCGAGCGACTCGCGCACCGCGACGGCCGCATCCAGAGCCTGACGGCCATCGAGGGGGGCCGGGCGCGTGTCGTCGAGGCGGAGGAATTCGTCTCCACCATCCCGCTCACCTCGCTGGTCGAGATGCTGCAGCCGGGGGCGCCGGCGGATGTGCGCGCGGCCGCCTCGCGTCTGCGATACCGGGACCTCGTCGTCGTGGCCGTGATGCTGGACCGGCCACGGGTCACCGACCAGACCTGGATCTACGTTCCGGACCCCGAGGTGCCGTTCGGCCGGCTCCACGAGCCGACGAACTGGAGCGAAAGGATGGCGCCGCCCGGACAGACGCTCCTGGTCACGGAGCATTTCTGTTGCCGCGGTGATGCGACCTGGCGGGCGCGCGACGAGGACCTCGCCGAGCGGACGGTGGCGCACTTGGCGAGGCTGGGCTTCATCAGCCGGCGGGAGGTCATCGCCAGCGCGGTGGTGCGGGTTCCGAGAGCGTACCCGCTGTTCGAGGTGGGATACCGGGAGCATCACGAGCGGATCTGCGCGTACCTGGGCCGGTTTCGGAATCTGGAGATCGCGGGCCGGGGCGGGACGTTCAAGTACCTCAACATGGACCACGCGATCGCGGCCGGCATTGACGCCGCGGAACGGATCCTGGGGCGCCAGGGTCGCGAGCGCCGGGAGGACAGAGGGACGCCGGTCCTCGCCGGGACGGCCCGATGAAGTGTGCGCTGATCATCCCGGCGTGGGCCCCGCAGGAGATCTTCCCGTCCGGGACGGCAGGCTCCCAGATCAATTACTGGCAGCCCCTGGGGACCCTGTATGTCGCGGCCTGCCTCCTGCAGGCGGGGCACGAGGTGAAGTTCCTGAACGGGGCGTTCCTGTCTCACGCCGACCTCCTGAGGGCGATCGGGGAATGGCGGCCGGGCTTCGTCGGCATCTATTCGACCGCCTTCGGATGGCCCGGCGCCACGAGGCTTGCGGAGGATGTCAAGCGGCTCGACCGCGCGACGTTCACCTGTGCCGGCGGGCCCTACCCCATCGCCGTCCAGGAAGGGTGCCTGGGCCCGGGCGGCGAAGGCCTCGACGCGGTGGTGACCGGTGAGGGCGAAAAGACGGTCGTCGAGCTGGTGGAACGGATCGAGGGGGGCCAAGGTCTCGCGGGCGTGGGGGGAGTCGTCTTCAGGGATGGCGCGGCCATCGTCAGGAATCCCCCGCGGCCGCTGATCACCGATCTCGACGCCCTCCCTTTCCCCGCCCGGCAGCTGCTGGGCGCCGCGAGCCGGTACGTTCCGCCGCCCGGGACATACCGGAGGCGGCCGGTCGCGGTCATGATCACCGCCCGGGGCTGCGACCGGCGGTGCCTCTTCTGCTTCCAGATCGACCGCGAGCGGGCAGCGGGCGTCCGGGGCATCCGCTACCGGAGCGTGGAGAATGTCCTGAGCGAGATCGAGCTGTGCCTCCGGCAGGGGTACCGGGAGATCAAGTTCCTCGACGACACGTTCGCCGCCGATTACGACCGGGCGATGCGGATCGCCAGGGAGATCAAGGCCCGCCGGCTCGCGTTCACCTGGTTCGCCTCCGCCTGCGTGAATCAGGTGGATGCGCCGCTGCTCCGGGCCTTCAAGGACGCGGGGTGCTGGGCGATCCTCTTCGGGGCGGAGAGCGGCGTCCAGAAGAACCTGAACGCGATCCGGAAGGGGATCACGCTCGATCAGACGCGCCGGGCGGTGAGGGCCGCGAAGGAGGCCGGCCTCACGGTCAGCGCGCCGTTCCTCTTCGGCATTCCAGGCGAGACCTTCGAGGAGGGGCTGCGGACCATCGAGTTCGCCCTGGAGCTCGATCCGGACCTCGCGAACTTCCACGCGCTGACGCCGTTCCCGGGAACCGATCTGTTCGACGGGCGGGAGCGGTACGGGACGGTGTCCGGCGACCTCAGGGACTTCACCTATCAGGGCGCGGCCT
>Ga0154440_1236_pt2 | contig 18531 bp, 16 predicted proteins | sample RifGroC2_FD_115944 | JGI IMG/M metagenome (GOLD analysis project Ga0154440, IMG submission 115944) | Candidatus Rokubacteria bacterium GWC2_70_24
GCAAGTCCCGGCTTTGGGCCTCCACCCCGCGGTACTTGGGCATCAGCACGCGGACGTCGTGCCCCAGCGCGGCGACGGCCCGCGGCAGGGCCGAGGCCACCTGGGCGAGGCCGCCGGTCTTGGCGAAGGGCGCCACCTCGGAGGCGATGAACAGGACCCGGAGACGCGGCTGCGGCACAGGCCCTCCCTACACTTCTTCCAGGATCGGAAACACGAGCGCCGTGATGTGCGAGGAGATGCGCTTGAGGTTCGTGAGCACGTCCAGGTGGATCTCGGAGGTCTCCAGCGACTCGGCGAGCCCCCGGCGCAGCCGCGCGAGATGCGACTCGCGCATCTCCCGCTCGCGCTGCCGCACGATGGGCCGCTGGTCCAGCACCTCCTGGGCGAGGCTCCGGTCGTTGGCGGCGAAGCCCGCGATGGCGCGCTCCAGGTTCTTGGAGACCATGGCGTGAAACTCGATCAGCTCGGCCTCCCCTGCGTCCGAGAACTTGCGGCCCTGGTACAGCTTCTTCCGCGCGAGCTCCATCAGGTTCTTGTCGATGATGTCGCCGATGTTCTCCAGGTTGCCGATGAAGGAGATCAGGGCGATCTCTTTCTGCGCGAGGTCAGGGCTCATGGTCTCGCGGCCAAGACGCGAGAGGAAGATCTTGATCTGCCGCTCCAGGTAGTCGAGCTGGTCGTCCCGCCGCTCGACGTCCTCCAGGAGCTCCTGGTTATCAGTCCGGAGCACGGTCATGGCATCGCGCAGCATGGCCTGGGCCACGTCTCCCATGCGGAGGGCCTCGCGCATGGCCTGGCCGATGGCGAGCGCGGGCTGGTCGAGGTACCGGTCGTCCAGATAGCGCGTCTTGAAGGGGTTGTCGGCGCGCTCCTCCTCCGGGACGAGCGCGATGATGGCCCGGGCGGCCACCGTGGCGAACGGGAGGAACAGCGCGCTGATGGCCACGTTGAAGAGCGTGTGGGCGTTGGCGATCTGGCGCGCCGGGTCCGCTGCCGTCTGCGCCACGAGCCCCGTCAAGGGCTGGATGAAGGGGAAGACCAGCGCGACCCCCAGCACCTTGAAGGCGATGTGCGCCGCCGCCACGCGGCGCGCATCCGACGAGGAGCGGAGGCTCGCGGCGAACGCCGTGGCGCAGGTGCCGATGTTGGCGCCCAGCACGATGGGGACGGCCCCGGAGAGCCCCAGCAGTCCCTGGCTCGCCAGGGACAGCGCGAGCCCGATGGTCGCCGCGGAGGAGGCCATGGTGGCGCTCAGGAACGCGCCGGCCAGGATGCCGAGCACGGGGTTCGCGGCGAAGGCCACGAGGACCTGGCGCGAGAGGTCCTGGCCGGCCAGCGGGGCGATGCCCTCGGCCATCACTCGCATGCCGAGAAAGAGGAAGCCGAACCCGAGGATGGCCTGCCCGAGGTTCTTGGCCATGCCCCGGCGCGCGAAGAAGGACATGGCGAAGCCCACGCCCACCAGGAGAAGCGCCAGCTCCTGGATCTTGAAGGCGAGGAGCTGGACGGTGAACGTCGTCCCGATGTCGGCGCCGAGGATCACGCCCAGCGACTGCCGGAAGGAGACGAGCCCGGCCGAGACGAACCCGATCAGCATGAGGGTCGCCGCCGAGGAGGACTGGATGAGGGCCGTCACGACGGCGCCCGACCCCACGGCCGCCAGCCGGTTGCGTGTCATGCTCGTGAGCAGGTGACGCAGGTGGCCGCCGGCGGCGCGCTGCAGTCCCTCTCCGGTGAGCTGCATGCCGTAGAGGAGGAGGGCGAGGCCGCCGAAGAGCGCGAGCAGCGTCATGGCCGGCTCACGGGCTCAGGGCCGCCGTGGCCGGGGCGGCGAGGCCGTCGAGATGCGCCGTGTCGTTCACCGAGAGGACCCGCGGCGGCGCCACCTCGGTGAGCGAGCCGTTGGAGAGCGTGACCCGCCAGATGGCCGACAGCGGCAGCCCCAGGCAGTGGGCGAGGAAGGCGCTGATGACGCCGCCGTGGCAGACCACGAGCACATCGTCGCCATTCGGGTGCCCCGCGGCGATCTCCTCGATGGCGCGCACGACACGTCGCTGCACGGCATGCAGCGGCTCGCCGCCCGGCGGCAGCCCGACCACGGGGTCCCGCACCCACCGGGCATAGGGATCGCCCGGCAGCGCCCGGATCTCATCCACGGTGCGGCCCTCCCACTCCCCGAGCGACAGCTCACGCAGATCCTCCACGGTCACCACGGGCATGGAGAGCCCGGCGGCGACGATCTCCGCCGTGCGCCGGGCGCGCGTGAGGGGGCTCGTGTAGATGGCCGCCAGCCGGCGCCGGCGCAGCGCCTCGCCCAGGGCCTCGGCCTGACGCAGCCCGAGCGGCGACAGCGGCACGTCCTGCACCCCCTGGAAGCGGCGCACCGCATTGGAGACCGACTGGCCGTGGCGGGCCAGCAGCAAGCGCATTATTTATCTCGCCTGAATGGGGATGACATCGGGCTGCGGTTGGGCCTCTTCGCGCAAGCGCTCATCGGGATCCCCGGTTTACCGTTGCTGACTGCGCTGCACGGAGGCGGGCGAGGGTTTCGGGCTTGCCGAGGAGGCTCACCACCTCGAAGATCGGCGGGCTCACCGTCGTGCCCGTGATGGCGACGCGGGTGAGCTGGGCGAGGTCCACGAGCTTGACCTCCAGCTGCGCCGCCAGCTCCCGATACAGCGCCTCGACGGTCGCCGGGTGGAGGTCGGCCTGGGCCTCGAGCCGCTTGATCAGCAGCGCGTAGCGGTCATGCGCTGCGCCGGTCCAGAACTTGGCCGTGGCCTGCGGATCATAGGCCGCCGGCCGCCGGAAGTAGAACGTGGCCTTCTCCGCCATCTCCACCAGCGTGTGGGAGCGCTCCCTGAGGGTCTCCGTGACGCGCGCGAGCCACGCCCGGTCCGCCGGCGCCGGCAGGCCCGCGCTGTCGAGGAAGGGCATCAGCTGGGCCGCCAGGCGCTCGGGCGGCATCGCCTTGATCCAGTGCATGGACAGCCACTCGAGCTTGGCACGGTCGAAGATGGCCGCGGCCTGGCCCACGTGCGCCAGGTCGAAGTGCCGCGCGATGTCGTCTCGAGAGAAGATCTCCTCATCGCCGTGGGACCAGCCGAGCCGGGCCAGGTAGTTGAGCATGGCCTCGGGCACGATGCCCGCGTCCCGGAACGCCTGGACGGAGGTGGCCCCGTGCCGCTTGCTGAGACGGCTCTTGTCCGATCCGAGGATCATGGGGATGTGGGCGAAGGCGGGCAACGGGTAGCCCAGGGCCTCGTAGCACTGGATCTGCTTGGGCGTATTCGACAGATGGTCGTTGCCCCGGATGACGTGGGTGATCTCCATCGTCACGTCGTCCACCACGACGCAGAAGTTGTAGGTCGGCGTCCCGTCGGTGCGCACCAGGATCCAGTCGTCGAGCTGGGTGTGGTCGAAGGTGACCCGCCCGTGGATGGCATCCTCCACGACCGTCTCCCCGTCGGCGGCGATGCGCAGCCGCAGCGCGCTGGGCTCCGAGGCCGGCACGGCGAGGTCGCGGCAGGTGCCGGGGTAACGGAAGGTCTCCCCGCGCTGCTGGGCCTCCCGCCGGAGGGCGTCGAGCGCCTCGGCCGTGCAGCGGCAGCGGTAGGCGCGGCCCTCGGCCAGCAGGCGGTCGGCCTGCGCCTTGTAGATCTCCAGACGCTCCGTCTGGCGGTAGCCGGCCGCGGGCGGCCCCTCATCCCAGTCGAGCCCCATCCAGGTCAAGGCCTCGAGGATGGACTGGATGTACTCCTCCGTGGAGCGGGACCGGTCCGTGTCCTCGATCCTGAGGATGAAGACCCCGTGGTGGCGGCGCGCGAAGGCCCAGTTGAACAGGGCCGTGCGGGCGCCCCCCACGTGCAGGTGGCCCGTGGGGCTCGGGGCAAAGCGGACGCGCACCGGTTCTGGCATAGGCCCTTATTCTAACCGACTCAGAAGCGGATGCGGCGCATGAGGGCGTGGGGCAGCGAGCGGATGACGAGCATGATCCACCGCCACACGGGCGGGGCATAGACCACGCGCCGGCCGGCATCGAGCGCCCTCAGTACCGTCCGGGCCACGGGCTCTGGCTCCCCGGCGAAGGGCGGCACCGGCAGCCCTTCCGTGAGACCGGTCTTGACGAAGCCCGGCTTCACGCACACCACGCTCACGCCGCGCTCGGCGTAGGCGTGACTCAGCCCTTCGAGGAAGGCCGACAGCCCGGCCTTGGAGGCGCCGTAGAGGTAGTTGCTGCGGCGCGGGCGGTCACCGGCCACGCTGCTGAAGACGCAGAGCCTTCCGCCGCCGCGGGCGGCCAGCCGCTCGGCGGCCATCTGGCACAGCACCACGGTCCCCGTGAAGTTCACGTGGAGCACCTCGTGGAGCCGACCCATGTTGCCCTGGAGCACCTCGGGGCGATCGGCCAGGCCGCCCGTCACCACGAGCGTGTCGAAGCCGCCCAGCGCCTCATCCGCGGCGGCGAGCGCGGCCTCGAATCCCTCCGGCCGCGCGAGGTCGAGCGCCGCCGTGGGCACGGGGCCTCGCGCCCCGCGGGCCTCGAGATCCCGCGCTGACGCCTCCAGGTCCGGTGCGTTGCGGCCGAGCAGGCAGAGAGCCTCCCCGCGTTCGGCCAGCAGACGGGCGAGAGCCCGGCCCATCCCGCGGGTAGCGCCGACGAAGGCCACTCTCATTCCGGGTCTCCGAAGAGACGCGCCGACAGGGCCGAGCGGAAGCGCCGCTCGGGATCCCAGAGGTCGCGCACGGCCTGCCACTCCTTGAGGCGCGGCATCATCTTCTCGAAGTCCTCCGCCCGCGTCACGGCATCCTTGGCGAGGTAGACGCGGCCCCCCGCCTCGATCACCACGGCGTTCATCTCGTGGACCAGCGCCTCCGTGGCGCGGCCGCGGTAGGGCAGGTCGAGCGCCAGGGTCACGCCCTCGAGGGGGAAGGAGAGATAGGCGTCCCCCGCCGGGCCGCAGTCCTTGATCACGGCGAGGAACGAGGCCGCTCCCGCCGCCGCGAGCCGCTCCAGCAGGCGGCTCAGGGCGCCGAGACCCGCCGCCCGCGGCACCACGCACTGGTACTGGAAGAAGCCGCGCGGCCCGTACATCCGGTTCCAGTCGCGGACCGCGTCGAGCGGGTAGAAGAACGACTCGTAGGACACGAGGCGCCGGCGCGTGGGGCCGCCGTGGCTCCAGTGGTACAGCCGGTTGAAGAGACGCATGAGGGGCGGGCTCAGCAGCCACTCCGGAGCATCCAGCGGCAACCGCCAGGGGCGGCGCGGCGAGGGCCGCCGCGCGCCCGCCTCGGCGCGCGTCGCGTGGCGGCCGCGCATCAGCACACCGCGCCCGAGCGCCCGGCCCCGCGCCAGGCAGTCGATCCAGCCCACCGTGTAGGGCCAGTCTCGCGCGGCTTGCTCGAGCCCCGCGACCATCGCCGCCAGATCCGCGACGCCCTCGGTCTCGACCGCCATCCAGGGGCTCTCCACGGGGCGGAGACGGAGCGTCACCTCGACGATGATCCCGGTGAGTCCCATGCCGCCCACCGTGGCCAGGAAGAGCTCCCGCTCGAGGTCGGGCCCGCACTCCACGACGCGCCCGTCGGCCACGAGCAGGGTGATCCGCTCCACGAAGCGGCCGAAGGAGCCGTCCCGGTGATGGTTCTTGCCGTGTACGTCGCAGGCGACGCAGCCGCCCACCGTCACGGCTTGCGTCCCCGGAGTCACGGGCGGGAACCAGCCGCGGGGGAGGAAGACGCGCAGGATCTCGGCCAGGGTGAGGCCGGCCTCGCAGGTCAAGCGGCCGGTGACGGGGTCCCAGCCGAGGATGCGGTCGGCCCGCGTGGTCTCCAGCACGAGGGCATCATCGCTCGAGGGCACCGCCGCATCGCCGTAGGCGCGCCCGAGCCCCCGCGCCAGGATGCGAGGCTCGGCGGGAGCGACAGGGCAGAGACGATCCGGGCGCGCCACACGGCCGGGGCGAACGGGCCGGCGGCCCCAGCCGGCTACCGGCTCGACGCGCGGACTCAGCGGGCCCACGGCGCGTAGATGAGCACGAGCAGCGAGAGCATCCAGAGCACCGTGTTCAGGAGGAGCGCGCGGTCGTTGAGCAGGAGGTCGGATGGATTGCCGCCGAGCTGCCGGCGGTAGAGCAGGTACAGATAGCGGAAGATGCCGTAGAGCACGAACGGCAGCGTGAGTGGCAGGAGCCGGGTGTGGAACTTGGCCACGGTCTCGGGCGACATGGTGTAGAGCGCATAGGCCGTGACGGTGGAGGCGGTGACGACGGCGATCATCTGATCGAGGAATCCCTCGCTGTACTCCGCCAGGATCGGGCGGTGGGCCGCCGCGTTCCCCGACAGGGTCAGGTACTCGTGGCGGCGCTTGCCGACGGCCAGGAAGAGCGCGATCAGGACGGTGCAGATGAGCAACCAGCCGGAGATCTCCACGTCGATGGCCACGGCCCCGGCCACGGCCCGGAGCACGAAGCCCACGGCCACCGTGAGCACATCCAGGATCACCAGGTGCTTGAGCCACAGAGAGTAGGCGGTGAGGAGCACCCCGTAGCCCGCCGCCACGAGGCCGAACCGCCAGGAGAGCGCGACGGACCCGGCGAGGCTCGCCACGAGGAGCCCGACTCCAAGCGCCAGGGCGCGTCCGCGTGGCAGCGCGCCGGAGGCCACCGGGCGGAATCGCTTGGTGGGGTGCAGGCGGTCCTTCTCGGCGTCCGCCACGTCGTTGAGAAGGTACATGGCGCCCGAGAGCACGCAGAAGAGGGCGAAGGCGCCGAGCGCCGGCCAGAAGAGCGGCGTGAAGAGCTGCTGGGAGAAGATCACGCCGGCGAAGACGAAGAGGTTCTTGACCCACTGCTTGGGCCTGAGCGACGCCACCACCGCCCCGATCACGCGCATGCCGCGCCCACACTACAGGCGGATGACATGCTCGTGGGGCCCGAGCAGGCCCGTGAGGTTCCGGGTGTCCAGCACGAGGCGCGCCTCGCTCACGAGCCGGCGGGCATCGAACTCCGGATGCGCGGTGAGCACGATCACGAGGTCGTAGTCGCCGAGCGCCGCGTCCTCCCACGCCAGGCTCTTGAGCGCGAGGCGACCGGCGGCGACCTCCGGCACATGCGGGTCCACGTAGTCCACCCGCGCGCCCTTGTCGGAGAGCGCCTCGATGATGTCGAGTGCCGGGGAATCGCGGACATCCCCCACTCCGGCCTTGTAGGCGACGCCGAGCGCGAGGATCCGCGAGCCCTTGACCGACCGCTCGCGCGCGTTGAGCGCGTCGGCGGCCAGCTCCACCACGTAGCGCGGCATCCCGCCGTTGATCTCGTCGGCGAAGGCGATGAACCTCGCCTCGTAGCCCGCCAGCCGGGCCTTCCAGGCCAGGTAATGGGGATCGCTCGGCAGGCAGTGGCCGCCGATGCCGGGCCCGGGCGAGAAGGGCATGAACCCGAAGGGCTTGGTCGCCGCGGCGCCGATGATCTCCCACACCGACAGCCCCAGCCGCCGGCACAGGATGGCCAGCTCGTTCACGAGGGCGATGTTCACGCTGCGGAAGACGTTCTCGAAGAGCTTCACCATCTCCGCTGCCCGCGGCGAGGACACGGGGACCACGCGCTCGACCACCTGCGCGTACAGGGTCTGGGCCAGCGCCTTGCAGGACGGCGTCACGCCCCCCACGACCTTCGGGATCGAGCGGAGCGTGTGCGTCGTGTTGCCCGGGTCCACGCGCTCCGGCGAAAAGGCGAGGAAGAAGTGCTCCCCCACCGCGCGGGCGGGCCCGGAGAAGCGCGGGAGGAGGATCTCCTCGGTGGTCCCGGGGTAGGTCGTGGACTCGAGCACCACCAGCTGACCGTCGCGGAGCACCCGGGCGACGGCATCGCCGGCGGCCACGATGTGGGAGATGTCGGGCTCCTTGGACTTGGAGAGCGGTGTCGGGACGCAGATGATGATGGCATCGGCCTCGCCAAGCGACGCGGGGGAGTCCGTCACGCGGAGCCGGCCCCCGGCCAGGCACTCGCCGAGCGCAAGACTCGAGACGTCCTCCACGGGGCTGTCGCCGCGCGACAGGCCGTCCAGCCGCCGCCGGTCGGCATCGACGCCGATGACCCGGAAGCCGGCGCGGCAGAACGCCACGGCCAGCGGCAGCCCCACGTAGCCGAGCCCGATGACCCCGACGACGGCTGATCGCGCCTGGAGCTGCTCCTCGAGCCGGCGGGCGACGGCGTTCATCCGCGCCGCGTCACGACAGGCGAGGGAGCGATCACGACAGGCGAGAGAGGGCCGTCCTGACGGCGGCCGCCACGGTCCGCAGCTCCTCGTCGGTGAGCTCGGGGAAGCAGGGCAGCGACAGGACCTCGCGTGCCGCGCGGGCGGCCACGGGGAAGGCGGCCTCGGCCTCGGGCTCGCGGAACAGCGGCTGGGCGGGCAGGATCGTCGGGTAGTGGATCGCCGTCCCGACCCCGAGGTCCGCGAGCCCTCGCGCGAGCGCGTCCCGTTGCGCCGAGCGGACCGTGAACTGGTGGTAGACGTGCCGCGCCGGCGGGCGCTCCACCGGAAGCGTGAGCGGCAGCCCGTCCAGCAGCGCCCGGTAGCCGTCGGCCAGCCGGCGGCGCGTCGCGTTCCATTCGGGCAAGCGCCGGAGCTTGACCCGGAGAAAGGCGGCCTGCAACTCGTCGAGCCGGCTCGAGTGCCCCAGCTCCAGGTGCTCGTACTTCCGGAGCGAGCCGTGGTCCCGGAGCCGTCTCACCCGCTCGGCCACGTCCTCGCGCGCGGTGAGCACCATGCCCCCGTCGCCGCATGCCCCGAGGTTCTTGGTCGGGTAGAACGACAGGCATGCGGCATCGCCCCAGGCCCCCACACCCCGGCCGTCGTAGGTCGCGCCCACGGCCTGGGCGGCGTCGGCGATCACCGCGATCCCTCGTGCCGAGGCGATGGCGGTGAGGGCGTCCATGGCAGCCACCTGGCCGTAGAGGTGGACGGGCACGATGGCGCGCGTGCGCGGCGTGATGGCCTTCTCCACGAGCGCCGGGTCGAGGGTGAGCGTGCCGGGGTCCACGTCCACGAAGACGGGCCTCGCGCCGCAGAGCGCGATGGTGCTCCCCGAGGCCACGAAGGAGAAAGCGGAGGTGATCACCTCGTCGCCCGGCCGGACCCCCACCGCCTTGAGGGCGAACAGGAGGGCATCCGTGCCCGAGTTGACGCCGATCCCGTGGCTCGCCTCGCACAGGGCCGCGAGCTCGGCCTCCAGCGCCCGCCCCTCGGGCCCCAGGATGAACCAGCTCGAGGCGAGCACGCGCGAGGCGGCCTCCAGCAGCTCGGCCCGCAGCGCCGCGTGCTGTCGCGTGAGGTCGATCTGGGGGATCACCGGATGCCCGCGCCGGTGCGCGTGCCCACCTGCCCCAGCCCCAGCAGGTTCACCGAGAAGCGCACCTCGTCCTCGTTCCGGTGGCGGGCGATGTACTCGAGCCTGATCGCCCAGCACTGCCAGTGGATGTCGAGCCCGAAGCGGTTCTCCACGAAGACGCCCTTGCTGGCGTCCCAGCTGGTAACGGCGCGCGCGTCCAGATGGCGTGTGAGCTTGGCCGCCACGTCCCCATCCACCGTGTGGTAGCCCGTGATCTCGTCGAAGCGCGTCCCCGCCCCCGCGCTGACGTCGCGGTAGCTGCCTGTCACACCGACTCCGGCCCTGCGCAGGCCCAGGCCGTACACGTTCCAGGCCGCATCGCCCCGGAGCCCGAAATGCTCGTTGGGCTTGAGCAGGACGTCGGCCTTGAGGTCCTTGACGGGCTGATCCGCATCGGGCAGGAGGTTGTAGGTCTGGCTCAGGACGAGCCGGGCCATCTCCCAGCGCACCGCCTCCTGGTTGGGGCCGGCGACGGTCTTGGCGTTGATGCGGTTCGTGACCGAGTACGTGACCTGGCTCACCTTGCCGATCTTGTCGATGTTGGGATCGTACTGGGGCATCGCCTTCTGGCTCTCGCCGCGGATCTCGAGCCAGGTGGCCCGGGGCTCGATGAGGTGCTGGACGGCGGCGAGCCCGCCCGCCCCGCCCATGTCGAAGACGCGCGACACGCGGGATTCCGCCTCGATCCCGCCCTCGGCTTGTCGCCGGATCCGGTCATCCGAGACACTCTCCTGCACGACCATCCCGCCCACGCGGGCGTTCCGCTCCCCGACCACCCGCTGGTCGTAGTAGGTCGCGCGTCCGCCCAGGAACGGCGTCAGCGTGAAGATCCCCGCCACGGGCACCGGCAGGAAGACGCGCGGGTGGAGATCGAGCCGCGAGCCGTCGGGCCCGACCACGCGGACGAACTGGGTGTAGGAGGACTCCACCTCGTAGAGAAGCCCGGGCACGCCAGGGACAGGCTGGCGGGTGCCCTGGAGCCGGATCTCCGGCACCCGCTGCAGCTCCACCGGGCGCGGGGTGGTCAGATCCTGGTACCAGAGGATATTGCCGACGAGGCTCCACGCGTCCCACCGGTGGGAAAGGAAGACATTGGTCTCGGCGCGCTGCTGCGTGCGCTCGCGGAGCCGGCCTCCGTACTCGCGGAGGACGAAGTCGTCGGAGGTGACGTGGGCGTCGACCTTGAACGCCGTCCGCGGCGTGATCTGCCAGTCGTGCCTGAGGGAGAAAATCCCGCGATCCTCGCCGTTGGGCGTGTCCGGCCGGTCCCGGGTGTCCCGCCAGCTCTCGCGGATGAAGAAGCCGCTGGCCGCTCCCCGCTGCTGCTCGGACAGAGTGTAGCGGTACTCGCCGTCGACCCCGACGCCGCGCTTGGTGAAGGTCTCGAGGGTGACCGTGGCGTCCTGGCTATCGCTGATCGCCCAGAAGTAGGGGACCTTGGCGAACAGCCCCTTCTTGCTGGACACGCCGGCCTGCGGGAAGAGGAAGCCGGACTGCCGTTCCCGCCGGATGGCGGCGGCGAAGTAGGGCACCCATGGGATCAGCGGCACCTTGCCCACCCAGAACGAGGCGTCGCGGCCGTAGATCAGGTCGTTGAGGTCGGCGGTGGCCGAGCCCACCTTGAAGGACCAGTCGGGCTCGTCGCCCTCGCAGGTGGTGAAGACGCCCTGACGGATCTGGTAGACCCCGTCACCGATCCGGTCCATGCGCTCCCCGCTTATCGAGTAGTAGGGCGCCGAGAAAGCCGAGCCGTTGTAAACGACCCCCGTCCCCGTCTTGAGGTTGTAGTCGATGCGCTCGCCCACCAGCCGGTCCTCGCCATCGTAGAAGACGACCTTGCCCTGGGCGACCGCCTCGCCGGTGTCGCGGTTGAGCTCGACGCGATCGGCCAGGAGGCGCGTCGCGCCGCGGGTGATCTCCACGCCGCCGATCGCGATCAGGAGATTCGTGGTCCCCCCGACCTGCTGGATGCTGTCGGCCAGGATGTTGACCTCGCCCCCTTCCTCCCGCAGCGTGAGCGGCGCCTGCTGCGCCGAGAGGGTCGCAGGAACGGCCAGAACCAGGGACAAAGCCAGCGCGAGGAGGGTGCTACCGAACGACAGACGCAAAGGTATGGGCGGCATCGGGATGTCTCGGCAGGCCCGCTCTGGGCCGGGCTTCCATGCTATCAGCCGCGCTCAAGACCGCAAAGAATATCGGCGGTTTCCGGGCGCTGGGCGAGCACTTCGCCGATCAGGAAGAGGGAGCCTGCCACACAAATTATGGGGGTCCTGGGCGCCGCCATGGCCAGGGCTAGGGCTTCGGAGCTCGCGGCGGCCGTCTCGATGGTCCAGCCCGGGGGGGGGGTCAGGCTCGCGGCCGCCGTGGCGAGGGCCTCTGGCGCGGCCGCCCGGGGATGCGCGGCCGCGGTGAGGATGAGCCGGGAGGCCTGCGGCGCCAGGGCCTCGAGGATCCCCACCTGATCCTTGTCGGCCGAGATGCCGATGACGAAGGTGATGGGCTGCCCGGGGAAATAGGCCCGGAGGGAGGCAGCGAGGGCGCGGGCGCCGCCGGGGTTGTGGGCACCGTCGAGCACGAGCACCGGGTCGCGTCCCAGGACCTGGAAGCGCCCCGGCCACCGAACGCTGGCTAGCCCGTGGCGGATGGCCGCCTCCCCCACCCCGAGGGCGCGGGCGGCGGCCGCGGCGAGCAGCGCATTGCCAGGCTGGAACACACCCAGGAGCGGGCAAAGAAGATCGTCGAGACGCCAGCCGGGGCCGCTCAGGTCGAGGCGCTGCCCCTCGAGGCGAGGCGCAGCAGCCGCCGAGACCCGGAGCTCCCGCCCCTCGCACAGGAGCGGCACGGCCACAGCCGCGGCACGCCGGGCGAGGACCTGCGCCACCTCAGGCTCCTGGCGGGCCGAGCACGCGATCCCGCTCCTGATGATGTGGCCCTTCTCCGCCGCGATCTCGGGGAGCGTGTGGCCGAGCTGCGCCTGGTGGTCGTGGTCGATGCGCGCGATGATCTCGACCTCCGGCCGCCCGACCGTGGTCGCGTCCAGCCGGCCGCCGAGACCCACCTCCAGCACGGCGACCTCCACGGACCGGCGCGCGAAGTGGTCGAGCGCCAGCGCGGTGGCGGCCTCGAACATCGTGGCGTCGAGCCGCGCGACCAGCGTCCCGAGGGCTTCCACACCGTCCGCCACGTCTTCCTCGGCGATGGGCTGCCCGTCCACCCGGATGCGCTCCCGGAACGAGCAGAGGTGCGGAGAGGTGTAGAGCCCCGTGCGATGCCCCGCAGCCGTGAGGATCGCCGCGAGCATGGCGGAGATGGAGCCCTTGCCGTTGGTGCCCCCCACCTGGACGATGCGCACCGCGCGCTCGGGATTGCCGATGGCGTCCAGCAGCGCGCGGACGCGCGCGAGTCCCGGCCGCATCCCCGCCATCTCCCCGCCGCGCAGGCCGAGGATGCGGGCGACGGCCTCACGGTAGGTCATGGAGCGGGCTGGGAGGGCGGGCCGGCGAAGAAGGCGAGGACACGCCGGAGCGTCTCCCGCAGCTCGCGCCGCTCGACCACCAGGTCGAGCTGCCCGTGCTGGAGGAGGAACTCGGAGCGCTGGAAGCCTTCGGGCAAGGGCTGGCGGATGGTCTCGGCGATCACGCGCGGGCCCGCGAACCCGATCAGGGCGCGCGGCTCGGCCATGATGACGTCGCCGAGCATGGCGAAGCTGGCCGTCACACCCCCGGTGGTCGGATCGGTGAGGAGCGAGATGTACGGCAACCGCTCCTCGGCCAGACGGTGGAGCGCGGCCGCGGTCTTGGCCATCTGCATGAGGGACAGGATCCCCTCCTGCATCCGCGCCCCGCCCGAGGCGGACACAATCACGAGCGGGATGCGCTTCTGGATGGCGAGCTCGATGGCCCGCGTCAGCTTCTCCCCGACCACGGAGGCCATGCTGCCCCCCATGAAGCCGAACTCGAATGCGGCGAGGACCAGCGGGTGGCCCCCGATGCGCGCCGTGCCGCTCAGCACGGCCTCCTCGAGGCCCGTGGCCTTCTTCGCCGCCTTGACGCGGTCCGTGTACTTCTTGGTGTCCTTGAACTCCAGCGGGTCCCGCGCGGTGAGCCGCGCGTCGCGCTCCTCGAAGGAGCCCTCGTCCACCAGGGAGGCGATACGCTCCCGCGCCGAGATCCTGAAGGGGTAGCGGCAGCGAGGGCAGACGCGGCCGGCGCGGTCCACCTCGGCGCGGTAGACGATCTCCTTGCACGAGTCGCACTTGACCCACAGCCCCTCGGCGATCTGGACCTTCGTGGGCCGCTCCTCCCCTTCCTTCTTCTTCCAGAACCACGCCATGGCTAGGTCGCCCGGAGGGGAGCCTTGAGGGCGGCGATGAAGCGGCCGACCTCGGGGATGAGCGCGGGAGAGCCGGATTGCTCCTCGACCACGCGCACGATCGCCGAGCCCACGATGACGCCGTCGGCGAAGCGGCCCACCACGGCGGCCTGCTCCGGGTTGCCGATGCCGAAGCCGACGCACACGGGTTTGGCGGTGATGCCGCGGAGCGTCCGCAGGTGCTGGAGAAGATCGGACGGCAGCTCCGTCCGCTCCCCGGTGACCCCGGTGAGCGAGACCAGGTAGATGAATCCGCTGCTGGCCCGCGCGATCTTCCGCATCCGCGCCGGCGTCGAGGTGGGCGCCACGAGGTGGATGAGGTCGAGCCCCGCCGGGCGGGCTTCGGCCTGGAGCGGCCCGGCCTCCTCGGGCGGTAGATCGGCCACGATCACGCCGTCCACGCCGGCTTCCACCGCCGTCTGGCAGAAGGCCTTGAGCCCGAAGGCGAACACGGGATTGTAGTAAGTCAGGAAGACGAGGGGCACGCTCACCTCGGCCCGGAGCTCGCGCACCAGCTCCAGCACCCGCGGCAGCGTCACCCCGGCCTGGAGCGCGCGCTGCGTCGCCCGCTGGATCACCGGGCCATCGGCCAGCGGGTCCGAGAACGGGATGCCCAGCTCGATGATGTCCGCCCCCTGGCGCGCCGCCTCGACCACCAGTTTGCCTGTGAGGGCCAGCGACGGGTCGCCCGCGGTGAAGTACGGGATCAGTGCCCGCTCGCCGCGCGCGCGGAGCGACGTGAACGTGGCCTCGAGCCGGGTCATCTAGGACGCTTGAACGTGGATGACATCGCGTTGCGGTTGGGCCTCTTCGCCCCTGCGGGGCTCTCTCCATCCCGCCTGAACGTGAATGACATCGCGTTGCGGTTGGGCCTCTTCGCCCCTGCGGGGCTCATCGGGGCGTCGGCTCCACCACGTTCCCGTTGTTGCTTCCCAGCGCGTGGGCGACGGTGTGGACGTCCTTGTCGCCACGCCCCGACAGCCCGACCACGACCGTCTCGCTCTTCTTCATCTGCCGGGCGGCCTGCATGGCATAGGCCGCGGCGTGGGCCGACTCCAGCGCCGGCATCAGTCCTTCGAGCCGCGCCAGCGTCTGGAACGCCTCCAGCGCCTCCGCGTCCGTGATGGAGGCGTACTGGAAGCGGCCGAGGTCGCGGTAGTAGGCGTGCTCGGGGCCGACCCCGGGGTAGTCGAGACCCGCCGAGATCGAGTGGGCCTCGGCGACCTGCCCGTCGTCGTTCTGGAGCACGTAGCTCATGCTCCCGTGCAGCACGCCGACCGTGCCCGCCCCGAGAGAGGCGCCGTGCTTGCCGCTCTGCAGGCCGTGGCCGCCCGCCTCCACGCCCACGATGCGAACAGAGCGGTCCTTGATGAAGGGCCAGAAGAGGCCGATGGCGTTGGAGCCGCCCCCGACGCAGGCCACCACCAGGTCCGGCAGCCGGCCGGTGAGCGTCCGCGACTGGGCTCGCGCTTCCTCGCCGATCACCCGCTGGAAATCGCGCACCATCATCGGGTACGGGTGCGGCCCCATGGCCGAGCCCAGGAGGTAGTAGGTGTTGCGGACATTGGTCACCCAGTCCCGGAGCGCCTCGTTCACCGCGTCCTTGAGCGTGCGGGAGCCCGACTCCACCGGGATCACCGTCGCCCCGAGGAGCTTCATGCGGAAGACGTTGAGCGCCTGGCGCTCGACGTCCACGCTCCCCATGTAGACCTCGCAGGGGAGCCCGAAGAGCGCAGCCGCCGTGGCCGAGGCCACCCCGTGCTGACCCGCGCCGGTCTCCGCGATGATCCGCTTCTTGCCCATGCGGGTGGCCAGGAGCGCCTGCCCGAGCACGTTGTTGATCTTGTGCGCGCCCGTGTGGCAGAGGTCCTCGCGCTTGAGGAAGATGCGCGCCCCGCCGCAGGCTCGCGTCAGCCGCTCGGCGAAGTAGAGCGGCGTCGGCCGGCCGGCGTAATGGGTGAGGAGATCCTGGAGCCGGAGCCGGAAGCGGGCATCGGCACGCGCCGCGCGATAGGCCCGCTCGAGATCCACGAGCGGCGCCATGAGCGTCTCGGGGACGAAGCGCCCGCCGAAGCGGCCGAAGTGGCCGGCGGGGTCCGGGAGCGCGGCAGGGTTCAGCCTCGCGGCCGTCATTGCGGATCTCATGGCTGACCCGGCCAGGCGGCCAACGCGCTGGCGATGAAGCGGCGCACCTTGTCGGGGTCCTTCCGGCCCGGCTGCGTCTCCACGCCTGAGTTCACGTCCACCGCATACGGCGTAGCGGCGCACACGGCCTCGGCGACATTGTCGGCGGTGAGCCCGGCCGAGAGAATGATGCGCCGCCCGGCCTCCCGCGCCTGACGGGCCAGCTCCCAGGAGATCGGGGGGCGCGCCTCGCCCTCGCTCCAGCGCGCTGGCGAGTCCAGGAGAAAGGCCGAGACCTGGTAGCGCGCCATGCGGCGGAGCGCCTCCGGCCCCTCCACCTTGATGGTCTTGATCGTCGGGAGCCGGTAGCCCGCGAGGTCCTCCGGGGCTTCCTCGCCGTGGAACTGCAGCGCCCCGAGCCCGCACTCCTCGGCCACCGCCTTGACATGGCCCGTGGCATGATCCCAGAACACACCCACCGGCGTCACGAACGGCGGAAGCCCGGCGATGATGGCGGCGGCCTGGGCCGGCGTCACATGGCGCGGCGTCCCTTCCACGAAGATGAACCCGAGGGCGTCGGCCCCCGCCTCCCAGCAGAGCCGGGCGTCCTCGGCGCTGGTGATCCCGCAGATCTTGATCCGGATCACCTCAGGCGTCCCGCAGCGTGAGTTCCCGCACCTTGGCGGCAACATCCCCCGCCCGCACGAGCGCCTCGCCCACCAGGACCGCGTGCGCGCCCGCCGCCACGACCCGCTCGACATCCTCGCGAGTGAAGATGCCGCTCTCGCTCACTGCCACGCAGCCCGCCGGGATCATCGGCAGCAGGGCCACGGAGGTGGCCACATCCGTGTCGAGCGTCTGGAGGTCGCGGTTGTTGATGCCGACCACTTGCGCGCCCAGCGCCAGCGCCTCCTCGACTTCGCGGGCCGTGTGAGCCTCCACGAGCGTGCCGAGCCCGACGCCCTTGGCCGCCTGGAACAGATCCCGGAGGGCGCCCGCGCCGACGGCGGCCACGATGAGGAGCACGGCGTCGGCGCCCGCGGCCCTCGACTCCCAGAGCTGGTACTCGTCCACGATGAACTCCTTGCGGAGCACGGGCAGCGAGACGGCGGCGCGGACGGCCACGAGATCGTCGAGCGTCCCGTGGAAATACTTCTCGTCGGTGAGGACGGAGAGCGCGGCAGCCCCGGCGGCGGCATAGCTCCGCCCCTGGGCGGCGGGATCGAGCGCGGCGTTCAGCACGCCCCGGGACGGGGAGGCTCGCTTCACCTCCGCGATGAGGGTGACGCGCTCTCCCGGGCCCGGGCGCAGCGCTGCCTCGAAGTCCTTGGCCGGAGCGCGAGAGCGGCAGGCCGACTCGAGGAGGCTCACCGGGCGGGCCGCGCGCCGCTCGGCCACCTCGGCGCGCTTATGGGACACGATCGCATCCAGGACGCCCATGCCGCGGGCCCCGCTCTCAGTAATCCCCGCGCAGGCCCCGCTCCCGGGAGGCGTCGATGTCGATCCGGAGCATCTGCTCCAGCACGTACTCGCGGATGCTCCGGGGCGGCGGCAGGTCGCGCGCGAGGCGGCCCGAGGCGATGAGGGGCTTGAGCAGGCCCTCGGCGGGGCGGCCGTCCGCGCCCATCGGGGCAGGCTTGTGGGCGGGCAGGACCGTGTTCTGGACGGAGCCGGGCATGCGCCACACCTGCTTGGCGCCCGAGCGCTTGCCGCGCTTGGCCATGGGCCGACCCTCGATCTCCATGATGTCGAGCGCGAAGGAGAGCGCCGGAGCATTGGCGATGGCGGTGCCGACCCCGTAGCCGTCCACGAGCGGGTTGAGCTTGAGGATCTCGTACTCGTCGATGCCGCCGGAGGCGAGGATCTTCACGTGGTCGAAGCCGCGGAGGTCCAGCTCCCACCGCACCTCCTCGAGGATCCGGTAGAAGTCGCCGCGCCGCGAGGACGGCGTGTCGAGCCGGACGGCGTAGAGGTCCTTCCCGAGCGCCTCGGCGACGCGGATGGCCTCGAACTTCTCGTCCTGGAGCGTGTCGATGAGGGCCACGCGGCGCACCTTCGGGTCCACCACCTCGTGGAAGGCGCGGAGGGCCTCCACGGTGTCGCCGAACATGAGCACGAGGGCATGCGGGATGGTCCCCATGGGGTCGGCGTCGATCAGCTCGGCGGCCTTGGTCACGGCCACGCCGTCGCAGCCGCCGATGAAGGCGTTGCGCTCGATCATGGGAGCCAGCGCCGGGTGCATGCGCCGCGCGCCGAAGGAGATGACCTGGCGCTCGCCTGCGGCGCGCTTGCAGCGGGCGGCCTTGGTGGCGATGCCGGAGGCCTGGCAGAGAAAGCCAAGGAGGGCGGTCTCGTACTCGGCCCACTCGGTGTAGGTCCCCTCGACCACCAGCACCGGTTCGTAGGGGGCGAACAGGGTCCCCTCGTCCATGGCCCACACGTTCACGGGGAGGCCTTCGAGCAGGGTGGCCGCCTCCTCGATCCCCGCCAGGATGCCGAAGGACCAGTCGGCCTGCGGAAAACTCTTCAGGCGGATCTCGGCCTTGACGCGCCTGTTGAGGCCCCGGGCCTTGAGGATCTGGACGGTGCGCGCGAAGTAGACGTCGGACACCTCGCCAGCCTTGATCTCGGCTTCGGAGGCG
>Ga0154440_1264_pt1 | contig 18528 bp, 19 predicted proteins | sample RifGroC2_FD_115944 | JGI IMG/M metagenome (GOLD analysis project Ga0154440, IMG submission 115944) | Candidatus Rokubacteria bacterium GWC2_70_24
CGGCTGACCGAGGCTGGCGTCGTGTTCCCGAAGCTCGGCGAGGTGCGCGCCGTGCGGCATCGCCCCTGCGTCGGCGTGCCGAAACGCTGCACCATCGTTCTCTCGCATCGCTACGCCAAGAGCCACGGCACGGTGGTCGTCGAGAATCTGAACGTCAAGGGGATGGTGCGCGGTAGCCTCGGCCGCCAGATCCACAGCGCCGGATGGTCGTCGTTCTGTTCGATGCTCCGCTATAAGCTGGCGGCCACGGGCGGGACCCTCGTCGAGGTTCAGGCTCACTACTCCAGTCAAACCTGTCCGGCCTGCGGCGTGGTTGACGCCGCGAGCCGGTTCGGCGAAGTCTTCTGCTGCGTGGCCTGCGGGCACCGGGCCCACGCGGATCTGAACGCCGCTCAAGTGCTCCTCAGCCGCCGAAACGGCGGTGATGCTGGCCGCGGAGGATACGGCGAAGTCAGCCGCCCTGTGAAACGGCAACTCCGCGTTGCAAGGCGCGGACACTCGACTGAACACCGCCTTGGGCTCCTTAAGAGCCCCGGACTTCAGTCCGGGTGATGTTTACGGGGCTCCTCATCGTCCAGAAGTACGGCGGCTCCTCCGTCGCCGACCCCGAGAAGATCAAGAGCGTCGCTCGCCGCGTGGCCGAGTCCGCGGCGCAGGGGCACCGCGTGGTCGTGGTGGTCTCTGCCATGGGCAAGACCACCGATTCTCTGGTGGCCCTGGCCTCCGCCATCACGCCGACCCCGGACCCGCGCGAGATGGACATGCTGCTGGCCACGGGCGAGCAGGTCACCATCGGGCTCCTCGCCATGGCGCTCCAGTCCATCGGGTACCCCGCCTGCTCGTTCACGGGCTCGCAGGTGGGCCTGATCACGGATGAGGTCCACACCAAGGCCCGCATCAGGCGCATCAGCGCCGAGCGCATCGGCGCGGCGCTCGCCGCGGGGAAGATCGTCGTGGTCGCCGGTTTCCAGGGCATGACGGAGGCGGGCGAGATCACGACGCTGGGGCGCGGGGGATCGGACCTCACGGGTGTGGCGCTGGCCGCCGCGCTGAAGGCGGACGTCTGCGAGATCTTCACCGACGTGGATGGCGTGTACACGGCCGACCCGAACGTGGTGCCCGAGGCCCGGAAGCTCGCGCGCGTGTCCTACGACGAGATGCTCGAGATGGCGAGCCTGGGCGCCAAGGTGCTCCAGTCCCGCTCCGTCGAGTTCGCCAAGAAGTACGGGGTGCCCGTCCACGTCCGCTCCACGTTCAAGCCGGACCCGGGCACCCTCGTGACCAGGGAGGACGACAGCATGGAAGAGGTGGTGGTCACCGGCATCACGCATGACCGGGGCCAGGCCAAGGTCTCCATCCTCCGCGTGCCCGACCGGCCCGGCATCGCCGCGCAGGTGTTCGGAGCGCTCGGCGCCCAGAGCATCGTGGTGGACATGATCGTCCAGAACATCAGCCGGGACGGCTTCACCGACATCTCCTTCACCCTGCCCCGGGCCGACCGCGCGCGCGCCGAGCAGGTGCTCGCCATCGTGGCCAAGGACATCGGGGCGGCGGGCGTGGCGGCCGACGACCGCGTCGCCAAGATCTCCGTCATCGGCGTGGGGATGCGGAGCCACGCGGGCGTCGCGGCGCAGATCTTCGCCATCCTCTCCAAGGACGGCATCAACATCCAGATGATCTCCACCTCCGAGATCGCCGTGTCGTGCGTGATCGAGGACAAGTACACCGAGCTCGCCGTCCGCGCGCTCCACGACGCCTTCGACCTCGCCAGGGAGCCTCGAGGCTGAACGGGTCATGCCAGCCACCGCACGAGCCGCCCTCTTCTTCGGCCCAGGCAAGCCCTTCGAGCTGCGCGACGTGCCAATCCCAGAGGTGGAGCCGGAGGGCGTATTGATCCGCGTCACCGTGGCGAACATCTGCGGGTCGGACCTCCACTTCTGGCGTGGAGACGCCCCGCTGAAGTTGCCGGAGGACGGCTGGATCTACGGTCACGAGATGACGGGCCGCGTCGCCAAGCTGGGCGCGCGGGTCAAGACGGACTCGCTCGGCCGGCCCCTCAAGGAAGGCGACCGCGTGGCCTACACCTACTTCTACCCGTGCGGCCGCTGCTACGCCTGCCTGCACAAGGAGCCCTCGGCCTGTCCCAACAAGATCGAGCGGGCCGTCGGGCCCTCGGTCTTCCCGCATCTGCACGGCGCCTTCGCGGATCATTACTACCTGCGCCCCGGCGGCGCCATCTTCAAGGTGCCCGACGGGCTGTCGGACGAGGTGGTCTCTCCCGTCAACTGCGCGCTGTCGCAGGTCATCTACGGGCTCACCGTGGCCGGGTTGCGCCTCGGCGACCGGGTGCTGATCCAGGGCGCGGGGGGCCTCGGCGTCCAGGCGGCGGCCGTCGCCAAGGACATGGGCGCCTCCTGCGTGATCGTCGTGGACCAGATCCCCGGTCGGCTCGAGCTGGCCCGCGCCTTCGGCGCCGACCACACGCTGAACATCCGCGAGGTGCCCGACCGGAAAGAGCGCGTCAAGCTCGTGCGCCAGTGGACGGACGGCGTGGGCGCCGACGTGGCATGCGACCTGGTGGGCTTCCCCGCCGTCATCCCGGAGGGGATCGAGATGCTGCGCGCCGGCGGCACCTACCTCGAGATCGGCACCATCAGCCGCGGCGCCAAGGTGGAGCTGGAGCCGTCGCTCCTCGTCTGGGGCTCGAAGAAGATCGTGGGCGTGTTCCAGTACGACCCGTGGGTCATCCCGCGCGCGCTGGACTTCCTCGTGCGCACCAAGACCCGCTGGCCGTGGGAGCGGATCCTCTCCCACACGTACCCGCTCGAGAAGATCAACGAGGCCTTCGCGGCCAGCGAGTGGCACAACAAGGACACGCTCACCATCACGCGCGCGGCGCTGACGCCGTGACCCCGTCGCTGCCCGTTCCCTGTATACTGAGACCCTCTTCGCGGAAGAGAATGGCGGGGCTGGCGTCCCCGCTGCCCTCTCGCGTCCTCGCCGGTAGCTCCCCGTCCCGCCGTCGGCCCTGCCGGATTCCATCGATCGCACGAGGAAGGGAACCGCACATGAAGCCCACCGACCCGACCCCAGTTTCGGAACGCATCAGCCGTCAGCCCTGCCCCGACCGGATCGAGGTCGACCGGGACGAGATAGAGGTCCCGGCGGCCACCGTGAAGGCCTGGGTGGCCCATCTCCGGTCCCACGGCTGGGGAGATGCCGACCTGGCGCTGGTGTGGCTCACGCGGGCCAAGCAGGGCGTGACGCGCTAGGAGCCCTGCAGACGGATCACGTGATTCAGTAGCGAGGAGGGTGACGCCATGTCCGGCGGGGCGGGCTGCCTGATCATCGTGCCGGGGGACCAGCTCGAGCTCTGGCGTCGGCTCACCGCCCACTTCTCTCAGCACGCCAACGTCACGGTGAGGCTGGATGCCCGCGCCGGAGATCGGGCCACCGCCACTCTCGCGCTATTCTCGGTCGGAGGGGGCTCGCTCGGGCCCGCTCTCCGAGCGCATGTCGAGGAACAGATCAGGCTCGTGTGCGCGACCTGAAGCCGCTTCGCTGGCCGCGACGCCCTGTCCCGAGGCGCCGGGGCGTATCTGATCTGACACTCTAGTCGCGCTCACGGGGCGATGGCAGGGTGAGCGTGATGCTCTACCCGCGCCCGCAGCTCCGGTTGCTCCTGGCCCTGGCCGCCGTGCTCCTGCTGGGCCTGGCCGTTCGCGAGTGGCGCGCCGGTTTTCCAGAGCAGGCCGAGCGGCTGGAGACCTTCGACCGCGAGGAGCCGATCACGCCGCTCCCGCCCCCTGCCCCGGCTCCGCGCGAGCCGCGCTCTCGCCGATCGGCCTCGCCGCCTCGACCCACCGAGACCCCGAGTCAGCCCGCGGAGCAGGCCGCTCCGGATCCGCGCCCGCTTGATCTCAACCAGGCCAGCGTGGACCAGATCGCCCGGCTGCCGGGGATCGGTCCGGCGCTGGCCCGGCGCATCCTCGAGGAGCGCGAGCGCCGCGGCCGCTTTGACTCCCCCGAGAGGCTGCGCCAGATCCTCGGCCTCGGCCCGAAGAAGCTTGCCGCCCTGCGCGACCTGATCACCGTGGGCGAATAGGATGGGAGTCGCCGCGGCGCCACTGGTTCCGCTGGCGCTCGCCTGGGCGGGCGGCATCGCGGCCGGCGCGTGGCTGTTCGTCCCGACCCCGTGGCTGATCGCCTGCGGGACGAGCCTGCTGGTGGTCGCGGCCATGACACTCGCGCTGCGCCAGGAACGACTGGCCTCGGCCGCGCTCCTCCTCGCCGTCTGCACCATTGCACTCCTGCGCGTCCACCCCCAGCCGCCGCCGCCCGAGCACATCGCTGCCGTCGCAGGAGAGGGCCCGATCACGGTGGAGGGCACGCTCGCCGAGGAACCCTTGCGCTGGGCTCCGGATCGCATGCGCCTCCTGCTCGATGTGGAGGCGATCTGGGACGACGAGGTGCGCCGGCCTGCGACGGGGCCGCTCCTGCTGACCATCTACGGGGAGACCGCCGAGGCCCTGGGAGAAGGCCAGCGCCTCTGGGCTCAACTGCGCCTCCACCCGCCCGTCGGTTTCAGGAATCCGGGGGCCTTCGATTACCCGGCGCATCTGCGCCGCGAGGGTATCCTCCTGGTCGGAACCGGCCGGGGCGACCGCCTCGGAGCGCTCACGAGAGACGCTCCGCCGTGGCCCGTACGCGTCAGGCGCTGGGCCGTGGCGGCGATGCGAGCGAGGCTCCCGGAAGGCTCGGCGGCCCTGCTCGCCGGGCTCGTGCTGGGCGAGCGGAGCGCCATGCCGAGGGAAACCGGCGAGGCCTTCCGCCGGGCGGGCGTCTATCACGTGCTCGCGGTCTCCGGGTCCAACGTCGCGCTGCTCGCCACCTCGGTGTTCGTGTCGCTGTCGCTCCTCGGTCTCCCCCGGCGTCTCACGGCGCTCATCGCCGGCGCGGTCCTCGCCGGCTTCGCCCTCGTCGTGGGCAGCCAGGCCTCAGTCCTGCGGGCAACCGTGATGGGGCTCCTGATCCTGCTCGCCATGCTGCTCGAGCGCGAGTCCCAGGTGGCAAATGCGCTGGGACTGGCGGCGCTCTTGCTGCTCGTCTGGCGTCCCGCCGATCTCTGGGATCCTGGCTTCCAGCTCTCCTTCGCGGCGACCGCGGGCATTGTCTACGCGACTCCAACCGTGCGCGAAGCGCTCGAGGCCCATGGCTGGCCGCCGTGGCTCGCCGTGCCCATCGCCGTGAGCCTCACCGCCCAGTGCGCCGTCACGCCGATCATGGCCGCCCACTTCAACCAGCTCTCGCTCGTCGGCGTCGTGGCGAACCTCGTGGTCGTCCCGCTCGCCGGAGCGGCGACCACGCTCGGGCTCCTCGCAACGCTCGGCTGGGGGCTGAGCGAAGTGCTCGGCGGCCTCCTCTTCGAGGCGCTCTGGGCTCTGCTGCTCCTGCTGCGCCTCGCGGTGTGGGCGGCAGCCTCGGTGCCAGCGGCCATGGTGTACGTGCCGGCGCCGGGCTGGGCCGCCATCCTCGTCTGGTACGGCGCCCTGCTCCTCCTGCCCCATGCGGGCGCAAGACCCTGGGCCCGGCGCGCCGCGGTCAGCCTCCTCGTCGCCGCTGCCGCGCTGTCGGCATGGCCGTGGCTCCGCCCGGGCGACGGCAGGCTCCGGGTGGTCTTCCTCGATGTGGGCCAGGGGGATGCGATCGTGATCCAGTTGCCCGAGGGGCAGCGGATGCTGGTGGACGGGGGCACGGGAGGAGCGGGGCGCTTCGATGCGGGGGAACGCGTGGTAGCGCCCTTCCTGTGGAATCTCCCGGCACGGCGGCTCGACGTGGTGGCCGCCACTCACTCCGACGCCGATCATGCAGGCGGCCTCGCCGCCATCATGCGCGGATTCCACGTCGGCGAGGTCTGGGAGAACGGACGGTGGGGCCCGGGCAGCGAGGAGACCGTGCGCGCGGTGGAACGCGCGAGGGCACCGCGGCGCATCCTGACGGCAGGCCAGCGCATCTGGATCGGGTCGGCGCTGATCACCGTTCTCAATCCTGCGGCCGGGCCGCCGGGGGAGGTCATCAGCGGGGCCGGGCCGTCCGGCAGCGACAACGATCATTCGCTGGTCCTGAGGCTCGACTGGCGCGGTGTCTCCCTGCTTCTCACGGGGGACCTGAGCCTCGACGGCGAGGCAACCCTCCTCGAGCGCGGGCCCCCGCTCCGGAGCCTCGTGCTCAAGGTCGCCCACCACGGCAGCCGCTTCGGGACGGGGCGCCCGTTCCTCGAGGCCGCCCGGCCGTCTGTCGCCGTCGTCTCGGTGGGGGCGCGCAACCCCTTCCGTCACCCGACGGGAGAGACGCTGTGGCGCCTGGCGGCCGCCCGGGCGCGCCTCTACCGCACCGATCGCGACGGCGCCATCATCCTGGACACCGACGGGCGGCACCTCTGGATCACCCGCTGGGCCCGCGGGATCACCGAGCGGCTCGATCTGGATCCGGAAGCGCCCCCTGAGAACACGACGGCCCCCGGCGAGAGGCCGGAGGCCGTGGTGGGACGCGCGGGAGCGGGAGAGAGAGCTAGCCCTCGAAGGCGCGCTCGTACAACGCGCGCAGCCGCTCCAGCTCTTCGGGATCAAGGCGGATACCAAGGGAGAGCCCCATCTCTCCCAGGATCGTCTTGATCTCGTTGAGGGACTTCTTCCCGAAGTTCTTGGTCTTCAGCAGCTCCGACTCGGTCTTCTGGACCAGGTCGGCGATCGTCCGGATATTCGCGGTCTTGAGACAGTTGGAGGCGCGGACCGAGAGCTCCAGCTCGTCCACGTTGCGGAAGAGGTGCTCGTTGAGCTCCACCCGGGCGGGCGGCTCGGCCCCCTCCTCCCTACGCTGCTCTTCCTCGGGCTGGGCATGCGGGAAATCCACGAGGAGGGAGAACTGGTCCTGCAGGATCCGCGAGGCCTCGGCCACAGCGGCCTCGGGCGTCACGCTGCCGTTGGTCCAGATGTCCATCACCAGCCGCTCCTCGGTCCCGCCGGGCACCGCCTCCGTGTGGAAGTTGACGCGCTTGACCGGGGAAAAGTCGGAATCGACGAGCATGGCGTTGATGGGCAGCGCCTCCATCTCGCGCCGCTCGGCGGCCTGGTACCCGCGGCCGCGCTCCACGCACAGCTCCATCTCGAGGCTGCCGTCCTTGTCCAGCGTCGCCAGCCTCACGTCCGGCGTCAGGACATCCACGTCGGCGTCGGGCTCGAAGTGCCCCGCCGTCACCGTCCGGGGCCCCTGGGCCTTGAGCCGCAGGATCTTCGGCCGGTTCACGTGCAGGGCGAAAACCACCTTCCGCAGGTTCAGGATGATGTCGAGGATGTCCTCGTTCACGCCCTGGAGGTAGGAGAACTCGTGGAGCACACCCTCGATCTTGGCCCACGTGGGCACCGCGCCGTGGATCGAGGAGAGGAGCACCCGACGGTAGGCCGTGCCCACCGTCAGCGCGAAACCCGGCTCGAACGGCTCGATGACCAGCTTGCCGTAGCCGCGCTCGTGGGTGAGCCACTCGTGACGGACCGGAACCATCAGCTGCAGCATGGGGATTCCTCCTGGAAAGGTCGGGCGCCGGCGCCCCAGATGGGCAGTATACCAGAAAGCCTCGAAAATCGAGCCCACGGCAAACGACAGCCCCCGCTTCGTTGACTCGGCCCTGAAGTCCAGGCAAGATAAAGCGAAATCATGATGGAGCGACCGTGGTTCCTGACGACCCGGGCCGAGCCATCCCAGCGCCCCGCCAGCATCCGGCGGCTCGGGCTCGGGATCGCCGCGGCGATGGCCCTCCTGTTCGTCGGCCTTCAGGGGTGGTGGGTGTCCACCGCGGCCCCGGGACTTGCCGTCGGCCCCCGGGTGGTCGAGATCCCGCCGCAGATGGGCCTCGTGGCCATGGCCCGGAGGCTCGACGAGGCCCGGGTGATCCGGAGCCCCGTCGGCTTCGTGCTCCTGGCCATCACCCGCGGGAGCGCCGGGACCCTCAAGGCGGGCGAGTACGAGTTCCCCCAGGGCGCCAGCACCTTCGCCGTGCTCACGCTGCTGGAAGGCGGACGGGTCCTCCAGCACACGGTGCTCCTCCGCGAGGGTGAGACCCTGGCCGAGCTGGCCCGGCGGCTGGAGGCGGAGCGCCTCGCCTCGGCGCAGGACGTGCTGCGGGTGGCCCATGACCGCGTGTTCCTGCGGACGCTCGACATCGATGCGCAGAGCGTTGAGGGCTACCTCTTCCCGGATACCTACCAGTTCGTGAAGGGGATGACGCCCGAGGAGATCCTGGCGCGCATGGCGGCGCGGATGCGGGACCTGATCACCCCGGAGCTCCGCGAGAAGGCCCGCGCGCGCGCGCTGTCCGTCCATCAGTTACTGACGCTCGCGTCCATCATCGAGAAGGAGGCGGTGGAGCGAACGGAGATGCCGCTCATCTCGGCCGTGTTCTGGAACCGGCTCAAGCGCGACATGCCGCTGCAGGCCGACCCGACGGTCCAGTACGCGCTCGGCAAGAACGGCCGCGCCCTCACCCGTGAGGATCTGCAGGTCGAGTCTGCGTTCAACACGTACCGGCGCGTCGGTCTGCCGCCGGGGCCCATCGCCAACCCCGGGCGCGCGGCCATCGAGGCCGCGATCAGTCCCGCCCGGGTGGATTATCTCTACTTCGTGTCCGTGGACGACCGCCGCCACTATTTCTCGAGCAGCCTGGCCGACCACAATACGGCCGTGGCGCGGTACCGCCTGGCGAAGACCCGATGAAGGGACGCGCCCGGGGCGTCCTTGTCTGAGCCGACGACGAGTGCTATAAACGACCGGGTCATGACGCCAGCTGAGGACCAGAGCCTGCTGTCCCTCCTGCCGCGGCCAGCGGCTCTGCCCGCGCCTCGCCCCGCCCCCGAGCACTTCCCGCTCCTGTACCGGCTCGTTCGGGCCGGCTGCACCCCGCTGCTGCGCTCGTGGTTCGATCTGGAGGTGGAGGGCGCAGAGCACCTCCCCGTCTCGGGGCCCTTCATCCTGGCGGCGAACCATCACAACTACCTGGACGGCGTGGTGCTGGGCGTGGCCCTGCCGCGTCCGGTGTCCTTCCTCGTCATGCCGCGCGTGTACCGGGCCAGCCCGTTCCACCCGGCCTTCCATCGCCACATCCGCTCCATCCCCATCAACCTCCAGCGGCCCGACCCCGGCGCGATCAAGCGCGCGCTCCGCGTCCTGGAGGACGGCGGCGTGGTGGGGATCTTTCCAGAGGGCCCGTTCAGCCGCGAGGGGCAGCTCGTGCCCGGCCAGCCCGGCGTGGCCACCATCGCGCTCCGCTCGGGGGCGCCCGTGGTGCCGGCGGCGATCCGGGGCACCTTCGAGGCGCTCGTGGGCCAGCGGTTCCACGTGCCGAGGAGACACCCGCTGGCGGTCCGCTTCGGACCGCCGCTCCACGTGGACCGCCCGCGGCTCGCGCACGCGACGCGCGGCGATCGGGAAGAGATCACCCGGCGCATCATGGGCCAGATCGCCTCGCTGCTCGACGGCCGCGCCAACCGCATGAGCGAGGCGCGGGCGTGGCGCTGACCATCTCGGCCGGTTGCGGCGCTGGGTGCCGCGCGTGAGCACCGGCACCGGTAAGCCCTGGGGCGGGCGCTTCTCCCAGGGGCAGGACCCCGAGGCCGAAGCGTTCACGGCCTCGCTCGGCTTCGACCGCCGGCTCTGGCCCTACGACATCGAGGGGAGCGCCGCGTGGGCGCGCGCGCTGGCCCGGGCGGGGCTCATCAGCCAGGGCGAGCTCACCGCGCTCCTGGACGGGCTCGAGGCCGTGCGCGCGGAGCTGGCCGAGGGGCGCTTCCCGTTCCGCCGCGAGCTCGAAGATATCCACATGAACATCGAGCGCCGGCTCATCGAGCTGGCCGGCCCCGTGGGGGGCAAGCTCCACACGGGCCGGTCGCGCAACGACCAGATCGCGCTCGATGAGCGTCTCTACCTCCGAGACGTCATCGCGGCAGTCGACGGCGCGGTGCGGGAGGTCCAGGCGGCGCTGCTCGACCGCGCCGAGGAGCATCTGGGCGCGGCCATGCCGGGCTACACCCATCTCCAGCGGGCCCAGCCGGTCCTCCTCTCCCACCACCTGCTGGCCTACGTCTGCATGCTGGAGCGCGACCGCGCGCGCCTGCGCGACGGCTCGGCCCGCGTCAATGTGCTGCCGCTGGGGGCCGCGGCGCTCGCCGGCGCGGCCTTCCCGATCGACCGCGAGGTGCTGGCCCGGGACCTCCGTTTCGCCGCGCCGAGCCCGAACAGCATGGACGCCGTGAGCGACCGCGACTTCATCCTGGAGTTCCTCTCGCAGGCCGCCATCCTCGGCATGCACCTCTCACGGCTCGCTGCGGATCTGACGCTCTGGGCCACCAGCGAGTTCGGCTTCGTGGAATTCTCCGACGCCTTCGCCACGGGCTCGTCCATCATGCCGCAGAAGAAGAACCCGGACGTGGCGGAGCTGATCCGCGGCAAGTCGGGTCGGCTCTACGGCAACCTCCTGGCGGTGCTCACGACGATGAAGGGGCTCCCGCTCACCTACAACTCCGACATGCAGGAAGACAAGGAGCCGCTCTTCGACACGGTGGACACGCTGCGCGCCATCCTGACCGTGGCGCCGCCGATGCTCCGGAGCCTCACCTTCAAGGTCGAGCGCATGCGCGCGGCGGCCGGGGCCCACTCCTCCACGGCCACGGACCTGGCGGACTACCTCGTCCGCAAGGGGCTGCCCTTCCGGGAGGCGCATGAGGTGGTCGGGCGCACGGTGCGCCATGCTCTCGCCCACGGCAAGGAGCTCGCGGACCTCACGCTCGAAGAGCTCACCCAGTTCTCGCCGCTCATCGAGGCCGACGTGCACCACGCCCTCACGGTGGAGGCCTCCCTCCAGGCCCGCGCGGTCGTGGGCGGCACGGCCCCGGACGCAGTGAAGCGCGCGCTGGCGGCCGCCCGGAACCTGGTGGAGAAGGACTCCCGCTGATGAGGCGTCGCGCCTTCACACTGGCCGCGCTCGCGCTCCTGGGCATGGGACTCGCGGCTTGCGGCAAGAAGGGCCCGCCGGTGGCGCCGGAGCGGCGGCTTCCCGCCGCGGCCTCGGGGCTCCGGGCCTCGGTCGACGGCGATGCCGTCGTGCTGAGCTGGATCAACCCCAAGTCACGGGTGGACGGCACGCGGCTCAGGGACCTCACGACGATCAGGCTCCATCGACGAGACGAGGCCGAGGGCATGCCACCCAAGTCGGCCATGGTCTCCTGGGGCCAGGTGGTGGGCTACGACGAGATCGCGTCCATCGGCCTCGAGGCGCCTGGACAGGCAGTGGTGCGGGGCGAGAACGTCCAGTGGGTGGATCGCAAAGGGCTCAGCTTCGGCCGCCGCTACGTCTACGTCGTGACCGCGCTGGATTCCACGGGGCGCTCCAGTACCCCGTCGGAGCGGCTCGTGGTGACGTACCTCGCCGCTCCGGGCGCGCCGCGCAACCCGGCGGCGGCTCCCGGCGAGGGGCAGGTGCGACTGCGCTGGGACCCGCCCGCGAGCCTCATCGACGGGAACGCGCTGCGAGGCGACGTCCGCTACGAGATCCTGCGGGCCACGGGCGCGGACGCGCCCCTGTCGCCGGTCACGCCCCAGCCCGTCGCCGCGACCTCCTTCACCGACACGGGTCTGGAGAACGAGACCACCTACCGGTACGCCATCCGCGCCGTGCGCAGCGAGGGTGGGGGCGTCGCGCGCGGGGAGGCCTCGACCCCGGTCGCCGTCACCCCGGTGGACATGACCCCGCCGGGGCCGCCAGCCAACCTCGTCGTGATCCCCTCTGCGACGGCCGTGCGGCTGTCCTGGCGCCCCAGCCCGGATGCGGACGTGGCGGTGTACGCCGTCTACCGCGCGACGGGCACGGGCGGCTTGTTGCGCATCGGCACCACGGCCGCCGTCACCACGGTGTTCATCGATCGGGACGTGACCCAGGGCACCCGCTACCGCTATGCCGTGACGGCCCTCGACCGCGCACGGACCCCGAACGAGAGCGCCCGCTCCAACGAGGTCACCGTCCAGGTCCCGTAGTCAGTCGACCTCGTTCTGCCAGATCTGCTCCAGGGTCTGTCGACGGCGGAGGAGGCGCAGCGTCCCGTCAGGCGCCAGCATCACCTCGGGCGCCTGGGGATAGGAGTTGTAGTTGATGGTCGCCATGGCCGCGCAGTACGCCCCGGCCCCCCCCACCACGACGAGGTCGCCGATCTGCGGGCGCGGCACCCATCGAGGCGCCAGAGCCTCGGGATCGCCGGGCGCCGGCGTGAGGATGTCGCCGGACTCACAGCATGGGCCCACGAAGACCACGGCCGCCGTCTCCCGGCCCGTGGCGAGGACGTCGATGGGGTGCTGGGCGCCATAGAGCGAGGGCCGCGCGATCTCGGGCATACCGGCATCCAGCTTGGCGAAGAGATAGCCCTCGCGCCCCGTGTCCACCACGTCCATGCAGGTGGCCACCACAGCCCCGGCCAGCGCCACCAGGTAGGTGCCGGGCTCGATCTCCAGCCCGAGCACGCGGCCATGCCGCCGGCGGAATTCCTCCAGCTCGCCGCGGACATGGGCGCCGACATCGGCCAGATCCACCGAGGGCTCCTCCGGCATGCGGCCCACCTTGAACCCGCCGCCGAGGTTGACAGTCCCGACGTCGGGGAGCTCGGCCACGAGGCTCAGGGTCATCAGGGCGCAGCGGTTCCACACCTCGGGGTCGGTTCCCGAGCCCACATGCGTGTGCAGCCGCGTGATCCTGAGCCCGTGGCGCGCAGCGATCGCCTTCACCTCGCCGAGGTGCTCGTGCCAGATCCCGAAGCTCGAGGCGGGCCCGCCCGTATTGGTCCGCTTCGTCGACCCGGTCCCGAGGCCCGGGTTCATGCGGACGGACACCTCGTGGCCGGGGGCGATGCGGCCGAACTCGGCCAGCTGGTGCAGCGAGCAGGCGTTGAACCGGACGCCGCGGGCCACGTGCTCGGCGAGGCGCCGGGACGGCATCTGGGACGTGAGCTGGATGGCGCCGGGACTGAACCCCGCGCGCAGCGCCCGCTCGACCTCGAAGTCGCTCGAGGCGTCGACGTGCAACCCGAGGTCCCGGAAGAGCGCGAGGATGCCGCGGCTGGGATTGGCCTTCATCGCGTAGCGAACCGTGATCCCGAACGGCGCCGGCATGGCCAGCGCCTCGCGCGCGGCCGTCTCGAGCGTGGCGCGATCGTAGACGTAGCACGGTGTGCCGAAGCGGCGGCGCACCTCGGCGGCCCGCTTGGCGGTGAGGAACGGGCGCGGGCCGAGCGTGGTCGTGGGCGACATGCGGGCCATGATACCCCAGGTGGCGGCGGGACGGCCACGGGATGGCGGCCCGCTTGAAGTGCCGCGGGATGTGGTGCTACATTCGGGACCGTTCCTCGACACCGAACGCTTGTCGGGCACGCGCATCACGGAGGGCTTGGCTATGCGACCCACATTCCAGGGCTCGATCGTCGCGATGGTGACTCCGTTCCGCAATGGGGCGGTGGACGAGGCCAAGATCCGCGAGCTCGTGCAGTGGCACGTGACGAGCGGCACGGACGCCATCGTCCCCTGCGGGACGACGGGGGAGTCCCCCACCCTCTCCCACGCCGAGCACAAGCGCGTCGTGGAGATCGTCGTCGATGCCGCGCGCGGCCGCATCCCGGTCATCGCGGGCACCGGCTCCAACTCGACGGCCGAGGCCATCGACCTCACCAGCCACGCGAAGACAGCCGGGGCGCGCGCCGCGCTCGTGGTGAACCCGTACTACAACCGGCCGACCCAGGAGGGGCTGTACCGGCATTTCCGCGCCGTGGCGGAGGCGGTGGACATCCCGATCCTCGTCTACAATATCCAGAGCCGCACGGCGGTCAACGTGGAGACCGACACGCTCCAGCGGCTGGCCAAGGACTGCCCCAACATCGTGGGCGTGAAAGAGGCCTCGGGGTCCCTCGACCAGATGACCCAGGTGATCCTCGCCTGCGGCCCCGACTTCTCGGTGGTCTCGGGTGACGACAACCTGACGCTGCCGCTCATGTCCGTGGGGGGCCGCGGGGTCATCTCGGTGATCGCCAACATCGTCCCGCGGGAAACCGCGGAGATGACCCATGCGGCGCTCAGCGGGGACTGGAAACTCGCCCGGGAGCTCCACCTGCGGCTCTTCCCGCTGTGCCGCGCCGTGTTCATCGAGACCAACCCCATCCCGGTCAAGGAGGCCATGGCCATGATGGGCATGATCGAGCCCGAGTTCCGCCTCCCGCTCTGCCGGATGGGGGACGCCAACCGGGAGCGCCTCCGGGCCATCCTCACGCAGCACGGCCTGCTCAAGGGCTGAGCCCGCGACCGCCATGCCAGACGTGGTCATCGCCGGCGCGGCCGGCCGCATGGGGAGCCGTCTCGTCGCCCTGCTTCAGGAGGAGCGGGGGCTCCGTCTGGTGGGCGCCCTCGAGGCCCCGGGCCACCCGGCCCTCCAGAAGGACGCGGGCGAGGTGGCCGGCATCGGGCGCGTGAACGTGCCCATCACGGGCGATCCCGACGGCGTCCTCGGCCCCGGCCGCATCCTCATCGAGTTCTCCGTGCCGGAGGCGAGCCTCGCCCACCTTCGGGCCGTGGCGCGCCAGCGCGGGCGCGCGGTGATCGGGACCACCGGATTCTCCGCCGCCCAGCGCCAGGAGATCGAGGGCCTGGCGCAGGAGGCGGCCGTCCTCCTCTCCCCCAACATGAGCGTCGGGGTCAACGTGGCCTTCCGGGTGCTCCGCGAGATGGCACGGCTGCTCGGCGACGACTACGACGTGGAGATCGCGGAGGTCCACCACCGCTTCAAGAAGGACGCCCCCAGCGGCACGGCGCTCCGCATGGCGGAGGTCGTGGCGCAGGCCCTCGGGCGCGATCTCACCAGGACGGCCATCTACGGGCGCCACGGCATGCCCGGGGAGCGGACGCGGAGCGAGATCGGAATCCTCTCCCAGCGCTCCGGCGACGTGGTGGGCGAGCACACGGTGTCCTTCGGGGCCCTCGGCGAGCGGCTCGAGCTGACCCACCGCGCCCACAGTCGCGACACCTTCGCCCGGGGCGCGCTCCGCGCCGCCCGGTTCATCGCGGAGGCGGAGCCCGGCCTCTACTCGATGCAGGACGTCCTGGGGCTCGCATGAAGATCGTCCGGTTCAAGGCCGCGGGCAAGACGCGCTATGGCGTCCTGGAAGGGACACACATCCTCGAGTACGCCGGCACTCCCTTCGGCACGTTCAGGAGGGGCCGGACGCGGTACCTGGTCCGGCAGGCGGTGCTGCTGGCCCCGCTCCTGCCCGGCAAGATCGTCGGCATCGGGCTGAACTACCGCGACCACGCCGAGGAGATGGGCCTCCCGGTGCCGACCGAGCCGTTCATCTTCCTCAAGCCCCCCTCGGCGCTCATCGGCCCGGGCGACCCGATCGTCTACCCGCCCCAGTCCACGCGGGTGGAGTACGAGGCGGAGCTGGCCATCGTCATCAAGAAGCGCACGCGCCACGTCCCCCCGGAGCGCGCGCGGGAGCATGTGCTGGGCTACACCTGCCTGAACGACGTCAGCGCGCGGGACATCCAGATCCGGGACGGCCAGCTGACACTCGGCAAGGGCTTCGACAGCTTCTGCCCGCTGGGGCCGTGCATCGCCACCGACATCGACCCCGGCGCCCTCGACATCGAGAGCTTCCTCAACGGGGAGCGCAAGCAGGCGTCCAACACGAGGAATTTCCTCTTCCCGGTCGAGGAGCTGGTGGCCCGCGTCTCGGCCGTCATGACACTCCTCCCGGGGGACGTCATCGCCACCGGCACCCCGGCCGGCGTCGGGCCCATGCAGCCCGGCGACAAGGTCGAGGTCCGCATCCAAGGCATCGGGAGCCTCATGAATCCCGTGATCAAACTCTAGGAGGACGCGTGTGGCACAAGGATCCAGCATCCCGGAGCCGGCGGAGCGGCTGAAGCGGCTGCCCCCGTACCTGTTCGCCGAGATCGACAAGAAGAAGCGGGAGGCGCGCGCGCGGGGCGCCGACCTCATCGACATGGGCATCGGCGATCCCGACCTGCCGACGCCGCCGCACGTCATCGAGGCGCTCAAGCGCGGCGCCGACAACCCGCAGCATCACCGCTACCCCTCCTACGAGGGCATGATCGAGTTCCGCACCGCCGCGGCCGACTGGTATCGGCGGCGCTTCGGCGTGGTGCTGGACCCGGAGACGGAGGTGCTGGCGCTCATCGGCTCCAAGGAGGGCACGGCGCATATGCCGCTGGCCTTCGTCAATCCCGGCGACGTGGTGCTGGTGCCCGACCCGGGGTACCCCGTGTACGCGGCCGGCACCTGGTTCGCAGGCGGCGAGGTCCACTTCATGCCGCTCCTGCGGAAGAACGGCTTCATGCCCGATCTCGACGCGGTTCCCCCCGACCTCGCCCGCCGGGCCAAGCTCATGTACCTGAACTACCCGAACAACCCCACGGCCGGCACGGCGACCCGGGAGTTCTTCGCCCGCGCCGTGGACTTCGCCCGGACCCACGGCCTCATCGTGTGCCACGACGCGATGTACTCCGAGCTCCGGTTCGACGACTACCGCCCGCCGTCCTTCCTCGAGACGCCCGGCGCCCGAGAGGTCGGCGTCGAGTTCCACTCCCTGTCGAAGACCTACTCCATGACCGGCTGGCGCGTGGGCTTCATCGTGGGCAACGCCCACGCCGTGGCGGGGCTCGGCAAGGTCAAGACCAACGTGGACTCGGGCGTGTTCCAGGCGATCCAGGAGGCGGCCATCGCCGCGCTCAGCGGGCCCCAGGACGTGGCGGAGCAGTACCGGCGCATCTACCAGGAGCGGCGCGACGTCGTGGTCGCGGGGCTGCGGTCGCTGGGCTGGGAGGTGGACATCCCGCGGGCCGCGTTCTTCGTGTGGGCGCCCACGCCGGGAGGCCTCGACTCACGGAGCTTCGCCGCGCGCCTCCTGGAGGAGAGCGGTTGCGTCGTGACCCCGGGCGTCGGCTTCGGGCCGTCCGGCGAGGGCTTCTACCGCATCGCTCTCACCATCGAGGCCAAGCGCCTGGCCGAGGCCATGGAGCGCCTGAAGAGGCTCAAGCTCTGACGTCTGATAAGGTGTTCCTCGAGGACGTCCGGTTCTACGGCCACCACGGCGTCACGAAGGCCCAGCAGACCGTGGGCGCCTGGTTTTCGGTGGACGTGGAGCTTGACGTGGACCTGGGGCCTGCGGCCGTCTCCGACGACCTGCGGACCACGGTGGACTACGGCGTGGTGGCGGCCCGGATCGTGGACGTCTGCACGAAGGAGCGCGTCAACCTGCTGGAACGACTCGCGGGGAGCTTGGCCCAGATGCTGCTCGGGGAGTTCCCCTGCCGGCAGGTGCGGGTACGAGTGCGGAAGCTGACACCGCCCATGGAGGGGCTGCATGCGACTCCCGGGGTGGAAGTGACGCGCAGACGCTGACCATGGCGAGGGTGTTCCTGAGTGTGGGCTCCAACCTGGGCGACCGGCTGGAACTCCTGCGCCAGTCGGTGGAGCGGCTCTGGAAGCTTCACGACGTGGAGTTCCTGGAGGCCTCCCCCGTGTACAAGACGGAGCCCTGGGAGGAGCACCCCGGCCGCGTGGCGGATCCCGACGAATGGTTCTTCAACTGCGTGGTCGCCATCGAGACATCGCTCCCGCCGAAAACCCTGCTCGCGGAACTCCAGGGCATCGAGCGCGGGCTGGGGCGGGAGCGGGGTGCCGGCACGCCGGAGGATCGCCGCTACCAGCGCCGGCCGCTCGACATCGACATCCTCTGCTACGGCGAGACGGTCGTCAGCGCCACCGAGCAGCTCAACATCCCGCACCTCCTCATGCACGAGCGCGCCTTCGTCCTGAGACCTCTGGCCGACCTGGCGCCGGACTGGGAGCACCCCACCCTGTACCAGACGGTCCAGGAGCTCCTGGCCGACCTGGACGACGACCATGAAGTACAGATGACCGAGCTCCCACGCCGGTGGTACGAGCGGTGACGTCCGGGGAGGAGGAGTTCCGCCGGGAAGCGATCCAGCACCTGGACGCGCTCCACAACCTCGCGGTCTATCTGACCCGGAACGGCTCCGAGGCCCAGGATCTGGTCCAGGAGACCTATGTCCGGGCCATGCGTTTCTCCCATCGCTTCGAGCCGGGAACCCACCTGCGGGCCTGGCTGTTTCAAATCCTGAGGAACACCTTCCTGACCTTTTACCGGCTCCGGGAGCGCGAGCCCGCGCTCTCCGAGGACGGGGTGCCGGCGGGTCGGGCGCCCATGTTCCACGATGCACCGGATTGGGACGGCGAGAGCACCGAGGCCCACACCGACCTCGAGCGGGCCCTGGCCCGGCTCCCGGAAGAGTTCAAGACCCCACTGCTGCTGGCCGAGGTCGAAGGCTTCCCCCTGGAGGACGTGGCTCGCATCATGGACTGCCCGGTGGGCACGGTGAAGTCGCGGATCTTCCGCGCCAAGGAGC
>Ga0154440_1241_pt1 | contig 18168 bp, 18 predicted proteins | sample RifGroC2_FD_115944 | JGI IMG/M metagenome (GOLD analysis project Ga0154440, IMG submission 115944) | Candidatus Rokubacteria bacterium GWC2_70_24
GGCGCCCGACGGCCGCACGCGAGGCGTACTCTCCGTACGTTGAGCGTGCGGCTGAGGGCGCCAACGAAGCAGATGGGCCTTTTTCAGCGGCCTGCTAGAGGCCTCCTATAGAAGCCATCGAGTATCCCCCGCTCGTGCACATCGCGGGCATCCCCGATCACGTGCTCTACACGTGGCTCGTGATGGCCGTGCTCATCTCCGTCTCGTTCGTGGCGTCCCGGAACGTGCAGCTCGTGCCTCGCGGGACGCAGAACTTCATGGAAGTGGTGCTGGAGCAGTTCCTGGCCCTGCTGGACGACGTGATCGGGCACGAGGGTCGCCGCTACCTGCCGTGGATCGCCACCCTCGGGCTCTTCATCCTGGTGTCCAACCTGATGGGGCTCGTGCCGGGGCTGGTGGCCCCCACGGGCAACCTGAACACCACCGCGGCCTGCGCGATCACCGTGTTCATCCTGTACCACTCGATCGGCATCCGGAAACAGGGATTCCTGGCCTACCTCAAGCACTTCGCCGGCCCGGTCCCCCTGCTGGCGCCGCTCATGTTCCCCATCGAGCTGGTGAGCCACTTCGCGCGCCCGCTCTCGCTCGCGCTCCGGCTCTTCGGCAACATGTTCGGGGGGCACATCCTGCTCGCGATCATCTTCCTCCTGACCGGCTTCGACGGACTCATCGGCTGGGCGCTGACGGGCCAGCTGATGGGGCTCCTGGTCGGCACCCCGGCCGGCGTGCTCATGATCGCGTTCACCACGGGCTTCCTGCTGCCGCTCAAGATCCTGGTCGCGTTCCTGCAGGCCTTCATCTTCTGCATGCTGTCGATGCTGTACATCGCCGGCGCGGTCGAAGAAGCCGAGCACCAGTAGTCGTTCCCAACCCCACCGAAGGAGGCGAAAGTCGTGCGACGCTCATTGATGCTGACGCTGATGACGTGGACCGTTCTCTCCGTTCCAGGGCTGGCCGTCGCGGCCGAGGGAGCTGCCCCGGCGACGGGCGGCTGGGTGGGCCCCTTCTCGGTGCTCGCGGCCGGCCTGGGCATGGCCCTCGCCTCCGGTCTCTGCGCTCTGGGCCAGGGCAGGGCGGCCGCCGCCGCCGTGGATGCCATGGCCCGCCAGCCCGGGGCCGCCGCGCGTATCCAGACCGCGATGATCATCGGGCTGGCGCTCATCGAGTCGCTGGCCCTGTACGTGTTCGTCATCGCCGCCATCCTCCTCTTCGTGCAGCCGGTGAAGTAATGGTGGGGGGCGGGTGCCTCGGGTCGATCAAGGGGCACCCGCCGCTCTCCATGCCACACGGCTGGACACGGCGAGCGGCATGACCGCACGCTCCCACTTCAAGATCCCGAAGATCCCGGAGATGACCGTCCGTCGTCTCTCGGTCTACACCCGCTGTCTCCTCCAGCTGGAGGAGGATGGGGTCAAGACGGTCTCCTCCCAGGAGCTGGCCGAGCGCTTCAATCTGAACTCGGCCCAGGTGCGGAAGGACCTGGCGTACTTCGGCGAGTTCGGCGTGCGGGGCATCGGCTATTACGTGTCGGGACTCAAGGCCGAGCTGCAGAAGATCCTGGGGCTGGACCGGGAGTGGCCGGTGGCGCTGGTGGGGTTCGGGAACCTGGGCTCCGCGCTGTTCCACTACAAGGGCTTCTCGAAGCAGGGCTTCCGTATCGCCGCGGTCTTCGACGATGACCCGGGCAAGGCCGGCACGTCGGCGGACAGCGTGCCCATCCTGCCGCTGCGCGACCTCCCCAAGGAGACCAAGGCGCGCAATCTCCAGATCGCGATCGTGGCGGTCCCCGCGGAGTCGGCCCAGGCGGTGACGGAGAAGCTCGTGGCCGCCGGGATCAAGGCGATCCTGAACTTCGCGCCGACCCGTATTAAGACGGGCCGCGACGTGCGTCTGAAGAACGTGGACCTGTCCATCGAGCTGGAGTCCCTCAGCTTCTACCTCGCCCAGGGCGGCCGGTAGCCCGGGCAGGCCCGGCCGCAGCACATGGCGGACGCCTCCTCCGTCCCCCCCGTTCTCTTCCGCTGGCGCGCCCTCGCGGACCTGGCGCGCGTCGTCGCCGCGGGCACGCCCTGTGTGGGGGCGCATGCGCTCTGGGGCTCCTCTCGCGCCCTCGTGATCGCGGCCCTGCGCGAGGCCGCCAGCCGCCCCGTCCTCGTCCTGACGCCGGGGCAGGTCGAGGCGCACCAGATGGCCCTGGACATCGCCTTCTTCCTCTCATCGCTCGCCGCCCCCCGGAACGCCGTCGCGGCGCGCCCCCGGGTGGTCGAGTTCCCGCCGGCCGCGCCTCCTGCCTGGCGGGGCCGCCACCGCGAGCACGACGCCGAGCGCATGCTCGTGTGCCATCGGCTGCTCGACGGAGAGGCCCTCGCGGTCGTGTGCACGGCGGCCGCGCTGTCCTCGCCGCTGCCCACGCCTGCTCAGTTCCGGGCCCGGACGCTGCGTCTCTCCCTCGGCCAGACGGTCGAGCGCGAGATGCTGCTCGATCGGCTCGCGGCGGGGGGATACGAGCGCGTCGAGGCCGTGGTGGACGTCGGGCAGTGGAGCCTGCGCGGGGGGATCGTGGACATCTTCTCTCCCGCCCGGGAGCATCCCGTGCGTGTCGAGTTCTTCGGCGACGACGTGGAGTCCCTCCGCCTCTTCGACCCGACGTCCCAGCGCTCCATCGAGGAGATCGAGGACCTGGCGGTGCTCCCGCTCGGGGGCGGCCGCGAGGAGGCCGCGCTCCCGGCGTACCTGCCGCTCGACACGCTTGCCGTTCTCGTGGACCCGGGGTTGCTCGAGGCGCCTCCCGACGACGCGCCGTCCGCCGTGCCTCTCGTCCGGGCGCTCGCGCCCTTCCAGCGGCTCGACCTGTCGCTGATTGCCGAGGCGCGATCCGGCGGCCAGGGCGTCGCCATGGAGGCGCGCTCCGTCGGCGGATTCCACGGCCAGTTCAAGACTCTCGCCGCCGAGCTCGAGCGCTGGCGCAGCGAGGGTTTTGCCGTGCGTCTCGTGGTCACCGACGAGCCGCAGGCCCAGCGCCTGCGGAACATCCTTTCGGAGCACGGGCTTCCGGCCTGGTCCGAGGCCCGGCTCTGGAGCGCCGAGGGGCTGGGGGTTCTCGTCGGGGACTGCTCGACCGGGTTCCAGCTCCCGCCCCTCGGGCTCATCGTCCTCACCGAGGAGGAGATCTTCGGCGCCCGCCGCCGCCGGTTGCGCCGGCCGCTGTTCCAGCGGGGCGCGGCCATCGCGTCCTTCACGGACCTCGCGCCCGGCGACCTGGTGGTCCACGAGTCCCACGGGGTCGGCCGCTACCACGGGCTCCGGACCATGTCGGTGGACGGACGCGACGCCGACTTCCTCCTGCTCGAGTACGCCGAGGGCGGGCGGCTCTATCTGCCGGTGGATCGGCTGGACCTGATCTCCAAGTACATGGGCGCCCCCGAGGGCGCCGCCCGACTCGACCGGCTGGGCGGCGGGGCCTGGCAGCGCGTGAAGGAGTCGGTGCGGGCGGCGTTGCGCCAGATGGCCGAGGAGCTGCTCCGGCTCTATGCCGCCCGCTCGGTGGCCGAGCGCAACGCTTTCCCGCCCGACACGCCGTGGCAGCGTGAGTTCGATGCGGCCTTCCGGTTCGAGGAGACGCCCGATCAGATGCGCGCCATCGAGGACGTGAGGGCGGACATGGAGAACGCCCGGCCCATGGACCGGCTCGTGGCGGGGGACGTGGGCTACGGCAAGACCGAGGTGGCTCTGCGCGCCGCGTTCAAGGTGGTCGCCGACGGGCGCCAGGTCGCCGTCCTCGTCCCCACGACGGTGCTGGCCCAGCAGCACTTCAACACCTTCACGGACCGCTTCGCCTCCTTCCCGGCACGGGTCGAGCTTCTCTCGCGCTTCCGGAGTCCCAAGGAGCAGAAGGCCGTGCTGGCAGGGCTCGCGAGCGGCGCGGTGGACGTGGTCATCGGCACCCACCGGCTCCTGTCCAAGGACGTGGAGTGCAAGCGGCTGGGGCTGCTCGTGGTGGACGAGGAGCACCGCTTCGGCGTTACCCACAAGGAGCGCATCAAGCAGATGCGAGCCTCGGTGGACGTCCTCACGCTCACCGCCACGCCCATCCCTCGCACGCTCTACATGGCCATGGCGGGAGTCCGCGACCTGTCGGTGATCGAGACACCGCCGCTCGACCGGCTGCCCGTCGAGACGGTCGTCACCCGCTTCAGCCGGACCGTGATCAAGGACGCGATCGAGCGGGAGCTCGACCGCGGGGGCCAGGTCTTCTTCGTCCACAACCGGGTGCAGTCCCTCCCGTCCATGACCGCCTTCATCCAGGGGCTGTGCCCCGTTGCACGTGTCGTGATGGCGCATGGACAGATGGCCGAGCGGGAGCTGGAATCCGTCATGGTGAAGTTCGTGGATGGCCAGGCCGACGTGCTCGTCTCCACGGCGATCGTGGAGTCGGGACTCGACATCCCCACGTCGAACACCATCATCATCAACCGGGCCGACCGCTTCGGCCTGGCCCAGCTCTACCAGCTCCGGGGCCGGGTCGGGCGGGAGCGCCTCCAGGGTTACGCGTATCTCATGATCCCGGCCGACGGCCGCCTGGACGAGACGGCGCAGCGGCGGCTCCGGGTCATCGAGGAGCTGACGGAGCTCGGCGCCGGCTTCAAGCTGGCCCTGCGCGACCTCGAGATCCGCGGGGCGGGGAACCTGCTCGGCCCCGAGCAGCACGGCCACATCGCCGCCGTGGGGTTCGATCTGTACACCAAGCTCCTCGAGGAAGCTGTGAGAGAATTGAAGGGCGAGCCTGCCCCCCCTCACGTGGATCCGACCATCATGGTGGGGGTGGAGGCGCTGGTGCCCGAGCACTACGTGCCGGAGGTCACCCAGCGGCTGGCGCTCTACAAGCGGCTCGCCGACATCGTCAGGATCGAGGAGGTCGCCGACATCCGGGGGGAGATGCTGGATCGCTTCGGGCCGATCCCGCCTCCCGTCGATGCCTTGCTGGACGTCGTCGGCCTCCGCGTGGCGGCGCGGGCCGTGGGCGTCGAGCGGGTCGACGCCCAGGGAGGCCGGGCGCTCCTGACGTTCGCGCCATCGACGCCCGTCACACCGGAGCAGCTGCTGCGGGCCATCGGCCGGAGCCGTGGACGCCTGAGGATGCTGAAGGAGTACACGCTGGAAGCGCAGATCCCCTCGGAGCCGTGGCCGGCGGTGCGGGCGGCGCTGACCACCCTGCTGGAGTCGCTGCGCCCGTGACGCGCTCCCGCGCGGTGCTGGTCGCCGTCCTGGGGCTGACGCTCGCCGGCTGCTCGGTGCCGTCCTGGGTCCCGCTTCTCGGGAAGGCCACGGCGGTGCCGAAGTTGCCTCCCGGAGCGGCCCAGATCCAGGCGCAGAAGGCCGAGCCGCCGAAGAGCGCCCCCGTCCTGCCGGGCGGGGCGGCTGTCCGGGCGCCCGCGAGCGAGGAGATCCTGGATCGAGTCATCACCGTGGTGAACAACGACGCCATCACGCTGTTCCAGCTCGACGAGGCAGAGGCCTACCACCTCTACGAGACCAAGCAGGAGCCCAAGGACCCCGCCGCGCGACTGGCCTTGCGCGAGCAGCTGCTCCAGCGCCTCATCGACAACCGCCTCCAGCTGCAGCAGGCCGAGCGCGACAAGATCATCGTGGACGACGCCGAGATCGCCGAGCCGCTCGGCGAGATCATGAAAAAGCTCGGCGTCACCACCGAGGCGCAGACGGAGGAGGCGCTGAAGGCCCAGGGGGTGACGCTGGACGGCGTCAAGCGGCGGATCAAGGACCAGCTGATGGTCCAGCGGGTGGTCCGGCGGAAGGTCACCCTGCGGGTCACCGTGACCGAGCAGGAGATCGACCGGTATCTCGGCGAGAACCGCGACAAGCTCGAGACCGGGCTCTCCTTCGAGGCCCGGCATATCCTGTTCCTGCCGGAGCCCGGCCGGGGAGAGGACGGGTGGACCGTCGCCCGCCGGAGAGCGCAGGAGGTCTATGCCCTGCTGCTCGGCGAGGCGGACTTCGCCGAGATGGCCCGGAAGTACTCCGACGACGGGTCGGGGAAGGACGGGGGCGCGCTCGGCTCGCTCAAGCGGGGCGAGCTGGCGCCGGAGATCGAGGCGGCCATTCTCCGGCTGCAGCGCGGGGAGGTGTCGGCTCCCTTCCGCTCCGAGGTCGGGTACCACCTGTTCACGCTCGAGTCGAAGGAGTCGCTGCTGGGTGAGGGGCTGGTGCAGGCCCGGAACCAGATCCGCGAGATCCTCTTCCGCGAGAAGCACCAGGCCCGATTCCGGGACTGGCTCGCGGAGATCAAGCAGCGAGCCATGATCGACCGGCGGTTGTGAGGGCGACGGCGAGAATCAGGTTGACAGCGCCACGGACGCTGTGGGACAGTGGCGTTTGTATAGCAGTTGAGCCCCTCGCACACAGTGTACCCCCCCGGAGACAGCCATTTTGCAGCGTATCCCTAAGCGCAACTCGCCGAGGATGTCCGCGAACTCCACGCCGAACCCATCGGACGCCGGAGGGGGAGGAGGGATGAAGATGAACCTGTCCGAGCTCAAGGACAAGACCATCACCGAGTTGAACCACGTCGCCAAGGATCTGGGCGTCCAGGGATTCAGCGGCCTCCGCAAGCAGGAGCTGATCTTCAAGATCCTCCAGGGGCAGGCGGAGAAGGACGGGCTCATCTTCGCCGAGGGCGTGCTCGAGGTCCTGCCGGACGGATTCGGGTTCCTCCGCGCCCCCGACTACAATTACCTGCCCGGGCCCGACGACATCTACGTCTCCCCGTCCCAGATCCGGCGCTTCGATCTCCGGACCGGCGACACCATCTCGGGCCAGGTGCGCCCCCCCAAGGACAGCGAGCGGTACTTCGCCCTCCTGAAGGTCGAGGCCATCAACTTCGAGACGCCCGAGCAGTCGCGGGACAAGACGCTCTTCGACAACCTCACGCCGCTCTACCCGATGGAGCGGCTGCGGCTGGAGCACGATTCGGACAATCTCACGACGCGCGCGATGGATCTCCTCTGCCCCATCGGCAAGGGACAGCGCGGGCTCATCGTGGCCGCGCCGCGGACCGGCAAGACGGTCCTCCTCCAGAACCTGGCCAATGCCATCGCGAAGAACCACCCGGAGGTGTACCTCATCGTCCTGCTCATCGACGAGCGGCCCGAGGAGGTCACCGACATGCAGCGGTCGGTGAAGGGGGAGGTCATCTCGTCCACCTTCGACGAGCCTCCGCAGCGGCACGTGCAGGTCGCCGACATGGTCATCGAGAAGGCCAAGCGTCTGGTGGAGCACAAGCGGGACGTCGTCATCCTCCTGGACTCCATCACCCGCTTCGCCCGGGCGCATAACGCGGTCATCCCATCCTCGGGCAAGGTCCTGTCGGGCGGGCTGGACGCCAATGCCCTGCAGCGGCCGCGGCGCTTCTTCGCCGCCGCCCGGAACATCGAGGAGGGCGGGTCGCTGACCATCATGGCCACCGCCCTCATCGACACGGGCTCCCGGATGGACGATGTGATCTTCGAGGAGTTCAAGGGCACCGGCAACATGGAGGTCCACCTGGACCGGCGCCTGATGGACAAGCGGATCTTCCCGACCATCAACATCGAGCAGACCGGAACCCGCAAGGAAGAGCTGCTCCTGGAGAAGGACGAGCTGCAGAAGATGTGGCTCCTCCGGAAGGCGCTGTCCCAGCTGAATCCCGTGGAAGCGATGGAGCTTCTGCTGGACAAGCTGAAGATGACGAAGACGAACAAGGACTTCCTCAACCAGATGAACCAGCTGGGCTAGCAGGCTGCTGAAAAAGGCTCATCTGCTTCGTTGGCGCCCTCGGCCGCACGCTCAACGTGGCTCGCTCACGCTCGCCCGGATCTCCGGATCCGCTTACCTCGCCTCCGGCTCGGCTCGCCAAGCGGAGTACGCCTCGCGTGCGGCCGTCGGGCGCCGCCTCGCATCTGGGCCTTTTTGAGCCGCCTGCGGGCTTTTGAGCATCCTGCTAGAGATGTCTTGACCCGGCGCGGGCACCCGGCCTGTCGGCCGCCCGCGCCCGCCGCGGCCTCGCGCGGGATCGTTCGCCCCGGTGTTCGCCAGCCGGTGTCACCCCGGCCAACGGGCCGGCGAGGCTGGCAAGTCGTTTGATTCCTTGCTTTTTCCGTGCCCGGCTGGTATCTTCTGTACTTCATCCAGGAGGTGAGCCGTGAAGGCTGGCATTCATCCCGATTACATCGATACGACCATCACCTGCGGCTGCGGGGCAGTCATCCCGACCCGCTCCACCCAGCCGGGCATCCGTGTCGAGGTCTGCTCGAAGTGTCACCCGTTCTACACGGGCAAGCAGAAGTTCCTGGACACGGCAGGACGCATCGAGCGCTTCCAGCGGAAGTACAACAGGACGCCGATCGCGGAGGCGTAGGGCGGCGGTTCGGCGCCGGCAGCCGCGGTTCGATCCGAACGCTCCATCTCCCCCGTTCGCCGCCGACCTGCCCGCTGCTGCGGCGGCCTGTCCTGTCCACCCGCCTCTGAGGGCACGCGATGTTCGATAAGCTGCGACAGATCGAGGAGCGCTATCAGGAGCTCTCACGCCGGCTCTCCGATCCGCAGGTGATCGGGCAGCAGGCCGAGTATGCCAGAATGGCCAAGGCTGCCTCAGAGCTGGCCGAGGTGGTCCGGAAGTTCGAGGACTCCAAGGCCCTGCTCGCCCGGATCTCCGAGGCCCGCCACATCCTCGCCGAGGACACCGACCGGGAGATGCGCGCGATGGCCCAGGCGGAGATCGATGACCTGACCGCTCGCCAGGCGGCGCTCGAGGAGGAGCTCCGGGCGCTGCTCCTGCCCCGGGATCCCAACGATCAGAGGAACGTCTTCGTCGAGGTCCGCGCGGGTGCGGGCGGAGACGAGGCCGGACTGTTCGCCGCCGATCTCGCGCGGATGTACACGAAGTACGCGGAGAGCCAGCGGTGGAAGGTGGAGGTGATGGACAGTCACCCCACCGGCGTCGGCGGCTTCAAGGAGATCGTCTTCTTCATCCAGGGCCGGGGCGCATGGAGCCGGCTGAAGTTCGAGCGCGGTGTCCACCGCGTTCAGCGCGTGCCGGCCACCGAGTCCAGCGGGCGGATCCACACCTCCACGGTGACGGTTGCCGTGCTCCCGGAGGCGGAGGACGTGGACATCCGGGTCGAGGACAAGGACGTCCGGGTGGATGTCTATCGCTCCTCGGGTCCCGGAGGCCAGGGCGTGAACACCACGGACTCGGCCGTGCGCCTGACACACCTGCCCACCGGGTTGGTCGTGACCTGCCAGGACGAGCGCTCGCAGATCAAGAACCGGGCCAAGGCGATGCGCGTGCTCAAGGCGCGGCTGCTCGAGCGCGCCCAGGAGGAGCGGGCCGCGGCCATCGCCGCCGACCGCAGGAGCCAGGTCGGGACCGGCGAGCGGAGCGAGCGCATCCGGACCTACAACTTCCCGCAGGGGCGGGTGTCGGACCACCGCATCGGCCTGACGCTGCACCGGCTGCCGGCCGTCCTGGAAGGCGACCTGGACGAGATCATCGACGGGCTCACGGCCTGGGACCAGGGGCGCAAGCTCGCCGAGAGTCCGGCATGACGACGGCGACCTCTGGCCTCGGGGTGGGCGTCCTCCTGCGGGAGGGGACGCGGCGTCTCGAGGCCGCAGCGATCCCGACCGCGCGCCAGGACGCCGAGTGGCTCCTGGCCACGGTGCTCGGCCTGCCCCGCTTCGATCTCTACCTGGAGCCGGCGCGGGAGGTCACGGCCGGCGGCAGGGACCGATTCTGGGCCCTGGTCGGCCGGCGGCAGGCCCACGAGCCGCTCCAGTATCTCCTGGGCTTCGAGGACTTCGTCGGACTGCGGATCCGGGTGACCCCCGCTGTCCTGATCCCGCGCCCCGAGACGGAGGGGCTGGTCGAGTGGGCGGTGGAGATCCTCGCCCCGCTGGACGGGCCGGTGGCGGCTGACGTGGGAACCGGAAGCGGCGCCATCGCCTGCGCGCTCGCGGCGGCCTGTCCTGCTCTCGAGGTGCTGGCCATCGACTCGTCGCTGGCCGCGCTCGGTGTGGCGGCGGGCAACGTGCGCGCCGCGGGGCTGTCTGCGCGCGTCCGGCTGGTCGCAGGGGACCTCCTGGCCCCCCTGGCCTCCCTCGCCGGCGGGCTCGACATGATCGTGTCCAACCCCCCGTATCTCCCGACCGGGATCATCCCGTCGCTCCCCCGGGAGGTCGCCGGATTCGAGCCGCGGCTCGCCCTGGACGGTGGGCCGGACGGCTTGCGGGTGATCCGGCGCATCGTCGCCGAGGCCCCGGGCCTGTTGCGCTCCGGAGGGACGCTCCTGATGGAGATCGGCGAGGAGCAAGCGGGGCTCGTGGCCTCGCTGATGGCGGCCGAGGGATTCTCCCGCATCGCCGCGCGCCGCGACCTGCGCGGCGTCGAGCGGTTCATCGCCGGGCAGGTGGGCGGCTGATGCCGACGCATCTCGTGATCGAGGGTGGGGTGCCCCTCGGCGGGGAGGTCGCGGTGAGCGCGGCGAAGAACGCGGCGCTCCCGGCACTGGCCGCCGCGCTCTTGACGGCCGAGGCCGTCACGCTGGACAACGTCCCGCTGCTGGCCGATGTGACGACCATCCGGGCGCTGCTCGCGCGGCTCGGGGCGGAACTCGCCGACGAGTCCGATGGGAGCACCCGCGTCCGGGTGGCCTCCGTCGCGAGTCCCGAGGCGCCCTACGAGCTGGTCTCCACCATGCGCGCCTCGGTACTCGTGCTGGGGCCGCTCGTGGCTCGCGCGGGTGTGGCGCGGGTGGCGCTCCCGGGCGGATGCGCCATCGGGTTGCGGCCCATCGATCAGCACCTGAAGGGCCTCCAGAAACTCGGCGCCGACATCACGATCACGAACGGCTACGTGGAGGCGCGGGCGAGCCGGCTCAAGGGCGCCCGCATCACGACCGACCTCGTGACGGTCACCGGGACCGAGAACCTCATGATGGCGGCGGCGCTGGCCGAGGGGACGACCGTGCTCGAGAACGCCGCGCGCGAGCCCGAGGTGGGCGATCTGGCCCGGCTGCTCATCGCCATGGGGGCTCGGATCGAGGGAGCCGGTACGGAGCGCATCGAGATCGAGGGCGTGCCGGAGCTGAGCGGCGCGCGGCACCGCATCATCCCCGACCGCATCGAGGCCGGCACGCTGCTGGTGGCGGGCGCCATCACGGGCGGCGATGTCACGGTTGTCGGGGTCTCACCGCGCGACCTCACGGCGACGCTCGCCAAGCTCGAGGAATGCGGCGCCGGCATCACCGTGGAAGGGGACCGTGTCCGCTGCCAGGGCCCCGCGCGCCCGCAGCCGGCCGATGTCATCACGAGCCCGTTCCCCGGATTTCCCACCGACATGCAGGCGCAGATCATGGCCCTGCTGGGGCTGGCCGATGGTGTGTCGAAGATCACGGAGACGATCTTCGAGAACCGCTTCATGCACGTCGCGGAGCTGTGCCGCATGGGGGCGCGCATCGAGACCGACGGCTCCACGGCCGTGGTCCGCGGCGTCCCGAGCTACCAGGGGGCGCAGGTGATGGCCACCGATCTCCGCGCCTCGGCCTCGCTGGTGCTGGCGGGGCTCGCCGCCCGCGGCACCACGGAGGTGGCGCGCGTCTACCACCTGGACCGCGGCTACGAGCGCCTGGAGACCAAGCTCCAGAGCCTCGGCGCCCGCATCACGCGAGTGGCCTGATGGACAGGCACGGTCTGACTCTCGCCCTGCCCAAGGGGCGCCTCCTCGAGCCGGCCCTCGCCCTGCTCTCCGCCCTCGGCATGAGCGGTCTCGATGGAGCGTCCCGGCGCCTGCTCGTCGCCGATGCGGCGCACGATCTGCGCTTCATCTTCCTCAAGCCGGCGGACATCCCCACGTACGTGGAGTACGGTGCGGCGGACCTCGGCATCGTCGGCAAGGACATCCTGGCCGAGCAGGAGCCGGATGTGTACGAGCCGGTGGACCTCGGCTTCGGACGTTGCCGTCTCGTCGTGGCCGAGCCCAGGGATCTGTGGGAGCGCGATGATCCGGCCAAGTGGTCCTGGGTGCGCGTGGCGACGAAGTACCCGACCCTTACCGAGCGCTACTTCTCGGAGCGGGGCATCCAGGTGGAGATGATCCGGCTGGACGGCTCCATCGAGCTGGCGCCGCTTGTCGGGCTCGCGGAGCGGATCGTGGATCTCGTCCAGTCCGGGGACACGCTCCGGGCGAACGGCCTCGTGGAGGTGGCGCAGATCATGAGCTCCACGGCGAGGCTCATCGTCAACCGCGCCTCGCTGAAGACGGCGCACGCCCGCGTGAACACCCTGATCGATGCCGTGCGCCAGGCGGTGTCGTCTCCGAGGCCCGGCATGGGCGCCGCGGTCTCGCGGCCCGCGCCATGATGCGGCGCCTCGACACGAGCGCGATGGGCGTCGACGGCGTGGTCCAGGCTCTGGATCGCGCTCCCGAGAGCGTGGATGCGGAGATCCATCAGCGCGTCGGGGAGATCGTGGCCGCCGTGCGGGAGAAGGGGGATGCGGCGCTCGTGGAGCTCACCGCGCGCTTCGACCGGGTCACGCTCGCGCCCCGGGATCTGGCCGTGACCCCTGCCGAGTACGAGGCGGCGGAGCGCCAGGTGGGGACGAGGACCGTCGAGGCCCTGCGCTATGCAGCCGCGCGGATCGATCGCTTCCATCGGGCGGCCATGCCGCGCTCGTGGAGCATGACGGACGGCAACGGATCGATGGTCGGCCAGGAGATCCGCCCGCTGGACCGGGTCGGCATCTACGTCCCGGGAGGCCGCGCGGCCTACCCGTCCACGGTGCTGATGACCGCCGTGCCTGCGCGCGTGGCCGGCGTCAGGGACATCGTGCTGGTCTCGCCGCCGGCGGCCGACCGGTCGCTCAGCCCGGCCGTGCTGGTCGCCGCGCGCATCGCCGGCGTCACCGAGGCCTACCGGGTCGGCGGTGCCCAGGCCGTCGCGGCCCTGGCCTACGGCACCGAGACGATCCGCCGCGTGGACAAGATCGTGGGCCCGGGGAACATCTACGTGGCGCTCGCCAAGGGGCGGGTCTTCGGCGACGTCGGGATCGACATGCTGGCGGGCCCGAGCGAGGTGGTGGTGATCGCCGACGGCGATGCGGATCCCGTCTGGGTCGCGGCGGATCTCCTGGCCCAGGCCGAGCACGACCCCATGGCCCGTGCGGTGCTGCTGACCCCGTCGAGGGCCCTGCGGGACCGTGTCGAGGCCGAGACCGCGCGCCAGCTGGCGACGCTCAGCCGGCGGGAGATCGCGGCCAGCGCGCTCCGCACCAACGGCGCGCTCGTGCTCACGGCGACGCTGGAGGAGGCGGTGGAGGTGGCGAACCGGCTGGCCCCGGAGCACCTCGAGCTGGTCGTGTCGGACCCCGACGCGCTCCTGGTTCGCGTGAAGAACGCCGGGGCGGTGTTCCTCGGCCGTTTCACGCCGGAGGTCGTCGGCGACTACGTGGCGGGACCCAATCACGTCCTGCCCACCGGTGGGACCGCGCGCTTCTCGTCCGCCCTCGGCACCGGGGACTTCGTCAAGCGGCTCAGCGTGATCCGGTACTCGACCAAGGGGCTCGCGGAAGCCTGGCCCCACCTGGCCGAGCTCGCGCGCGTGGAGGGGCTCGACGCCCACGGCGCGGCTGCCAGAGCGCGCATCACCAACACGGGAGGCGGAGCATGAGCGCAGAGCGCCGAGGGGGGCAGCCCGAGATCCCGCGCCAGGCCCGGGTCGAGCGCAAGACCAAGGAGACGCAGATCGTGCTGCAGCTCAACCTGGACGGCACCGGCGCCTCGACGGTCGAGACCACGATCCCCTTCTTCAACCACATGCTCGAGGCGTGGTCCAAGCACGGCCTCATGGACCTGACCGTGGACGCCAGGGGCGACACCGAGGTGGATCTCCACCACACGGTGGAGGACGTGGGCATCTGTCTCGGCCGCGCCTTCAAGGAGGCCGTGGGCGACAAGAGGGGGATCGTCCGCTACGGGGCCTCCTTCCTGCCCATGGACGAAGCGCTGCTCCACGCGGCGGCGGATCTCTCCGGGCGGCCGTACCTCGTCTTCAACGTGCCGCTCCAGCGCACGCGGATCTCGAACTTCGACCTGGATCTGCTGAAGGACTTCTTCCGCGCCTTCGCCTTCAACGCCGAGGTCACGCTGCACGTCAACATGCACTACGGCGAGAACCTGCACCACATCGCCGAGGCCACCTTCAAGGCGGTGGCGCGCGCGCTGGCCGAGGCCACGCGGCTCGACCCGCGCATCAGCGCCGTTTTGTCCACGAAGGGTGCCCTGTGACGTGCAGGCAGGTGGACTGGACGCCCCGATGAGCCCGATGAGGGCGAAGAGGCCAAGCCGCAACCCGATGTCATCCACATTCAGGCGAGACAATTGATTGCCGTCGTGGACTACGGGCGGGGCAACCTCGGCAGCGTCGAGAAGGCCTTCGGGCGCCTCGGCATGAACGCCGTGGTCACCCAGGAGGCCCGAGTGGTCGAGGACGCCGAGGGCGTTGTGCTCCCGGGCGACGGCGCATTCCACGACGCCATGAGCACCCTGCAGGAGCTGGGCCTGCTGGGCCCGCTACGGGCGGCCCTCGAGGACGGGCGTCCGTTCCTGGGGATCTGCCTGGGCTACCAGCTCCTGTTCAGCGAGAGCGAGGAGTTCGGCCAGGGCAAGGGCCTCGACGTGATCCGCGGCGCTGTGCGGCGCTTCCCGGCGGGGCTCAAGGTGCCGCACATGGGCTGGAACCAGGTGGAGCACACCGGGGACCTCCAGATCTTCGACGGGATCCCGAGCGGCGCCAACTTCTACTTCGTGCACTCCTACTACCCCGACACGGCGGATCCGTCGCTGTCCGTCGCGACCTGCACGTACGGGATTACCTTCCCGGCGGCGGTCGGGCGCGGCGCGCTGTTCGCCACGCAGTTCCACCCGGAGAAGAGCCAGCGCTGGGGCCTCCGGCTGCTGGAGAACTTCGCCGCGTTCGTGAGGGACCGCCGCCGCGTGCCATGAGCTTCCTCGTGATCCCCGCCATCGATCTGAAACGCGGGCGCTGTGTGCGCCTGGTGCAGGGCCGCGCCGAGAACGAGACCGTCTTCTCCGAGGACCCGGTCGCGACGGCTCTCCAGTGGCAGGCGCAGGGTGCCCCGCGGCTGCACGTGGTGGACCTGGACGGCGCCTGGGCCGGCGCGCCGGCGCAGGCCGCGATCGTGCGAGCGATCATCGGTGCGCTCTCGATCCCCGTCCAGGTGGGCGGTGGGCTGCGGGATCGCGCGTCGGTGGAACAGGTGCTCGAGGCAGGGGCCCGCTGGGCGGTGATCGGCACGCGGGCTGCCCTCGATCCGACCTTCCTCGGGGAGATCTGCCGGGCGTGCGAGGAGCGGATCATCGTGTCGGTGGATGCCTCGGATGGCCGGGTCGCCGTGGACGGCTGGACGCGGGTCCTCGACCTCGACGCGGTCGCCCTGGTGCGCGATGCCGCGGCGGCCGGGGCCGCAGCCATCCTCTACACGGACATCGCGCGCGACGGCACCCAGGAAGGACCGAACCTGTGGAGCACCGAGGCCGTGGCGAAGGTGGCCGGCATTGCCATCCTCGCCTCCGGAGGAGTGTCCTGTCTCGACGACCTCCGCCAGCTCGCCGGCATCCCGGGGGTGGAGGGGGCCATCGTGGGGCGCGCGCTCTACAGCGGGGCGGTGGACCTGCGTCGTGCCCTCGCCGAAGTCGGCGGGTGAGCCCGGGCCATGCTCTGCAAGCGGCTGATCCCTTGCCTCGACGTGAGAGACGGTCGCGTGGTCAAGGGCGTGCGCTTCGTGAACTTGAGGGACGCGGGCGATCCCGTGGAGGCTGCCCAGGCCTATGATCAGCAGGGGGCGGACGAGCTCGTGTTCCTCGACATCACGGCCTCCCACGAGGGCCGCGCGATCATGCTGGAGGTGGTGCGCCGGACCGCCGAGGGCATCTACATGCCACTGACCGTGGGCGGCGGTGTCCGGACGCTCGAGGACATCCGCACGCTCCTGCGCGCGGGGGCCGACAAGGTGTCGCTGAACACGGCGGCGCTGGAGCGTCCGGAGCTGGTGCGAGAGGCGGCCCGGGCCTTCGGGAGCCAGTGCATCGTGGTGGCCATCGACGCGAAGCGGGAGCCGTCGGACAACGGGGCGCCCCCGCACTGGACCGTGTTCACCCACGGAGGGCGCCGGCCGACGGGACGGGATGCCCTGCGCTGGGCGCGGGAGGTCGAGGCGCTTGGCGCCGGCGAGCTCCTGCTCACCAGCATGGATCGCGACGGGACGGGCGATGGCTACGACCTCCCGCTGACGCGTGCCGTGTCGGAGGCGGTGTCGGTCCCGGTGATCGCCTCCGGCGGCGCCGGTACCCTCGATGACCTCTACGACGGCGTGGCCGAGGGCAAGGCGGACGCGGTTCTCGTGGCCTCCCTGTTCCACTTCGGGCGATACACTATCGGGGAGGCCAAGGCCTATCTCAGGGAGCGGGGCGTCCCGGTGCGGATCGAGCCATGAGCGTCGAGACCGAGCTCACGTGGGACGCGGCCGGGCTGATCCCGGCGGTGGTGCAGGAAACCGAGACCGGCGAGGTCCTCATGGTCGCCTGGATGGATCGGGCGGCCCTCGACAGGACCCTCGAGACGGGGCTGGGGCACTTCTGGTCCCGCTCCCGCCAGGCTCCGTGGCGGAAGGGAGAGACCTCGGGGCATGTCCAGCACTTGGACGCCGTCTACGCCGACTGCGACCGGGACACGCTGCTGCTCCGGGTGCACCAGGAGGGTGTTGCGTGCCATACGGGCGCCCGCTCGTGCTTCTTCACGCGGCTGGCGGGCGGAGCACCCGCGTCCGGCAGTCCCGAGTGGCCCGGACCGATGCTGCTCGAGACGATCGAGCGCGTGATCCAGTCGCGCAAGGTGGAGCGTCCGGCCGGGTCCTATGTGGCCGGGCTCTTCGATCGAGGCGAGGCCCACATCTGCCGGAAGATCGGGGAAGAAGCCACGGAGGTGGTGACGGCGGCGCTGGGCGGCGAGGGCGACGAGCGGGTGGTCTCGGAGATCGCCGACCTCTGGTTCCACTCCATGGTCCTCCTCGCGGGGCGCGGCATCCCGCTCCGCCGGGTCTTCGCCGAGCTGGATCGCCGTCACGGCCGGCGGCCGCCGGAAGCCGTCGAGGGACGCTCGGGAGGATGAAGATGCCCGTCGCCGCGTGCGCGCTGCTGCTCCTGGCGGGCTGCAGCGCCGACCGGATCGAGAGGGGCGTGTTTCACTCGAGGAAGGGATACGAGGTGAGGCTGCCGGCCAGCGGGTGGCTGCTGGCCTCCGGGGCCAAGGCGGACCTCGAGCTCCGGCGCGGGGGCCCGGCGCCCGGCGGCATGCTGGTGGACGCGACCTGCGAGGGGTCGTCGCCCCGGCGTCCCCTCGGCGTGCTGGCGCGCCATCTCGTCTTCGGCCTGACGGACCGGTCGGACGTGGAGAGCCAGGAGACCGTGGTCGGCGGGCGACACGCCGTGCGGAGTCTCGTGCGCGGGCAGAGGGACGGCGCCCGCGTGGCCGTGGAGGCCGTGGTGGTGAAGGACGGGCGCTGCGTGTACGACTTCCTCTACGTGGCCCCCGCGGACCACTTCGAGGCCGGGCGCAGCGACTTCAGGGGGTTCGTCGAGAGCCTCGCTGTCGGGCGGGAGCCATGACCCTGGGGCAGTATGTCCAGAAGCACGGGCGCGAGGCGGTGATCTGGTACGGGGGCCTCGGGCTCCTGAGCGCCCAGGTCGCCCGGAACCTGGTCCTGCCGCGCTCGTACATCCACATCGTCGCCCGGGAGATCGACACCATCGGCGTCCGGTCGGTGGCCGTCGCCCTCACGGCCGCGCTCTTCACCGGGATGGTCCTGGCGCTCCAGAGCGCCGTGAACATGGCGCGCTTCGGCGCCGAGAACTACGTGGGGCCCGTCGTGGCCCTGTCCATCCTGCGGGAGCTGGGACCGGTTCTCACGGCCATCCTCGTGGGAGGCAAGGTGGCATCGGGCATCACGGCCGAGCTCGGCTCCATGCAGGTCACGGAGCAGATCGACGCCCTGCGCGCCATCGGCGTCAACTACATCAAGCGGCTCGTGGTGCCGCGCCTG